>Ga0179593_1587441_pt1 | contig 11299 bp, 12 predicted proteins | sample CZODoug2_1_08_16_FD_185931 | JGI IMG/M metagenome (GOLD analysis project Ga0179593, IMG submission 185931) | Vadose zone soil fungal communities from Angelo Coast Range Reserve, California, USA - CZODoug2_1_08_16fungal (PacBio error correction) | ecosystem: Environmental > Terrestrial > Soil >... | reverse complement strand
TGTTCAGGGATGTTTATCCTGGAATTTTTCCTTTTGTTCCCAATGATTTTTTTCTTTTATTTTGTTTTCCCCTTTTTTCTCCAGTCATTGGTCTGGCTCCCCCTTGGTTTTTTTTTTTGGTTTCTGTGGTTCTCACGTCCCTTTTCCCCTTTTACGCCTTTTTTTCTCTAAGGTTTCTTTCCTTTTCCGTTTTTTCCTATTTCAGCCTTTTTTGTCCCCCCTTCCCGCACCCCCTTTTTTTTTTTTTTTGCTAAGATTTTTAACCCTTTCCCACATGCCCTCCTGACCGCGGCCCTGTTTCACCCTCTTACGTTTTTGGGGGCAAAGAATACTGACGCCATTGAAGCCTCCCTTCTTTGGATCCCTTTTTGATTCACGGTCGATTGTTTGCCCCTCCCCCCACACCCCCCCCCAAGGGAAAACCCGTTTGGCTACCCCCGCTTTCCCCCCGCTGTTTCTGTGCCCAACTTCTTTTTGTTTTTTTTTTTTACGCACATCAACTACCTTCTGCCGTGACCCCTCCAAAATTGGGTTTTTTTATGAACCTTTACACTTAAATTACGTTTATGATCATTTTTGGTTAAAACAACCTTCTGCCCCTGCCCCCTTTTTTCCACAATTCCCGGCAGACTGGCCAGACATTTGGCTGAATCCTCCCAACGATAAGATACCGGCCCCCCCTACTTTTTTATTGGCCCACCAGGCTTCAAACCCCGGTTTTTCATGAAGGTGTTTCCTCCCCCCCCTGTTTCCTTCCCAAAGAAGGGTGAAAGTTCCCTTGGTTTTTTTTTAAGACTTGACCGTTTATTGTTAAGGGAAAAACCCCCTGTTCTCAATATGGAAAGGATCCCCAAATTTTTTAACTTCCTTCCCTCCAGACTTTTTTTTTTTTAATGGCCCGCCCAACGGTTTAAGATTTTGGGACAAGAGCCATTTTTTCCCTTTACCCAACCAATGGTTTAACCTTTCCGCCCCCTCCCCAGTAAAGGTATTTTCCACCCTTTTTCCCTTTTTTTTTTTTTTTTTTTTTTGTTGAACTCCCTAACCCAAAAATGACGCCCTTGATCTTTACACTTTTTCCCCCAGGCGAATTCAACTACTTGACCTTTTTTTCTTTTTTTTTTTTCCCCCAGTCAGACGGCCCCTTAGGGTCGTGCTCTGTCATTTTTTTTTTCACCCCACACCCCTGCCGATTTGTTGTCCACCCTCAACTAACAGATCCGTTTTCTTCTTTTTCCCTTGTTTTTTACCTTTTTAGGAGAGGGCCGTTCTCTTCCCCCAGTTAGGAGGAGGGGACCTGGGGGGCCTTTATTTCGGGTTTTTTCTGGTTCTTTTTTTTCCCCCCCCCTTTAAATGTGAAATGAGCTTACCGTGTCTGAATTTTTTGAGGTGTCTGGACTCCGGCCCCCGTGCACCCCCCACCCAAGTTTCCCCATTTTTTTTCCCGAGTTCACCGGGCTTTATTTTGGGTGTTTGACTTTTTTCCCGAACCATTTCTAAAGGGAACCTTTGTTTTTTTCTTTTTTCTAATACTCACGAATTTTTTGCGGTGCTCCTTTCCTGTTTTTTTACAAATCCCTTCTAGTTAATGCTGGCCACCCCCCTTTTCAGGATGGTTGGATTTCTTCTTTCTCGAGGGCCTTTTTCTTTCCTGTAAAAATCGCATAAGGCTGTTGTATCCCTACCCGGCCCGGGACATTTCTTTTCTTGTGTACCCTCCCCCCACTACCCCAAGTTTTTTTCGGAACATTGAGAGGCCAGGGTATTCTCCCCCTTTTTTCCCCTTTTTACCTCCCCTTTTCAATGGTGTTTTTTCATTTTTTGTTGGCCCTGGCCCCCATCCAGGTACCTTCTCCTGAATTTCCTTTGTACAAATGGTTGTGAGGGGTGCCCAACAAGTTCCTGGAGCAGGGCCCGAGCCTGCTTTTTCCAGTTTTCTTGTTTGGACTACCCCAAGAGTTCCAAAGGAGGTTTTACCGTGATTTTTTTCAATGTGATTTTTTTTCTCTTGGCTTTTTCCGGCTTTTCCACGCGTTGGATGGTTGCTTACGGGGGCCTTGGTTTTTTTTTTTTCAGTGTTAACAAGGGCCGGAACTCACCCCGGTTTTTTCCCTTCCAATTGTTCCTTTTTATATAAAGTTGGGTTTTTTTTTTTTAAATCCGTTTTTTTTTTTCCCCGGGAGGACCTCTTCCCCAGGTTTTTTTTTTTTTTTTTTTTCCCTTTTTATCCTTTTGACCCATCTTGAGAACTCCGGTTATTTCCCCCTTTTTTTTGGAATTTCCAAAGGTAGGTCTTTTGGTCCTTCACCCAAAATGGATTGTTCCCTGGTTTTTTTCCCCCCCTTTTCCCCGGTGCGGGCAGGCGTTGTCCTTTCAACATGCTCTATTTTCTTGGAGCCCAAAACGGTTTGTTGGCCTTTCGAATACCAGGGGCTTCTTTGGTGCTCCGGTCTTTCCCTGATTTTCCAGGGTCCCACTTCTTTACGAAATAGGATTTGGCGAACCTCCCCCCCCTCTCTCTTTTATCCTTTGGGGAGCAAAAAGAATGCCCTTTCCCATCTTTTTGCCAGCCCCCCCCCTGTTGGTTATTAGGTTTGCCCCCTGTTTTCTCCCTGCCAAAAAGTTGGAAAAGGAGTTTCTCCCACAACCCGCTTTATTGTTGTTTTTTGGGAACACAAGGGCTTACGGTTTTGGCTTTTGGATCCCCCGGGAGTTCAGTTTAGAACCGTTGGGTTCGATCTTTTTTTTTTTTCTTTTTTTCTTACTTAACCTGGATTTTAGAGACTACGGGATTAAGTTGACCCCTTTTATTCCCCAAAAGGAAGGCGTTAAGCAGGATTCCGTGTTTCTCTCTATCCCTTTTTTTTCCTTTCCTAATTCCTTTTTTTTTTTTTTTTTTGTTTGTTTGTAGAGGAGATGGTCTCCCCTCCCTTTTTCCGTTCCTCCCTGGTCATCCCTCATCCACTTGCGAAGAAGGACTTGAGGCCCACCCAGTCCCTTTTTTTTTTCATTTAGAAGCCCAGGGTGAGACTTCCGAAAGGGGTGGTCCCACTTTGAAACCCCCCCCTTGGGGCCCCTTTCCGTTGACCCCTATTCACCTTGGCCCCCCCCTTTGAGTTTTCCCCCCCCCCCAGCCAACTTTGCACAAGAAAGGAGCGCAGACTTTTTCCCCAGTCTTAACCTCCTTCCCTTGGACCCCCAAAGCCAGGAGCCTACGAAGCCCCTCTTGTTCCTCTCCCCCTGGTATGGGAACCGGAAATCCGAACGGCCTAGCCCCCCCACTCCCACCTGTCCCTCTCCGCCCAAAAAGATGGTGCGCCGCTCCCCCTTTTTTTCTCTCCAAACAGGCCCTCGGGTCCAAATTTCCACCCCCTTCCCCCCCCCCCCCACGGTACCCCTTTTTTTCACCCCCCCCAGCCAAATAACCCGCCGGGACAGGCCCCCCCAAACCCCCCCCACCTGTCCCGAAAACTCGGGGGCGTTTTCTCTGGACCGTCGTGATTGCCACACCCAACTGGGTCTACCCTTCTTCGCGGGCAGAAGTTTTGGGGGGCCAAACCCCTTTTGCAGGTTTTCCTGTAATGCCCACCACAATGGGACTAGATTCCTTTCCCCTTTTTCAGGCCTCCTGAGTCCCCCCTTACACCCATTCCCCAGGCCGGGCCGTTTTGGTACTTTTATCCCCCTTTACAAGGTTAAAAGGACCCACAAATACCCCTGGACCCCTTTCAACCCTTGAGGGTTTGGTTCCTAACCCAATTTTTTCCCTGGCCCTTTCTTCCCTTTTCACTCCCGGGATTTTTGTCTTCTTCTTTTTCAGTCTCCTGAATGTTTCTCCCCACCCCTTCATGTTTCCCCTTGCAGGGTTCTGGTGAAAAATATGGGCAAAGGTTCCCATTTCGTAACCCCCTTTTTTTCCTCCCCCCCCTTTAATCCCTTTCACCCCTGCTCTGTTCCGGAGACTGTTTGGGGGGAACTCATGCCCCCCCTCTCCGGTCGGTTGAGGGGGGGGAGAACAATCCAGTCCCTTTCCCGTGAAGCTTCTTGGTGGTCCAAGGGGTAAGGGCCCCCCCCCCCCTAGTCCCCCCTCCTCCCTCCCCATCATTAGGCTGGTGCCTCATGACGCCCTTTTTTTTTTCTTTTGAAGGTCCCCCCACCTCCTCTCGTCTTTGACTACACACCTACACCACTTGGGAAGCCACCTTTCCTTCTCCCCCCCCTTCCCCCCCCCCTCCTCCGCTTCCAGAGATTTTGGTTTTTTCATTTTTTTTTCTTTTACAAACCGGGAAAGTTTGCGGGCCATTGAATCCCCACAGTTTCCCCCCCCCCTTTTTCGGATGGGGAAGTCCCGCATTCGGAGTTTCGCCGTGGCTAGTTCTTTTTTATGTCCCGGGGGTTTTTTCTTTCACGGGAAGTGTCGGGGTAGAACCCTCCCCCCTACATTCTGCAAGTGGTCTCCACCGCGCCCGAAGGGCTTTCCACTGTTTCAAGGTACTGTGTCCAGAGAACTTTTTTGACCCCCTTCTGGGAGCCCCTTTAGGGGATTCATTTGTGGGCAGGCAGGGACCACGGGGTGTTTTGGCCCCCCCCTTCCTTTGTCGGGTTGTGGGCCAGAGTAACCAGGGTGTGGGTTCCCCTTTCTGGCCCAACCCCTTTGTGTTGCACGGGGACCGGTGTTCCCCGGCCACCTTGGAGTTTCTTGGACAAGCTAAAACCCGTTTGTCCCCCAAGCGGACTTTTTCCCTTCGTAAAAACCTTTCGGCGGACCTTTCCCCCGGGAGTTAACTTGGACCTGGTTCCTGGTAGGGGGGCAAAAAAGGGTGTCCCCCTGGAGTTGGCCAGGTTACGTGGTTCGGATGAGTCCACCGCGTTCGTTTTTGGTCTTGTCCAGTTTAATCTGGGGCCCCCCAAACAGTTTCTCCTTTCGCCCTGGGTCCTGGGCCTTCTTCACGCCCCCTTGCAGGGTTTGTGGCTTTTTTTTTTTACCGATTTAGTTTATGACGGCCCCCCTTGGCCCCCCCTTCACCCCGGTAGAGTTTGATTATGTATCTGTGGTTTTCCTCACCCCCCCCCCCCCCTTTTGACATCCAGGAGCTCCCTTTTTTACCGTTTCTTCATTATATTTTTTTGGACCAGAAACTTCGGTTTAGTTCTTCTTAAGGCCCTTTAAATTTACCTTTTATTCCGAAACCTGTTTCCCCCCCTGGATGATAGGACCTCCCCAATGATCTAGTTCCCTCGTTTTTCGGCGTTGGAGACAATCACCATTTCCCCCCCCAAGTTTTCTCTCGACCCCCCCCCCCATTGACTCTAACGTCAGAGAAAGAAGAAAGGGACACCTTGATCCATTTTTTTCCAGGTCCTTCCCAGGTGTTGGGATTTTTTTTTTTTTTTCGAGAGGGTATCTGTAGGTAGGACGAAGTTTTTTTTCCCCCCGGAAAAGCAAAACACAGTTTTTCAAGTCTCGGATGTTTTTTTGACGTGCACCTCTTCAAACCTTGAAACCTTTCCTTTCCTGGTCTGCCCTCCGCCCTTGGGGCTTGTTTCTTTCTCGGTCTCCAACGCCGAACCCCCCCCCCCCCTTCCTACCTTTTCTGAAGCTCTCCCCTTTACCCAGCCGTACTCACATGGTTTTTTTTTTACACGCCCCCCCACAGCGGCATTCAAGGGCCTCTCCTTGGTCCTTTTTTTTATGAACCCGGCCTTCCAGAAAGTTCTGGCCCCCCCCCCCTCTCCCCGGGACTTTTTCAACTTCTTGGTTTTTTTTTCCTTTTTCCCCTTTTCGATGGTGGGCCTACTCACCACGGAACCACGTTTCAAATCCGGGCGGGTTTTTTTTGTTTTTTGTCAAGTGCTTTTTTTTGGGCCCCCCACGGGATTGGTTTTTTTTTTTTCCGCCATCAAATCACCATTCACTCCGATAAGAGTAAATAAGTACCACCTTTTTCCTTTCCCCCACCATTTGAGGCTGACCCCCCTTGGCAATGCGGTTGATGGAGCACCGTCGTTGCCCAAAAAGATTAGTACGCCCCCCCCTTTTTTGGCCAGCTTCAGGGATGGTTGACTTCTGAAAAGCGACTGTTTTTTTAATCCCTTTAACGGTTAATTGGTTGAAGAAAAAATTGCTTTGGTTTCTCCACTTTTCTTTTTTGAAAAGCATTTGAAGAATTTCTTTTTTCCTCAGACCCTGGGTTAGGACCTCCCCGTGCCCCTTTTCCGACCTTTTTTCATACGCCAGGTCAGGAAAAACAACCCCGCCAGTTGGCCCTCCCCCCCCAAGTTCTTTCTTTTTTCCCCGGGACCATGTCCCCGCCCTTTTAAGGGCCCCCCGTCCCCCCTTTGTTTTTTACGCGTGTTTTAACCGGCCTTTCCCCGTCTAAGGGGCCCACCCCCTTGACCAGGCTGTCCCCCCCTACGCCCCGGTTATGGTAAAACTTTTGGTCCCCCCCCCCCTTTTAATTTTTTTTTTCCGCCGCCACCAACCCCATGATTTCCCCTCCCCCAAGGTTCCGTGTAAATTTACGTCCCTGGTGAGCTGCCACTGTGAAAGGTACCCCAGGGAGTGACTTCCCTACCTTCGGGCGACCTTGTGGAGCCTGTACTTCTGGTGCCCAACTTATTTCTCTTCTTGTATAAACACCAAACCTTTTCCCACTTTGCAACCGGTTTCTCCTTCACCAGAGAGAAGTCCTAGCACTCTAGCCGAAGGCCCCCCCCCGATGAGTACCGTTCTTTTTTTTTCCGGTTCTGTTTTTTTTTCTTTTTGCCGTCCTCCACGGGGGCAGATTTCCGTTTTCCCTTAGTTTTCGCGCCCCAAACCCCCCCGGGACCTTGTCGTCCGCGGGGCGGGGGTTTTTGGGTTATTTCTTTGGGGTTGAACGACCCTGATCCTACGTTGGGTTTTTAGGTTTTTTTTCCTACATTTTCTGGTGCCTTTTTTTCTTGCACCCCCCCACAGGACCCCCTTTGTCTTATTGAATGGCACCCCCGATGGGCTTTTTTTGGAGGTCCATGATGTATGTCTCCGAGGCATTTAATGTTTCCCATCCGCTCCTTCTTCAAACCCCATCCCCCAATGTATGAGTGTTTACTACTCCATTCCAACCCCCGGAGGAAACGGTTTCCACTTCCGTCGTGGCCTTTTGTATCAAAGGTTTCTTATCTTAAATCTTCTCAACTGTTACTGGCATTGTGGTTGTACTTGGGAAATTTTTTGCAAATTCCCATCAATCTCTTGCCGGGGGTCATGGTGGTTGAGGACCCCCCCCAAACCCAACGGCACCTTTAGAGGGGCCCCCCGAAGTCCTCCAACGGGTCCTTTTTTGTTGGACTAACCGTCCTGGTGGCACCGTATTTTCCCCGTCCCTGTTTTTTGATGTTTTGCGGGCCTTTGGGATTGTGTTGCACCCCCAAATGGGCCCTTTCTTTCCCTTTACAGGGAGTTTAGGACCTGTTCCTTCTGGGTATTGGGTTAATTTTCTTTCCACTTACCCCTTTGCTTAATCCCAGCTTTCCTGGGTTATTCTCCAAGTTTTTTGGGAAATCTCTTTCTTTGGGAACCCCCCAAAGAGCCTTAGTCCAACCAACCTCGCCCATGGACCTTTTTTTTCATAGGACCACACTCACGTTTTTGTTTTTGTAGTTTTCCCCCTTTTTTTGGTTTGGTTGCATTTTTCCCATCCTTTTTGGTCCTGGACCCACCCCTGGCTTGTTTACCTGTTTTTTTTTTTCCTTCATTGAAAGGGGATCTTCCCCCCAGGCTCGCGTACACCACTGGTTTCGCCTTTTTGTTAAACGTTTTGGTGATCCGTTCGATTTTACTTTTTTTGCAGCCCCCTTTTTGGTTGAAGACCCCAATTTCCTGATTCGGTCCTTTTTTCTTTTGGGCGCAAACGGGGCTTTTTCCCCGGCGCTCCTTGGCTCGATTGATTCCTTTTGCCCTTTTTCGGGTGCTACTTTCCACGGTTCTTTGCTCCCGGCTCCTGTTCCCCCTTTTGGCACCATTCTTTGTTTCCACAGGGGATTTTTCGGCTCCGGGCGTCGGCTTTTCCTCCGGTGTTCGGCTTGGGTCTTAGGGGTCCCCTTGTTCCCTGTTCTTCCATTGGCCACCTGCCCCTTCCCGGATTTCGTGGCCGACTCCCTCTCCCCTCTTTTTTTTTGGCGGAAGTTCTCTTTGATGAGTCGCCTCAGGCCTCTGGGCCCCCTGTTCTCTCTCAGCCAGGTTCTTCGACGCAGTGCCCCCTTTTGCTCTCCTTCCCTTTTTTTTCCTTCCGACAGCCGTTCTTGGCCGCAAAATGGGCGTGGGGGCCGTGCAAAGGGGCTCCCCCCTTTCCTTTTGGCCCCCCCCCGTATTTTTGCCTTTCTCCCTTCCTTTTCCCCTTTTTTTTTCCACCGACCCCCATTTGGCCCCCCACGAAACCCCCAAATCCAGGATGGCCGAAGGGGCCAAGTTTGATCGTGGTGTTTTTTTTTCCATCCCGTTTCTTTGCGTTTCATCCGCCGACGGGTTTTCCACCCCTTTCTTAAGCGCTTGAAGGCCCGAATAACACAATCTGGAGCGCCGCCACCCCGGTGCGGCTTTGTTTTCTCCCAAAATTTTTTTCCCGGCCCCCACCTGAACCAGGGTCCCCCCCCAGTCCAGGTGCCGGCCATACCGCCAGTTTACCGGACTGGCCAAACGGGACTTTCGTGGCCTCTCTTCCTTCTTTTCCAGGTTTTAGCACCAACCCCGGGGTTTCGCCAGCTCGTTTTCCTTTTCCAACCCCGGAGGTGTTGCCCCCCCCCAACTGGCCCTTCGTAAGCACCCCAGGAGTCCCGCGCCGTACCCTTTCCCCCCCCGGACCTGCACCGGTTCTCACATCCTGGCCCCCCCCCGCCCCTTTCCCCCCACACCCACCCATTCCACCGACCCCGGGGGGTCAATCCCCCCCTTTTTTTCCACCCCCCAGGTCCCCCGGGTGCTCGGCTTTTTTTTCCTATTGGGGCCCACCTTGCCCCACGGCAGAACCCTTGATGGACCTGATGCCCAGTCCCCCATACACCATGTTTACCAGTCTCCTTCCATTTCCCCCCTGGCCGCGCATGTTCCGTCGAAGGGGGGGGGATTAGTTATCCCCTCTGATTTGGATGAATCCCTCCGATCTTTGGGAGGGGACCAGGAGCTAAGCAGCAGCCCCCCCCAGCCTTTTTTTCCCCAGGTTTACTGCACGACTCCTTTTCCGGTGGGTTTTAGGAAGGATGCCCCTTCCTTTTCTAACTTTCCCAACCCCATTACGGGGCACGTTCCTGGTTCGATCTCCCGGCGCGCGGGACCCTTTGATTCTTTTTGTCCCTTTTCTGTCCCAACGGAAAGCGCCTGGATTGGAACGGCCCCCCCCACGGCCCCGCGTTCCCCCTGGATTTACTTATCTGTTGTCGACAAGGCCTCTGGAGGGCCTTCAGTCCTTGGTCTCAAGTGGCGGGGGTGAGACACTCGCAGCCTTTCACCCTTCCTCCCCCCCGCAACTCGCCGTCGCACCGGTAACTGGTCCCTTTGTTTTTTCGTTCCAGGGCCCAATGTCTGTTTGGTTTTGAGGAGTAAGTACCCGTCCTGGTTGGCCAATAACCGGGGTTGAGGTCCCTACCCGGGTTTTGTTCTAAACCCTCGGTCTGGACAGCGTAAACCCGTTGTGGTTTTTGTCCACACAAGGACCGGTGATGTACCCACAAGGGGGAAGAAGGGTCCCCCCCAGTCTTCCCGTTTTCGGTTCCCTTCACAAGGGGTGAGGGACGGAAAGTCCCTTTTCTTAACCGGTCGGGTTCTGTCCATCTTTTAACAGGGTTTCGGGGGGCCCAACCTTTTTTTACACCCCCCCGGGAAGGGGCCGTAGCTTCTTCCCCTGAGGGAGGGATTTTGTCCGGCCGAAATCTGGGGCCCCAACGGGCGCCGTTTTCCCGACCCCTTCCTGTTCGAAACCCTTTCCCCGGGTAGGGTTTCGGGAAGACTTCTCTTTGATCGGACACTGTTTGCCCCACAGCAACCGCCGTGATCTTCCCTTTTTTTTTAGACGTGAAATCCAGGGGTCTCTCTTTCTTAATGGAGTTCCATCTCGTTGCACTCACTCTGGATTGCTCTTCCCCTTTTTCGTTTCCTTTTCCCCTGGGTAGCTTTTTTTTTCCAGCTTCCCTTTTGGGATAGCCTTTGTACTCGCTTCGCTCCCATTCTTTTTCTTTGTCTCCTACCCCCTGAACAGCCCCACTTTTTCAGGACCCTTTTCGTCTGAAAACGTTTAATCTCTACTTCCTTCCCCCAGATCCCTTTCAGCTTTTGGTTGTTGAGATTTAGCTTGTGACCGGAATATTTTTTTTTTTTCGATTTTTCCCTCCTTGATTTTTCCCCCCACAGGTTAGGCCAGGTCCCGGTCGACGCCACTTGGGTTTTCTCTGGTCGCCACGCCGTCAAATCCTTCCGAATGGATTTAATCTCCCCCGCTATCCCTCCCCCTTGTGGAACATCTTTTCCCTGCCACTTTGCCCTCCCAAAACAAGTTCCTTTGACGGGCCTGATTTTTACGCCTCCCCCCCCTCATTTATGTTAAAGGAATCCCTGACCCTCCCCGAAGCCCCCCAAATTCGAATCTGGATTTCACGTCCCTCTTTTTGACCTTCTTCCCCCCACTTAAAAGTGCTCCCAGATCAAACCTGTTTGCTTGGTTTGTTGCACCCCCTTCTTGTCCCCCCCGGGTTGTTTGTTTTTGGGGGTTGTGGGGGGGGTTGTGTTTGTTTGTGGGACGCCCAACCTTCCTTCTTTTATTCCCAGACAAAGTCCACTGCAATGCGGTTTTTTTTCAAAGGACCCGGGCCCTTGGTTTTTGCGACTGTGTTGGACAAAAGTCTGGAACGACCATTCCCGCCCTTTCAAGTCCCCCTTTTACTTTTTGCAAGCCGAAAGGTCTCTGAAGGCCACCATTTTTCTTCCCCAAACGCCCCGTGGTCGGTTCGCCTTTTTTGGTAACTTCCGCCGCCCCAGGTTTTAACCCTCCCGGCACTGAACCTTTTCTGGTACTTTTACACACCCAGGGTGTTTTCCTGTGCTATCAAGGTTACGGCAAAGCTGCTTTCCTTTTTCCCGACCCCCTATTTTCCCCAGTTCTGGACACCGGCCAAAATGTTTTTCCCCCCTTCCGGACGAACTTTTTATGGCCCCCAAAGCACCCCCTGCTGGCCCCTCCCCACCTTCCTTTTTTTCAGTGCGCTCTTGTCCCAGCTTTAACCCCACGTTTTTTCAAGGTTACAGGGATCCTGCCCCTTTTTTCAGCAT
>Ga0179593_1530694_pt1 | contig 11299 bp, 14 predicted proteins | sample CZODoug2_1_08_16_FD_185931 | JGI IMG/M metagenome (GOLD analysis project Ga0179593, IMG submission 185931) | Vadose zone soil fungal communities from Angelo Coast Range Reserve, California, USA - CZODoug2_1_08_16fungal (PacBio error correction) | ecosystem: Environmental > Terrestrial > Soil >... | reverse complement strand
GTTGCCCCCTCACCTTTCCTAAGGATGTTTTGCTTCCCGCTCCGAGTAAACCTGATTTTCCCACGCCGGGTTGCTGTCCCCCCTCCAAATCGTTCATGAGGATTTTCTCGGCAGGATTTCATAGTTTCCCTTCCCCCCTTCAGTTCAAACCTGTTTCCAAGTTGGGGAAGATTTCCCCCTCCCAAGAACATTGCAATTCGGCTTTTGGTCCTTCGTTGTTTTCGCTAAGGCCCCGAAGCTAGCACTGCTCCTTTGGTCGGTGATTTTTCTTTTTTCCTCTTTCCTGTGTTTAAGACCCTTTCTAGTCGCCGGGGGGATCAACGGGCGCCGGGTTAACTCCTTATTGTATTCGGTTCTTTTTTGGTTCTTGTGGATTTTTTTGCCCCGAGTTTCCCAGATTTTTTTAGTGCCAAGTTTTTTTTCCCCCTTTCTTTCCCCCTGCGACTCGTTCCCCCTTGGCTAATGTTGGTGGTGTGGGGCTAACCCTTTCCCCTCTTTCCTGAAACCCCCCGCTGATCGCGCGGTTTTTCGCAAAAGCCGACCCTTTTCAAAAAAAGTTTTTGTTCCTCCCGCTTTCCTTATTTTTGCAAGCCCTTTGTTTCTTGCGGCCCCTTTTTTGGGAACCATTCCTGGTTTCTCCCTGCTTTGCCTTTTTTTTTTTTTTTCCTGTCCCGCACCTGTCCCCCCACTTTTTTTTTCCTTTTTCCCCCTCTTCCAGAATACTTAACCCCCGGGCGTGAATTTGGCTCCTACCCATTCTTTCCTCCCCCCGGACCGCACCTCTGAGTTACCCCCCTTAGTCCCTTCGGGTTTTTTGTATTTCTGTAGGGCTCGTGGTTCCTACTTCCGCGTTGCTTTCGGCTTTTGAGCAATCCTTCCCGCCCTCACCCCCTCCCGGTTTGAGTTTTTTCTTGTTTCGGCCGTCTTTTCCTCTTTTTTTCCCCGTTGTTTTGGTTTCCGCCCACCCCGCGAACGTGGCCCCCTCCAATATGTCCCGCTTTCTTTCCCTTCCTTCTGGCCTTTGTGCTTGGCCAGCGCTGGTTGGGTCCCGACCCCCCATTTTTTCGCGACACAAACTCTCGTGGTTTCCCTGCACTCTCGAATTTTCAAAACGTCCTCTCCCCTTATTCCCCAACTGCTTTTTTTTTCCCCCGCCACAACTACATCAAGTCACACCACGTTCAGCTTTTTCACGTGGAAACGACACTTCCAGGGGATTGTCTCTGCCTGTTTTGCTCGAGAAGTTTTTAGGATGATGAAACCCCGGTATTGCCCCCCCAACCCCCGCGCCCTTTCGGGTTTTCTGTTCTGCACCGGGGGCCGATTTTATGACCGGGGTGCACGTGCAGTTTTTGTTTCTTGTCCCATGTTTTCCCCCCCCCCCGTCTAGTGTTGATTCGACCATTCCCCTTTTTTGGCACCGCGTATGGTTGTTTCAACCTCCCCTCCACTGCCCCCGAGATTTTCCTATTTTACTTCAGTCGTTTTTTCACCCCCTCGGCCTTTTACCTTTCTTGACTCCTTTTACTCCGCCGTGAGGACCTCCCTTTTTGCCCCCTTTTTTATTTTTTGGGCCGGGCCCCCGATCTGAGGGATGTTTTTTTTTCTTTTGACTCCCGGTATACCATTTTTTTTTTGGTGTCGGAAAAGGCTTCTCCTCGCGTCCCGGAGGTTTTTAGAATTTCCCCTATGGTCGACTTCTCCTGTTAGATTGTTTGGTTCGCCACCTGGGTGGAGGTTGGTCGCGTGCGGGACCCCCCTCTTTTTTCCTCTGGCTTTGTCCTGCTTGTTCGTTTAGCACATTTTCTTCAGCGTTTCCCCCTTGAACACTATCCTTTTTTTGGATGCACGGTTGTTGTGCTGGGTTCTTTCAGGTTCAAAGTTTGTCCAAACCTCTTTTCCCATTTTTTTTTGGCCTTTGGGCGGAAGGAACCCTCTACCCTCGATTTCTGCTCGTTCAGTTCTTTCGAGCCTTTTTTAAGCCCCCCGACAGCTTGTTGGTGTAAAACCTTGACTCGTCTTGAAAGGTTTTTTTTTGGCCGGCAATTCCCCTCTTCGCCACGGGGTTGCTTCACGTCAACTGTTGTACTGGCTGGTCTCTTATCATTTTTCTTCACCCTCGCCCCTCCCCCCCCAAACTCCCCCCTGTCAGCCGGGATCTTTTTGTTCGTTTGTCTTTCTGGCGCCATTGGTCCCCTGCCATCCTTATTTTGATGTGTACTTGCCCGCTTTTTTTTTTTTTTTAGTCTCTCGTTCGGGTTCGTTTGTTTGGTTCCCCTTGGCTGTCGGATTCCCCTGAGTTTTTAAATTCTGGCGAAGCCCCCCTTGGCCTAGCCCTTGGTTGTCGGAATCACACCTTCCCACGGTCGAATCCTCAGTTTCGTCCTTGTTCTTTGCTTCCTGGCTCTCTTTTTCCTTTTTAGTTTTCCGCGATCTCGTTCGACTTTTGGCGATCCACTTTTCCTTCCCGTTCTCCCATGGCCCCCCCGCACGTCTCCACCTGCTTCCGTAGACCGTGCAAGTTCCCTCTCTTTTTGATGCAGTCTGCCCTTGTTTTTTTATTCGACGAATCTAACCTCCTTGACGTTTTTGGCTTTGATAAGATGTTTCCCCCCGGCACCCTCTTCCCCACCTGTCCTTTTCCCGCCTTCGTTTCAGTCCTTCTCTCTTTCCGTCTCTCTTTTCTTTTTTTTCCTCCTCGTTGTTGTTTTTTTTTTCCCCGGTACCGTTGGGCAACAGGCCCAATTTGGTCCCCCTGCTTCCCTTCTGGTTCTTCCACTCTTGACCCTCGGGCAGTGGTGTTTTTTTTTTTCTCATCTATCAATTTCCCCCCTTCCACCGTCCCAGGCTTTTTTTGCCCTGCTTTTTCCTCTATTCCTCCGTTCCCCCTTCCGGGCATCCCCCCCCCCCCCCCCCCCTTCCCCCTTTAATGCACACTGGCCTCCCTTCTTGTCTACGCAGTTTTTGGCGTGGGGTTCATTTTTTCCCCTTTTTGTTTTCCCAGGATTCCGGAAACGATCAACCTTCCGGATCCTGGACCTGTCACCAAGACGGCCTATCGCACTGGCTTTTTTTTTTCATGCCCATGGGCCGAACCCCTGATTCGTCTTTGGCCTTGTAATTTCTAGTCACCCCCCCGTGAGGGATCGTACAAACACATCCTTTTGTCCCGCCCTCTTTTTTCCGTCCCTTTCCTTATCATTGAAACCACACTCAACCTCCCCGTACCCGCCGACAAGATTCCTACCAGCTTGCCTTTCCGCCATGAAGACCCCCCCCCCCCACGCTCTGTTTCAGGATGTCGCTGTGTTTCACCATCCAAGAAAACCCCAAGCTTTCCACCCATTGGCTGAACCTTTTTTCTTTTTTGCTGTCCGGTTTTGGCCCAGGGACCTGCGTTTTTTTTTGGGTCTTGCCCCTCTCCCTTTTCCCCAACGAAGTTCGGGTTCAAAACGACCGCTGGTTTTGAGTTTGTTGGCCTTGCACCTATTGACAATTAGATTTTCCTTTTTTTTTCCCCCCCCCAGCCAAAGCTTTGATTTCTTTGCTTTGTTTTGGAATTGCGAAAACATTTTTCTTCAACTTGAAAGACTCCACGTCTGTGGTTGGGTTTTTCTTTCCCTCCCAGCCACCAGACCACCTTTTGGGCCTTGGAAACCTTTGATGTTGGACCCCTTTGAACTTTGCCCGGGTCGTGGTGCTGCTGAAAGTTTTTGGTTGTTCCCCCCCCACTTGATGCTCAACGTTGATACCACCCTAAACCGATGTGCAATGCCCTGACTTGGAGTGGTCCTTTCTTGCCTGCCCAACGACACGTAAAGGTCCGTTCGTCGACCCCCCTTGATCGACAAGTTTGGGCCTTTCCTCAAAACCCACCGCGGCGCAGTCTGCCGCCCCTTTTTATCCCCACCACAAAGACACCCTTTTCTGCTTGGGCTTCCCCGCCCACCTCGATACGGGGGACACCGTGGTGGGCGTCCCCCCCCCGCGACCGTCGGAGTCGGCACCGCCCCAACCATTTTTCGACGATGGACTTTTTTGCTCTTTTCCACCTTCAGCTCACAGGCACCTCCCTTCCCTCCCCTTAATCTTGGTTTTACGGCTTCGCCAAAACCCCTTTAGCTTTTGACCTCGCCTTTTACATGGTTTTTCGCATTTCCCCCTGACTGCCGGTTTTTTGTACCAGTTTGCCACTTTGGTTTGTGCGCTTTCACCGACCCTTGACGTTGTGGGGACGCTCCTCCTTCTTCCCCGCCCAGTTTGCCGGCCGTTAAGGCCTACTTCTTTTCTTTACTTCTTCACCTCCCCCCCCTTATCCTCTTTAGTCCTTCTCTATTATCCTTTCTTTTTCCCCCGTTTGTTTCTCTTTCGTTGGTGATTTCTAGTTGTCTCTTGGTCCTACGAACTTCCCACCCGGTTCTTATTTCCCTCAAATCTTTCGCTTGGGTAGCGTCCTTGGCTCAGGGCACCACTTCCTTGGTTTGATGTTAATTTTGTGGTCTTTCCCAGTTGTTTCTGTCCAGCTGTTAACTTCCAGTCATCCCCATGCGTTTTCCCCTTCACTGACCAGTGTTTTGGACCCTTGATTTCCTATTTTTTCTGTGGGTGGTTCCCTCCATGTCCCACAGGAGGACAAATGTGCTGGCCGGTGATTTTCCCAATGCCCTTTCATAGTCCCCTGTTGTGTCTTTTTGCGTCGCTAAATTTTATTGGCAGGTCAAGAACTACCTTTTCAAGTGTTTTCCTTTTTGACCCGGAGCCTGACATGTCTTTCCCTTCACGAGTTCTCGGACATGTGGTTTCGGGGTACTGGGGCCGGTTTTCTTTTTGCGTTTTTTAAGTTCCTTCCTTTCATTGTGTTTGTTCCTTTTTTCAGGCCTGTTTCTTTTGTCCCGTCGTAGGGGGTGCCTTCCGTTTTTTTTCCTATTGTTGCCATGCCCGAGACCTTTTGTCCCCCCGTAGGAATCCCCGCTTCGGGTTCGCCTCTTTTTTCCCTTGCCGTTTCTAACCGCCCCGCACCCAGATGTGCTTTGCAAGTCGTTCTTTATCTCGGGAACCCCCCTCCACTTTTTTTTTAAAGTGTTCGTCTTTTTTTTTCGGAAGGGTGTCATACCCTCTCACGTATTCTATTGGGTTTTTTTTCTCCCCTTTTTCTTAACCCCAATTATTACCTCGAGTCTCCCATTTGTTTGTTATGCACTCTCCCTGTTGGCCACTCTTGTTAACAACAAATTAACCACCTTTCCACTCTCTCGAGACCACCCCTCCCGCGTTTTGTCCCACGGCCGTGCTGATTTTTTTTTTCGAAAAAACTCCCGCAGACTCCTTGGGCTAAAACATGGTTTTCTCTACGCGACCTCAACGGCACAAAAGAGCGAGACAACAGCTTTTGCCTTTATTACCTCGGAGATAGTTGGCCGCTCGTGAATCTTTGTCCTTACTTTTTCTTCCCCAACTTTTTGTTCCACCCGTTGATTATGTTGGGTTATCTTCCGCTTCTGCTTTTTGCCGGCTTTTGAAGCTGGCTCCCATCCCCCCAACCCCCCCCTTTTTGCGTATCGGTCCGACGCTTTTCCTTCGACTTCCTTCCAGGCGTTTTTTTTTCTGTCCTGTCCAATCTCTTTTTCATAACAATCCTCCGTTTTTTTGAGTTTCTCATGGCAACGTCCTCACTCCGTCCTGTTTGACATTCTTTCCTCAGTGGGCGGCGAATGTTTGTACCCCATCTTTTTTTGTTAAGCCCTTTTTTCTTTTTTGCATGAGAGCTTCTTGATCTCCCCCTGGGTTCCCCCGTCACCCACGTCTCAGGAAACAACCACTTTTGGGGGTATAAACTCCCACTCCCCCCCTCTGCCTTACGGCTCGCAGCCCGGGTTGAGGTTAAACCGCTCTCCTCATTAGTACTTTGATGTGGTCGTCTTTTGTGGAACTGTTAGTTTCCCCCTTCGCTTCGTTTTTTTGATTTTTCCTGAAAACCATGCTCTGGGGGCCTTTTCTTTTATGGGCTTGTCTTTTTGCGCGGTTTCTTTTTTGTCCCCGTGAAACGGATTGGTTTTTCGGTGTGAAATTCTTTTCCCAGGTCTCACACTGGCGCCTACGCGGGGGCTCCTTTTGTGGGGCTACAAATTTTTGTGCTGCGGTCCCCAAAACCCAACAAACCCCTCCGCCCTTTTGCCGTCTTTTTTTTAACGTACTCCTGCCTACCCCATGTTTCCCCTCCCGTTTCCTTTCCGGAAAACCTCTTTTTGCCAGTTCCCGCCTTACCCTTCGTCGCACGACGCGCTTTCTGTGGTCTTAACTCTCTCCCCCCGGCATCACAAATGTGCCCCCAATCTAGTTCGAATCCTGCCTTTGGTTAATCGTTTTTGTCCCTCCAGGAAACCAAACCCCGAGACTTCCTGAACTTACCCCCCCCCCCACCCCCCTCTTCATGGTGTTTCTAAGTTTGGCCTTACTGTTTTTTTTTTTTCTCTCATGCCTCCCTTATGGTCTTTTATTGCTTTCTTACGCAATACCTCGAGCTGACTCCCCAAGAAGGTTTTCTCTCATCGTCGGTTCTTGCACCGTGGCATTTCCCTTCCTTTTTCTTTTGTTTTCCCCACACCCTGGAACGCTTTTCCCCCTGTACCTCTTACCGTTTCTTGGACTTTAGCTGACCGCATACCCTGGAAACCCCCCCCCCTCCTAACCCCTCACTTTGTTCCCGTTTGGGGCCCTGAACTTTAAGGGCCCCTCCCCCTCTACCAACCGCCCTTCCTTTATTCACTTTTTTCTTCTCCCCCGACACGAAGCATTTCCCCCCCCCGCTCACGGAGCCGAGAGGTTGAGTCTGGCTTTTTTTTCTATTTGGACTGGAGTACGATGTCTCGAGGATTATTCCGTCCCTAAAACCCCCCCCGGCGCCTTTTTTTTGCCGCACTCCTGTGCTTGATTTTCCTGTTTTGGCCTGTGCAACCGTGGCGGTTTTTCCTGTTCCGCGTTTGGACAATCGTTTTGGCCACCGTTCCCTTGCGATTTGCGCCGTGTGTTTGCTTCCCGGCCATTGAAACACCAGCGATCTGTCTCGGTTTCTCGCCCCCGTAACCTTTGCTTTTTTGTGTTTTGGGTTGTGGTGGTGTTGGGGGGTTTTGGTTTCGGGCGGTCCGGTGTTGGTGTGGTTTTGGGTTTGGGGGGACGGGTTTTGGTTGGTTTTTTGTTTGGGTTAGGGTTAGGGTGTTCGTTTTCTTTTTGGTGTGGGTTTGTTAGTTGGGGTTTGTTTTTTTTTTTTTTTCTGTTCCCTGGCGTTTCTTCGCGCCCTCCAAGCTCCCTGCGGGAGTTCGTCGTGAATCGGCCTACTTAGATTTGCAACGTCCTCTCCTGTTTTTCCCCCCCCCCCCAACGTTTTTTTTCACGGGTTTTGAAAGCCCCACGGGCTTTTTCTTGATGTTTTTTTGTGGGCCCATGATTCGGAAGCTTTGCGTGCAGAGCTCCCCCCCGAAGGTGATCCTTTTGGGTCGGCTTCCCCCTCCCTGTTTGGTTGTGTTTTTGACTCTTCCTCCTTTAGTCATGTTTTCTGTGGCGTTTCGCCCCCCCCCCTTTGATCCCGGTCTGCCCCCTGGATCACTTAGGCCGAGAACGACGCCTTTGTCCAGTTTTTTTAAAAATCGCAACCTCTGTTCCGTCCCCAGTTTGGCCCCCTGCGGGCAGTTTCCCCGACCAGCCCCTCGCTGATCGTCAAGCCTGTCGTTTTCCCTCCTTTGATTTCAGCCTGGCCGCAAGTTTGGTTGAAAGTTCCCACGTGGCTCCTAGCAGGTTTTTGTCCTTCGCTGTTCCCATTCGCTTGCGGGTTTTGGTGTGGGTGTTTTTTTTCCCCCCCGTTTTTTATCTTTGGTACCCCTCCCCCGGTGGTTCCGCTGCGATGTAGCACTTCTAACCCCCCCTCCCCATTTCCAGGCCGGCTCGGGTTGAGTGGTCTTTGATTCGTCCGCCCTGTTTTGCGTAACCTCGCGGCCGACTCGTGCACGGCACAGCTCGTTTGTTAGCTCCTTCTTTCCTTGTGTTGTGATCCTTGGTGCGGAAGTTTCCGTCTTTTGGAAAAACGTGAGGTCGACCTCCTGTGCCTCCTTCCCGTGGTTGACTCGCGATACACAGGCCACTCTCCATGTTCGCAGGGTCGGCCCTACAAAGTTTCGGCGTAGGGTTCCTTGAGTCTTACGTTGCCCTCCCTCTGATCGTTTATACTTTCCCCCCCTTTGACTCATTTACTATCCACCCCCCTTTTCACAAGTTTTTTTCGATGCAGTTAGCCGGCTTTCCGAATTGCAGACGGTTTCCCTTTTTCCTGGGATTATTTCCCCTTTGTTCAATCCCCCCCCTTTACTTTGACGCGGTGCCCTTATTTCCTTTTTTCGGCCACTTCAGGGCGGTCATCACTCTGGACTTTTTTCTGCGCGGTTTTTCTTTGGCATTTCATCTCTCTCCGCCTACTCTTTTTTTGTTTTTCTTGATTTGATTCGGGCCCCCTTTGCGCCTGCCCGTGTCTTTTTTGTGTAGCCCCCTCGTGGACTTCTGTTTTGTGGGTGGTTGCCTATATATCGTCCTCTACCCCACTCACGGTTTGGCCGTTCGTTTTTCTTGATCACACGGTTTTTCAATCTCTGCCCCATTAGCTCCCTTTCCCTACGGCGTCCAAATTAGCTTTCATGTTGAGCGACATGTGTGACTTTTCAACGTGATTCGCACATCGGCAAGGCGCTTGCTAAAAGCCGCTTTTTTTTTGTTCCCCTTCGCGCACTGTTCGGAACAGTTGTCGGATTTCAGGTTCTTTTTTTTTGTGTAATCGTTTCTCCCCCCCCCACTGTCTGGGCGCTTCTGCAAATGGCTCGTCCCATCTTTTCCGGCCCTTCCCCCTCTCCCAGGAAATGCAAACCCAGCCCCCCGTCCTCCGTGTGCCCGACCGAGCTTCACAACGTCCGTGTGTGGCCCCACTTTTCCCCCCGATCGCCCCCGCGCTTTCCTGTGCCCCCCCGAATTTTTTTTCACCCCTCTCTCCCCAATTTTTTCCCCCCTATCGGGCTTTTAACCATTTTGTGCTTGGTTTTCTTTTTGCCACACTCCTATCTCCCTCCTTCTCCGTGCTTGCTGTTTTACCCCTGACTCCTTTTTCGGTTTTCTTTGCGTGACAAGCGTTTTTCTCTGCACACCCTCTCCTTTTCTTTTTTTGACCCCTCCCATTGTTTGCGGATTATGACTTTGCGTTTTAAAACCTCTTTTCACCTGTCTGCCTCTCGGGGTTTTGCTCGATTTCGAACCGCCCCCCAGAAACTTTTCTTGGTTTTTGGCTCTTTTTTTTGGCCCCCTTTCCCAGGATTTTTGTCTCGGACCCCCCGTCGAAGTTGCCGGGGGCGTTCTTCCCACTGGTGGGTTTCCCCCAAGGCCCCCCCCCTGCCTCATGCCCCCAGGAGTGTTTTTTGCGCTGGTCGTCCCCCAAGGAAGTCCCATACGGCGCTCGAGACCTGATCGATCCCTGGCCGGTTGGACTGGTTTCCAAAAAAAAACACCGGACTCCCCTCTTTCCAAGGGTCTTTTTCAACCACCCAATTGGCTTCTTTGGGGCTCCACCCACGCGCACCCAGATCGTGTTCCAGGCGGGCCTTCTTTTTTTAGGCCACCAAGCGTTGCCTTGCCCCCTCCCAATCTCCCCTCCCTCAGGTTCAGGCCCGTGCGATTTTTTCTTGTCCAACAACAGCCTTTCCAGCGCCTTGAAGTTTCCGGCTTTTCGCCCCACGACCCCTGGTTGCAGAATGTTTCACTTGCTCTTTCCATTCTCCACTTTTTAGCCGGGGGCTATTAACGGGGTGAAATCTTTTGTCCGCGTTCCCCCCCCCCCCCCTCCCCCCCACCCCCCGTTCACGCCCCTCTTTGCGCTTACTGGGCCGGTCTTGTTAGCACGCCCCCTCCGTCTTTCACTTCATTAATTTCTCTATCACGTAACCGTTTTTCTATCTTCCTCCCCTCTTTCCTCTTCCTTTTCTCTTTGTGGTTTTGATCTTCGGGTCTTTTTCGACCTCCCTTAACTTCGCGTTGTCCCCCTCTCCTTTTTGTTTTTGTTATTAGATTGCGGTCCTTCCTCCCCCTTTCTTACGTTTTAAAGCGGTGCTGTGAAAAATAACCCCCAAAAAACTTGTGGGCTTGGTTTTGGGTTTCCTTGCACCCTTTTGTCCCGCTCCCAGTCTCAACCCCTGCGGCCTTACTGGTGACCTTCTTTGTGCATTTCCCCGCGTCCGCCGTGTTGGGCTACGAGCAATCGAGGCGAAAACTTTTTTTTTGCCTTGCTGCAAAAGCCTCTTTCCCGTTAGCTGTTCTTTGCCGTTTTCTTTAAGTTCAATTTGCTCTTTTTCTTGAACGGGGTCACGCTGTGACCGGTTTTAAGCCCGGCAGAGACGCCACGGAGCCTTTGCTATCGCGTGGTACGACGCGTTTTTTGCTTTTTTGTAATGTAATTTAATCTGTTTGCTTCATCCTGTGTTTGTTCCTCCCCTTTTCAAGGCCGTGTCTTTTCCGGGGCAACTTTCTTGGGATTAGGTTTGCGAGTCTATGATTTTTTTTTCATTCTTTGACTGCCACCGACGTGGGACGTCTGACCCAGGCAGCCATTCAGGTTTGCGTTCGGCCCCGAGTTCCCGCGGCTCCCGCCCCCCATCCCTTTTATTTGTTACCGGTGCAATTTTAAAGCAGGTTGCCTGTCCACATCATTTTTCTTTTTTCTCGGCTTTTTGCGCGAAGTTGTTTTATCGCGCGCATGGGCTGTTTTTTTTCGTCCAATTTTCGTGCCCCCTGCATTCGGATGTCCGCCTTGGGTGTTGGTCCCCAATTTAGGGAGTCTTGCTTTACTCCATCTTTGTGCCTTTTTGAAACTCCCCGATTTTTTTTACCTGCCACCGAGGAACAATTTCGTTCCACGTCAAGAGCTTGTTTTTTAGAAATTATCTCCCCCCCGTCAGGTGTGGTTGATTAACCTTGGTCAACGCCGTCAATCTCCACCCCCTTTCCCCGCTTCTGTTTTTTGCCCCTTTACGCCGTTTCTCCAGTACGGATTTTAGGCCGGGTCTCTCCCGGAGGAACTTTATCGGTATTATTTCCTACCCCCCCACCCCTTTTTTTTCCTCCTCTCAATACCTTGTTCTGAGCTTAGTGGTGGGCTCTTTCTCTCTTGAACCTCAGTTTCCCCATGGACTTGTTCTTTTTAATCAAACCGGCGGTTGTTCACGATTCCGGTCGCCCTGATTTTCTTCCTTTTACATTCCTTGGGTCGTGTTTC
>Ga0179593_1386776_pt1 | contig 11299 bp, 9 predicted proteins | sample CZODoug2_1_08_16_FD_185931 | JGI IMG/M metagenome (GOLD analysis project Ga0179593, IMG submission 185931) | Vadose zone soil fungal communities from Angelo Coast Range Reserve, California, USA - CZODoug2_1_08_16fungal (PacBio error correction) | ecosystem: Environmental > Terrestrial > Soil >... | reverse complement strand
TCCCCCGTTCGGCCGGTCCCCTTCAGCGAGGTTTTTTCGGAAATTTCGTGTTTGCTTGCATTCGTGATTGGTCATCATCTGTATTCGCCTTATTCTCGGTCCTTCTCCTTCGTCGTCATCCCCCAAGGTCCTGGGGGCCGCATTGCTAAGTATGAGCCCCGCTTTCCACCTCCGACGCATCCCCTAAGCAGCTTGTCAAATCCCTGAAGCTGCTCTTTCTTCCGGTGCTCGTCATTTCGCCCCCCCCAAGTTTTTCCGCCCCTTTTCCCCCCCGTTTTTTTGAAGACGACGCGCCCTCTTCTCGAATCTCTCTTTTCAGAAGAATACCTTTGTTTTGTTGTTCTTTTTTTTTGTTATTCCGCGAAGAATATTTCCATTTCGTCTTTTCCCTCCCGCCTGCGGGTGCCTTTTTGCTCTTCCTCATCGCAGCCACTGGCGAAAGTCCCTGTTTTGCTTGGCCATCTTGCTTTCTGTCCATTTTGCGTCCTATGGTGAAAAGATTTCTTTCGAATTCCGCGTTCGTCCGAGCCCTGTTCTTTTCTTTGAGTTTTTTCCCTCTTTGCCGTTTTTTTTTATTTGACATTTGATTTCGATCCCGAATTGCCGTGCCCATCCTCAACTTGCAGAACGGTGACTTCTTCCCTTTCTTTTCCGGCTGCTTTGTCCTTCCTCCGGCGCGACAGGATCCTCCTGGTGGAAGCCAGATTGAGCGCCCTCTCCTCATGTTCGGGACAATTAGTGAATGGTCGGAAAGCAAACGACTATAAGTTCCTCTGCTCCTGCTGACCCCCTCTTGAGGTAATATTGATATTCTCGGAAGCGTTTTTTCTCTCAAGCAGAGAAGTCTTCCTGAATTGAGGGCAGTATTTTTACTTACGTCACAGGATGGTCAGGTGCCTTTTTCCAGCCCCCCCAGAGGCGTTCTCCCCGCCAGTCTTACTTTTTTTGATGGTTACTCTTTCCCGATACTCGGAACCCCCCGACTTTCTCCTTGACCCCTGCCGTTGACCACCTAACTTTTTGCTGCTCCCCCCCTCGAAATTGTTCCCTCCCGGGTTCCCCAAATTTAGCTTTTTTACCCCCCACAGGCCCAACGTTTCCTCAAGTTTCGGCACGAAATGGAGTCACCTTTTTTCTCCCGCCTTACTGATCTTCAAGACGATACTCTTTTCAATCCTTCCATTTTTTGCCATGTTTCTTTTTCCGTTGCCCTTTACGGGGGCAGCGCGGCCTTTTTCTCCGACTGCTACTTTTATAATCGCCCAATGATCCCTCCCCGTTTAGACGGCTGCCTAGCGTCAGTTGCCTTTGTTCCTCTTGAATCTTATCGCCTTTTCCCTGTTGCTTGACCCAGTTCGTCGGACCTGACTGATTGAAGCCCCCGGTGCACGCTCCTCGACCTCCTCCCCCCGTCCCGCCTAGGAATTCCCGTCAGGGGCCCTTTTCGTTGGCCCTTTTCTCTGTTTCCATTTGATCGCTTTTCGGCCTCTGGTTCAATTTGGTGGTCCTTGGTTTTCTCTGTGGTCCAGCTGAGTTCCCCTTGCTCTAAAAGCTGGTTAGGTTTGTCGCTCGCCTGTCTTTTTTTTTTTCGCGATTCTGTCTTCGGTCCCGGCGGCTGACAACGTACAGATCACCGCTTCTTTTCCTTATTCTTGGTCGGCACTAACGCTTTCCCAGCATCGCTTTCTCGGCTTTGTTCCTTATTTTCTTGCGGGACAGGCCCGCTGTGTGCAATTCATCGCTTTTTTCCTTTTTGCTCTTGCTTGGGGGACTCGGCGGTTTACTCGGGTTCCCAGCTTGATTGGGAGGCTTTGCCCCTTTACAGCTATCGCTTAAGGCGTTTGTTTCATCGTCGCCAAGGCACTTATGTCTTTCGTCACGCATTTGGAAGCCCGCTTTGTAAACTTTTTCATCAGCTTCCCTGGCTTTGCGTCCCTCCCCCACCATATCGAGTTTTCCTTTTTTATTTCTTCGTCCCATGTGACTCAGTGTCTCCTGGGTTCTTGCGCCCCTGATCGTGTGAGAATCCTGAGCTTTCGCCCTTCTCTCCTAACGCGCCGCCTTGTCCCCGCCCACTGGCGGCTTTCCAAAAAAACCCGCTGACGGTTTTGTTGTTCATTGGCCAGCATTTATGATGGCCCGTTGGCTTTATGGCAGATGTCCGCCGGTTTCCCCCAATCTCCTGCCTATGTTTTTGATTCGGTTCCTTGCCGTGGCGCGTTGTGGGAGATTGGTCGCTGATTGTCTTTTTTCCCTTTGTCGTTTATCCCAGCCTTCAAGGTTAGAGTCCTTTATTTCCGTTACTTTGATCGTGCTTCGGCCTCCTGGCCCTTCCTTTTTGCTCGTTCCCCTTCGCGCAGTTTTCGTCTCTTTACTCTGTGACGTTTTTTTTACTTTTCCGAAAATGAACTATGGGTCCTATTGTTCCCCCCTTCTTTCCCGCCCCCCCACGTTTTTTCTGTTCCCGTACCTCCTGAACACGGTTTTGCAACTCCTCCAGGCCCCCGTCTTTTTTCTACGCCAAACTTCTTCTCCCACATCCGACTCAATAAACTACTACTAAGCGTTTCTTGGGTTTTTTTCCCCGTTTTTTCGATTGAAAACTTCCAATTGATAGCATACTCCTTCAGTGCTCAGCTTTGCCTCCCGCACGTTTTTGGAAAGCTGTCTATTATCACAAAATTGCTTGAGCCTTCTCTTTTTAATCACGAAATGAAAAGACCTTCAGTTTGGGTTTTTTTTCTTTCTCACGGGTTTCACCACTAAACCGGACCTTTTCCCTTTATGCTTTCCTGCTTTCTTCTCCCCTGACCTGTCCTTCCTTCTAGCCCCAAGAAATAAGAATAGTTTCGACCCCCCCCCAACGCCTTTCTCTCTTACCCTTGCCGGCGACGACCGGTCACTTTTGAATCGCGAGTCACCCTTTTTCCTAGTCACCGCCAAGTTGGCTTTTTTTTTGAGGTCTTGCGACGTTCCCGGTGTCGTTAGTGACCCTCCGAAACTGTGTGCCCCCCTACCCGCCCTATTTTATTTCAAATTCTTTTAGAGCTTGCTCCCAACCTATCGAAGGCTTGGATCCTTCTCCTTCTTCAAGGAGAAGTAGGTGCATGAAAATATATATGTTTTCAACTTGAACATGACCTTAGCCTGATTGATTCGCTAAAGCCTCTGATGACGGAGACTTGTGGTGAAATCTTTTCCTTTCACCACTAAAAGTGTGTGGGACCATTTTCTCCCTCGTTATTCGATCCCCCCCCCTCCCACTTAGTCATCCTACCGGTCAGTTTTTTTTGTTTTTGACAATAATCTGCGTGCATGCCCTCTACTCTGTCTCTACTCTTGTACGTCCCTTTTTACCCCTAGGGTACCATGATACTCCCGTTCCTTCTTCAAATCGTCCCAGGTAAACCCTTTTTGCCAGTCGTACAGCTTCCTTTTCCCTTTTTTTTTTTTTTTTTCGACTGACGGCCCTGTTGATTAACCCGACTCATGATCAGGTTTCCTCGCCGCCCCCCACTCGGGAGTCGAATGCCCTCCATTCTCCTGCATTAGTTTCCTTTGTGCGAATCACTTTTTTTTCTTTTCGTGATGTCTTCGAAGCGGCCCCGCCCTGGGCCGTGTGACGGTGGATAGGTCTCCCCCTTGAATGCGGAACACGCTGTTCCAAGCCCAGAGGGTTTTAGTTTTTTTCCCCTTCCCTTCAATAGCCCAGCGAGGAAATACGGTGGCACCCATTGCCCTTTTTTCACCCAAAGAGATGGACCGTTTTTGTCCCCCCTCAATTTTTCTGGCAATGATTTTTTGGAAGCCTCTTTAGGGACAATGCCTCCGGACCCGCAAGGACAAAATGCGATCCTCCTTTTTTTCTCAGACCAAACCTTTTCATTTTTGATTTGGCTTCGCAGTGTTCTTCCAGTTCGAAAGTCTTTTAGTTCTTTTCAATCACGACTGCCCTCTATTGCGCGGTTGTTTTTGCAACCGTTTTTCCCTCCCCCCCTCCCCACTCCACGTTTACCCGGAGGCCCCCAGATGAGCTCGCCCCCCTGAACCTCTTTCTTCCACTCATTCAATTTTTTGTTTTTACTCACGTGTTTTACAGCGAAAGCTGGTCTTTTTTCTCAAAAAAAGGGCCAGTTGAACAGGGTGCCACCATCCTTTCTTTCCTCGAGGTGTCCTGATATGCTGCGGCTTTTAACTATCCCTTGTACCAAAAGTACCCTCTCCGGTTCTTTGTGCGCTAGCTTAGAAGGGGGATTCTCCGAGTTCTCCTCTTCGTTGAACCAATTCTTCAAGAACCCCCATGGTGTTCGGTTTTTTTTAGTGGCTGCGCCCGTTTTTGACAGTTCTGTGCTGGCGAAATCAATTGGCTGCCGGCATGTCGGTGCCCTTCCCCCCTACCGGGATTTTTTTTTTTTTCTAATGCTGACTTCACCGATGCACTACCTCTCAACTTTACCCCAACACTGGAATCATCTTGTATTTTTCTTGCTTGCCAGCAGACAGCATGCTCCTCTCCACTTTGGGGCGGATTGTTGTTTTACTGCGCCGGTATAAATTATCACATCCCCTGCCGGAACAAACTTCCCATTGGAACCCTAGGTCTTTTTTAAGTCCTTTTGTCCTCGTTGACGAGTTCACACCCCCCTTCATTTCCCGGGAGCAGTTCCCCCCCCTTCCCCCCTGCCTGGGACGACCTGCGATCAAATCTCGTTTTGCAGACAGCTTTTTTTCAATCGATTACGCGACAAAGGCGCGTCCTCTCCCTTTGCCAGCAGTTGAGGTTTTTATTCCTTGGTGTCGGTTCCATTGGTGATGTTTGGTCGAGGATCTCACTTCCGTCCTTCCTAGAGATCAAGGCGTGGCCCTCCGGCGTTCGACCATATCCCGACAATGATTATTAAGTTTTTTCCAATGGCGGGAAATAATTAACGTATGGTCGCGAGGCTCCCCGTCGAATTTCGTTTTCTTATAGCCAACAACCGGAGAGTTCCACGCGTCATTCCATTTCTTCAGACCTTTCTCGCAATCCCCTTCCCCAAGCCATCTGGCGGGAGGGTAATAACCCCTGTCCCGGTTCCGCTTGCAGGTTCTCGTCCGTTGGCTCGTTCTGTATGTGGCTGGTACCCCTTTTTTTTGCCGCTTCTTTTCCCACAACCTGAACCCTGAGTCCCCCCCCACAAATTTGGTTTAAAACCAGACAGAGTGTCTCCATCTGTTTTCATGAAGCCCCCCACTTTTTAAAGATAGAGGATCCGTGACCTCTCCTTTTCTTTCGGAGCCCCTTTTCTTATGTTTTTGAGCATTTCGCGTCCCCCCCGTCCCAGCGTCCCCCCGAAGATTTTTCTGAAATTTTTTTCATGGCAAGAGCCGCCTGGTCCGCCGCGTTCCCGTTTTCATTGATTTTACCCCCTGATCTGCCCTTTTCGGACACCCCCCCTTGGCTTCGCCCTTTACTTTTTTAAGTTCACGCAGAAAGCGAAGTTTCCTTTTTCCCTTTCTTAGCAATTGAGCGCTTCGCGAATTGCTCTTCCCGATTTCCCATGGGTTTTTTAAAAGCAAGATTTGTTTGAGATCTTCCTTTCAGAGTGATTCCTCTTCAGGGCACCCCGCTCTTAACGAGAACTTTCCTTTGTCATTCTTTTCGTTTTTTTACTTGCGTGTTAACGCTTTCTTTCCTGTTGGTTGGTTCCCGCTATGATTTTTTTCCCTAGACATGGACCAGCAAGGCCTCGTTTAATAACAAGCCATCCCTCTCTTCAAGTTGCTGTTTTTATGAGAGTCGTTCCGACCCGCCTCGGCGACCTGTATCAGCTCCCTTCCTCTCTGATTTGCTTCTGATCTTGCTGTGGCTTTTTTTTGGTAAACCCCGGCGTCCTGAGAAACTTGCGGGAAGCTGATGCTTTATCTCCTTATTTTCCTCCTCACGTTGTTGTGGTTTCTCGCTCATCCATTCAGTTCTTTTTTTTTTTGTTTCTTTTAAGTTAACGCCTGTTGACCCTCCTTCCGACTGCCCCTTTCGTTCCCTCTTCGTCCAGCCCCTTTTCTTTTTCTAACCCTCGCGTTTTTCTAGCAGCAGCCCTCCAAGCCGCGGAAGGCTTATTCGAGGCTTTTCTTTTTTCCCCCTTGCTTGGATAGCTTTCCCGGACTTATTACCCTTTTCCCCACTGGTAGTCCTTTTCCCTGCGTCGTGTAAGGACCATGCAGGCGACGACCTTTCACGTACTGGCCAGCTCGGGGTGTCTCCTGAAGTTCCAAATTCCTCCGGGATAGGTCGCCTGTAAAGTTTGCCACCCTATTTTCTTCCTCCTTTTTGCAAATCGTAAAGCTAAATTGCCCTCAGCTTCTCCCGGCTCACTGCATCCGATGACGACTTGAAACTCCCCCCTTCATTCGCCGGCGCCCGGGTCACTTTCCATTTCATTGACTGCTCAAAGTTTTTTGTCTTTCCTACTGGCAGAGCTAACGAAGGATGCATGAAAGCGGTCGTACACACTTCTTCGCTTGCCATGATGGGATACCTCTCTGTCTTTGTCGTTTTTTTTGCGCTCCCCCCATATCCTCCACCTAATTACGGGTCGCCGCATTCCTTCCTAGTCTTTTCCTCCGGATGAGCTCAAGGCTTGTGTGGCTTCCTGCAAACCCGAAAGGGCCTATCTTCCACTTCTGGTCCGGCCCATCTTTTGCCTGCCGTGTTCATTGAGGTTTGAGGTCCTTGCGTCTCTTCCTCTTTTGAAGTCCGCATAACCCCCTAAGCCTGTCAGAGACACCTCCGAGAAAATCCCTCTCTTTACGCTTTTGTACTTCCAGGTCCAAATCCCTCTTTTTGTATGCTTGTCGTCGTCCTGAAGATTGAGTGCAATAGGGTCGCGTTGATCAATTTTTTTCTCTATGAGACATTCCAATTTTCCATTTCATACTCCGTGACCCCCATACGCTTCTGCGTTTCCCTATCCGGTTCGAACGATAGCCTTTCTCTTTCTTTTTGTGGTTCCTTCCCAGAATTGTCCGTTCCTCATGGACTCATTTTACCCCTGCATACCCCTCCAATCTCGTGACCCTTTCCGATTCGCGCCCTTTCGCTTTCACAGCTCCCCCCCCCTCGTATGCTAGCCACCAAAGAGATTTATCTACAAGTCAGTCTGATTTTTGGCCTGCGACTTCCCCTTCCGTTTTTTTCGTGGGTCGCATTCTGCCGATCGTTCCCCCATTGCCGTTTTGTTCCTCGATCCCACATTCTTCCTTTTTCAGCTTGCCTTTTCCACCAACCTTTCGCCACAAAGTGCGAGCCTCCCTTCTTGCTCCCAGCCAGATCCGCTCCAATACTGATTCCAGTGTTTTTTTTTTTATGCTGCGATTCTTTTTGACGTTCAATTCTTGATCCCGGGATTTTTTTTCATTCGTGACCACGACATTCCCCCTGCTGCCCTGATTTTCTCCCCCCGGTGACCTGTAAATGGCAGCTCACCTCTCGGACACATTCACCCCCTTGTTTATTTTCCTAATTGTCACGCACTTCTCACATCTGGTCTACTTCCCACTGAAGAAGCTCTGTTGTGCTCGCCATCTGTTCGGAATTTCTTTTGTTGCCCCCCTTCGGATAGTGAGACCATCCTTCTCTTCAAATCGATTTTCCAGTTTTATGGTTTTCTGTTGCGGGTATTCTCCAGTTTTGGAGGCCCGTTTTCCCCCCCCAGCGATGTTGTTTTTTTACCCACCTTTTGACCCGGCCGACACCCATTTTCCTTGAACTCAGATTTTATTCCTTGAGTCATCTTTTTTCTCCGGTGTTAAAGTTGCTTGTTGATGTCTTACCTTGTTTAACGATGACCTAGTCTCCATAGGTGCTTAACCGCCCCCCCCCCTCCTTGAACTGGAAGGCGGCCACTGCGCCCGCTCACCAAATACCTTTCTTTTTTTTCTGTTGAGCAGATTCGAGGCTTTTGGTACGGTCCGGTAGGACCTTCCTCTGATGCTTTCCCCCAAGCGTTGGCAGGCCGCCCGCTAAAAGTGTTTTTCCCCCCCAGGTCTCCTTTTGGAACCTGGCATGTCCACCGTATTTCTTTTTTTGTGTGATGGAGTGTTCGTATGACGGAACAAGATTTTGCCCCCAGCGTTTCCCATTCCCTTGCGGCCCTATACCGGTCCCCCTTCCTGGTGTTGCCCCGGTTCGCGTTTTTCGGCCTAAGTTTTCCCACACGTTTCTCCTTCAATCTGACGACCACTTTTCGAGGCTAGCAGGTCTCCCCTAGTGTTGCTTATCTTTGTTGCTGAATGTATCGTTTGTCCATCACCCAGGTTGCCTCGACTCTGATATTACTTGACATTCAGTTTATGGTAACCCCCCTGTTGTTTTTTCTTGTGACGATTTTCATCCGGTCACGTTGAATGGTGCTCTTTTGATCGGACCTTCCCTTCTTTCCTCGAAAGCGTTACCTGTGTTTGCCCCACCCCTAGGCTGCGTGGTCCCCCACCCCCTTTTTTGCCTACTTTCCTTTCTTGCTGAGTTCTAAGTTTTGTCATAATTGGCTTTCACATGTTTAACATCCTGTTTAGTGATGACTTTGTCCCCAGGATTTTCACCCGTCCCCTCCGTCAATCCCCCTTGAGTCTTTACACACATGTAGGATAACGTTTTTTCCTTTCCAGTTTCATACTTCTTTTCCCCGCTCCCGAGTATATCCCATCATCTTATCAGATCGTGTACAATCTTCCCTCCCCAAACGTTTTTTTACCTAGAACTGAGGCTTTGATTGCCCCGTTTCAGGGCTGAGTTCACTCTCACCTATCCCCGCCTGTCCCATACTCCACAGCCCGGATGTTGTCGATGCGGCTTTTCTTGTAGCTCCTCGATAAAGTCCATCTATCTTTTACTCTCTTTTTCCAAGCGTTTTTTTCGGGAATATCTCTTCTTTTTCGTTCGGTCCACCCGCCTTATTCCCCAAGTCGGGCGAGAGAATTTGACCCTACATACCCGTTGACCTTCGGTTTCGTTTTGCACCATGAGAATCCCCCCCCCCCCCCCTTCTTGCATTGCGGCTTCCTCTTAATTGCTCAAGCTTTTTTGATCATGTCGAAGATTTCTGGTTTGATCTTCAAGCTGAGCTTCCCCCATAGATTTTTTCCTCGCCCCTTAGGTTTAGCTTCTTGAGCAACCCAATGCCCCCCAGCTCCTTTTTGTTGAGTAGGGGCTGGTTGCTAGACCTCTTTTCCTTATCGGCCTCGGCTCCCTCTTTTCGTTTTTGCCAAAGCCCTTGTCTTCTGTTCTTTCCCCGGCACACTGTGTTCAACATCGGTTCAACCCCCCCTATTGTCCCTTTTCCCCGTGAAAGCGAGTCGCATCCTTTCACTAGTAGATAGTGATCGCAAAGCCGCTTCGACCCGAGCCGATCACCAAAGAGTTCCCCCTCTTCCCTCCGATCCTGTCCTGAACTGAACGCTTGACCCACCGATGAGGCTGGAGCCCCCCCCTCCCCATCATCTTTCTTCGACAGACCTTTTCCATCGCCCCGCGCCAGTGCCGTAACCTATCTTCCGCCCAGTTTGACACGATTGTGGACTGCGTTTTATCGACATTTCGCCCGCAACTTGCCAAGGCTGGACCTTCCCCAATTTTAGTTTTTTGTTGAAAGCCTCAGTAGAGGATTCCGGCGGCGTCGCGTCATTTCGGTTTTAACCACGATCGGCGCGAAGCACAGTTCTCCCCTGCCACTTGTTCACTTCTCCCATCCAATCCGACACGCATATGGGTTTCGCGTCGCTGGCCCCCTTTTGATTCCCCAGTGTACCAGCGGAGGCCCCCCCCCCACTGGCCCCCCTCTTCCTTTCACATAATTGACGTTTTCTCTGGTCCCGACCTCCGCGATAGCTTCCCGCACATCTTTAAGTCATCCGACACAATTGGGCCGAAATTCCCTATTTCCCCACCCCCTTTGATCCCCAAAACATGCCCCTCGATGACTTTTTCCCAGCGTTTAACTTTCCCGCATTTTTCCAACTTTTAGGCCGAGGAGCCCTCCCTCTGTTGAGCTGTTTTCGACTCTCCTTTTTCTAACCCGCTATCCTCCTTGGCCTCCTCACTGACCCCGTAAGCCCCCCTCATCGCGAGCCCGTCAATTCTCTACGCCTTCCCCTCGGTCGCCAGACCCCTTCCCCCTGGGCACCCCTTCGTTTTCATAACACGACGACCACATCTCCGCCCCCCCATTCGTTCTAGACCCCCCTTTCCCCAGCTCAAGGCCAAGTCCCAGTCTTTTTACTTGGGTATTCCGGAATTTAAGGATTTGGTGGTTCCTCTTGACCGGAGTTCAAATCGCAACTTCGTTGTGACTTCGGTTTCATCCACCTGGCGCCCACGGGTCATGCAGATGCAACTTGCAACAGGTGACTCCCCAGATGTCCTGAAGATACGGGAGTCTCCCTTTTTCTATTTGTACCACGACAGCCCCTTTTTTAAATGCCCGCGCGGCACCCCGTTCCCCCAAGATTTTCCTAACCATAACCCTTTTTCCCCCCACACCTGAGTCTGTCTGAGTATCTTCGATCGCGTCACCGGAGGGACGGACCCCCGTGGACCAGTGAGGGGTCCCCATCAATATTTTCCCTTTGGCTTTTTGGCAGGCTTTGTTATTTTTTGGAAGACTCTCCCGGCATTCTTGGTTTACATTCCTTTTAACCCCATTTTTACCGGCTTTTTCCCTGGCCGGTAACTTAAGTGAGTTTTTTTTCCGATGGTTCCGATTTCTGGAACCGGTACCCTCGAGGTCGTGACTTCGCGCTGGCGTTCTTGCTCCTGGACCATCCTTTTGTCTTTAAACCCTCTGCCCCTCGTCTTTGTTCGATCTTTTCTGTCCCTGAAGATAAAGCTTCGCTATTTTTTTTTATTTTACCCTAGTTCATCCTTGCGCTGGAATTTCGTCGTTCCGCCTTCTATTTATTCGACGTTTTTTTTGATGCCATCTCAATCTGGCTTCGGCTGATCCTGTCGCTCCGGGCATGAGTTGCAAGTGGTCCTTCCCGGTCCCCCTTCATCTTCTTTCCCTTTTCCAATTGTGAGGGCGGCAATTTAGTTTCTTCTATCTAGTCTTCGCGTCTTCTCGTCCTCTTCCCTTCGTCGTACATCACACAGGGAAGGTTCTCATCGCGGAAGTCGCCGCCGAGTTAAAATCCCTCTCCATTCGGCACAGCCGCTGGCATCAGAAGACTTTTTTTCCCTTAGGGCTTCTCGATTCTCCTTTCGCCACGGGCGCTCCCCCTCAGTCGCTTTTGCACTTCATAACGCGGTTCTTCGGCGTGAAATCAT
>Ga0179593_1359672_pt1 | contig 11299 bp, 5 predicted proteins | sample CZODoug2_1_08_16_FD_185931 | JGI IMG/M metagenome (GOLD analysis project Ga0179593, IMG submission 185931) | Vadose zone soil fungal communities from Angelo Coast Range Reserve, California, USA - CZODoug2_1_08_16fungal (PacBio error correction) | ecosystem: Environmental > Terrestrial > Soil >... | reverse complement strand
CTCTTCCTACTATACTACTCCCCAAAGTAACGCTCCGTCAAACACTCCCCAGGATTCCTTTTATCTTCCGGTCTATTTTTTCTCCGGTGGTATTTTCTTCTTTCGCGAGTCTGTCTAAAAAGTTCCTAAGTAATGGATAAGGTTGCTCCCATACCACAAAATGATGGAAGATTGCCCTTCCCTCTCCTTCCTTCCGAACTAGCGCTGATACGACCCACGTAAGGCCGACAGAGCAGTACCCACCCCCGGTCCCAGTTCTCTTCCACCCGTGCCGGCTTACCGTCACTGGTCACACGTCCTTTTTTCCACCCGTTCTTTCCCCTCACCGTCCCCCGCGATCCGCCAGTTATTACGTCGTTTCTCGGTCTCCCGATACCCTAAGGGTGTGAAAGCGCTTTGCTAAGAAGGTTTTCTCTTGCCAGCCCTTCGGAGATTTTAATTCTGGCCGGTCGCCCGAAGTTCCTCGTTTTTCCCTACACCGCAGGCAGGTGCCTTTGTCTGGATGCCGTCCTCCTTCCTGCCCCTTTCTCTCCCTTGAGCAGACATACGCCACACGTCAGCCACCATGTCCCCGCTGTGCCTTTTGTTTCGCCGTCTCCCACGGTTGAACCATTTTTGGTACGAGGGAAAGGAATCCGTTGTCCGTCAAAACTCCCCATTCATATTTGGGATCTTCGATACGTTACGCGGGATCTCTTTATTACCTCGTTGGCATAAGCTGTCTACTGTCATACCGAATTTCTCGAATCGATGTTCCCTTTTTGTTTACTTTTTTGACAGATTGCCGCTTTGGTCCCTTCTTCGAGGGTTCTTCGAAAGACGGTTTTCTCGTTCCCTCTGCCTTCTCATCACCGCGGGAAAGTGCTGGGGGGCACATTTGTTGCCACTGAATCACGCTTTCTAGTCACGAGTCTTCTTCCCCTCCCGGACTTTCCCCCTCGCACAAATAGAAGCGTTTGTCCCGCCGCGGCGTAACCGTAATCCCCCCCCTTTAGATTATTTCCATGGCCAGCCTTGACGTTTCCTCCCTTTACGACTCCTCGGAGACTTTCTGCGTCTTGGGATGTCCGTTGGCGTCCGTTGCCTATTCTCGAGTGTCCCTGCCTCCGCGGCAGGGAGAATCGTCCCTCCTGTGGTTCTTCCGTTGCGCAGGCTTTTCGACCTCCTCAGCAGCCCCAATCTGCTTCGTCCGAGCCGTCCTCCGCATCAGCGGACCTTCGCACTTCGACAGACCTGCTGTCCTGGAATTAAGTAAGACCCCTTTCGTACTTTACTTACTTGGAAGTAGGCCACCACCTTCCCCTCTCCTTCCCCTGCGATGAAAGCCGAAACTGGTTCGGGAAGTCCATCGAGTTTCGCCCGTCAGTCAAGTTAATGGCCGTTTCCTTATAGTCCTTCTTATCCTCTACCCGGCCGCTGGCGCTGTTCTTGCCGGATCTTCCAATTCCTTGCCCGAAGTGTCCTCCCCCGTGATAGTCGTTGTCAGATGACCGTTCCCTCATCGCCCTGACGTTTTTTCCTTTTAATTGCCCACCCCTCTTCCCGCTAAGGAAGCCCCTGCGTCCGCAGTGTCGCGCTATTTCCCGTTATTTTTCGCACGTTTCCTCTTCTCTGTATGCTCTTCCTCATCGACGCTCATGACGCTGCTTCCCGGTACGCGAAGTTCGTCGTTGCGCCCTCACCCTATTCTTCGTTGGCGCGCTCGTTTTTGGTCCCTATCTCCTGTTGGCCCGTCTTCCTCCCCTATCGTTGATTTTCCCCTGTAGGAGGTGGCCAGCAGTGACCGCCGCCACCTTTATTCGCGACTGGTTCCGTCTGCTTTTCGTTTGTGCGCAAGGGGAGTGGTTTTTCTCTTCCGTTCCCCTTTCCCTCTAGCTGAACCAGCAGACCTCCAACCAGCAAAGCCGTCCTCGGCCATGAGGCGACTTCAGCCCCTGACCCCCCTTTGACGTCCCTTGCATTTTTCTTTTCCCCGGCCTGCTCGGGTCACACGGTGACCTTCTATTGTTGGTCCGCTTCGTTTTTTCATTTCCCCTTGTTAGTGGCGATTCGCGAGCCCCCTTGCTCTGCCCTTCTATTCCGCGCAGCGGTTGCTGGTCTCCTCCCACCGACTGAGGTTCGTCGCTTCATCGTCCTCCGGGAACTCCGGTACCACATGAAAATCTTTCCTTTTTTCCTTTTCTTCTTTTTTTTGTTTGAGCTAGATTCCAGCTCGGCCACAGTTGGATGTCCCCTAGTGAAGCGCCGGCGTGTCAACCTGCAATTGTGGGGCTTTTTGGTGGCACCCGTTTCATAGGAGTCCCTTTAATGGAGCCTTTTGTGAGAGGATATCACCCAATGGAAGGTGTGCGCCTCACGACGAAAGGCCTGTGCCCCCGATCCTCCTGTGGTCCCCTCTTAATAAACTAGCAGGACCGGAAAGAACTTCTTTTGCCGCCGTGGGTTCTCTCGTGGCTGGACGCTTTTACTCTTTTTTTTTTTTGTGATGGGCTGGTTTGAGAGGCGGACCGGGTCTTTCGGCGAACCCGGGCTCCAAGTTTTTGTCCTTTCGACCTGACCCGGATTGTTCTTTCCATTTCCCATGGTTATTGGCTTTCTGTTTGAATGACCGCTCCATTGGCATCACTCTTTCTCAGCGCCCCCCAAAGGATCGACCTCCCTTCTTCTCTTTCACTCTTCTCTTTCCGGTCGCGACGAGGGCTATGGAAACTCAGCAGCGGCAGGACGCTGCAGGCGCTTGACGGCCCTTACGCCGTCGACCCCATTGACCCTTTTCCTTTTCCTTTCCTTCCTGTAGGAAGAGCAAAGCCGGTGTACTCTTTTTGCGGCATCATCTGGAGCGTATGCACTGACCTCCCGCACCGTCTACTATTCTTCGCTTTTTTTCTTAACTTCCTTAGATTTTTTGTCCCATCCCTCAGATTCCGGCTGCCCCTTCCCCCTCCTCCCTTTCCCCCGGTCTGCTTCTACTCCTTTGAGAAGGCAGGCCTGTTGGGGGTTCCGTGCTTTAGTCGGCTCGACCCTCCTCGTTCCTCCTCAGCATTTGGTAAAATGTGCGCCGAATTTCTGGTACTTTCTCTTCCGGCCTCCCATCTTAACAACCGTCGACGGTTGTCGGGGGCCTTTGGTCTTCCTTTTTCTTTCGCCAGTTCGTAGACGGCTCGTTCGACTCTTCTTGATGCCTTCAGGTACATGATCTCGCAGTTTTCTTCTCTTGCGATCCTTCCCCTTCTTTCCTCACTGAGGCGGATTATTGAAGGGATTTTCAGACACTTCCCATAGCGAGGCACGTCCTCGTACGGCCAGCCTGATTCCCACCTTATTCTTCCGCACCCTCGTAGTTTTTCCCTTCTGGCCTTTTCCCTCTCTCAAAGTATTTTCTAGTTTGCCTAAGGGCTCTTGTTGCCCGCGCGAGGAATGTTCTATTGCCTGTGGACTGACTGACGCCCGCTGTCGTGAGAAGTTTCTTGGCTTGGCCCTCCCCCCTCTTCCACACTGCTCGGTTTCCTCTTTCTCCTGAGCTCCCTCGAAAGTGCGGATTGGCGACCCACGTCCCACTTAGCCTCGTCACCGTCTCATCGGACTAACCAAATCGTAGGTTTTTTTTTTACTGCCCTTGAGGCAACCCGCGAGGAAGAACTACGAGCAATGTACTATCCGCCCCCTTCTCGTTTCCTCTTCTTTTTTTTCCTCATTTTTCCCTTCTATGACTCTGTTCTAAGAATAGTACAGGTTGGCGACTTTGTCGGCATCGCAGTTGTTTTTTTTTAGTGGTTTTTGGCTGCCCACGCGTTTGACTTTTTCCTCCTTTTCGCGCCATGGCCTCGCCGTAGCTCTCCAGAGACACCCCCTCACCTGGGGCTGCTGTCCTGGAACCCGTTGACCTCTCCCGCGGCCTCCTCCGCCTCCGGAAATCGAAGGAATACATTCCTTTTTCTTTCCGGGGAGCAAGGCTTGGCCAACCGCGTGGATCGGGACCCGCCCGGACGGCAGAGCGGTGGTAAATGGAGGATCGCGTGATCAGGTGGATCGGACTGTTTCCCTGGTTTTTTTACCCCCGCGCGGTGAAGTAACCCCTAGGCGGCGTGCGGTGTATTCATTTCCTTTCAGCTCCCCCGTTTAGTTATCGGTGCTCCCTTCCAGGTTTGCGTTATTCCTCTCGCTTTTTACCAGCTGGTTTCCTTCAGTCGAATGAACTTTATAGGTGGTCGTGGAGCCGGATCATTCCTTGATGATTCCGTGTGTCCTGACAGCCGATCTTAAGACGTTCCACCTCACCTCCGTTCCCCCTTTTCCCCTCTTGCGCTTTTCCTTTTTTTCCCGGTCATTTTCGGCTCGGTCTTGTGTGGCTGCTCTTGCTTGCTCTGTTACTATCCCCTCATCCTTTGTTTTGGGATAGACAGCCTGTACCGCCTCCCCCCACGAACACTCCTCGAAACTGTTACGGCCCCTTAGCTCTTAGAGACTTTTTCCTGGTACATGTTGGTCGGTTTCCTTGCGTTCGAGCTCACCCCGTTTTTTTTATACTCGTGGATACGCAAGACCCCCCTTCTTTTTTTCCTTTCCTAGCCAGTTATTAAGTCGTTTATATAGGCGGCTCCCGTACGGATCCGAGCGCTTTTAACCCCTTCCGTTGAGAGAGACGGCCAGTTTCTTCACCCCTCGCACTCTCCTAGGCTGAACACGCGGCGAGGCTGGACCCTTTTCCCGTTCCAACGAGTAAAAAGATCCCCCGTCCTTTTTGCGTGCTTCTCCTCTAAACTAAGGGTTGCCCTTCTATTTTAAGACTGTGTTCTTTAAGGTTCGCGTCAGTCGGGGGGTCCCGGTATGATTTTTGGCTAGGTCTCCTTTTGTTTTTTCCCTTGCCATCAGAATGAAACTTTGAAGTGTGTGTAAGGCTGCTTGACAGAACGGGCGTCCTGAGTAAAGTGAGTATATCTCTGAAACCTCTAGGCACCAACCCGATACCCAGATGTCTCCGTTCTCCTTAGCCAAACCCCCCTTTGCACTCTCGGCAGGTCACAGCGGAGACTTCTTGAAGGGTGAACCATGCGTCCCAAACCCTCCCGCGTCCCTCCTCTATGTTACTTTTTCGATTTTTCTCTTTTTCTTCATAGGTGCACTCCTGTCGTCATACCTTCAACTCCTCTTCTTAGACGGTGTGCCCTTTGTCCAGTGTGTCTCTTTTTCGATTGGTTGGCCGATTCCGTTTGGGACAGAGGCGCCTTTCTATTCGTCCTTCTCCTCTGCCCTCCTTACTTTTGCGCTGGCAGGGAAGCCGGCCCTTGTTCCAGACCGGCTTTTTCTGAACGGTAGCTTGCCCTCTCGTTTTCCTTCAGAGCACAATGTTTCCCCTACGCTTCGTGCCGGAAGACGGTCCTTACCCGGACCTTGTCGTGCCGTTATGGAAATTCCTCTTTCCCTTTGATTTCGGAAAGAGTTTTTTTTAGGCGCGCCATTTGTTTCTGCTTTCTTTCTTTTTGCCTCGAGTGTGTCCTCTGCTAATTTCCCTTTGTCTCACCGGTCCCCCCTCCGGCGGAGAATCCCTCTCCCTTAGTCGAAAGGATTTAGCTCGCCTCCTTTCCCCCCCCCTCTGATTTTATCTTCGTCAGAGAATACGGACTCTCTTCCCTCCCTTTCTCCTCCCTACCTTGCCCTTACCTGACCCGCCTCGGTACGTTACCAAGTCTCCTCCTTTGTGAGATAGTCGCACCCACCCTTACTCCCTAGAGTCTGATTTTCACCCGTGTTTCAGACTGTTTCGTTTCCATTCTGACGTCCCGGAGGTGGAGCCAAAGACCTTATAGCCGGACCAGGGCCTTTTTTTTAGCCTGCGTCGTCAGGCCTCCGTTGATTCAGTCCTTAGGCCTTTATTTTCCTGATTCTAACCTCTTATCTCGCTTTGCCGCCAGCTAATCCATTTTAAGCTATCCCGGAGACTCGTTTAGGCCGGTTGATTGTCGGTTTCCTTTGGCCACCGTTAAGAGTTTTCCAGGCGCCCAGGTTCCCTCCGTTGTGCGATTCCGATTCATGCGACCTCCTTTCCTTTTTAAAACCCCGGCTTCCCCCTGTTGCTCGGTAGCGTCGTGTGGCCCCCGCCAGCGCCTTGGATTTCTGCCGCTTTTCGGTACGCGATTCCTCTTGGCGTGAGCAAACCTATCCCTAGTTTCCTGCGTCTCGTTTGAGTTCACGATCTCCGTGCGCTTTGAGCCCGCTAGTTGCTCCTGGCTCCATCAGCCACGCCACGGCCGAGGTAAAGGTTCACGGCTTCCTGCCGGATTTGTCGTTCTGCGCATTTTCTGCCCGTTTTCGGACCCTGTTCCTTACCGTTTTTCCGACTACACAGCATCAGCAACCCTCCGCTTCACCTCGGGCCAGCATTCAGCCCCACGGACTGACGCTGCCGTTCTTTTCGTTTCCTTCCTTTGACCTTCCCTTCCGCTTCACAGGCTTTCATTTTTTGCACCAGCCGTTTTGGGGCACTGGCGCAAGTGCCCCTTTTTCTCGACCCGTCTAGCCCCTTGCTATGCTCTAACGAGTCGCCTCCCCCTCGCGTCTGGGTTGACCCACCGTAATGCGTTTCCCCGGTCGCCTCGGTTCCTGGGGGACAGTTCCATTTTGCCCCCCGGTCAATTTCAACCACATTCCATCCTTTTTTTTTCCTCCCCCTCCGTGTCGAGAGATATTGGAACACCCGGCTTGGCCCCCTTTCTTGGTCCACCGGAAACTTTTCCCTTTCCGACTGGTCCAACCTCTGATGTTTGTTCTTTGTTTTCTTCCTACTATGATTGGTGCTACCCCCCGGAGGCCTGGCTTTAGCCAGGGGGCTCGCCCTTATCTGAACCCTTTAGTCTGATGTGAGCCGCACGAAGGCTTTTCTCCCCCCTATGAATCCTGTTGGCCACGATTTCTATGTGGAACGCCCAGGACCGGGATCCTTCTCGTCATGACAGTTGTCCCGTCTGATCCTTCAATTTATGGGCGTCATGGGAGGTTTATTCTTTCCTGTTTTTTGTTTAGGGTGGCATGTTTCCCTCTTTCAAGGGACTGGCATGAGGTACCGGGGCGCAACTGCGCATTTTACGGGCCTTCCGTTCGGTACGGCTGTTAGTACGTCTCTCTCTCTTTTCGGCTCCCCCTCTCCAATTTCTAAAATTTTTCGCCCAAAGGAGATCGTTCAAGAAAAGAACGGAACTCATGTGCTCTTTTTTAACGGGCACCTCCTAGGCGTTCTCTCCCGGACCCGGGCCCAGACTCCGGATTAGCGGAAGTTTTCCTTTCCTTTATGATCTGTCCTCTCGCCTTGGTGACGAGTTGTAACCGCGTTCGCTGCGCCTTTCCCCCCACGCGGAAGCTGGTGGAGTACGCTCTGTGAGCGGCTTGCCCAGGTAACGAACAAGACGGGCCGTCCCCTCTCTTCGTTCGCCTGCCCTGGTACCTGGGCTTTTGATCTTTTCTGCCGGCGATACTCCTTAGGTGCTACTGGCGAGCGTCAATCTCATCTGCCGGAAAATTGGCGTGAAGAATCCCATTGGCCTGGTGTTTATGGAGCTTCCCTTTTTGAGTCCTAGCTTAATTAGAAGAACCGTGCTTTCATTTTCAGCGCCGCCTCTCTTTGACTTTGTTTCCGTCCTGGCCCGATTCCCAGTGGGACGCTGACGGCTTCCCCCTTTCGTCAGGTTTCAGCCTGGTTTTTAGATCTATGCAGCTGATGCTCTTTCTCCCCTGACGGTATATTTTTTTTGGACGAGGAGTATACGCGGAAGACTCTTCTGCTTATTTTCCCTTCGTCGCTAGGTTAGACCCTAAACTTCGCAATTTGGCGCCCCGCCTTACGGCCAGAAGGGCCACTTTCTGCGTCCCTTGAACTCTTATCCTTATCCAGTCCACCGGGATCAATAGAGCCACTTTGTTTTGAGTTCTCCTTTTACGTTTTTCCGTTTTTCTTCCCGCCAATTAGATCATGGTGTATTGAGGTACCGGTTTCTCCTCCGGACTCTCTTTCTCGCCCACTCAGTTGTTCCCCCCTTATGTATTGCCCGCGCACAGTTACACTAGTTCGCCTTCGTCGTTTCTCCTACCCCTGTGAGTGTCGACCACCCTCTCCCTCGCAACGCCTGCCACCCCCGCCCCCTTTTCAAAGGTTTACGTCTCGACTTCTTGAGTTTTTCAATTCTGTAATTTGACAGCTTCTTGCCACGGCGCGACCCCCTTTTTTCCCACGTATTTTCACTCCCTCGATCCCCGGTCCAGGCAGTTAACCCGGCCGTTACCCTGCTGTGTACTTACCCCCCACCCCCCTTACCGTTTGCGATAGTTAAGGCATCGTAGGTAGATTGGTTGTGCTTCCGAGCTTTAGAGCTATCATGGTCGCTAAGGGCATTCTGAGTTGAACTGGCTCCCGGAGGATTGTCAGGAACACGGAAATCTGGGTCAGCGGACTTTTTTCGACTCCTTCCGCAATGCCGCCGTTTCCCCCTTTGCGGCACTCTTTGCCCCCCCCACGTATCTTAGCTTTTCAGGCTGTCGCGTTGGAAACTTGCGGATCTGGCCCTCTTTGAAGCGAGTGTCCAGGGCGGGTTTTCCCAAGCGCCCGGTTCATCTAGGGCGCTCGACCGGTTTGTTCTTAACCTTTTTTTTTAGGTTTGGGTGGCCCTTATCGTCTGCCCTTCCTCGGGCGATTTTATCATCGTCGTGCATGATATTCATTTCTAACTTTTCCCTCAGGTGGTCTGCTGCGCTTTTTTTAATTCCTGGTTCTTGCCGTTCTTGAGGCCCGACTCAGATCCCGCCACCACAGCCCTTTCCGCGCGCGACGACGCTCCTGTGTCAGTGGTCCCTGTTCGTTCGCCTCGTGGGGTTCTGATTCCTTTCTGCCATTTTTCATCATCCCCCCCTGTTTTTGGTGAGATGATTAGAGAAGCCGCTCCCCAGCACCCCCGTAGACTAGACAACATTCACCTTCACCATTGACGAGCCAGTGGTACGGGAGCCTGGTCTGGTGGTGATCTTTAGTCGCGTTGCGGCACCCGGCAAATACGTCCTAATTTTGTCCAAGACCCCTCTTTGATGCTTCTCACTGCGGGACTTCTATCCCCTTCTTACGGCTCCCCGGGGATGCCTTTCTGGCGCGCGGCCGTACCACACCCCCGGCCACGTAGCTGCACGGTCCTGGACGCGCACGCCCTGCCCTCTTCACCCCCCCTTTGCGCGGTAAACACGGCTGGCCATAGCCACCTAGTTCCACCCGATCAGCCAGTTTTTTACGGCCGTCTGCTGTCGAACCCTTTACCCCCTCAGGTGTTTTTCCGTCGCCTTTTTGTTCCTCCTCGTGTACCCGGACCCCGGAATTATGCCTAGTAGGCCCAGTCTGTCCGACGGAGATCCGCTTTCGCAGGTTGTTCATAAAGCGCCGTCCCTGAATTTCCGTCGCGCTCAAGAGGAATGCTGGCGCTCCCTTTTTCATTTGAGCTTCGCCACTTCGCAGGAAGAACGTAACTCCTGCTCCCCCAGTTCAGCCGTCGCAACAATTCCCCCCGAGCGTTTTTTTTTTGGATTTACCCCGCGGGCCTCCGCGTGTGCAAGCGAGTCCCACAACCTAGCGGGTACCGCCCGAGGCTGTCCTCCGTGTACGTCGGTCTAGCTTTCTCCTTTCGGCCCCCCTGGCATAATATGTCAGTCGTTAAAAGAAACTTCTCTTCGATCTTTGTCCTTTTGGTAACGGGTTTGCCAGATGTTTCCGACCGTTGTCCAGAGTTTTTTTTTTCGTGTCCACCAGGGCGTCCCCCTCTCTGGTCCAAGCTCCCTTCTAAGGTTTCCGCGGTGTGGCCCCGTTGCCGTTCCGTTACTAATTCCCACGGGATACCGCCTTTACATTCGTCCTGACGTAAGCATGGTCCAGACGGTTTACCCTTTCTCCCCCTCCGAGGTTTGCAGAAGACACAGGCTAACCTTCGCAATCGTTCCGCGTGCTCTGCCCTTTGAATCCCTTGATTGGCTATTACAGAGGTGCTGAGGCGAAGTTTGTCCCTCTTCTCTTCTGGCTTGGCCTGCGGAACCGTGTTTTGCCTCAGGAAGGCTTCTGTTCGAACCTTTTCCGCCGTTTGCATGGCCTTATCATTTTCTCCCCCTCGAGTGTCGGCCCGTGTTTGAATGCTTTAGCCTCGTTAAACCATTCTCCTTTTCTAGCCAGCCATACCGCATAAGCGGTACCCTTTCGTTCGACGTCGCTTTCCGACTGCCGCGCCGGAATATACCGTGTGTTTCTCCCCTTCGACGATTTTTATTTTCCCCGTGCCAACGTCCCCTGATAGAGTTTCTGACCGATTGACGCCCTTTTTGTCTGAAATTCCGCGAGGGTGCTCCCGGCCATGCTCCTTCAGGACCCCGGGCCATTTTTTTCTGATCTTCCTCGTGTCCCTTCATTTTTCCTGGAGTTTTGGCGCTTCGTCCCGGCGTATCCCCCACCCCCCTTTTCCCTGGCGGTGATAGCGTGAAGCAACGATCAATCAGGTAATTCCAGAGCCACCCCCCGGTTCACGTATTTGTCCCCGGTGATTAGTTGCTTTTTCCCTCCTTCGAATTTTTCTCTTCTTTACAGTCCGAGTTGGCGGCTTGTTGATCAGGTACGAGATTCTGTCCCCCCCCGTTCCCTTTCCTGTCCGGTGAGTAGTGGCCGGCCAGCGCCTTTCACTGCGCTTTGCTTCACCTGTCGAGGTCGCCTAGGGTTTCTTTACCCTGATTCTTGGCTGATCCCCGGCGGTACGATTTCATGGTGGCGCTGCGCCTTTTTATCTTGATCCCTCTTAGGAGTTCGGCCCATCAGTACGCCCGCCGCAGTAACCCATTACCCATACCCCAAACCAAAAAACGTGAACGGTGAGGGATTTCCAGATGGCGTCGATTCAGTTGCTCTGGTTCCTGTCTTACCTTTCCGCTCGCCGAATTCGACCAGCACCACAGCCCCCCCAGTGCTGTCACCAGCGGTCAGTCAAGCACGAGCATCCCCTTTTTTGGAACCCACGTCCTTTACGCGCCGTTCTTCCCCTTTCTCCTGGGTCAAGCTTCAAGGTCCCCGTCTTTTCCTCTGTTGACCCAGCTTCGGCTTTTTTCTTTACTTTGCACAGCCTGCCCCTTTGCTTTTTCGATGATCCGCTTCTGCGGGCCCCCGCTCTGCCGGCCTTTCCCCCTTTGTTCCCGCCCCTCGGGTGATGGAATACCCGCCCCCCCTGCTCCTTTGCCCGGTCGGCATTCGCTTCCCGGTGGACATACTGTGTCGGTACCTGTGTTCCCCTGACCA
>Ga0179593_1347509_pt1 | contig 11299 bp, 15 predicted proteins | sample CZODoug2_1_08_16_FD_185931 | JGI IMG/M metagenome (GOLD analysis project Ga0179593, IMG submission 185931) | Vadose zone soil fungal communities from Angelo Coast Range Reserve, California, USA - CZODoug2_1_08_16fungal (PacBio error correction) | ecosystem: Environmental > Terrestrial > Soil >... | reverse complement strand
TTTTTTCTCCCCAAGCAAATTACGTTATCAAACCCACAACAGTGCCACCAACTTTTCCTCCTTTTTCCCAAAGACAAGTGTCCCTTCCGCCATTTTTTTCCGGAAACCCTCGGCCCCCCTCCCACCCCCAGAAATAACGACTCAAGTATCACCTTTGTGTCCCACGACACTGCTCTGTCGTATTTTACCCACTTCCCACAGGCACCTACCACCCCTAATAATTTCCCATCATATTTGTTTTTTCCCCCCACAGCTACCAAGCCTTGGCTTTTATTCTGTTTTTCTTGAAATCGCCGTTTAGCAGCATTATACTACTCCCCCCGTTATCAACCCCTTTCACCCCCCACCCTTCCCTGGGGTGATCTTTTTTTCGTTTCTGCTGTCTTCGGGGGGTATTTATGTTTAGTTTTTCTTTATACACGAATTATGCCGTCTCCCATTTTTGTCGCGGAAACCCGAAACCCTTTCCCCCGTCCCCCAGCTTTAAACTTCCCCGGTGTTCCCCCCCGCCCCCCTCTCCCCAAAACTTCTCCTTATTCATTTTCCCCGAACCAGACCAAAGCGTTTTTTTTAAGCCGACGGTCCATCCTTTAAGTGTCAAACCGAAGATAAGCGCATATAACCGCCCTGGGTTTTTGGGTGCCCCCCTTTCGCCCGTTTTTTTTTTTTTTTTTTATTTTTGCTCCCCCCCTTATATTGGATCTATTTTTGGCGCCTTCTTGTAGCGGCTTCTGAGCCCCCTCGACCTTGCGTTAAGGGTTGGGTTTCCCCCCCCCCCTCCGACGGGGGCCGGCAAATGACAGCCCAATCAATCCCCCCCCTTGAAGTCCCGGCGTGACCTTTATTTTTCTTCCCTCCCCACGTTTCAACATGCTTTTCCTGCCCCATTTTTTCGCCCTTTCCCGTGAGAGGATGTGGCGGCGTTTTTGTCTGAAGTTGAAGTAGTTTCCCGAGTTCTTTGTTCTACTGTAATCCCATCAACCCAATACACCCTGTATCCGGCCTGGGGCTACCAGAGTCCGATGTTGGCGAGGCTTTTTTACCCTTTTTCGAGTTATTTTTTTGGTTTCTATTCCGAAAGGTCTTTTTTATTTCTTTTCCGTTCCCCCCCGGTCCACTATTTTTTCCAGCTGGCCGTGGAAGTTCCCCTCCCCCATTGTTTATTTCACACTTCTTCCCTCATTCTCCTTTCCCCCTATTTTCATAACGCCACCAATAGCCCCGGCAGCAGTTTTTGCCCTTCTGTTTGTTTTTTGGCTCTGAAATTTTTTGTGGTTTTCTGCCCCCCGTCCCCCCCCCTCCCGCGCCTCCCATTACCCGGGTCTCTCCCTACTTCGTCCTTCCATCTTGATGAGCTGTTAATAATGATCTTCCCCCCTGCAGGTGCAGGTCCCCCATTGTGGATGCTTTTGGAAGTCCTCCCACTTCTCTCCCCTCCCTCCGCCCCACATATCTCTTTTCTTCCGCTCACAAAACGCCACTTTCCTGCCCTCTCCTTTTGATTCTTTTCCCCCCCCTTTTTTCCTCACCTTCCCCCTTGTGGTCCGTTTGTCCTCTTTTTTTTCCAAGTTGCATCTAATTACTACTGGTGCCGCGCTCCAGGGCAAAACCCCTGTCCCCCCCCCAACATCTCGTGCTTGCAGCCACCCCCTGGCCTCGCAGCCCAACCCTTCGCCCTATTCATAGAAACGTGTTCCGTTTTTCCTCCTGACCCGCCGTCCCTACCCATCTGAAGGCCTTTTTTATAGGCTTCCCACCCTGTTTCACCCGTGCCTCTGTCAGTTCCTCAACTCCCATTTGTCCCGCAGCGCCCTTCTTCTTGGTCCCCCACCATTCGGGGTAGTGGACGCGGACCCTTTTTCTTTTTGCTGCCCCCCGGCATTTTTCTCCCGGTCCACGGGTCTGGAATGTTTTGGTCTCCAAAACCTCGTTCTTTTTTATCCAGCAAAGAGTCCCCCTTTTTTTCTTCGTTCCCCCCCTCAGTCTTTGACCGTTTTCTTGACCACCACCAAGGCCCATTACCATTTGACGCCGGTTGTCCCTGTCCCGCGGCCGGTCCCCCCCTTTGCCCAACCAACTCCGTTATTAAAAGCATATTTCCCCCTTAAACAACCTGTGGTTCAGACTTAAGCGTTGCCTCGCGACCCCTTTTGGTTGGCTCCCGCGTGCACCCTAGGTTTTTTTTTTTTCTCCCCCCCCTTCCCCCGCCTTCTGGATTTTGTCCTTCCAGAGTCATGGTTACGATGGGCATCAACTCGGCACCGCCAGCGGTTTTCGGATTTTTCCTTACCCCCGTCGAATGCTCACATCATTTACTGGTCCGCCCTAGCAATATGCCTCGTTCTTTTTTACCCCAAAATTGACCCCCTCCCCTCTTAACCCTTAAACCCAAAAAAGACCTTTGCACCCTTTTTCCCCACCGACTGACTAACAGGCCAAACCGTGTGATTTCTTGTTTTTCCCAAGCCGCAGTTCCCTTTTTCCTCCCACCATGCCACTTCCCCATTTTTTCCCGCCCAAAGTCGCAGTACCCCATCCGCCCCTAGTCAACTGTTTCTCTCTTTTTTCCCACCCGTGACCCGGATGTGCGACTCCAGGTTTTCCACTTCCTACTTTTCATTTCGTAAAGTGACATTTTTTTTAATCCCTTCGCGCGTATCTCCGTGTCAGAACAATCCCGGCTCCCTCTTGCCCCCTTTACCACGTTTCTGCGCAACACGTACAATTGCCCGCCGTCCACCCCAAGTCACCGTCCAAAACTTCCCAAACCCCCCAGCTCGGCTTGCTTGTTTTCTTTTCTTCCCCTAACAGTGCTGCCTCCGTCATTCGTTTGCCCTCGTTCTCTCCATACCCCCATCCCGCCCTTCGCACACCCCCCCAAACGCCAGTCGAGAAAACCGACCCCGTCATGATTTCTGGGTGCTTCTTCAACACGTTTGTTCTTCTACCCCCAAAAACTTCCGTGTCCCTCTTAAAAACTTACCTCTTTCGTCATCAACAATTCCTTTGGTTGACACTTTCCCCTGGCGGCGCACACCCCCCCCTTGGTTCAGACAACCGATCTTTTTTTCTTTTGTTTTTTTCCCCCATCCAGGAGCCATTGGCTCGCCACAGCTGTTTGAGTACTCACGTCAACAAAAAGGCAGTTTCCCTACCGGGCGCCCACGTTCCGTTCAGACTCCCCTTTTTGTCATTGACATTTTCCCCCCACCGTTTTCAAAGACCCTTGAAAATAACCGAGTCTTTCCCCCTGAGGGTGGTAACACATTAATTCCGATTAATTTTCTTTCGGCGTGATACACGGGCCACCTTTTGAAAGGACCCTTCCCTCCCCACCCGCCCCAGTCGGTCCCGGTCTGGTGCCAGGCTTTTGTCACTACGCCTTTCCCTGATCCGCGTTTATCCCCCATTGACCTCTCCCAACTTTTTGGGCTTGGTTCATTGTGCTTGGCCCCCTTTTCCCCACAGAACCCCCCTTTTTCCTATTACCGCATCCCTCGTTTCCCCACACGTTTACATTTCTATTGTTTTTTCCCCCATTTCGCCCCTTTCCCCCTTTTTCCGCCCACGGCACCGGCGTCCGCTTTTTCAAATCTCCCTGATTAGCCTGCGATAAACTCTCCTTCCCCCAACTCAACTTTCTTTCCCTCCCCGCCATCTTTTTTCCCCCCTTTTTTTTACCTTTCGTCCTGTCGTCGACCCTTCTAAGAATTTTGAGGCTCGTTTGCCCCCTCCCCTTTTTCTTTCCCACGCCGTTAATCTGGTGCAATTTCCTTTGAACCCAACTTTTTCTGGTTTCCGTCGTTTTTCTCAACCTTTTTATGGTTAGTTCCAGGGCGGGCGGCCACTTCTTTTTCTCTGCCAACGCCGCCTTTTCTTTCCATCTTCCCTTCCTCGTTGTTGTTTGTTTGTCTCTACTTTTCTTGGCTCTTACTTGCTGGACCCATTCGGGTGTGTGGCGGGCTGGTGGACGTTTGTTACCCCCATTTTGGCTTTTCCATAGACATATGTGAGTGGCCCTCCCTTGCTTTCGGTCACCTTTCGTTTGGCGTTTGACGAGCGTGGATTCTAATGTCGGACGCCTCTTGAGTGTCCCCCTTGAAAAACCGTTTAACTTGCTGGCGTGGTTGGAAGGCTTTTCCTTCCTTCGTCCAGACGAATAGTATTTTTTTTGCTATTCGTTTTTCCTCTGCGCGTGCGGGGGCGGTGTTTCAGTTGGTGCGGCGGTCTTTTTCCCCCCCGAATTCCTTCAACACGTTGTGTGCCCAGCGGAAGGTTCAATTCGTGCTCCTTTTTATTTTTTTTTTTTGTCCCTCAAGCACCCGAGCCCCGGCCCTCCCCAATCCCTTCCTTTGCTACCTTCACTTTTTTACCCTTCTCTTCAGACGGTCCGATGGTTCAAAGAAGTTTGCCTTCCTTCGGTCTTTTTTCTTTTTTTTTTTTCCTTGATGTTTCTGCATTGGCACGTAGTTCTGGGTGCGCATCCTGCTCATTGTGCCTGAGTACGGCTTTTTTTTTTCGTGTCCTTTCCCCCTGTTTCTTCAATTCTTACACAAGGGGCCTGATTTCTGGTGTCCCCACCGTATACGTGTGGCCTTGGCTTTCCCCCGGGCCGGCGGACCCTTTTCCACACTTTTTTGGCAGCAATGAGTTTTTGCCTTTTCTTGTTTTTTTTCAAGTGAGTTATCCAAAGATTTTTTTTTTTTCCTTTTGGGCCCAAGCCGTCATTGACTACCCCCCCAGTGATTTGGTGCGCCTTTTGCGTTGGGTTTATAGGGTTCCTTTTTTTCCGTGCGGTGCCCCCGTTTTCCACGTGGCCTTCCTTTGTCGTTTCTTTTTCTCTCTTGGTTTTCTGGGGACGTGTGCTCATTGTTTTTTTTTGGCGATACCGTTAGGTAGATGACTCATTTCCTCTCTTGCCTTACGTCGGCTTGGCTTTGTTTTATTTTCTGCGGTGCGATTTCCCTTTTGTTTTTCTGGCAACGTTCGTTCACCTGCCTTTTTGACCCTTGTATTGGGCCCCTGCTTATTTTTTTTTACTGGTTTTCCCCACAGTCTGGCTTTTTTTTTTTTCCCAATGACGTTTTTTTTTATCATGCCTCCGGCTTTTGGCGGTTTCTTTCCTTTCCTTGGATTTTTTCTTTTCAGGGCGTTTTTTGCGGGGCTTTCCCAACTTTGTTTTTTCCGGTGGTCCTGTTTTTTCTGCTTGTCGTGTTTTTTTCTGGTTTTCCCCTTCATGTAGCTTTTTTTTAAGTGCCACGCGGTTGCGTCTCTCGGCTTGTGTTCAAACATGCGTATTTTCCCTTTTGGTTAGTGGTACTTTTTTTTTCCGCGGCGTTCTTTCACCTTTTTGTTTTAGCCGGATGTAATTTCCTTGTTGGGGTCACACTCTGTCGCGCAGCTTGGCCTTGCTCTTGCCATTTTCTTCCCCTCTGAAACCCATGTTTGAATGCGCTCCAAGCGTAGTCAACTCCCTTCAGCGGTCTTGAATATGTTGCGGGCCGTGATTTTTTCCCCCCCGTTTATCCTAGGCGCCCTGGTGTTTCCCCGGGGGGTTTGTCGCTCCTACTGTTATCCGCCTTTTTTTTTTGTTCCCTGTACCCGCGTTGTCCGTCTTTCTTTCTTTTCCTTTTTTCCCCCCCACGGCGTCCCTCTTTTCTTTTTTTGTTGTTGTCCCCAACACCCCCAGAAAATTCGATTTGTTGTTTGAGCTAAGCCTGCTGAAACCGAGGTTATTTTTTTTTCCACTTTCAGCCTTTTTCTGTTACCCTTTTTGGGTTGAACTGTACCTCGCTTCGCCTCCACCTGAGGTTTCCCATCCCCCTTTCCTTTGTTGCCCATTTTACAAGTGGTCTTGTAGCGATTTTCCATTTTTGTGGCTGTGCAGCTAGGAATGCGGCGGGCGCCCCCCTTTTTCAGGGTTATCAATTCCTGTCAACGACTTTTATGACCCTGGTCATTTGGGTTTGGGCTTCTTTTTTCATCCGGGTTGGTTTTTCCCCTTTTTGTGTCTTTTTTCTTCTTTTGTTTGGTGGAGTCCACTGGTGCCCCCATCTTTGCTTCTTTGATTTCTGTACTTGGACCTTGCCCGGCCCGGCCCTGTTGTCACGTGCTTGTCCCCCCCTTTTCTCCGGGCTGCGTTGTCGGAAAGTTTTTTTGCAGTCACCGGGTGTGCTTTCGGTCATGGTCAGCTTAGGGCCGGGGGCGTGTCCCCTTTTTTGCTTGACCCCTTTATTCTGGGGAATATTTAAGGCATTGCCCCGCACTGCATCCCCCTTTCTCTCCCTGCGTGTGTACGGGTTTTTGCGGCGGCTATGTTTTTTTTTTTCTCTTGTTGTTCCCCGCTTCTATCCCTGCACCGTCCCTGGAGTGCGCAAAACTTTTGGCCCTTTCGAGGCTTATATGAGTCGTACTGATCGTCCGTCTGTTCCTTTTTTTCTTTTTATGCCTTCGCCCAGCCCTGGCTTGGGGCTGTAACTTTCCTTTTTCCCTGCCCCTAATCCTCCTCTCCTGAGCCACCTGCAGGACTACACTCGTGAAACAACTTTCTCCTTCACCTCGGCCTATTTTGGCTTGTCTTCGGGATTTTCTTTTTGTCCTGCTATCATGATGTAACCTTACCCCTCTATTAAATCTGGGGACTATTCCCCCCTCGTCCGCTCGGCCCCCTTTTTTTTTAACGTATGCTTTTGTGTTTTTGCGCCGTGTACGGAGGCGTGTCTGTCCGCGCAAGCTCCCCCTTTTTTTTTTTCTTTGGTTTGTTCGCGTATTCTCCCTGCGATGTGTCCCAGTTTCCTCTTTCTCCGTTTTTTTCCACCCCCCAGCGCCTCGGCCGTCTTTTCCTCGCTCCACTCGGTTTGCGACCTGGTTCTGTCGTGCGTCCTTCTGAACCCCTGTTGCCAGTCGCGTGTTTGTTTCCTCGGTTGTTCACCGCCGTGCTCTTATGGATGTCCCCTTTTTTTTTTGTGTTCCCCTCGTCCATCGAACTTTTTTAAAATATTCTACTTTGCTTTTGTGCATTTGGAACGTAAGTTCTCATTTTTGCCGCTTTGGGTGTGAATTCCCTTGCTTTTTTTACTTGCTGCAAGTCGGACTTGGCTTAATCCGGGAGATGTTTTATGGGTGCTTTTTACAACCGGCGGAGGGTATTTTTCCCTTGCGGGAGTTTCCACCCAACTCGCCCGTTTTTTTTTTTTACGGACCAAAAGGTCTCAGTAGAGAGTGCGTTCTGGGCTTTTTCTGTTTTTTTGCAGGGTGGCTGCATTAGCGATTTAACACTGTTCCCTTTGGCACCTTTTCCCCCTGAGTGGGAGGACTTGTCCCCTTCCTGGGTTGTATCCTGAATCTCTATCCAGGTTTTTGTTTTGCCCGGCTCTTTCTATTTCACGCACAATAATGGCCGGTGTCCCCCCCCCAAGCTTTTTGCACCACCCTTAGTGTTCCATGTTACAAAACCGCACAAGTTTCCCCTTCGCCCAGGGCGGGTCCCCCCCTTTCCCTTTTTCGAGAGTTCCGATGTTGACTTTTCCACTCGTACCATCTAGAATATTCAAAAGTATTCGTCCCTTTTTTTTTTCCTACCCTGTCGACTAGGAAGTTGTCCCCCCCCCTCCCCCCTGCAGGGAACTACCATTGGTTTTTTCAATTTATAATTTTTGAAACTGTCCCTTTTTTTCAGTTTTGTTTTTTTGTGATTTCTTATTCATTTTTTTCTCACGTTGGTAAAAAACAACCCAAGTTTCAGTGTAAAATTTCAAATTTTATTCCCCCCTTTTGAAGTTTGTTGGGGTTATTTTCACTTAGATTTTTTTGTTCCTTTTGTTACAAAACTTTTCATCCAAAATTTTTCACTTCGGTTCGCGCCTGTTGTTTCCCTGTTTTCGTCACCCCTCACCACGCCATAAACCTTTTCCTGGATTACCCTTCTTTTGTCTCGCTTCGCAATTTGTAGTTAGATCTTTTCCGTGTATGGACTCCCACCCTGGTCCCTTGCATTAATTCGCCTGGCCAACCCTTACCCCTATCCCCCCGCCCAACGCTTCTTTTTTCCCTCTGTGTTGTTTACCCCCCCCCATCCCCAAAACACTTTTCCTTTCCCCTTCCCGGGGGTTTTTTTTTGGGTAACCGCCGGAAACATCCCTGTGACCAAAGTTCACGTACCAGGCGTGTTTGATAACAAGAAAGGGCCCCCTTTTGCTTTGTAACCCCTTCCTTGCGGTAGATTATCCTTGAAGTTTCCTGCTGTACCTGCCTTGGTGGTTTGTCTGTCCCTTTTTTTCCTGCTCCACAGGGTACCTCTCCGGAGATTGAATACGTCCCCTTTTTCCTCCCATAGCCAATTGAGCCCTTTTTAGCTTTATGCCTTTGAATTTTCTTTTTTCCCTCCACCGTAGGGCGTCACCCTGCTGGAACCCCAGTTTCCCCTCAATTACTTTTTGGGGTTAATGGCGGCGGGCTCGTATGGGCAATTCCGAAACTTTTTTTTCCCACGAGTTGATTTGCGATTCAAGATTCTGGACTGGGAACCACCCCCCTTTTCCCCTCCGTCCACCTTCCTTGATCACGAATGACACATCCCCTTTTTTCTCCTTTGGTTGGCTTTATTCGAGAAGGTGATTGACATATAGTTTCTCCTTTTCAGCTAATGGAGTCCCTTATTTTTTTCAGCTCACTTCCCTGTTTACTGCTCAATCCGGGTCCTTGCGTGACCCCTAACTCCTTCGTTTCCCTTTTTCTTTGATCGACTCATAGTCCCTACCACGCCAACGCCCCTAGCTTCGTCCCCTGTCATTTTTCTTCATTTGACTGGCCCCTTTGGCGTCATAGGACAGTTTTTTCTTACCCGCTTACCTTCCCCGTCGTGCCCCTTCCCCCCGCTGCCCTTACCCCTCCCGATTTCTCATCTATTTTGCCTTTTTGGTTGGGCATTAGCCAGGCAAGCTAGGTTTCCTCTTTTCCCCCGTGACACTCCCTCCAGTTCCGATGCCCGTCTTTCCTTCCCCCCCCCCCCTCAAACTTTCCCGATTCCTCTTTTGCGGACTCCCATGTGGTTGTTTGTGTTTGGTGGGTGTGTGGACGCTTCATTTTTCCCCTTCTTTTCCCTCAAATTGCCGGTAGTGTTTTTGCCGCCAGGCTCCCCCTTCCGACATAATCCGTTTCACCACCTGTTCCCAGTAAATCAAAAGGATCCTACTGTCCCTAGACATGGGCTTTCTTGGCTCCCCGGCTGCCCCCTGGCCTGTTCCTCTTCCCTTTCTCTGCCCCTTCAGTGTTTCTTCTCCCTCCCCCCAAATCCCCTTTGACCACTTCTTGCGGCCCTGTGTTCCTTATGGGCCCAACATTTGATTGGGGTTTCACGGGCCTCTGAGCGCTCATTCCCCCTTCCCGTCGTCTCCGGGTGTTTGCGTTTGTTTTGCCCGGCTGGCAAACTTTTCCCACCCCCTTCTTTCGCCCAGTGCAATCCTTTTTCCCAACTTTGGTTTACTTCTATCGGATTGTGCCCTTTGCTTTGTCCCCCCACCCTCCCCCACCGCCCTTTGACTTTTACGGTCATGGGCCCCTTTTTGCCCCCCCGGTTTTTGTTTGACCTCCCAAAAAGTCTTTGTAAAAAAAACTGCTCCTTCTCCCCCCCCCAGTGTTAGTGGAGCGCCTCGATCAACTTTTTTTTCCCTTTACCACATGGACCCAGAGTCTGGGTCCTCTGGCTTTGTTCTTTTGATTATTCATTTGTTTTCGTCTTTCTCTGTCAGCAGTCTGCGTGAGGATCCCCCCCATCCTTGTGTGCGGCTGACATCACCCTCGTTTTTTTTCAATAGAATATGCACGCCTCCAAACAAGTTGACCCCCTCCCCCTGACCCCTCACCCCCTCCCACCCCCCCCCCCCCCCAACGTCTTTTTAATCCTCTTTCCACTTGATGGGGTGGCGCGTGGTCAGGCCGATTGCTCCCCTCCCCCCTTTGGACCCGTAAACCTACTTGCAATTTTTTTTCCTTTCCCCCGGTTCACCGGCCCCACCCCTTTTCACCACGACCGCCACCTCCGGTTTTCTCTGTATTACCCCTCTCCCGCCCCGTTTAATAAATCTGCTTTCCGTTCAGTAAAACCCCCCCGTCCTTGTCCAAGTATCCTTGAGTACTCTGCTCTCCCCCCCCCCCCTTTCTACTCTTGTTTCCGACCAGTTTGCCCTCTCTTTCCCCCCGGCCGGCTCGTCAGCCTTTTTTAAATCCCCCTAACCATCCAATTCGGCGGTATCCTTTCTGTGTTGTGAATTAAGTTTTTTCCGCTTGCTTTTCCCTCCGAATGTTGTTTTTGGGCGTATCATCCAAACCGCCCTCGTTTCCCCCGTCGCAACAAAAAAAACTCCCGCGAAAACGCCCCTTCCTCTCTTTCCCGGTGGATTCCTAAAAAATGTCTCTACCCACCACCCCATGTTCTTCCCTGCCCCCTCACAACCGCAGGTGGCGCAGCCCCACCCTCCCCCGTTGTTGCCTTTTTTGCTGGCCCCCCCCCCCAGCCCTTTTTTTGGACGACCCACACCCCTCTTTCTTCTTCTGCTTAAGGGCACACCTCCCCTCCCCCCGCTTTGCTGCGTTGTGATTAGTTGGCGCGTAATGCCCCCCTTCCTTTACGCCCTGTCTCCCGTTAACCTTTGTCTCCCGTTTCCCGATTTCTTCCATTGTGCATTCCGTCTTTTTGTGTAATCCCATTGTATGTCCCTTTCCGAAATCACTCCCCTCTTCTTTTTTTCCTGTGGCAGAGGCTAAGCCACCCTTTTCCGCCCAAACCCTCCCCTCCCCTCAGCTTTGCTCGTTCCCTTGTTTGATCGATTGGACCATCCTGTGCTTTTTTCCCCGGATTTTCGTCATTTTAATCTCCCCCCCTTCCTCCCGCTTTGTTTCTTTTGTCCCCATTTTTCTTGTGGTTGGCTCACTTTTAACATAAGACCCCTTGCTACCGATTCCCCTGCACTTCGCTGTAACCCCTGTTTTCAGGGGTTTTTGGAACGTTTTTCGTCCCTCACTCCTAATCCTCGTACAGCTCTAGCACCCCCCCTCCCCCCCTACCTATTTCCTCTTCTCATCAAGCCGGGTTTAGACCGTATCCACGGCTTTTTTCCTCCCCCTTTTAGCTCCGTTGAATTGAGTCCCTCCCCTCCGGCCAGTCCTTTTTTTTCCCCGCCAAGCCTATTCTCCTTTTCCTTTTTTCGTGCCCGCGCCGATGCCGTTCCTCCAAGTTGCACCCTCCCCTTGTTTTGGTTTTCGCGCTGTTGCTTCAAATTATTGGTTTCGCGCAAACGTT
>Ga0179593_1310360_pt1 | contig 11299 bp, 8 predicted proteins | sample CZODoug2_1_08_16_FD_185931 | JGI IMG/M metagenome (GOLD analysis project Ga0179593, IMG submission 185931) | Vadose zone soil fungal communities from Angelo Coast Range Reserve, California, USA - CZODoug2_1_08_16fungal (PacBio error correction) | ecosystem: Environmental > Terrestrial > Soil >... | reverse complement strand
CTTCCTCTTTTTCCCCCCGACCCATCCCTGGCCGTGAGGCTTTCGATGTTTTCGCCGTCTGCCTTAACGGACTTCGCACTTTGCCTTTTCTAGCGTCCGGGTGAGGACTGACGAGCCAGTCGTTCCGCGCTGACTCTTTCTTTTCGGATTTTTTGCAGTCGCCAGTTTTTGCCGTTTGCTTTTCTCTGTGAGCAGTTACTGCTTGCCTTTCGAGACAGCCGTTTCATCCGCACCAGTCACCTGCTTTACCAACATTTTTCTCACGAGAGGGGAATGGGCCCTGCGCCCCTCTTTTGGTCTTGTGCGATTTTACCTCTGCTTTCCATCACAAGAAAATCTTTCGCATTGCAGGAACTTTTTTCCCGCGATGTTGGGTCTCCTTGATGTTGAGAGTAAGCGGCGTCGCTTTCCTCCTGCCGTCCAGTGACTCAGTTTTTTTGTGCGTTTTTTCGACTGACGTAGAGTCGAGTCGGCCCCACCCCCCTCTCCCCCTTGTCAGTCCTCGTAGCGCGCAGTCGCGCGCGCCGTGAGTTCGCTTTCTTCCTCGGCCGCCGGGCCACCGCCATGCGAGCGTCGTGTGTTAGCTATGCCGCGCCGCCAGCTGCGATTTGATTGAAAACAAGGGTCGTGTTCCCACCTGCGGCGTAACTTTTTGCCTCGCCGTCCAGATTTGGGTTCTTTCCCAAAACCCGAACCGTGCGGATGGTCCCAGGTATGTGCCCCTTGTTCGGTGTGTAAGTTGGAGGCCGACCTAGGCTGAACATGGGTCAATCGTACCTGCCCTGTTGGCTCGCCTTTTGCAAGGAGTTTCTCCTAGTGTCACTCTTCATCCCGGGCCGCCTTGCGGGACATCTGTATCCCCCCGTCACACGATCTTTCCGCCCTTGGGGCCCTCCTTCTGCATTTTGATGCGATTGGAGTCCAGCCAGTTTTCCTTCCGCTCGTCCTTTTCTGATCCCGCTAGTTTTTGTTACCATTTTCCTTCCCTCTTTTTGCACGCAATTCCTCCTGGTTTTTCGCGCCTTGGTCCTGAGTGGGCCCTGTCATTTTTGGTCCAGTTGCCCTATCTGCGAACTTGAGAACCCCCTCTCAACCGCTGAACCCTTTCCCGTATTTTCGGGCTGCTTTTGCAGGAAGCCCGCCCCAGATACGCCATCTTCCCGCCCCCCTCACGGTCATTCAGATTAGCTCTTTTTGAGAGCGAAGCCGCTTGGCTTTTCACCTACCCAGCCTGAGATGTGGCGCGATCACTCCTCGGCCTCGGTTTACATTTTTTTTTTTTTTGCCCGCCCATGCTTCGAGGGCAATGTATCACCCCCGTCTCTCATTCCTCGAGCTGCCTGTTCTCTCTTTGCCCGTCCAAGCTGTTTTTGATCACGACAAAAAATTATTGCATCTTATCTTTTTTCTTTCTTCACTCATTCCGCAGTTCTGGGCGAGTTTGCATACCCATGTTTCCCCCCCGCAGCTTTGTCGTCCAATTCTTTTATGCTATTTTGCCGATTTTTTTGCCCCAGTTCTTTGTCTTTCGCGTTGACCTTCCCCTTAGACATATAATTTCCTCCTCGTGTTTTGTGAGAGATCTTTGTTGGAAGTGTCAGCGTCCTCGGCTCCCCCGGTTGTTTCACGCATATGCCGACTCTCTCGAGAGCCCAGGAGAGGATCACGTGCTTTCTCCGTCATGTTTTTCCGTTCCGCACCCATACAAGGCTCCCTTCCCTGCATTTTTTTTGCGAGATCGCCCAGAATCATGTTTCGAAGGGGTTTTCGTATTGACCGAGGCCAACGCTATGGTTTCCTAAGGTTCTCCAGACGCTCTACGGCTTCCCTCTCCCGTTTGCTTCCAGGTGTATGACTCGCCGAATTTTTTTTGTGTCCAGTTGGCTGCCTTCCGAGCTGACTGCTGCTGCTGCTCCCTGCCCCCTTAGCTTTGGTGGTGCTTGTGATTTTCTTTTCGACGTCCCCCTCAGCTGGCGTGACCTAGTCTTAAGTGACGCTGTGTTAGTGTGATAGGCTTGGATCTTTCGCTGCGTGCCCGGCCCCGGGTCCATCTCTCGCTTTCTCTGGTTTCCAGAGTAGAGTTTCGCGGGTTGAGTCCCGGTTTTGTTCCTCGGTTTTCCCACTGCCATGACCCTCACCAGTACTGGCGCTCTTCCTCGCCTTGTCGGAGCTAGAGTTAATTTCGGGCGCTTTTGTCGGCGGGCAGTGATGTCAGGTCTCCGGAGCTGTTTGACTCAACTGCGACTCCGGTCTTTCCCGGCCTTTTTGGAACCAAGCAGATTTCTGCTCCAGCTCATCACCGCTTTTCGTAACCAAGGCGATATTGTGTCGTGATCCATTGGCAGTCTCCCACGGCATTTCTTGTTGGTGCGCGATTTACCCTAGCCCCCACCTGTAATCAACCTTGCTCCACAGTTTCCCGGTCTGGTTTCCCATTTTTTCCGTGCCGCCCGCCTTCCCCCTCCCGATCTTTTTTGAATACAGTTTCCCACGCACGTGCAGTGTTGTTGATTTGATAGAATTGTGGACTCTGCTGTGACCCCGTTTTTTTAAAGCTTTCAACCCTTGTGGTGCACCCTCCTCCAAGCGGTTGGCGCGGCGGAGTCCTCTTTCCTCATCGCGCGTGTGGTGGCCCGCGGTCGATTATTTAGTTCAACTTTGGCTCGGCTAAGGCTCTTCTTGCCTTTGGTTTTTTTCGGGTCTTCAGCTACTCCCTTTCGTTTTTTTCGCTGTCGCTACTTTTTTTTTGGCGGGCTCACTGGACTTGATATTTCTAGTTCCTCCCATCAAAACGTAGCTCCACTTGCTGGGAAAATTCCGAAGAGACCGATTTCGTTTCGTCTTCCCCTCTGCATCCGTGCTTTCTTTATTTGTAGGGCTCGGTTTTTGCCGCGAACCACTTCTCGTGCTGCGCCCTGTGTGATTTTGTTTTTTTTTATTTTTTGCGGCTGCGGGCTGTCTCCTTTCCCCTCACTAATAAAGGAGCAGGCGTCCTTTTCTTCAACGGCACGGTTTCGCTTTTCACCCCCTCACTCATAGTCCTTTCCGTCTGCGGTGACGCGCGATGGGCTGTATTTTATCTTTCCAGCTTCCCTTTAATTTTCGCATGCCTTTTTGCGCAGGCGATACGCATAAGCGGAATCGTCTGGTAGTTTCTTTCTCTCACCTCTCCTCTCCTCCCTGGGTTGAGTCTCTTATTGCCCGACCAGCATTCGCTCTTTCTTTATTGCGTGCGCGTTGGTTCTGGTTACCTGAGTGATTTCGGTGAGACATTTGTCATTAGTCCCTTCAGATCGTATCCACGCCGATGAATGTTGTGTTGTTTCCTCTCGTCGACCGCAGGGGTTTCTGAGATTTTTTTCCTTGTCCCTTTGCAATTCAAGAGGAAAGAGACTCCACTTGAGCATTTGCACCGATTCAAACACATTTGTCTTTCTCACGTGAGAGAGGTTCTTGGGAACAGGCAATAGACCATTCCCCTTTCTTTCCGCGCCTGGAGATATTTCATTTTGGATTCCCCTCCCCCGTCAGGTCGCCTTTAGTTTCCATTTTTAACGCGCATGGGCTCTCCTATGTTCTTATATCGGTTTTCCTCTCCGGGCGGCGGGCATTTGAGCCCCCCCTTCCTTTTCTTCAGGCTTGGAACCTGAGGAGGGTTGCTCTCCCTTTCGCCGTAGATCGTAAGCGCCGGCACCCCCGCTGCACGACGTGTTTTGGTACGTCTCGCAGCACTCGTCTGGCAGTTTGTTTTATTCGTCATACGCTCTCGGCCTTGTTCCCCTCACACCTGTAAGTTCGATCGACGTCTCGCCGCGCGGACGCCCCCCTTTTATGCTTCTACCCAAGGTTCTCTGGCCACATTCCGGTTCCCTGTCTCTTATTACTCGTAAAAGTCTGCATCCGGTTTCAACTCCCCGTCTTTTCGAGTATCTTCGTTTCTGGTGACGGTTTGGCGCTCCAGGGATCCCTTATAAAGCCTCGCGTTTTGTTCTCTCATTGATCTTAATTGTGCCTTCGGTTTCACCAGCCCGGCAGTCGGCAGACGTTTTTTGAGCCCAACCCTTTTTCATCCCCCTTCTTCTTCTGCCTCTTTACAGCATCGGTTAGAGGGTGCAGTGCATTCTCAAGCCCTTGCGCGGACGCGTCGCTTTTGGCCTGTTTTTTTCCCTTATGGTCCTATCTTCTCCCCCCTTCATATTTTTGAGATCGTGACATTGGCTTCTCGCTGTTGTCCTGGGCCTGGAGCTGCGTACAAAGCTTTTTTTGCTCCTTTTGGCAAACCCTGACCACTCCGTCCCCCTTTTTCACTGCGAGTTTTTTCCGAGATCGTTGCCTGTGCCTCCCTCAGTCCGATCCGCTTACTTTTCCTTTCCGCCCCCACACTCTCCCCCGAGTTCCCTTTCCGGGAGACTTCCTCGCCCCGCCGAGGCGCCTTTCTTCACCTTTCCCCCAAGCCTGAGCTTTGGGAGCGACCTTGTCCTTGTTCCTCTCGAGACGCCCGTGTTGCTCTCCGGCTTCGAGATCCAATTTCAACCGGTCTCGCAGGGTCCCGCGAGGTCGGACTGTCCGCTTGCCCCGCATAGGTGATCGATCATAGAACAAGTTGTTTTGCAGCGTCATTTCCTCTGGACGATCTCCTCCCCGAATTTTTCCCTTGCTTTTCGCTATTTCCACCAATGTTTGGACTTTTCCTTAGGAACGAAAGCTCTAGAGAGGTGTTCTTCATTTAGTATCCGTGCTTGCCTGCTGATCTGCCTATGACCTTTGCTCATCTATCTTTCTTGTGTTGAGCTCGTCTGGCGCCGGAAGTGTCCTAGTTCGATAATTTGGGGCCTCCCACTTTTTTCTCTTCATTCTCCCCTCCCCCCCTATTCGAGAGCTTTTATCCTCTATTCAAGTCTTTGTCCGGCAACTCGCGCGCCATTTCATTCTTCCTCGATCTCGCCAAGAAGAAATGCCGCTTTCCCGACCTGGTGTGTGCTTCAGTCACTGCTCTTGACGTTTCTTTCCGACAGGACTGTTTTTTTCCCCAGGAGACTCGTGTTCTTTCCAGTTTCTTCCTCTCGAGCCGGTTCGCGTGCTTGTTCGCGCCTTAACTTTTTTTTCTGTCTGAGAAAAAAGGCCTTGCTTGTGGTGCTGTGCTCCCTGGTCTCCTTCGCGGGTCTTAGACTTCTACAACATCCGCTTTCAGGACTAGAGGAAGTGACCTTGAGGCGTTCTACTGGCGTCGGATCTGTCGATGCTTGCCGGCACTTCCCGATCTCGCATATAGTTCGTTGCATTGCCCCGCTTTCTCGTTTCGTTGATCACTTTAGAAGGACTCTTTTTGTGTTCACAGCACCTCTGCCTTCGAGACCAGGCCTTTCTCGAAGCGCTCGGTGTACTTCTTCCTTTCTTTAATTGTTTTTGTTTTCGCCCCTCGGGCGGTGCTCCTTTGTTTCCCTGAGATTTTGTTGACGCCCAACGGATCTATTCTGCCTGCGGGAATCAGAGCGCTGGAGCCCCTCCCCCTTTTGAGGCGTCAGAGGGCCATAGTTCTCCTGGGGAAATTTTTTTTCTCCCTCAACCGGCGGCCGCTTTGTCAAACCTATGTTCCAAGTAATCACAGGCGCTCCAAAGTTGCTTTTTAGAGACCACTGTTGGTTTTCCCTGCTTTTTTCGCTTCCCCGCGAGTGATGACAGTTTTTCCTGCCGTTGTTTTGTTGAAGCCCCCCCGTTTTGATACTGTTGCCCTGCGATGCGACAAGTTTTTCGACCAATTTTTTGACAGTTTCTCCCCCCTGGGTGACCTTTCCCCCGCCAAGGCTCGGCTCCTTTCTCTCTTTCCTCGAGTTTGTGTGTCCCCTCGGACTATTAATGCTATGCAAACTAACGGCCTGCGCGTGCTCCGGCTCTAATTTTTCCCTTGCCACTCGTGAAGAGGTTGTGTGCTGCGGCCGCTCTCCTTTCCTACCCCTTTGAGCCTTTCCGCTTACAGTTTTTTCGTGGAAATTGTTCCGTGGAGTACTAGCGCCTCTGAATCCTTGTGCCCTCATTCATCCCACTGAGATCCCCAACAGCCCCGTTTAACATTCCCCTCCCTTTGTCCCTTTTTTGATTCGTGTAGGATGGTCATCCAAGGTCATCGCCAGGCTTGATCGCATGACTTCTTGACCTCGGGACCGCGCGCCGTGTGAGTTAATGTTGTGAAAAAGTGGTGCTGTGTGCTCGGCGCGGGTTCTCGGAAGGGAACTGCCGTATGTAGGTTCCCCGCAACGACCGCTTGCGCTGGACCAATCATCCCCATCGTCAGAGGCGCGTTTCGCCTATTTCGCTCTTCAATGTTACGGATATAGCTGTTCCGTCCGCATCCTGCGCGCACGCTCGTTCCACGAAATCACCGGCCCTCGTTTTTTTGGTAATGGCGAACCGTTTTGTTAACTCTCTCTTTTTCCTTTTTTTAGACTATCTTCCCTGTGAGCCGTTTCATTTACGATGATGTGCTATTCCCGCGGCTGTCCTTCCTTCTGCAGGAAGGATGACTGCCCCTTTTTTCCGTGAGACCATTGCCGAGCGCCCATCGGCGGCTCTTTGCCCCCCCTATCGCTTTGTTTGTGGGGTTAGCGTAGCGCCCCGCTTTTGTTCCCCCTTTTACTCTTTGATCCGTTACGTCTTTTTCACATTAGGCCCACCGCCGCCGCTGGTTCCAGCCCCCAGCACCTGATTTTCACAACCGTCTCCGTTCCTCGGGCCCCTTCAGTCCCATCCTTTTTGCAGCGCTGTTTTTGATCTCCCCTCTTGAACGGCGCACTAAAACCCCCCTTTCCTGACTTAGGAATTTACAGAATGTGGGACTTCCTTTCTCATGAGTCCTATATGCCGGGCATAGTGTCGCCCGCCCACGTTCAGGATTCTCTCCTTTTTCACCATGAGTTGAAGTTTCCCCCCTGTCTAATCTCTCCGGTCCTTCAAACCCCATCTGAAGCTTGGCCGGCCACCGTAGCGCGATCATTGCCTTAGTTCTGCCTAGCGCTCGTCAAGGGCACAGAACAGGGAGAGTACGGGATCTTTTTCGATCTCCCCCTCCGCCCTCCCCCTCCCTTTTTTGGCCCGACCCCCCAAGGGTTCGTCCTTTTTTTGTTCCCCCCCTTGCGGCGAACCTTGTCGCGTCCACCTGATCTCTCATCCTGGGTTCACACCTGCACCGTGCATGCTGGTTGTTAAAACTTTTCTTTCGGATCCTTCCTTTTTATTTTTTACGGGTTGTGCGTAAGTTATGCCCAGTCCCTAGCGCACCTGCCTTGTCTTTCATGATGAATGGTGTTGTTGTATATCCTTCCCCGCTCACGTTGTTCTCTTGATTGAATACAAAGTTGCTACGACAATCTTCGTCTTCTTTCTTCTTCAGGTTTCTTTGGCGTTCATTCCTCTGTGTGCTCTCATGCGCCGGACGTTCCGTGCGTCCCGCTCTGGCCCTGATAATGACCCTCCCTGATTCCCGCCCGATTCTCGAGCCCCAATTCCTTCTCGCGTTCACTCAGATTCTAGAGAAGTGTTCTGCATTTCTCTCCCCGGTTCCCACCTCCTGCTCATTTTTCATTGAGCAACGCGCACCGACTCTTTTACCCTGCGCCTAGGTTTGTTAGGGCCTTGCCCCCTCCCCCGCAGCTCCAGATCCCCGCTGATCAATCCCACATCCCTGTAACTGAGTTAATGACAGATTGATGTGTTTTTTTGAGACGTCTCCGTCCTCGAGGAGTTGAAAAAAAGCTGCCGCTGGTGGTTTGATCTCGGTGATCTTAGCCTTATCTCCAATTCTTCGAGAGTATCACTTTCAATCAAAACACGGAGAGAAGGAGACACTAGCGGCCGGTCTCGAGTCCCCCGTCCACTCGACTTTTTCGTCGCTCCTCTCGGGATTGACTTCTGGCGATATCGGTTTTTCCTGACATTCTGTTTCGCCTTTCTGAGCGAGTTGCCGGCCCAAGCGGAGCTTGCTTCTACGTTCGACACTGCTCTCCCCTAAGATCCGGTTGATGAAAGTTTTTTTTTTCGTTTGGGAGACCCCCCTTTGAGGTTACAATTCCGGCGCCATTTTCCTCGCCTCGTGGTGGTTGAGATTGATGGCGCCGATTTTCGCCCGTCACGGTGGGGTTCCAATCCCTCTCAATCTCCTCCCCGCTAGGAAGTTCAGTACAGAGGTTCTTTCATTGTGTCCGGCCAAAACCTCTTTGTATAAATTTTTCGAACTGATTTCCCTTTTTTTCGAGGATCGCCCCAAGAAGTCCCTTCCTGCAGAAGGGTGTCCGGTTTTCCTCTACGCACTTTCTTTTTCGGGGCCGGCTCTACGGCGACTTGGGATTGATTTTGTCCAGGTTCTCCTCGCCGCCTGTGCGATCAAATCGGATTTTTTCGCTCTCGAAAAGGCTTTTTCTACTTCCGCCCCTAGGCATTGGTGGTGGTGAAGTTATCCTTTTTGGCTTTTCCCACATAAGCTGTAAGGAACTCGAGGTCAGTGCCTTGTTGGTTGTCGTTTCTTTCGGATCTGGCGCTGCTTTGCAGTCGATTTTTCCCCCGATCTCGCGCCCGGTTCGCAGTTTTACAGGGTCGAGTTTCGCGTTGTGTCCCTGGCAGTGGGGTACCGCCCCTCTGCGCAGTGACCCAGGGCAATGGCGCTCTAACTCTTCGCGGGCCGGATCCCCTGATTGCATTGCGGGTCCGCTCTTGCGTTGGATCCAGTTTCAGGTGACCCCTTTTGCGCGGGGAGCACCCGGCGACGCTGTTGCGCATTCCGTGAAGCAACCTGGACTCAAGCTCATCACGAGGTTTTTTCTTTCTAGGCCATATGTCGTAGTGTTTTCACTGTGGGATGTTGCCCTCCCCCCGGGCCCGTGTCCTCCGGTGCTTAGACCTTTAACAACTCTCCCCAGTTTACCTCCACGCGCTAAAAGGAGTGTCCGGCTTTGCTTCTCCATTTGTTCGCGCATCCCACGCACGACTTTTCGCGAACATATTTTCCAGAATGGTTAATTTGTTGAAGACCCCCCTTCATTCCTCCGCTGGCCATGTTTCATCGACAAGTTTCGCGCATGGTGGCCAGTCGCCGAAAAAATTTTGTAGAAGGGCGGTTGCGCTTTTTCTTTCGCTGAGTCCTAACTGACGCGCCTTTTTGGGTGGCAATCATGCTCCGAGCGCGCATCATTACGGCCATTCCCTTCGGGCTCCTATTAATGCCCCCGTAGGCATTTTTTTGGTTGTTGGGCCTCCTCTCGTCGACCCCAGGTGCGACGGGCCGCTTGAAGCGTCAGCTGTACGTGTCTTGGTCCTTTATTTGGCTTGACTTTTTAGATATGACCTTATTCCAATTCATAACTTAGATCCCCTGTCGTCTGGGATAAGTTTTTAGTTTCGGAATGGTTTTTCCCTTTCCCCTGCTTCCTCTCATGGCTGAGCCCTATGGTGATCCGTCCCTCGCGCAGTGCGACCTCATGTGTTTGTGCCCCCCTTGTTGGTTGATACGGAGAGGTGCTTTCTAAGTTGAATGTCAATGACTCTTCAGTTCGTCCTTCCCCGTCTTTGAGTTCCAGAAACCATAACTCAATCATCGTCAGCTGCGGCCTGAGATTTTGTCTTTCTCATTTTTCCCTGGCCCTCCTTTACAGTTCAGCGAATCCGGTCTTTGCCCTCCGGCTGCCAGACGCTCCCCAGATTCACGTGCTGTTCCCTTGGCAGATCCTTTTTCCCTTCGGGTTGTTTGTGAGAGAGATCGATTTCTCTTCCCCGACAAGCTCGGATTGGCTTGGACCGTTCTTCTTGCTGTTGTGCAGGAACGTGTTTGGTTTTGGCTGTACGGGGAGACTTTGCTCGCCCATGGGCGCTCGTTCTCTTTGGACGATGAGTGTCTTTTCTCGGCCGCGCCCGCCCGGTTTTTTTTTTTTGGGCATTTCCTCAAGTTGCACCAAATGTTGAAGACGCTCTTCCTCCCCCCCCCCCCTCACGCTTTCACAACACATTGTCGGAAGATCGGAGAGGGGGCCTTGGCCCGGCGCCTCTCAATCTGTCTTTGCTGGCGCTTACTCGTTCTTTTCCCCACCCCGAAACGAAAATCTGTTGCGTTTCCTTCAGAGCATGTTTCCCTTTATGGTCATCGTCTCCTCCTTTCGCATCCCCCTCGGTGAGGTGCTTCCCGTAAGCGTTTGCCTCAGGCGGCCCCCTTTTGCCGGGTCGGGATCGACACTTTTGACGGGCTGCTTCGGGCAAACCCCCCTCTTGCCACGAGTTTTTCCGGAATTTCTTATTTCGTCACGCTGAGTCCTCGATTGATGAGCTTCCGGTCGTCGCGGGCCAGTCCAAGTGCTCGTCAGGCACTAGCGCCTGCTTCCGCCTTTGCGTATGGCTTTCCTTGGTTCCTCTTACCCCCCGTCTGCTCCATTTTCGCATGCCAGTTCCACAGGCTCTTTTTCTGGGTCTTCAAAGAACCGTGTGTTTGTGTCAAACATAGGTTCTTAATGTTTTTTTTCGTTTTTTTCCCGGCCGCCCTTTTTGATATTCTAGGTCATGCCCCTGTGGATCGTGCTGTTCATTTGTAGGTTAATATAGCGAACCGCGGACATTAGGTCCGCCCTGTTCGGAGATACGGCTCCCCTTTTCCCCCGATCTTTTCCTTTATTCTAGCAGTTACTTTTCCTTCAGCATGCTGCTTTTATTACCTCAGGCGCCCGGACCGCGTGAGGGGAGTAAATTTATTCCGTGGCCGCTTCTTACCTTCAACCTTTTCCCCAGATATAGTCCAATTCATAGAGCCTGCGGCTTACTCCGCGCCGGCTGTTCTCAGATTGTTAACGCATGAGCTGCTTCCCTTGCGACCCGAGTAATCCCCTCCCCGCTGTTCCCTCCTTGGAGTGATCGGTTGTTTTCCCGGCCTCCCTCGACAAGGATCTGTAAGATCCACCCCTCGTCACTTCCTCGCTGGTCAAGCTTTGGAGGTTCCAGCCTCCTAGAGCTGCTAACCACTCCCCCCCATTCCGCCTTTGGCGGTCTTGCTTTTTATTAGCGCTTACCTTCGCCGTGTTTATCTCCCCAGGCTTTCTTATCACCTGGAACAACGGTTCCTTCCGCATCGGCTTCAGAACGGCCCTACAGAGATGTGTTTTCACTCGAACCACCCTTTTTCAGCGTTCGCTTTCCAGGAGACATTCCCGCAGTTTTCTGGCTTCTCGTTTGGGCAACGATCAAGCTTCTTCCCTGTCCACTGCTCTCGCTCTCTGTTGGCATATTGTGCAAACCCCCACCGGTTTTTCCCATTGCCGATCGCGCTGAC
>Ga0179593_1232447_pt1 | contig 11299 bp, 10 predicted proteins | sample CZODoug2_1_08_16_FD_185931 | JGI IMG/M metagenome (GOLD analysis project Ga0179593, IMG submission 185931) | Vadose zone soil fungal communities from Angelo Coast Range Reserve, California, USA - CZODoug2_1_08_16fungal (PacBio error correction) | ecosystem: Environmental > Terrestrial > Soil >... | reverse complement strand
CTTTGAGCTCTTGGCTCATAGCCAATCTTTGATGTTACCACATAGCGGCAATGTTCCAGTTTCTTACGTGTCCCTTTCTCGTGTTAGAAGTTCCCTGATTCTACTCAACCTTGAACTGGACTTCTCTTTTTCCACAGTCCCCCGACCGCCACTGACGGAGTGCGGACACCGTCTTTTTCCACTTCACGTCTTAGGCGCTTAATCCGAATCTTTTTGCAGTGATTTGTCCCTACTTTTTTGATTTTCGTATCCTTCTAGACTTTCTTTTGTGCTCTTCTTTTCAATCGTGCGCTTAGCTACCGGAGGATATCGAGATACGTAGAATTCGTTCCACTCTTCCTGATAATGGCGCTTGCTTCGCTACTTTCACCTTTAATCAGTAAAATCCCGCTCTTCCCATTCCACACCTGCGCTTTTTTGTTTTTGGGGTTTTTCGGCCACCGCATTTTTCATTTTTTCATTACCAAGTCGGTGTTGAGCGGAGGAACTGTCCCGAAATTTAAGGGTTTTGCGTTAGTTTGAAGGTTTTCCTCATTGATCTGGCGTTCTTCTCTCAGAAAAATCCTCACGTTTTGCGCTTTTCGGAAGGAGAGCCGAATGGTTTTTTTTTTTGACTTGATGAAAGTGGTCTCCTTTCATGATACTCAGGTATAGTCTCTTCCCTCGGTGGAAGAGTCCATCTGGAGGAAGCCCTGAGAGCCATCACTCCCCCAATGCCCCCCCCCCCCCCCCCCCCCCCCCCCCCCCCCCCCCCCCCCCCCCACCCCCCCCCCCACAAACCGTCTGGCGGTTTTTCAGCAAGCTTTTGAGCCAACGTTTCGACTCTTTTTCGTGATCCCTGTCGAGTAACGAAACAGCATCGACGAGTCAGTCCCCTCGTCTATATGCTCGGCCACCGCTGATCACCGAGGACGTAAGGTTAATTCCTCTTTAATTTTTTGACCACGACCGGCTTCTTTTGTCCCTACAAGTATGAGAGTTTCCAAGATATTGCTGACTCCTCATTCGAAAACGTTATTAAAAGCTCCTTTGTTGTCTCCCGCTTTCTCCCGTGCACCATTCTTTTGTTTTCTCCTCAACACGTCAGAGATTCAATTGTGGGTCTATGTGACGCGCTTGCCTCTTCTCACGCGAATCCTCTTGTAAGCCCCTTGGTTTTTTCCCTCCTTCCCCCTTTTTAAACCCCTCCGCCTTCAACTACTGGCCGGCGTCGGTAGATTCACGACTTCCGCTTCAGCGCACACAGGTACTTTCCGAGTGGATGTTCACAGCACTTCCTCTAGTTCCCCCGTTTCCCCTTCTGCATGAAACACATAATCCATCGTTCAAGAGACCTTATCATACGCTAGACGCATTTTCTGTAGCAATGAAGTTTTTCGATGTGGATGGTTCCCCTAGTCCCTTTTTCTCCTTTAGCGCTCCTCCTATTGACCGATACTCGCGCTCGCCTAGGCAGCGACATCAAGAAAGTCGCGAGAATCTTTGATGTTTGACGAACTTTATCATAAAAGGTTCCCCCCACCCTGTCCGAGGCATTTCCCCCTTTCCCTTTTGCTTCAGTCTTCGCCCGCCAGTCCCCCGCGAGCTTGGGCCCCTGCCGCTCCTGTCATTCGGAATTTTATTTTTTGATTTTTTCCCCACCCCAGCGTTCGTCCCTTTCTGAACAAGTTTTCCTGCAACGGCGCCGACCCACCAAGTTCCGAGCTGCCTTGCGTGATGCGTACCGGTTTTGCTTTTTCGTCAACACCACTACTTGAAGGAAGAGTGCTTCCCCCTGATTTTTTCCCATCTTTTATTGATCAACTTTGGTCTCCTTCCTGCCCCTCTTCCTCTATCTCCGAATACGCCGTTCCTTCCCCCTTTGCGTACCTAGACACTCTATATCCTTTCACCCTCAAAGGGTTAGGCCCTCCCCTAGACAAAAGACTTGCTTCCATACCCCCTTTTTTTCCCCTTCTTGGAAGAGATGCCTATCCCCCCCGAATTCCGAAGCCTTTTCGCTGCAGATAATCTCCGGCCTGACACTGCCCGCGTTTTATTTCCTCTTTTCTCTTGACCGTTCTTTTTCCGTTTCTCCCCGTGGTGGCTTTTCCAACTGATCTCAGGCCAACCCAGCTCGTGTCTTCGACAACGAAGCTTGTTGTCCTGCTTGACCCGTTTTTTTTGCCCTTCTTGACAGGGCTTCCTTCCTCTCCTCTCCAGGTGATACAGACGATGCTCGGTTTTCCAAGAAAAGTATCCCATGACTTCTATATTTCCTTTCGAGAACGAAAGAAATAGAAGCGAATTTTCATTTTTCCTCTCGGGGTGCAGTTTTTTGGGTTTTTGGGTTTTTTGTTTTTTTTTTTTTGGGGGTTGTTTTTTTTTTTTGGTGGGGCGCCCCAGGGGTTTACCGTTGTACAGTAGTTGGTTTGTTTAGATGGTCTTCATGGTGACACTCCTTCTTCTTCTGATAAGGCTCCGTAACACTTCAAGAAAAGGTAACAATTGTCGCATGCCTGTCTCTGATTCCTATAAGATTGTCCTTCGCTTTTCCTACACGCCTTTTCTTTTTTTTAGTTGACCTTGATTGTAGGACCCACCTTCCCTCTTAACTTTCATCTTATCCCCCCCTGCTGCGTCGATCGTTTTTTGGCCCATTCAGGTCTCGGTGCGATCTCTTCCTATCTTTCAGTGGTATTTTCTTTTCCAGGCCACGTGTTGTCGCGACTTCGTTTGAATTAAGCTGCACGGGTTCCAATCTCCCTCTTTTTTTTTTTTTTTTTTTTTTTTTTTTTTTAGAGGCTTGACTTTTTTTCTAAGCCAACTTTTTCCTTCATTCTGGTTCGTTTACAAGTATTCCCCCCAACACTTTTTCCATCCATTATAGACCCCCCCCGGCGACCTGAAGGCCTCTCTCACGCCGCTTTCCATTGGTGTCGTCTACCATTTTCAGAGGCGGGCTTTTCCCTTTCCCTGTCCCAAAGACCCGCCAACTGTTTTTCCCAGTGGATTGACGGCATCCAGGCCAGCAATTCTTCTCCATATACATAATAGACTTTTCGTGACGTTATGAGAGTTCTGAACTCCCTTTTTCTTAGCCCCCAGTCGGGCCCCCCCCTAACGTCCACGACGCACCCCAGTTACGTCCTTGCTCCAATCCAAGCGTCTCTCCTAGTATATCCCCCATGTTGTCCGTTTATTCTTTTTCTTCTCCTTTTTTGTTCGAAGATAAGCTGGCATACGAGCACGCTCCTTCTTTCGCGCGGACCTGTACTTATTATAGCCGTACCATTTCCGCTATCCCCCTTTGACAAGCTTTTTTTCCCCCTCTACGACGCTTGCCCTGCCTCTCGGTGCAACCCAACTTGGCATTCCGATTCCTCGACAAGGAACTTCTTATTTACTAGGTACGTCCCCCCTCCCTCCTCCAGGAACTGCGTTCGTGTACTTTGATTTTTTATACTCTTTTATCTCCATTTTCATTTCCCCCTTCAGCTCAACGCAGTTGGTTGCCTTCCGTTTTACGAGTGAGAAATTGAGGATAGGCCGACTTTGCAGAGTCTTGACTTAAGACCCTTTGACCAGTTTCCCGCCGATTTATTCAGGATCTCCCTGACCGCCCCCCCCTTTCTTCAGGCGACGGAAGGATTTCGCTCCGATGCAGAAAGTTTAGAAGACTAATGCCCACCTTCATAGACCGAGTTTTTTTTGCAATTTACTTTTCTCATTCTACGATTTTTCCTCTCAGGAGTGTGCGGCCCCGTTTCAGTTTGCATTTTCAGTTGATTTTCTCTTGTGCCCCCCCTTTTTCACCCTCCTCGCCTTTTCCCAGTATCGAGACGACTTGTGCCGAATTACGCTGATGTTTGTTGTCAGAAGGTCAGAACTACGATCAGAGATTTCACTTTTTTAATCAGGTGATGAACCTGCTTTTTTTTCTGCCCAGTCTTCATTCCGCGCACCTCGACACCTATATTTGCATCTCCTTTCCTTCCTTGCCTTCCCATCGGACTGCCTCTATTTTTATACTCAGCAGATGTTTTTTCCCCTTTCGTCGAACGTCGACCCCCAGATAAATTTTGAGATCTCGGTTTGATATAAGTAAGTACTTTTGATTTCTTTTTTCTTTTCCAGGATTTCCTTTCCCCATCTCGGGGTTCGAGTGTTCGACCCGAACTGCTTTCATCTTTTACTATACGAGAGAACATCGTAAGTCTTTCCGACCTTATTTACTATTTTTTTTCCCCCCCGATGAGTGTTCCCTTGCTTTGGACCCACCCCTTTATGATTTCGGTCGACCTTCTGAGCTAACCATCCCACGAATATAAACTCGACGTGTGGCGCGAACCCCTCAGGACCACTTCGACCCACTGCTTCCTCAACCTTTTCAGCCTGCCCTCTTGTTCGCCCAATGTAGTGTAACTACATGATGCTTCTCCCCCATTGTTGATTATAACAGACCGGCGTTTGTCTCTTGAGCCCCAAATGACGGATCCGCATTGTCTTTTCTCTTCGCTACTCCTCCTCTTCTTCCTATGGTCCCCAGACGGTTCTTCAAAGTGTCCACGCCTCGTTTGAGCCGTTGAAGAACACCACCAGAATGCATGGCCATAGACCTTTGTTTGCGTTTACGTTGATCCGCCGTTTCCCTTATTCGCTAGCAAGCACCAGCTGTCCCCTCATTTTGAAGTAATTTTCACGCCTGATTGTCAGGCCTTCAAGAGTTCCGAACTATTAGGATCTACCGTGTCTTTACCAAGCGAAATTTTGCCCGTTTTTTTTTCCTCTATTCCGGACCAGCACCCCGAGGACTTAAATGATTTTTTCCTGAGTTCCAACCCCAACTTCCCGTTTACTTTTGTTCTACACATAGTCATGGCCTAGTTTTCCCCCCTTTTTCAAGCGCTTTTTATCCTTCCGCGGCGATTCTTCGGACCAGCACCACAGCGGTTAATGTGTAGTGCAACTTAGCCCGCAAGCTTCACTCTTGTGATAAGAGTACACGAACCTATCTCATCCGGATTAGAAACTGATTAGCCTGCCACCAACTAACTTCTCCTGTTTAAACAACTCTACCTCACTGTTATATGTAGTGCAATCTCCAGGGTGGGGGTGCTGGGGGCGGGTGGTGGGACTCCTTTCCCTCTTTGCCCCCACTTCCTTTTTTGATCACCTAACGAATTTTCCCTCATTACGAGATCCGGGCCGTTCGAGTGAATGATCATTTCTTTTCGCTTTATTTTCTCTAGGCTGGCGCAACGGCCTCTTCCCATAATGTTCAAGGCTTTTTCCAGACCAATACCCTCGTTTGCAGAGCCGTTCCTTTTCAAAGTGCATACCGCCATATGTGCCCCGATGAGGGACTCAAGAGCGTCCTCGATTCCTTTTTCCTCCCACCTTGTTTTTTTTTGTGATCTATACTTTCCCTCTCTCCGGCGTACCTTACTTTCCCGCTTCCTGTACCATAGATAGGCCGACCCGGTACCTCATTAAGATAGCGACTCATGTGTTTGAAGGGGTTTTCTTTCCCGTCCCCATTTGAACTGCTTTGACCTAGAGCCTTTTTTTGCCCCCCCCAGAACCGACTCTATCACTCCCTGGTTAGGCCTTACTGATCTCTGCTCCTTCTTTCTCGTCGCCGTATGCGGTCCCCGTTCACTTGTTCTACACCGTTTTTTCGGACGTCTCAGGAAGGAAGCGCAGAAGACCCTCTCCTGTGGCAGACGCTTTTTTTTCCCCACGTGAGACATTCTTAATCCTGTTTTGTTCCTGCGAAGATTATCCATGCCAGATTCGTTTTCCTCGGGTCTGTGAATACGTCCCCCGTCCGACGTAGTTTCCTCTAGTACTACCAGTGCCATGAAGTTGATGCCGCTCCTAAAATTCTTTTCTACAGTAGATCCTCTTGCTCAAGGAAAGTGTCAGTAGGCTGGTCCTACGGTCACCATTACATTTTTCACCCGCACATCTCCTGCAGTTTATTTGAATTTTTTCCACCCTTGCCTTGGTAGAGACGGCCCACTCCCCTTGTTTCCCCGCGACATCGACTGTTTTTTTTGAAGAGGAAAGTCCTCCAGTTATTTTGGTTTTTCACTCCCTTCGTTCTTTTCCTTTGTCCCCCGCCGCTTTTTTTTTGTCCGTGTTCCGGTTCTTCCCTCCCAACCTACCCTGAAAACGAGTTCGATTCTTCCCTTTCTTTCAACGGTCTGCAGCCGTCTCGCGTTTCGTTTCTTGTCCATTTTTCCCCGACATCCCTTTCAGTTTTTTCCACCAACTGCACCGTTTCGACTCCTAGAGAATGAGAGTCTCTCAGATCGGATCAGTTTGCCCGTGTGCTGGCGTAGGCTACAGTCTATTGGGGGCCAGCAATCGTTTCTTTTTTCCCCCCCCGTCCGATCCCCCAGACGCGGTTTTTAACCATTGCATACCTTTTCGTTAAACATTCTTTTCTTTTTTTTTTGTCTTTTTAGCCGACACAAGTTCTTCTTCAGCTGCTCATCTCCCCCGATGGACCCTGACCCCTTGAACTTACCTCTGGCGTTCGCCGGATTACCCCGAAGCATCCACTGTATTCAGCACTTCTTTTCGCCCCTTGATGAAAACTCCTTTTTCATTCAATTTTCTGACTTAAGTTTGCGCTGAAGCCCCCTTTCCTCCCTTTTCTGTCCCCCAAAAGCGATGGTCGCGCCCGTACCCTTCAGCAAGAATTGTCTCTCGTAGACTCCGTCTTTTTTCCTGACTAATCTTAGGATATGTGCCCGGTAACGATACGTCCTCATCGTTTGTTTTCCCCCCCTCCGAGGTTCCCTTGCTTGGAGTCTACGACTTATCCTTTTGAACAAGCTTAATCGAAGCTTGCTTTCTATCAGTAGGTTTTCCCACTGAACCCCCCTGCATGAGCATACATTTTTCGTGCACCGATTTTCTTTCGTGTAAACACGTATTGCACTCGGGTGACCAAGATTCGATGCTTTTCTCGGTGTGTGTTAGGGCCGACACCAGAAATGTGTTGATCCTATGACTCCCCTTCTCGCTGTCCCCTAGACGTTGTCAATTCCTTTCCCGCTGCTTCAATTCTAGAACGTTCGGTTTCTAAGGCCCGTGGACATAGTTTGATAATAAAGATTCCGACCCCTTTCAGGAACTAAAACTAGACGATTCCGCTACTTTCTCCCCGATCAATGACCCTCGTAGTCGGCCCACACCTTTTTTCTCTATATGATCGGCCCTCAGTGGAATGGTGGGTTAAACCCATCTGGATCCTTTCTTTTTCCCCCCAAGATTTTTCTTAGCCCAATCCCCTCAAATTGAAGAGCTCCACTTTCGTTGCGCTCCGCTTATACCTTCACACACACCTTCTTTTTTACAGGTTTGGACCCCCTGAATTCTAACCCCTCTTTCTTTCCCATTCAAGGCTAAGACCTTTGACCGAACTTGATATAATCCCACTCCTAGTCGAGTTTTCTCCCCCCAACTTTTTGTCGGTTTCTTACTGCCCTTAAGTCCCAGTACTCCCGGTCCCCCCTTTTCTTCCACTGGCCCCCTTCAATCTTCCAACACAAAAGCGGTCCTTTTTTTTTTTTTGGCCTCGCTTTCCCCCCCCGAGCTTGCTTTTTCATTGCAAGACATTTACAGAACGGTAGACGAAGCTTCTGTTCCCCTGAAGTCTGCTGATTTTTTTTTGTTGATTCGAATGCCAAGCTGCTTTTTTTTTTCAAAAAGCAGACTCTAGCCAGCGTTCGTCTAACAAAATGACCTGTGTCCCGTCTTCCCCAATTTTTTCGGCCATACCCTAACTTTACCTGTAGGTCGGTCGTTTCTTTTGTCTCCTTTTTTTCCTCCCTTCCTCTAATCAGCTCCGTTGTTGTTCAACACAATCGATCTTCCCTTGATAAATCGAGTCGCGAACTCTGGTGCTATAGCTTTTACCCGGTTTTGGGTCCGTCTCCCGCGGGATTTTCTTTGTTTTTCTCTTTTTGCCGTTTCGCTCGTCTTGAACGAACGGCGTCCAGAAGCAAGTTCCCAGGTTTTTGGCTCGCAACTTTTTTTCTCTTCCTTTAGGTTGAGCGCATCTTTTCTGGAATGTTCCCCGCCACCACTAATATTCCCCCCCGGTTTTTCTTACCCATTGATGTCAGCCTTTGCCCACTTTCACAATTGATTTTAGCCACAGGAAATGATTTGGGCATTGTTGTGTCATTCGGGTTTCATCGTGCAAGTTTTTCACTCTCACTTTTCGTTTTTAGTCCCAGTCCTCGCGACGCTTGTTACGCCTTCGCCCGGTTGTAGTTCCTGTATTCTGTTGAATTCAGCTGCCCGGGTTACCTCCCTCTCTTGGTTTACTAATACCTCTTTTTTTTTTTTTTTTAGAGCGCTTTTTACCACTGATATGGTTTCAGTCTTATCATTGCCCTCCAACCGCCTGCGCTTCAAATGCCTCGATAAATACTTTTTTGCTGCTTTCGGAAAACCTAGGAAATTTTTGCCTTGCCACTACGGGCAGAATTTTAGAGCCCCCCCCCCCCCCCCCCCCCCCACAAACCCGGGAGTGTAGTGAAAATCCTGCGTAACGTTTTAGTCATAAATCTCTTCCCCCAGCCAAGGTCGTTTGTTTTGTTCCCGAATCCATGCCATGCACCCCCTATGGTCTCGTAATCTCACCCTCTTTTTTTACCCCCCCAACTTTCCTTTAAGACCCAGTGTGTCTTTTGGAGCGCCCGTCGCCCTGCTTTTTCAACAGTCCCCCACCCCCCTTTAAGTAAAAAAACTACAAGGCACCCTTCGTGCGCCCGACACCGTCTTTTTTTGATACTTTTTCCCGCGGCCTTTTTTTATCCTAAGTTTACTCTAACTTTTGTCGTCCGAAGAATCGTCCCTGGATCCAGGACTTTTTCGATAGGTATAATAACGCGCCTACTACTCATGCTTCCACGAACGACACCAGCCCCCTTGTCTTTGCCCTACATTTTATACGACTTTCTTTTGTTCCGTCCCTTTCCACAAACTTTTTTTGACTAATGCCGGCGGTTCAGTTTTAAATCAGTAGACGCAGCATTTTCTTTTATTCCAGAGTACCGATTAGCTTTTTTTATCTAGCGCTCCTTTATTCCCCTTCCCCCCCCTCTTCATACATTTCTTTTTGTTTTAAGCTGAATATGTTGTTTCCGACCAAGGCTTTCGTTTACTTTAATAATGTTTCTGCGCCAGGTTTTTCACGCCCCTTTTACCGTTTTTGTTTTAGCCCTTCTTTCCCCTGAATCTGACATTTTTGACTGTCATTTTTTTGACCCTCCATCTTTTTAGAAGCCTTGACCCACTAAATTCAAGAGGAGGCTCTTTGCGTTTTCACCTTCAGTAAGAAAACCTCCCTTTTTTTTCTGTTGGTGCCAGTGTTGTTTTCCAGTCTTCTGGATGTGATGTTTTTTTCGCCCATTTTATATGTACAGAGCCTGCTGCCTCTTTTCGAAGTTATACACCACTCCCCTAGCCCCACGTCCGGACCCCCCCCCCTTTTTCAGCCGAGACAGCCCCGTCCGCCTCGAGTTTACGTCGTATTTAGAAGTCCCATCTTCCTGATCGATTTTTTGATTGTACGAGGTATTTTGCAAATGTTTAGCCCCCCTTTCGGAAAGTCGTCCCATTTTTTTCTCACTGAAGACGTCTTTTCTTGACAATAGAAAAGAATCTCTGCTTCCGATGTGCCTCTCGCACCCGCGTCTTCATATTCTCTTGACCCTTGTCTTAGACCGTTTCTCACCGTGTTCCCTTAAGTCTTGTAATTCTTTAAAGTCCTTAGGAATTTTTCCCTAAAACCGTTTCTTTTCCCCTCTTTTCGTTTTTTTCTCTGTCCTCTTCCAGTTGGGGTTGCCGAGGACCGAACATTCTCTACCAAATCCTTCCTTCCGCTTCCCTCAGTGATTTTTTTTCCGTAGTTATTTTGCTTCTTCCGTTACTTCGGTTGCCGGTGACCAGATGCGTACCCCTTTTTACTTGCCTGCTTTTTTCCCCACATCACGAATTAGACCCGTGTTCTACCGTTTTTTCGCTCCTGACTACCCCACTTCTTCGTTGTTTTTCCCTTCCCAATAACTTTTGCATTTCACTGCGCTTTGCCCTACGTGACAACTGCTCGTTCTCGTTGACTAACCTTTTTCTTTACTTTTAATCGTCCCACACTGCTCCCTGCCCCTTCAATTGCGTACCGTTTTTTCCGACACGGTTTCCATCTAAATTTTTCGTCATCTGTCCTCTGGATCATTCTGTTTTGCCTATTTAACCTCGCTCGGATCCTAGAACAGAAGGTTATTTTTCCTTTCCTCACCGACCGTCGTGAAGCGTTTTTTCCCCCCCCCCCTTATGATGTTAAATTGGCCTTTTCCCTTTTTCTCGGTCTTCCGCTGTGATCCTCCCCTCATGTTCTTCAAGAGCACACACTACGTAACCGCCGTGGCACCCCTCTTTCCAAGACTATTGATCAGGACCCTCCGTAGCGCCCCGGCCATCTCAAGCTATCGTTGAACCCTCAAAGTTCACAATCTCCCTTGCGGCTCGGTGTTCAGAGACCCAGTGACACCTTCCCTCCCCTTCGTTTCCCCATGAGGCACGACTCTTCTTTACCTCGAGGACCCAACTCGCCGCCGTTCCTAAACAACAGAGGGCACTGGCATGTGCCCGCTCACGGTGCCCCGCAGCCAGCCCGGTTGCCATTAAATTTTAGACTGAGTTCCGGCTCTTCCCTCTGTCTAAGTTTCACGTCCCCTTTTTTTTCTATATCCCTCCCATGAATACCAATTCCGTCCTTTTGCTACCGTCTCTGTTCAAAGCTTTTCTCAAGCCTACGACTTTTCGATGTCTCCGTCTCCAACAAGATTAACTTTTATAGCGATGGCTCCCATGCGCGCAAGTCGGCGTCGTCCATTAAAGACAGCATTTTTACGAAAAGACCTGCGGTGCCTCCCGCTTTCTTTTGTTTCCTAGATAAGCGCATAGTGTTCATGTTTTTGGATGGATCAGCTATAGCCCCGAAAGAAGGGGAGAGCGCGTGGGCCTCTAGCAACCAGAGGGTGCCTGGACTGACACAAACAACAACCCTATCAAAAAGGGTTTGATACAACACCCACAAAACACCCCCCCCCCCCCCAACCCACACCCAAACACACAAACCCCCCCCCCCCCCCAAACAACAAAACACATTTTTTTGATTGGACTGCCCGAACTAACACATCTTCTCAGTTCAGTAACTGAATTCGATTCCGTAATTAGTTTTATTTTTTCCTATCACGTGAACAATACCCTTCTTGGTGGGTGGTTTTCCTAT
>Ga0179593_1732635_pt1 | contig 11300 bp, 9 predicted proteins | sample CZODoug2_1_08_16_FD_185931 | JGI IMG/M metagenome (GOLD analysis project Ga0179593, IMG submission 185931) | Vadose zone soil fungal communities from Angelo Coast Range Reserve, California, USA - CZODoug2_1_08_16fungal (PacBio error correction) | ecosystem: Environmental > Terrestrial > Soil >... | reverse complement strand
GATGTTTTCATCTCTCAGTGTTTCCCCTCCGAGCTCCTCTCTTTTTTTTCGATGGCAATCTCACCCGACTCCCCTTTTCTAGGGTATCGCGTTTTTGATGGGTTCTTTTTTACGCCTCGGACGGCCGCTCCGCGCGCGCGCGCGCTGCGAGGAGCGGACCCTGGCGGGTGCCAGTTTCGTCGGCGCCCGCCCAATTATTTTCGAGGCTCAGGAGTCAATTTTTGAGCTCAGTAGAACCCCCTCTCCCCTCCTCCTCGATTTGCTTTCCTCCTTCGTGAGATAGCCGAGACGTTGATCTTCCTGCTAATGGCGCTGCCTTATTCTCGGCTCAGCAGAGTGGCCCTTTTCTTTTTTCTTCCTTCCAGTCTCCTATTTTCCGTTCCCCCTCTCTAGATCGGCAGCAATCTGTCGTCCCTATCTTCCTCTCTTGCCTTTTTGTTAGGGACCCCCCCTTTCTTTTCTTTCCTCTAATTCACAGGCGTTTGCGTCACCTTGCGTTCAGGTCGTGAGATTTTTCTCTGGCCGTTCTTATCTTTTCGAGGGCGCGACATCCATCTCTTTCCGATAGCCTATTTCACATTACCTTTATCGCCTTGTGCCGTGTCTTCTCGGTTTCCCTTCGAGAGACGCGGCGATCTTTACCGCGTCATCTTTCTCGAAATGTTCTTTCCTCCGCGAACTCTTCCGGTGCCCCTGGGATGCGGTTACAATTTGTGAAGTTTGCTGGTAGCGTCCCCTTGTCTTCAAGAAGCTGGCGGCTTTTTGGTGCTCCTAGGTTTTTTTCCTCTTTCCTGAGCCCGCTTCTGTATTACGTCGAGCTGTGAACTCTCTCTTCTTCTCTGCCAACCCCCCCGGCAAAGGCAGCACTCGACCCTGCGCTCAGTCAGCAGCTCGGCTTACTTTTTCCTCCGCGAGTTCATGACCTTTCCCTTCCACCTCGCCGAGATTCGGTAAAGCCGAAAATCTTCGCCATTTCAGTTTTTATGAGCCCTCTTTTTTTCAGCACGTCTGCCGGGCCCCGGTCGCGGGGACCGCACTTTTTTAGACTCTCCTCCTCGAGAAAGATGTCGAGCTCCTTTCCTTATTCCGCTTCGTCCCTCTGGGGCTTTTCCTGCGGTTATCGGGCGCCGCTGCTTTTTTGCCGGTTCTCGTCGAGGCTGAGCCAATTCTGCTTTTTCTTCTTGGCGAGTGCTGAGACCTCAGTCAATGTCCTCGAGCTCTCCTCCCTCTCTCGCTTTGTTCATTCCTTGATCAGATCTCCCCCCGCTACATGGGTCGCGTTCTTTTTCAGGACGGCCATCTTCTTGAGTTTCTTTTTTCTTCTCTTCGAGAACCGCCAGCTCCTCTCTTAGGAAGCGAGAACCTGTTCCACCTTTATTCTCCTGGCGATTTCTCTCCTCCGCCACTTTTCGCGCAGGTGAGTTACTCGTTCTTCCTCTTTTTTTGTCGATTTGCCTTGCGTTTGGGCATGTCTCCTCTCAGCCATTATTACTCTCCTTTGACTGCCTTTCATCCCTTGGATGGCGCAAATTCTCGCTCCCTCCGAGCAGGAAGGCTTTTTTTTACCCTTTGCTCTTTGAGGTCTCTTCGGGGAGCAGAGTACTCTCTTCCCTTCTGTTCAGAGTTCCTTTTGTTGGCGAGCCCCTGTTTGCATGAGTTCACGAATTCTCCCTTTTTCCGGTCAGTTACTTTTTTTCAGCCTCAAGCGCGTCCATCCTGCGCGGTGCGTCCCATTACGGCTGCAGCCCCCCTTCCATCTTCTGACGGGTCTTTTTTTTTGTAAGGATTTTTCAGCTTGATTTTTTTCTCAGACGGCTTGGCCGCGACGAGATAACCCCTCTTTTTCCCTCTTTCCTCCTCCGTGTTTTTTTTTCTAGAGATGTATCTCGTTCCTTTTTTCCCTGCCGTTCACGCCTTCAAGGAAATACCATCCCCTCCCCGCATTACCTTCGGCTAGCAGAGGTCGAAGATGTTTTTTTCCTGGCTTTGAAGTCGCGACGCCCTCTTGCCGCGCTGAAGCTTTTGGCGCAGTACTCCTTCCCCGCGCCGACTTTCCTGCTCCCCTCCTCTTTATTCAAGACGAAGTGCCGAGCTCGGCAACACACTTGATGTTTTTCTTCCCGTCATGACGCGGCTCCCTCTCCGTATCCTCCAAAGATCCTCCTGGCCTTTCGCTCTGGTGGATTACTGCTGCGGATCTTTCGAGCACCTTTCGACAGACGCCCTAAGCAGCCTTTCTTCTTGGATGCTCGACGCGCTCCACTTCTTGAGCCGAACTTCTTTCTGCCAGTCCCTCGCCCGCGGCCTGCTCTGAGCGCGCAGGTGCGCCTCAGTAGGGAGATACTGGAAAAGTTTGCTCTTTTCGCGAGGTTTCTTTAGGCGCTCTCCTTCCTAAACTCACCTTCTCCGATCCATGGCGCGATTGGCCTGCGATTCGCCTCTCCCCACCCCCCCCCAAATGCGATCTGATCTGACTTATCAAGGACTGCCCCTCCCGCGATCTCTCTGCCTCGTCTGTTAGGACAGGGACGTGCTTTCATCTTCAGCGCCTCGGTCCTGGCGCGTGAGTCAACTTCCCCTAGACGGGAGGCTTTTTTTCTTCAGCCGCTAGAGAAACGCCTGTTGTCTCCGAGAACCTCCCAAGTTTCTTCCGCGGACAGCGGAATCCTTCAGCCTTTCCTCTTTAGAGATCCCTCCTTCGGCAATATTGCGCTCTATTCTTTTCTACGTGCTGACTAACTATCCCTTTCCTCTACCATGAAGGAGCCTCGGCCGCATGTTTTGTGACCGATCTCGGCTTTTTGGGAATCGAGCAAGGTCTGACCGGCTGCGTGGCAGCAGCCTGTTTTCTGTGACTCTTTTCTTTTTTCGAGTGGATAGGCATCTTTGAGAGAGCTTCACTCTAGACGGCAAGACTCTCTCATCGGTTCTAGCGTGAGAGCCGTTCTTTCGGGACTTTGGCAAAACGCCATCTACTTCCTTTTTTTTATCCAGCACGTCCAGACGCTTTTCCAGTCCTTCGTCCGACTCTTTCGACGCTCTTTTCGATGGAGAGAAGCTCGCGCGGCTTTGACCGCCTCTCTTCGCACGTTTTTACTTTTTTTGCCGCCGTCGCCAGACCATCTTTCTCCTCGAGAAGTGGAGCATTTGCCCTTCGCTTAGGCCCTCTTTTAATGGTTCGCCTTTCGAGCAACGGCCTTCAACCTGCCACCTTCCCCGAAGCCTCTTCACCGCGCTCTTTATGTCGAGCCGGCGACATCTTTTTCATGCCCCCAAGAGCCGCTCTTCTCCCTTAGCTTGCCTGCGTCTCCCTCCCCCCTACGATCTTCCTCGAGGAAGAATCTGTTTCCCCATCGGCAGCGGGATTTCGAACTCAGACCTCCTTGCGCCGCGGCCCTGCACGCTCAAGCAGCGTCCTCTGGCAGGCGCTCCCTTTTCGCTCACGCCCCTCGACCAGCCAGATTGGCAATCTTCCTCTTTTTTTTAAGCTGTTCGATGGCTCTCCCTGATGGACCGCTGAGCATCGAGGAGGAAACAAGGGCTTGTTCTCGGCGGCGGTTTTCCCCCTGGTCGCCGCGCAGCGCTCTTCGCCGCGTCGATCTTTTTCGTCTTCAGAGCTCTTCGTCCAGCGGCGCTTCTTCGCCACTTTTACCTTCTTTTTCTTTCACCTCCTTTTTCTCGGTGAGATTACAATAGCACTCTTTTCCTGCGGAGCTGCGGCAGGGAAGCAGTCTCAGACATCTCTTCTTCTTTTTGAGAGAGATGCTTTTTTCTCTCGCTCAGCGATGCTTAAAATGTCCTTCCTCCTCCCTCGATTTCTGCTCTTTTTTTTTGCCAACCCTTGCAATCTCAACAGATTCGGTGATCTGTCTCGTTGACCGAAGCAGCATCTTTCTTTGCTATTTTTCGACGCTCCGCGCGCAGCGAGAGGCTCGGAGACCCCGTTTCCCTTGTGAAACCGCCCTCTTCTGTTATCCAGGTAGAGGCTCATTTTTCCCATTTCCGATACGAGTTGTAAGCCCCCTTCTTCCGCCTCGATCTGGCTTTCTCTCGTGAGCTAGAAGAGAAGTATCTGCCTGCATCCGGGCTGCTTTTTATAGCCGCGGAAGCAGCGGTGGTTTCCTCCCCTCTGTCGCTGCAGATTCGGACAACCGCTCCGGAATCACCTTCTGATGCTGGTCGATGCGTCCCCCTCTCTTCATCTCTGTCTGCTCTGGGGGCAGGGACATTCTTGTGTGAGAGTGCTTGTACAAAGGCTGTTTGTTTTAGCGCGGCAGTTGTGTCATATCGAGCGGCCCGATGGCCGGTGCCGTTTCTTGTTCGACCCTTTTAGATCGCCTATTCCAGTCCTAGCGAGGACATGACGTTTTTTTTCTCCTGGGCGTTGTCGAGCGCCCTCCGTAGGCTACGCGTCAAAGCCCGCTTTTTAGCTGCTGTTTCGCCACTCTTTGACTTGCGCTTCCAGCTTCTTTTGCTGGAGCGCTTCTTGTAGATGTCGAATCATTGGCGCTTTTTTTTTTTTGAACAGTGATCTACTAGGGCTCGGCACGGCTCTCAGATTAGAGCAACGATCCCGGCCAATGGTCTAAGCTTTTTTTCAGCTTGATCATTAAAAGGCCGCACGACCCAGTGGCATCTCCCAGCACTCGGTCTTCGGCCGGCTGACTGCCTTTTGATACAGCGGTTTTTCTCGTCTTTCGATCGGTCAAGCAGAACATATTCCCTCCTCCTCCGTTTATAAGCCCCTTTTTTCAGCACGTCGCGGCGCCGTTGAATTTCTGCCGATATCTTTCCCCCCCGCTCGCATTCGAGAAAGGACGCTAGGTTTCGGATTCGCTGTTCATCTCCTGGCTTTTCCTGCCCTTTGGTGCGCTTCTGCGGTCGCGTTTTTACGAAAAAACTTTTTTTTCTTTTTTCTGGATCGCGGCCGTTGACGCCCCTCCAGTAACCTTCAGGTGCTGGATCCGGCGAATAAAGTTTCGTCCCCTTTTTCCCTTTTCGGCGCAGGCCTGATCCTTGAGATGCCTGAACCTGTTTTCCTCCTCCTAGCCAGTCATTCGCGCATTCGAAGTGAGTTTAGAGGCTTTGACGTCAGAGCTTCTGAGTCTTTTTCCTGTTCCACACCTTGAGATTGGACGCGGATTCCTCCACATTTTGATCCCGTTGCAGGGCGCCCTAGGCTGATTCAGGCTTGCTTCATTTTTTCGGTCCTTCTTGAGAGAGTCGTCTCCCGTCCCTGCTGTCGATGCGGCAAAATCGTTTTTTTTTGTTTGCCTCTGCACCTTCCCTGAAGGAATTGGCCATCTCGATCCATGAGTGATCTTGTTGATATTGGTCGGGGAGATTTTCTCCCCAGAAGTATCTGGGATGCTTTTCCCTCTCTCGTCTTTATTGAATGATTCCCTAACCAGCAACGATCTTCGCTCTCCCGACGTACTGGCCCCACCCCAGCCTTCAGTCTTCCTCTCTAAGCTTCCTTCCCCTCCATGTCGATTTTTTTTTCCAGCTTCTGAAACGATTCCTTCGCCGTTCTTTAATGTTGTCGAGGCGGCTCGGTCTGTCCTTGAGGCGTTGCGTGCTTGGCGCGTGGACTGCTCCCTCTATTTTCCTTTTTTTAGAGGATTGTATCCTTTTTTTTCGCGGCAAGACGGTACTCAAACGCCTCACTGGAAATCCCCTTTACCTACTCGACATTGATCCTGCGTCTGGAATTTTTTGCAGCGGTACTGTCCCATCTCCCGCTCGCGGTGGACGCGCTGCCCTTTTTGCAGTACGTGAAAGGAGAGCCTACGTTTCTTTCGTTCTCTCCATTCCTTCGCATTTGAGTCGGCACAAGCAAAAAAAACCAAAACCTGATCAAGCTGCTTACCGCCATCGCTTTGTGACGCGGCTCCATTTCCTTATGTCATCGTCCCGGCCTTACTTTTTCTCCGTCAGAGGGCTCGATCTTCGCCAGCCCGCGGCCGCTGTTCGCTCATATTCGCTTCCGTCTACCGTCGCAGGCCGCCTGCCGGGCTGCCCCTTAAGCCAGCTGCGCCATGCCCAGACTCCCCTTAGGTGGCGAAGGAGATCCCTCCCAGTTCGTTGAACATGTCGCTCGCTGGCGGTGCTCTCTACGGCTCGAAACTCACATGCGGCACTTCTATGGAGCCGCTTTTATGCATTCTCTTTCCTTGATCTGCGAATCGCTGATCCGCCTCCTTTCTCGCGATGACATCGGTCTGATTTCCCTCGGTTGCCCAGCAGCTTTCCTTGGTCATTCTTTTGCTTCCGGCCGGATCCGTCGTTCCAATTCTGCGATAGAGTTTCCCCCCCGCCTTTCTCCTCGAGAAACGTCCTGTTAGCCCCAGGAGATCGGCAGCGAACCTACTTTCTTCGAAATCTTTCGAGTTGCCCCTTCCCGAGGCGGCGTTTCCAGCCCTCTACTGAGGCGACCTCCCTCTTTCATACGATACGCCGCGGCTTCCGTGGAAGCTTGACGCTTTTTTCTCCCTTCCCGAGGTACTGGAAATCGTTTCAGTCTCAACCTCAGAGTTGGCAGCAGTGAGAGTTTTCTTGCTGTGATGCCCTCTCCCTTTTGCTCTTTTTTCTTCGCAGCCGAAGAGCTTCACCTCCGGCCCAGACATGTCGGTGTCAGAAGTTGAGTCTCTTTTCTCCCTGGATCGAGGAGATCACGGGGCCCTGCACTTTCTCCTCAAGGAATGCGCCTCGCAGTCCAGAGCTGGCTGGCCAGTCCCCCTTACGAGTTAGCGTGCTCCACGCTGGTTTCCCAGCGTTTTCTCCTCGATCTCGCCGCGGCGCTCGTTCTTTTTTACGCCCGTCGCCAGCCAAGTTCAGGTTCTCCTCCGTTTTATCAGTGAAGAGGGCTCTTCTTTAGTGAAATGGTCGCCGCCTTCAGGCACCTAGCCGCGTCGTTTTACCCGGACCCTTCGCCTGCGGCCGCACCGCCTGTTTGTAGCGTCGCTTGCGCAGCGGGCTCCTTTCCCTTCCAGCGCGGCAAGGCTCTTCTTGTTAGGTCTCCACCCCTTGTGCGATTTGCCTCTCTTTTTCCCGCATTACTCTGGTGCAGACACTCCTTACCCTTCGCTGACTGGAGCGAACCCCTCTGGTCCCCTTTCCGACTTTCCCCCCTGCACACGCTCAAATTGATTCGGACCTGATCACTCCGGCTGCGCGAGCTCACGCCCGATCTCTTTTGAGCGCGGCGAGTGTTCTGTGCCTCTTCCCTCTTTCTGCTCGACGGAAGATGTTCGTCCTTAGCCGCACGTAGAGGGCGGCGCTTTCTTCTTTTTGCGACGGAACCAAGCGCTTTTCCGTCGAGTCGGTTTCGCTGTGCCCCTTCTCTTTCGAGGGGTAAAACTTCTCCTCTCCCCTCCTTCGGGTGGTCTCTTCCTCGCGCATCGAGCGAGCTGCGGGCCGGTTCCTTCCAAAGGTTCGTTCTTACATCCCATTCTTCTTCCTCCGTTGTGGTGTTTTTGTTTTTTGCTGCGGTCTTTCGATAGCTCAGCGACTGCTTCCACCTTTTCCGTCCCCTCCTCGTCTGAGTTTTTTGTCTTCCCATTCCCCCGTCAGTTTGATCGAGGGTATCCGCGTTCTTTTTGGCTCGCCGCGGGATCTCGGCTTTTTTTGCGCGCCGCGCGCGCTGCGCGGCCGGCTTGGCGGGTGGCAAAACCGCGCGCCCGCCCCCCTGTTTCGTCTTGAGTTCTCTGTCTTTTTCCTTCTCTAATCTTTTTTTTTTTTTTTTTTTTTTTAATTTCATTTGCCTTGTTTCTTTTTTTTTTTTTTTTTTTTTTTTTAGAACTTCTCAGTGAAAACTAGCCCTCTCTCCTCCCGCATCGATCTGCTGTCGATGATGTTCTCCGATGCCGGCCTCCCCATTTTCCTTTGAGGGCCGGACTTTGCAGGCCCTCTCTTCGGAAAAGTTATGCTCCTTCAGATTTTACCAGAGTTCTCTGGACTCGAGAAGATCGGCCTGACTGTTTTGTGTCGATGTCGTCCCTCCTTTTCCAGATCCTTGCCGCGATTTCATGAGAAGAATTTTTCCAATTTTTTCGGCGCGCGGTCGTTCCGTCTTCGACGCGGCTTCGATCTCCCGGTGCCGTATCTTTGCGCTATCGGCGACATTTAAAGCAGTTCTCGCATATTCCTTTCGAGTTTTTTTTTTTTCGTCCATTGCTCTTCCCCGAGGAGGAACTGTTCCGCTTTTCCCCCCGCGGTGCAGCTCTTCTCGCCAGTCGGTGTGAGTTTCGCCTTCCACAGGAAGACTGGATGTCTTTCGCTGGATCTGTCGACGCTGGTAGCGATCTCCTACTTTGCGAGTGGCGCTTTTTATCTTTCCCCTTTATAAGCTTCTTGAGCCTTTGACAATAGTATTGACTGATAGTGACTTCTCTGCTGCCCTCCTCCCCCTCTGCAAAGGCCGAACTCTCCCAGGGCGATTCCATCTAACGCCGATAGGCTGAGTTTTTCCCTGCTGATTCCCATCTCTCGCGAGACGGTCCTCCTACCCTTCTTCCAGCATTAGGTGTATGAAAGCGTGCTTTCTTTATTTCATACGTCGCGCTGGCACTTCCTTCTTCTTGGACGAGCACTTCGTCTCTCCTCGAGAAAATATCGATATTCATGCGTGCCCTTGCCTGCTGAATCTTTCCTTTCTGTTCTCGGAGGCCGCTGAGGTCCTTCTCTTTCTTCTTGCTGAAGATTTGTCCTTCTCCCTCCCTTTCCGCAGGAAAGTTCCCTATTTCTTCTGCGATCCAGTACATGTACTACATCTATTCATCTCTTGCTTAGGCTACAGCGTTCGCCACTCTCTCCCCTGGGTCGCGCGCTCGAATAGCAGGACTGTCATTAAGTTCTTTTCTTTTTAGGCCTCGCACCGCAAGCTTCTCCGGGTAGGCTAGAGTCATGTTCCCCCCCCGATTGCGAGGATATCCTGTCGCACTTTGGGCGGTAGGTGGGGGAGGGGTGGGGTTTGGCTATCCTATGGACGCTCTTGAATCTTCCTTCCTTCTCTCCCCTTTTTTCCTGAGCGGGCGTAGAGAAGTTTCCCTTTATGCGATCTGATGATGCTTTCCTCTTCCTGTTCAGGCAGAGGCAATCTCTCCATGAGATGGATTTTTTTTATACGTGGGGATGCCGGTCCTCCTCTTCTCTTGGAGGCAAGAGATCCCCCCCCCCCCCCCCCCCCCCTATCAGGTGCTTGCTTTCTTCTCTCTGCAGTTAGTATTGTGAAATACTAACAAGTCTTGAGCAGCACCTCTCTTTCGGTCCACGTACTCACCCCCTCCTTCAGCGCGTGTGCTCCCCTCTCCCTTTCTTCAAATCCATTTGTCGGTCCTACGTTCCAATCTTCTGACCGGCGGTTTTCTGCCGGGGCGGTTGGCGAGGCGGCTAGTCTTTCCTTGAGGGGTTGCGTGGGTTCTCGCGCTTCTATTTTTTCCCCCTCCTTTGAGAGAGATTGTATCTTCCCTCTCGCGGAAAAGCGTCACTCAAAGCTCAAGGACATCAAGATGCTCTTCCAGTCCTGATTTTCCGAAGATTGTGCCCTCCTTGGCTGCAGCGGTCTTCTCACTTCGAGGATGGGACTCGTTTCTCTTGTCAGACTTTCCGTTTTCGAGCGTGCTGACGTGTCCTGACTTTTTAGCTTCATTGCCGAAGTCCTTCTTTTCCTTCAACATCTGGATCCCTTCCCTTCGGATCCCCGACCGCAAAGAGCCATTCAGGTTCTCTATCCTCGTCCTTCCTGCTACGCTGTATCTTTTTCGAGAATTCGCCAGGCCGCGGCCTTTTTCCTTCACTATCGCATCGGCTTGTTGCCCGCTTTGGCCAAATCGTACCTTCTAGGACCTGCCGGGCTCGCCGATGTTGCAGCTGCCGCGCTTTGTTGCGCTTCACCCCTCTCCCCCAGGTTCGATGCCTCTCGAGATGGAGTTTTGCGCCTGCTCCCGGCTTCTCACTGGGACTTTCCACTGGCCGTTCCTCTTGAGCGCTGTTTATTGCGCTCCCCCTTTTCCGCGCCGACCTCCCTTCTTCGCGATTCCCTAGCTGGAGGCCACCATGTCTCTTCCCTGCCTTTTTCCCTCGGCTGTTTTTCTGGCGCCGGCTGCTCTCCGGCAGGCGTCCTCTACTCTCCCCTCTCTTTGCAGCGGCGCCCGAGACCCCCTCCCGCCCCCCTGGAGATGAGAATGCATTGGAATCCCGAACTTCCTGTGAAATCCTTTCTTCCTTGGAGGCTTCTTCATCCCCCGGATTCCCTCTTAGTCCCTCCCGGCCCGGAGGCCTTGATTGGACTTTCCCCAGATCCCCCCTGCCTTTTCTTTCATCCATTGAAGGTTTCAGCATGGTTTCCCCCGGTCGCTGTTGCCTTGTTCCGCAGGTCACTTTTGACTCTGAAGTGGTTTCGCAGCCGGCCTGCCCGTCCTTGATGCTCTTGGCGAGTGCGGACTTGCCGCTTTTCTTTTTTTCTTGCAGACAGAGCCCTTCCCTTACGTCGAGAGGTGTTCATTATGAGAGCGTGGAGAAGTAGTCTCGTGCGGATCACGGTAGCAACCGCGCTCTGCGCAGCTTCGGAACTTTCAAGACACGACGGATGGAGCGACTCAGGGCCCGGCTTTCTCGCGCTGCTCCACGCTGCATCTGATTCCTTTTCGAGGGCTTTGACTCTAGCCGTCTAGCCGAGGCTCGATCTTTCACTGACGCCTTCTGCCCGCACTTTCCCTCGAGAGACGTGGAGCTTTCCATAGGCCGATCGGATGGTCTCCCTACCGCGCAACTGAATTCCCTCCTCGAACCCTGCGGATATGAACGGCAATGACCCGCTCTAGGTGTCCTCCCTTTCTTCTGCGGCGAAGCCGGCCCCAATCGCGGCTCTGCTCTTGCTTTCAATCGACCCTAGTGCTTTTTTTCTTAGTGAAGCAGAGACTCAGTGCCGCGTTCATTCCTGCGCGCCTTTATAACCCCTCAGACCATCTTTTCGCTCGTTTTAACCCCCCCCTTTCGACCGGATGGCAGTCTCTATCCTCTGCTCTCTCCAGCACCTCATCAGAAAGCCCCAAATGAGCTCGTCTCGCGGCGAGTTTTCTCCTTTTTTTCGATGAGATCTTTTTTTTTGCTTTCCCTTTGCTGACTTTAATGGCGGAGGTTTCCCCCGTTTTCCGCTCGACGATGCGCGCGTAGCGCGTCTGTTCTCAGGAGTGGCCCTTTTTGCTGTGACAGTAAAGCGTTCCCTCGGATACCTCGTTCTATTCGACCCCGCAATCTTTAGCGCGGCAGGGTGAAGCAGTCTGTCGATCTGAAATAGC
>Ga0179593_1589052_pt1 | contig 11300 bp, 19 predicted proteins | sample CZODoug2_1_08_16_FD_185931 | JGI IMG/M metagenome (GOLD analysis project Ga0179593, IMG submission 185931) | Vadose zone soil fungal communities from Angelo Coast Range Reserve, California, USA - CZODoug2_1_08_16fungal (PacBio error correction) | ecosystem: Environmental > Terrestrial > Soil >... | reverse complement strand
TGTCCGCCTTCTTGAATCGAAGAAGGATTCGGTGCTCCCTCTTCCCTTTTTTTTTTTACTGGACCTCCCTTCCCTTTTTCTTCCCCCTTATCCTCTCCTTCTTCCGCAACATTTCGTCTTGGCCATTAGAAGAGAGTGATTAGGGGAACATTTCCTCTCTTTACTTCCTCTTTCCCCCCCCCTTTTCTTTAGGCCTTACTTTGTCGACCACCATGTAAGAGATTGAGACGTTCTTTCCCCCCCTTCTCTTTTCTTCACTCTTTTTTTCCTTTTTTTTTCCCTTTCCGCGCAGGTCAGTAAAAGGGAGCTCGCTCCTTCTTTCTTTTAGTTTCCCCTTCCTTTTCCCCCCCCTTTCTGGGCACGAGTTTCCTCGAGGAATTGTTGGGGCCCTCTCCCCTTTGAAACCCTTTCTTCCTCTCCCCCCTCCTCGCTTGTGAAACTGAAGTCATATGAACGGCTTCTTTCCCCTCCCCTTTTCTGGTCCCCTCTTTCCTTTCTTTTGCAAGCCTAACCGCGGAAAATGAAGACAGACCCTCTCCCAAGGTTCCCTTTTCCTTTTTTTCTTTCCTCCTTTTCCCCCCTCAAGTCGCCTCCTGTGTGGCAAGCAGTCGAGCCGGCAAACACGACAGCTGGTTCTTGTCTTCTTTTTGTGTGCTCCCCCTTTTTCCCTCCTTTTCTTTTTTTTTTATGATGGGAGGGAAGAGTATGCTTCAATTCTACCTCCTCCCTTTTCTCACATTTCCCCTTCTTTTTTTCCGTCCTTGCTAGAGGCTTGCCGCGATAAGAAGAAGACTGGCGGTCGCTTCCTTTCTCTCCCCTTTTTTCAAGACTTTCCTCTAGGAAAGGCCTCCCCCCTTTTCTTAACCTTTCTCCCTTCTTCCTCCAGGAGTAGCAGGATTGGTGAAAGGCAAAATCCTTCTCCTCCCTTTCCCCTTTTTCTCTTCCCTTCCTTCTTCGTCGCGAATGGCACTCATTCGGCGGGGGTATGGCAACACTGCGCTTCTTTTTCTCCCCTCCGTTTTTCCCTCTCTTTTTTTTTTTTCCTCCCCCCCCCCCTTCTTGGCTGACAGGTAAAGAAAGGCATCGCTTGAAATTGCTTCTCTCCTTTTTTTTATTCCTTTTTTTCTTTTCCCCTTGTTCCCTCCTCTCTCCAGCGGTGCGAGGATGAAATAGGGCCGCAACCTCCCCGTTTCTTCTCCGCACACTTTTTTCCTCCTTTCCCTTTTTCCTTTTAGGGTCGTGGCGCCTAGAGAGAAGGTTGTGAGCCAGTTCCTCCTTCCTCTTCTAGATTCCCCATCCTTTCTCTTTCTTTACGATTTAGCAAAAGAATAGAAGGAATAATCGAGAAGGCTTCTATCCCTCGAAACTCCTCTTCCCCTTTCCTTCCCCCTTTTCAGCCGTGGGAGAAGGGGGAAGGAAAAAATTTTTCTCTCTTCTCCCCTCTTCTAAACTTCCCTCTCCTCCTTTTCTTCTTTCTCCCAGCGGCTCATAGACTAGAAAGATTACCATCCTCCTTTTCCTTGTTTTCTCTTCTTTTCCCTTCGAGCACACCGCGCAGATAGATCGCGTAGGAGATCCTCCTTCTTTTTCCTTTTTCTCCTTTTTTCACTCTTCCCCTTTCCTGTCGAGGGCCACGAGAGAAGATAGCAAGCGGAGTGTCGTCTCGCCACCTCCCCCCCCCCTTCTTCTTTTCCCCGAGTTCTTTTCTCCGGACAGCAAAAGAGCAGCTCTTCTCTTTCCGCGGCCCCCCTTTCTTTTTCCTTTTCTGGATCATTAAGAAGAGGCGCGGCTCTTTATTTTCCTCCCTTTTCCTCCTTCGAGCACAGAAGGAGAAGGCACCCCCCTCTTTTCCCCGTTTTTCTCTCTCTTTGCTGCGAGGAGAGGAGACGCAGTTCAGTCTTTTTTTGTACCTCCTCCCCCTCTTTCGTTGCAGAGGGAAGTAAGAGAATTGGCACTGCTCTTTCTCCTTCCGGGAGAACGGAGAATCTTTCAATCCCTTTTTTCTCCCCATGTCTGAGATAGAAAGAGGGGGAACCCTTCCTTTTTAGCCCTCCTTACAAGGTTGCCTCTCCCTCCCTCCCTCTCCTCCCACTGATTGGAACAAGAAAGGCGGTGCTTCCTCTTCCCTTATTTCCTCTTTCCCCCTTATGTCGCCTCGAAAGGCGATTAGGAGACCTCTCCTTTTCTAGTTTTTCTCTCTTCTCACCAGCTTGTATTGAAAGCGAAACATGGATCTTTTCTCCCCCTTTTTTTCGCGCACGTCTTCCCTCCTCCTCCCCCCCTCCCAAGAGAGAGAGAGGCCTTTCTGCTATTTTCCCTGGGTCCCTTTTTTCTTTCCCCTCCTTCCCCTTTGTCGTAGAGAAGAAAATGATAGACGCCTCCCTTTTTTTTTTTTCCAGATTCCCTTCCCTTTTTCTCTCCCTTCTTACATATCTATATGTTAATATATAAGTTGTGTTGTTTCTCTCTATTTTTTCCTCCTTTCTCATTCCCCTCTTCTTCTCTTCTTCTGCTGCTTATAATGGTATGCGATAAGAGAAAGGCTGGCTTTGCTTTCCCTTTCCGATCACCTTTCTTTTCCCCCCTCTTAGAAAGGAATAGAATGAGAGGGGTATGATGGGCGATCTTCCCTTTTTTTTTCAATCCTTCCCTTCCTTTTCTCTGCGGGAGAAAGATAAATGGCTGCGACTGCAATTTAAAATCTGTTTTCCTTCCCCTTAGTTATTTTTTCTTCGGTAGCCGAACTCCCCCCCCCTTTTTCCTAAACTTTCCCTCCCCCTTTTCCTCCTCACCGCCCTTTCTGGGCAAGGAAGTGGGAAGGGGACCTTCCCTTTTCTCTTTCTTCCCCCTTTCCAAGTCACGATCGATGTAGGAGTGGAGACCAAAGGCCCTTTTTTCCAGGTGTCTCCCTTTCCTCCTGAGACCGACGGCAAATGAAAAGATGTATGGAATTACCTTCTCCCTTTTTCCTTTTTCTTCTTGAAGCCCTTGGGGAAAAGGCATCCTTTCCTCTTTTATTTCTCCCCTCTTTTCCCCCCCCTCTTTTTCCTCTAGTGCCGGCGCAGTCTGGGAGAGCAGGCTGATTTTCCCTTTTCCTCTTCTTCCCCGTCCTTCTTCCTTTTCCCTCCATGGCCAGCAAGATGAAGGCGCCTTTTCTTCCTCTTAATTCCTTTTGCGAGGGGTTGAAGAGATCCTTTTTTCTCCCCTTCTTCGATCTTTTTTTTTTTCCTTTCCTCTGGCATGGTTGCCGAGCGGAGGTTGAGTGGTGCGAGATTTTTTTCCCTCTCCCTTCCTCTCCCTTTTGGTCCCTCCTTTCCCTCCTCCCTTTCGGCAACCGAGATAGAGGGCAAACCGTTCTTGTACTCGGGTTCCTCTTTTTTTCTTCTCCTCGGCGCCGGAGAAGGGGAAGGTGGTAGGAGACTTTTTTCTTTTTTTATAATTCTGGCTTCCCCCTTCATTTCCCTTCCTTCGCTTAAGGATACGTGTAGGGAGGGAAGGTTAAAAAAAGAAGTCAATGTGGTCTTTTTTTAGGAGGCGCCTTTTTTTTTCTTTTCCTTGTAGGTGGTAGAGGGGCGTTTTCCACAGGGCCTTCTTTCCCCCCTGGGCTCCCTTTTTCTCTCTTTTTTTTTCTTTCTTACTCAAAGAAAGGAGGTTGAGGCCTCCCTCTTTCCTAGGACCTTTTCCCCTCCCCTTCCTTCCCCCCTTCTTGTCGCGGGCCCGATGGTAGCGACCGGCAATTTCAGCCCCCCCCCCCCTCTTCCTTTTCCACTTTATTCCGTTCTCCCCTTTTCCTTTTTTTCTTTTTCGCCCTCCCCCTCCTCTGAGTGCCATTCGAGAATCAGAATTCAGAGGAAAATCCTCCCTTTTTTTTTTTTTTTTTTCTGTTCTCCCTTCCTTCTTTTCTTCTTCCGGTCAACCAAAGCTGCTACTAGAGTGGCGAGGAAGACAAGCCCCTTCTTCCTCCTTCCTTTCCTTCCTTTTGGGTTTTTTCCTCCCTCCCCTTCTTTCTTTGAGTGGTACCGATGACGTGGAAGCTGCTACGATCTGCCAATGAACTTCTTCCTTCCTTTTTTTAACGATTTTTCTCTCTTTTTTTTCTTTTTCCTTCGCTGAAGAGGCGAAGCTCACCTGACCTCCTCTTTTCCTCCCCCTTTCCTATATTTCAATAGAGAGGCAAAGGTTTCTCTCAAACTCATTTTTTTCCTTTTGGTAGTTCCTTCTCTCCTTTTTCCTTCCCTTCCCCCCCCTTCCCACTCATTTATAACTCGGACACGGGAGGAGAAAATGGAGGATAAAACTGTAGGCTCCTATCTCCTTTTTGTTCCCTCAAGGATCGGCAGACAGTGGGGGACAAGACATAATAACGCATGGCCACTCTTTTCTTTCTTCTTGATCTTTCTTTTTCCCTTCCCTTTTTCTTTCTCTTCCCACCTTCCCCAATTCTCGAGAACACTCGTGCCAGAAATTATAGAGGATAACGGAACAGAAATTTCGAGGAGTCCTTTTTTTCCTTTCCCCCCTTTCTTTTTCGCCCCTTCCTTTCCTTTTTTTTCCCCCCCCTCTTTTGACCGGACGAATGGTGCTGGAATGCGTGCCACAGTATTTTCTTCGTTTCCCCCCTTTTTTCCTACCCCTTCTTTCTCTTCTTCTTTTTCCCTCTCTGGATGTGGACCCGAGCGACGAAGCGGATGAATGGCAAGGACGCATGTTTTCTTCCTCCTTATCCTTTTTTTTTGAGTTCTCTTTCCTCCCTCTTTTTTTTTTTTCTTTTTTCCTCCCGCGTCTCGATTTCAAGAAGGGGACAATCTCTCTATTGAAGTCATACTACGTTGTTGTTGGGTGCGCTCGATTGTCCTCCTTCCTTCCTCCTTTTTTTCGAGCTTTTCTTCTTTCTTCTTCCTTTTTCTTTTTCCCCCCCCCCCGGCGACATGCTAAGGCTGCCTGCAAAACAGTCGTACTAGGCATTCCTCCTCCTCTTTCTCTTTTTTTCCCCCTCCCCCCTCCTTTTTCCCCCCCTTTTCCCGAGATGAGACGGGCGTGACAACTGGTGGCGACGAAGAATCCTGTTTTCCCCTCTCCCCCCTTTCGACTTCTTTTTTTCTCCCCTCTCCTTTTCTCTCCTTTTGTCCCTAGTAATCCTCGCGAATTGTGGCACGAGTATTCATCGAGAATTGTGGGCACGAGTGTCTAGAGAATTGTTGTGGCCTAGCCTTTGGACTCTCTTCCTTTTTCTTTTCTCTTCCTCCTCTTGGCCATGCCGTATGATGGATGTACCAAAAGTCTGAAGATCTGGCGTTGCTTTCCCCTTTTTCCTTCCTCCCTCCCTTTGAGCCGACATGGCGCCTCCCGTGATCGAGGTCTGATATGTCCTTGTCTCTTTTCTTTCCTTCAGTCTTTCTTCCCCCCTCTTTTTTTCTCCTTTTCCATGTCTCGTTGACAGAATTGACGTTTGAGAGAAACGGGTGCTCCTATTTCTCCCTGACTTTTCTTTCCCCTCCCTTCTCCCCCCTCCTTTTTTTCTCTGTCGCGATCAGCGAAAGCCGAGAATTGGCCAAACATCCACTCCTCTCCTTTCCCCCTTTTAGGTTTCCCCCCCTTTTTCCCCTCCGGCATCTTCATTGGCAGATCGTAAGCGACTGACAGCGTCATTTCTATCTTTCCCTCCCCCTCCTCTCGAAACGAAGTAAAAGGGAGAACGAAGGAGATCACCCTATTTTCTTTCCCCTCCTTCTTAGTAGAGCTTTGGTTTCCCCCTCTTTTCTCTCCCGCCTGCAGACCAGACGAAGAACCACGTCCCCCCCCCCCCATTGAAGAGAGGCTCCCCCTCTTTTTTCGGATTTCTTCTTTTTTCTTTCTTTTCCTCCTTCGCGGCCACGGTTAGAAATGACTTCCTTTTCTCGCCCTTTCCTAGCCTTTTCTTCCCCCTTTTTTTTACCGGTACAGCAGGCATAGATGAAATTTCTGTCTGACTCTTTTTTTTTTCTTTTCCCCCCCCCCTTTGATGTTGAGGGTACAATGTAATAAAGAGAGACATCTTTTTCCTTCTCTTTTGAGTTAAGACCTTTTTCCCCTGACTCTCCCTCTTTTCCATTTTGGACGTGAGGGTCTTTTCTCCTCTCTTTTTTTTCCAGGCTTCTCCCCCTCCCCCTTGTCTTCAGCAATAGCGGCCCCGAAAAAGCAAATGAGCTGGCTGCTCTTTTTCTCACCTTTCCTCTTTCCCTTCTTCTGTTTAAAATGAAAGAAAAGACAACAGGAGCGTACTTTCTTCGGTCCTCCTTTTTTCTCCCATTCAGGCCGACAAAGGACGAAGAAAAGGCCCCGTCTTTTTAATCCCTTTTTTCTTTCTCCCTCTAGGTGCCAGCGAGATCGGGTGGACGAAAGTTCCCTTTTCCTTTCTCCCCCCCCAAAGAGCCTCTCCCTTCTCTTCCCTTATCCCCCCCCTTTTTCCTCCCCTCCTTTTCAACTCGCCAGAAGGACATCATGCTCGTCGTTCCCCTCTTTAGTCCTCTTTTTTTTTTTTCCCCTCTCCCCCTGTGCGGACTTCGCCGCGACAGCAACAGCCCCGTCTCCCCTCCTTTCCCCTTTTTTCCCTTTATCAATTCCGCAGAGGAGACGTCCCCCTTCCCTCTCCCTCTAAGCTCCTCCCTCCCTTCCTCCTTTTAGATGTAGAACGGCCCGGGAGAGGATTAGGCCTCTATTCTCTTCATATCTCCACTTATTCCTTTTTCGGTAGTAAGGAGGAGAGGGGAAGAAGATAATTTCTCTTTTTTTCTTTTCCGGGACTGTCTAAGTCTGTTTTTTTACTATCTTTTTGGAAGAAAGGGATGCATCGAAATAGGGGGAATCCGTTTTCTCTTCTCGGATCTTTCTTTTCCTCCCCGGATGATATGACAGCTTTCCAGATGCTTTCCTCTTTCCCCTCTTCCCCCAGCGCGAGATTCGGAAAATTTCTTCCCCTGTGCCTTCTCTTTCCCCCCCAAGAAGGTCTAGGGAGTGATTCCTCTCTTTCTCTAGAAAAAGATTTTGTAATTTGGAGTTCTCTTTCCCCTTTTTCCGGTGTGGTTACAGGGCATGTAGGGAAAAAGCTCCGTCTCTTCCTTCCCCAGCCCTCTCTCTTTCCTTCTTCTCGGCCGCCGGGTTGAGAGGAGAATCGCCTTCTTTTATTATCTCCTCACCTTTCTTCTTTCATCTTCCATCGACAGCGCGAAGAATTTGCGATTCCCCCGACACCTTTTTTTTCACCCTCCTCTTTTTTTCGAGAGAGTTAACGACGGGTGGCCGCTCTTCTCCTCTTTCATTTCCTCTTCCTCTTTTTTTTTCTTTTCTTTTCTGCGCTACGAGCACGGAGGGAGCTGGTTTCCTTCTGCTTCCTCCTTTTTTTTTTTTTTTTTTTTTCTTTATATGGGAGAGAAGGCGCTGGCTCTTTTCCCCTTTTTTCACAACTCCCCTTCTTTCCCTTTCTTTTTCTCCCAGCTGGTGATCGATAATCTGATGGAACCTACCGCACCGTCCTTTTCTTTCCTTTTGTTCCCCCTTCCTGGGGTCGCAGAAAGCACCTCTTTCCTTTTTGACACCCTTTTTCCTCACCTTTTTTTCTTCCCTCCCCTTCCATCCTCTTCACCGCTGAGCAGATAATCGGGTCGTCCTTCTTTTCCGGACGGGTGAAAACGAGGGAGATGCGCACAGGTCTTTTCCCAACTTTCCTCTTCTCTTTTTTTTTCCATGCGACAATTATAGGAGGAACGATCCCCCTTTTTCAGGTTTCGTCACCGTCCTCCCCTTCCCTTTTCGCCTCCCTTTTTTTCTCCTCCCGGGCGTTTCATACAATCGCAACAGCGATGCCGCGGCCCGTCCTTTTTTTTTCTCTGAAGATTCCGCTTCTTCCCTGGCGGAATCCATGTCCCTTCTTTTTTCCTTCTCGCTGTGTTGCTGTCCGGCGAATTAGAAAAGTGAGAGGTTTTTCTCACAACCCTTCTCTTTTTTCTTCGGAGTGGAAATAGAGCTGGGGTCCTTCTATTTTCCGGATTTCCTTCTGTTCCCCTTTCTTCCGACGCGATAGAGATGAGAGGTTTCTTTAATCCCGCCTTCCCCCTTTCTCCCCCCCCCCTCTCTCGCGGAAAAGATGCGGGAGGTCAATTTTGAGAAGTTTTTCTCCCCCTCTCCCCTTCCCTCTTCCTCCCGGCGCAGGGAAGTGGTAGGCGCCTTTTCCTGGTTTCTCTTTCTTTTTTTTTTTCTGCTCGTGTCGGAGGGAAGTGTAAACCCTCCTTCACTGTGGTCTTTCTCTATATTTTTTTTCCATTTCTGCAAGTCATTGGATGTGTCGCGGTCTCTTCTTTTTCTCATTTCAGGTTTTCCTTCCTTTTCTTCCCGACCCTCACGTAAAAAAGGAGGCCGGTTGTATCTCTCTTTTTTTTTTAACTTCCTTTGCTTCTCCAAAGAGGTTTGAGGGAAGAGAAGGGGCAGCCTCCTCTTCCCCTTTCCCCTTTTTTTTCCCTCAACGGGCGAAGAATTAAAACAGGCGCTTCTTCCCCTTCCCTCCTTCCCCTTTAAGCCCAGGAAGAGTTTCGGCTCCTTTCTTTACCCTTTTCTTCGACCGAGACGAGCAGGAAGGGTGCCCCTTCCCTCCCTCCTCCTCTTCCCTTTCTCCCTCATCCTTCTTCTCTTTTCCCTTTTTTTCTCTCTCGGAAAAGGAGATTTTCTTAGGAGCCCTTGGCGTCTTTCCTTTTTTTTTAGACCACGCCACGTAGGGACAGACATCTGTGAGATATGTAGAGTAGGTCCTCCTTTCTTTTTTTTTTTTTTTCTGTTTTTCTTTTTTCTTTCTGATGCGTACGATGACGCTTAACGAGTACGATCTGCCCCTGCCGCTTCCTTTCTTCTCGCTTCCTCCTTTTTTCCCCCTTTCTCTCTGTGGATGTGTGGGCAAGGATCGGGCTTTCTCTTACTCTCTCCCTCCCCCCCCTTTTTTACCCAGCGGACCGTTTTGTCTTCTCCGTCTCTATTTCCCTTTTTTTTTTATTCCCGGACGACATGCGCGAGCCTTTACAAGAAAAAAGCAAGAAGAGGTCGTGGTGCCGCTGACTCTTGAACACCTTTTTTTTTTGTGCATAAGAACGCTCCGACCTTTCTTTCTTTTTTTTTCTCTTTTTCTTTGCCACCGGTTGGCGGGTAGAATTTGAAGAGTTAGCTTCCCTCTTTCCCTAGGCCCTCTTCTTTTTTTTTTCCTCTTTTTCTTCGCCTGGGATGGCTTCCGGACAAAGTGCATGCTATGGCATACCATTGCAGCCTTCTTTTTCGGAAACATTGCCAGCAATACCTCTTCCCCTCTTTTTTTCCTTTTTCCCCCACGTCCATCCAATTCTCGAGGCAAATTGAATGAACTGAGAGGAACTTTACACAAATGCTACTTTTTTTCCCTTTTTTTGCTGGCATGTTCCAAAGTCTTTTCCTTCTCCCCCTTTTCCCCTGGTGGGCGACAAAGTAGAATAAGAGAAAGTTTGAAAACGATTGGGGCTGTTGATTCTTTTTTTCCTCGCATGCTTTTTTTTTTTTTCCCCAACTCGGACCTCCGCCTTCGAAAGGGAATATAATGTAGGGCGGCGTCCGTCTGCTTCCTCCATCTCTTTTTTTTTTTCTTCATGAGGGTGACGGACCTCTCTTTTCCTCCTTTTCTTTTTTTGTTGTTTCTAGTATTGTCCGCCTTCTGAAATAGAAGAGGATTCGGGCAGGAACAGCATGCCGGGTGTCGACCATGTTCTCTTCCTCTTTTTTTTTTTTTCCATATCTTCCCTTTTCCTTCCTTTTCTTTTTCCTTTTCCTTCTGTCCTTGGCCATTTTCAGCCGAGAGAGATAGGGTCATCCCTAGCTTGACTCTTCCTCCTTCCTTGGCTCCCCCTTGTTCCTATCTTCTCTTTTTTTTTTCCCTCATTCCAGCCCCATTCGTACGGGCAAACGGCGGGGATACCGCGTCGGCCTTTGTTCCCTGTCCCCTTTTTTCCTTGCTGTTGTGTGTTCATTTCTAATTTTTTTTTCTTTTTTTCTTCCCCCCCGAGAATGAGGGGAACGGAGTGTTCAGAGAGGAATTGTTGGCACGATTCTTTCTTTTTCCATATCCTCGGCATTTTTCTTCCCTCCTTTTTTTCCTTCTGCTTGCGTATAAGAAAAGCAAAAGAGGGGACATGCGGTATGCTTTTTTCCCCTTTGCAGTGACCCGCTACTCTCCCCTTTCCCCAATCTTCTAAACTGTCGCAGACAAAAAAAAAAAAACACCCCCCCCTTTTTTCCTCTTTCGGACCTGCCGTGGCTCTTTCTCTTCCCTTTCTTCTCCTTTTTCGTGCTGTGTTAGTGTATGCTCTCGCAAGGTAGGAGTGGACAAGATTGCGGTTTGCGAGAAACGGTCTTTCTTTTTTTTTTCTTCTGTTTGCAAGCCTTGTTTTCTTCATCCTTTTTTTTCCTCCCGCGCCTTGCCCAAACATAAGAGGCGGTCGGCTAGCCCTTTTTTTTTCTGGTGGGGGGGGGGGGGGGGGGGGTGGGGGGTGGTTTGGTTTTTTTTTTGGGGGTGGGGGGGTGGGGGGGGGGGGGTGGCGGGGGGGCGGGGGTGGTGGTGGGGGGGGGGAGGGGGGGGGGGGGGGGGGGGGGGGGTGTTTTGTTGTTTTGTGCGGGTGGGGGGGGGTTGGGTGGTGGGGGGGGGGGGGTGGTTCTGGGGGTTGTTTTTTTTTTTTTGGGGGTGGGGGTTGGGGGGGAGTTGTGGGGGGGGGGGGGGGGGGTAGGGGGGGGGGGGGGGGGGGGTGGGGGGGGGGGGGTGATTGTTCGTTTTGGGGGGGGTGTGGTGGGTTTTGTGTTGTTTTTCTAAAACAAAAACAAAAAGGGGGGGGGGGGGGGGGGGGGCGGGGGGGGGTTTTTTTGTGGGGGGGGGGGTTTTTTGTGTTTTTTTTGGGTGAAAGGCTTGCCGCGATTAAGACGAAGAATGGCGGTCGCGGCATCTTCATTGTCCTCCTCTTTTTCTTTCCCTTTAAGCCTCAAGACCTGCCACCCTTTTTTTCTTTATCAGTCCCTCGAAAAGAAGTAAAAGTGAGAACTAAAGGAGATCACAGATGTCGTCCCTATTTTTTTTCTTTTTTGAACTTCAATCCTTCTTTTTTTTTCTCTTCTCCCTCTTCGCGATTTTAATATGAAGGAGGAGTTTTTTTTTTCGTCTGGCATCCCTTCTTCCCTTTCTTTTTCCCTTTCCTACTGTCTGCGCCGATGGAGCCAAAGATAGGGGATGAAAGGTCAGACAGCATCGCTTCCTTTCTTTTTTT
>Ga0179593_1550985_pt1 | contig 11300 bp, 21 predicted proteins | sample CZODoug2_1_08_16_FD_185931 | JGI IMG/M metagenome (GOLD analysis project Ga0179593, IMG submission 185931) | Vadose zone soil fungal communities from Angelo Coast Range Reserve, California, USA - CZODoug2_1_08_16fungal (PacBio error correction) | ecosystem: Environmental > Terrestrial > Soil >... | reverse complement strand
GGCGGGGCTTCAGATCGCCTCTTTTGCCGGATCGACTTCTCAGCGCCCCTGTGGCACTCCCTTATGGAGCAAGAAAGTCGATCGTACTTTTGATCCCCTTTTCTGAAATAGTTGCGTGACACTGTCCTGATTTTCTAGTAGGTACTCCACCCCTGAACTGTTAACATTTGAGGCACCGGCGAGGTGGCGAGTGAGTACCAGATCCAGAAAACCCCTCTTTCTCTTTCCCGGGATCGTTTCATTGCTTTTTCTGTGATTTAAAAGAGCATTCCATGGACTTTCCCCCCTACGACAGACAGGATGCTCCTGCGGGTCTTTCCCTCATGTGTGACGTTGCCATATCGAGGTGTGTTCCGGCTCCGTTTTGACCCCTCACGGGCTGTGACAGTCGCCCCCCCCCCATTTCCCCTACTGCGCTGACGAGAGAAAAGGCTCGCGCTTTTGCCTGGCAGTTGTCTGTTTAAGTTACTTACCCACCCCTTCCTCGGTTGCAAGACCACGAGTCCTTTTAACCTTCACACTCGAGGATTTTATCATCGGCTCAGACCTCCCCGGTTCCGAAACGCCCATTTTTAGGTAGGAGGTTTGTTCTGGGCTACTAATTTTACCCTTTGGGTTGGTTGCGGCGGATCCTTCGACGACCCCCATCCCTATGCGGAATCCCCCCCATCCCAGCGTTGCTCACTCCATCCTATGAAATCACCCACTCCCAGAAAACTCCCTCGCCAAGGTCTCCATCCCCCCACATGTCCCCCCCCCCTCCCTCCTCACCCCCCCATCCCACCATTTCCCGCTCCTTGCTCCTATACCACCTCCACCCCCTCACCTACCGTCCACCACCTCCTACCACTCGCATCCATCAGCCCCCTAAAACCACCACTATTAGTCGCGGCAGATTTAGTCCCACTCCGGTTATGAACCCCTTCCCTGTAATATGGACCGTTGACCGTTAGCGGAACCTGCTTTTTCCTAAAAATGGTTGCAGTTGTTCCTGTTCCGGAGCCCCGAACAACCCTGTTCCAGTAGCCGAAAGAATAAGGCTTTTTTCGGTTCCCTGATGGTTTAACAGACTGTTTTCACCATTCGCAGGTGCGAACTGATCCTGTCGTGTCTCCAATAAAACCTTTTCGAGTTTACCTCACTCTAGTTCGGAGGGACTCCGTGCATGATATTCCGTTCGATTTTGCCCAATGATTCCAGATCCCCGCCTTTTATGATAACCTTCAGACCCGTCGGGAACTAGACCTCACTCAGGCATTTTGCACTTTTTCTCATACAACGTTATCCTTCAGAGGCTCTACTTTTCTTGCCCCATTGTGAAACCCAGGGCACAGAGCACCCAGTCCCCCATTTTTGCGTACTTGCTGCATACAAGATTTGCGGGCCACCCCTGGAAGCATCTTGCCCGACCCCCAGTTTCCCCACCCCACCCCCCCCTGCATTATGCAGCTCTTCGTCGGTCCCTTTCTCATCCGTTTCCTGCCTGCCATCGTTTTTCTGGCTTAGAATCTCCTAGCCGCAGCCCGGCTGCCGCTCCCCCTCCTCGTTGCCAAAGACTTCTATAGCACCTCTGGCCGTCAAGATTCCCCCTTGAACCGGTCCAGCGAGACTTGCCCTTGTGCGGGCTGGCCATAAAGCGAATATAAGCCGGGACATGTCAAGAGACGAATCGGGCGCGCGCGCATGGTTCGAGTGAACTGTCACTCCCTCCTGCAGCGCGAAAGACTCAGGAACTATTTTTTCCTTGTTCTCATCGGCGCCACTTTCTGCCGTTCTCTTGGCATCATAGCAGTTCCCGGGGGATAAAAGTTAGGTGATCCAAGCGGACGTCCTCCCTTGAGCCAGTCTTTTGGTCTCTCTAGATTCCTCTTAAGGGTAAAGATAAAAGTTTGTTGTGAGAGATCTCATGCTCTCTGCATCCTTTTTCCCGGGCCGACCTTCAGCTGTTTTGGCCTCACCTGGGAATAAAAGGGATTAGTCGATGCCCTTCTTGTCAAGAGGCCCCGGCATCTTTCGAGAGTGATCTTGGGTCTCTTTCCCCTCGCCCTCCCCTTGAGCTTTAGAGGAATTGGATGGCTTCCGACAGTTGCCCGTTATCTTGCTCGCCCCGATTCGGCCGTGACATGGTTTCATGCGTCTTATCCCGTAGATTGACCTGATTGGTTTTGGGGTGGGGGCAAGAAAAAAGGAGCAGTATCTAGGAGTTTTCGTTTTCAGCTGGCGCGCCGCACGATAGTTTACTCTCTTCGACAGCTTCAAGGCGAATTTGCCGCCTTGGGCTCCGAGCTTTTTCGCGCCCCTCACCCTGATTTTCTAAAGGGGTCACGCCGAGCATGCAGCCAGGATTCCCCCTCTCCGCCCTCCGCCCGCCCCCAGCAGCTCGAGTCGCAGTCTGGAAGGGTCGTGACCGTTTTCTTGGGCTGGCGGGTTCCCTGTTTCATACATCGCATGCGAATGCAACCTTCTGTTTTTCTTCGGTTTCCTGCCCTCGGAACCCCTGGCCGGCACAGTTCTCCAACCTTGTTCGAGCCCTTACTCCGCACCTCGTGTTTCGAACACGATCGTCAGCATCCCCCCGCGGAGGGTTATGCCGACGCTTTTTCTGCCGTCGGAGAGGAAGCCGGTCTCCTTTTTTCCAAAGGCCCGCTGGTCCTCTTAAGGCTACTCAGCGGCCTCCTCGCGGTATCGACGACAGCCCTATATATTTGGCAAGGAGTGGGTCCGACCTTCCCGACGATCTCTCACTGCGACAACTTTTCGATGCGTTCCACTATACTTCTAAGCTCTTTTTCTTTTCGTAGCCTACCCCTTGGGGCGTTCATCCGCGGTTTTTACATCCATAACCTTCCTCCACCTGTTTTTGTCGTCTTCCGACCCTGCTCCCGGTCCAGTTTTTTTTTGCCCAGACGATGGATCTAGTCCCAGCTCGTTGTGCGCGACGGCCAGTGCCCGTGTGCGTTCGAGTGCATGGCGCCGGGCCTTCTCAGACTCTCGACCACAAGCCCTTCTCGACCTCTGGTTTTGCCCCGCCAACACCCCACCCCCCCCCCCTTTTTCTTTTGCCGCAAGATACGTCAGGCGTTCTATGCACCTGGTGCGATTCGGCGCGATCTTCCGAGAACTCCCTGCTTTTTTTCCTTTCCCCTACTCGGGCGGCGACTCATTCCCCACCGGACGTGGACATACTATTTTTTTCCAGTTCGCTTTTTACTCGCCCGGTGATTGAACTCATCGCCTCTTTTTGGCCGGCCGCCAACACTACGCCTTTTGGCGAGCGAACATGCGTATACCTTTCGTCCGCCTTCCTTCATGGCTTTAGAGGATCCCAGTACTAATTAGCCTTTGGCCTTGGATGAACTCGCACCCTCCACCGGACCTTCTCGTTGAGCGCATCACTCGGCGGGGCCTGGACCTTTCTTTAGAACCCTTCACCAAAATAGACAGCACATGTAGTAAAACACTCGCTTGCTTCGGGTCCGAGAGATCCGCCAGCGCGTCCGTAGCCCCCCTTGCCCCGATGATAACGAGGATGGCTGTTTGTCACCAGAAGCACCACCGTGTGACAGTACTCGCACAGTTGGCAGCATCTCTCTCCCCTCCTTGTTTGTTTTTTGTCAGCCTTCCTTAGCGGGGCCGCCCCTCCTTTTTCCCCCTTTTTCTGATCGACCGAATGAGAGCATGGAAGACTATTTAGTCACAGCAGTATGGCGACCCGTTTATTGCTAATCCCTCTTCCCCTTCTGTCCCCTCCCGAGGGTTTTATGTAGGAAATCAATCGAAATGACCACGGTTCGGTCGGCGATGGGGCGCGCGTCATCGCTATTCCCTGTCACCCTTTTTTCGCGAATACCAGTCTATGAGTTTAGAGAAGAAAGCTACTTGATGTTTTCTGCCTCCCCATTCCCTCTTGACTTGATCCGTCCAGCCGGTATTTTCCTTTGTCCCAGGCGGATATCCGTTTTTCCCACGATAGGGGTTTTTGAGTCGGCGCCCCACCCCTTCCTCCCCTTTAGTACCAGTCCCTTCTAGTGTAAAAGCGCGCATCTTCCGCAGCTCATGTCCAGGCCTCTCCGTGGTTTTCCATCGTCCCGCACACCGGAGCCACCCGAAGTCGTCGCTACCTCGACGCGATCTGCCTCGAAGATCGCGCGCTCCCTCTGCACCTTGTTCCAGAAACTTGCGCTCTAGCGTTCCGTCTTTCGGGTGGCGTGGCGACAACACTTGGCTGTTGCGGGGCGGCGTCTCTCTGGTCCGCTTCCTTTCCTGCGACATCACCCCCGCCCCCCCCCCCCCCCCCCCAAAAGTAATGTTGCCGAAGTCGCTACATCCGATACGATGTACTAGATTCCATAGTCTTGAAGATTACTTTGCACCCCCCGTTCCCGGCTCCCTCTTTACCATTTCGGACCCGGTGGGTGTACAAGGTTCTAAGACCCCCCCTGTGTCTGAGTTTTCTTCAGCGCGTTTCTCCGTGTCTCGTGGACCGCATTTTCACATGGAGCAGGTTTAAACATGCTGTCGTCTGTTGACCAGTTTCCCACCGAGATTTTTTTTCGTCTCTCTCCCCTTACGAGGAAGCGCGCAGCAGATTCGTACTATTACCGGTGCCTTTCACCGGAATCACTATCGCCTGAAGAAGCAAGACCCACTCCTCTTTTTTTCCGCCGGTTGCCTGCCCCGACCGTTGCGTATTCCAGCCGGCTCGTCAACCAGCTGGCTACCACTTTTGCGCCGTTCCCCCTGACGCCCCCACCTTTTTTCCCGGGGTTTCGGCCATTAGCATGCATCCCGCTTTTCTTTCCCCCCCCGGAAGAATCACCCAGATGCCAGAATTCTTGGGCAGCGCTTTCGGCTTCGTCCGAGGCGGGTCCCCGTGCTTCCTCTCTCTTGCTATTGCCATTCACGGGGCAGGTTCTTCCCTCGCTCTCCTCGCCAGGTGATCGCCGTTCGCCGGTTCAGGCTACCTCTATGCGGTTTCCGCCATGCACGACGCTTTTTTCAGTGCGAATTGCCCCTAATTCCCTGGGGTCTTTTTCTAGAAGAGCTTTTCCATAAGAACCATGGCGTTCCGGCTCGTTCAGCCCTACGTTTCGCAGGATCGACACCTGGGGCGACGCCCATCGCGATCGAATATTTTTCTATTTAAGGAGGCCCGCTTAACTAAGAGGAAGATAGAGGAGAATGTTTGCGAATCCCTTTTTCTATCAAGTTTGAGGAAGGTTCCGAGGATCCACCAGCGCACGTAGGCCCGGACACCATTCTTCCTTTATCCTACTCTTTCCTATAAGTTGTTGGTTTTCTTAGACCTCTCTCGGAACTATTCGCCGGGAAGAAGTCACTTTTTTTTTTTCCTGACCTGGCTGTCTGCTCGAGATGATCGCAGAGATTTTCTGCCTTATTTTTTGTTGCGCGCAGCGGATTCTTAGCTCAGACGGCGTTCCTATTTAGAGGAGTCGATGTCTCTGCTACCAGTTCCAACGCCCCTGCGCGCGGCGGCCACCAGGGCTTTGCCTCGGTCTTGTATTCCTTTAGCTCCAGGAGCACGAAAAGATTATGGGTGCATGTGAGCTGGACGTTCTGTCTTGCCGCTGGAGCGGCGCACCGATTGTTTTAGACTCGAGGTCTTTTTAAGCTGAGGGCGGAGGCCGGTTGCGTCGAGCGAGTTCGTCTCCATAGGCCGTGATGGTTTCCCCGTGTCGCACGATTTTTCGAGCGCGCCCTCGGATGCTCCTCCTCGCCTCCGCAGCTCGCTTCAGTAGAGGCGGGTCGTGCCGTTTGAGTTGCTGCCTGTGTTCCCCTTGCAAATCCATGATCATTTGCCGGCCACACTGCTTTGCGCTTGCTGTTTTTTCTTCGGAAACACTGGTGGAAAGTTCCACGCTGTCCTCCTGACAGATTAAGAAGTCTCTGTTTTGATCCGCAACCGTTTTCCGCACCGGCCATGCGTTAGGTCTCGCGCGCGGGTATTTCCGTATAGAGGAGCTCAGGGATCCGTGGACACTCGATTTTTCCCCGGACTTGCCTATCTGCGGGGCTCCTCCCTGTACTTCCCCCGATAGAACCCACTAGATGTAAAAGGATGGGATAATCCAAGAGGTATCCATGAGAAAACTTTTTCCGACGGTCAAACGAGCCGGCCTCAAGCGAGTTTCCCTTTTCGGTCCCGCACCACCCCCCCCCCCCCTCCTCCCTCACTTCCCTCACCCCCCCTCCCCCTTCCTACACCCCCCCCCCCCCCCCCCCCCACACCCCCTACCCGACCTTTCTCTCCTCCCCCGCCCCTTATCCTCCTCTCCCCCTCAATCTTCCGCCCCTTCCCTCCGCCCCCTCCCCCACCCCCCCCCCCCCATCCCCCCCCTCCCTCCCTCCTCCTTTCCCCTCCTTCCTTTCCATACTACTCCCCCCCCTTCCCCGCCCATCTCCCCCTTTTCTTCCCTCTCTCCCCCCGTCCCCCGCCCCCTCCTATCTCCCCCTCTTCCCCCCTCCCCTCCCTTCCACACTATCCCCGTGACCCCCCCACTTTCTCCCTTTCCCCTGCCTCTCTTCCCCCCTCCCCCACCCCTTCCTTCTACCCCCCTTCCTCTTTCCTTTTTTCCCCCTTTCACTTCGTCCACCCCCCCCTACCCCTCCCCCCTCTCCTCCTCCACCCCTCCTAGCCCCCTGCTCTCCACTTCTGCCTTCTTTCCTCTGCTCTTCTCCCCTCCCCTCCCTCCTCTCGCTCCGCATTTATCCTTCTTTGTTCCCTCCCCCTCCTTCTCTTTTTTCTCCCCTCCCCTCTCCACCTCCCTTCCCATACAAATTACTTCTCCCCCCCACCCTCACACCTCCCTCTCCTCCGATCTCCCTCTCCCCCTCCCCCCTCTTCCCCCCCCCCCCTGGCCCCCACCCCCTTTCCACCTCCCTTTCCTCCCTTCTTTCCACCCTTTGCTCCCTTCCCCCCCCTCCATCCCTCTCCCCCACTTCCGTCCCGCCCCCCTTCCCCCCCCCCCCTCTCCCCCTGTTTCCCTTCCATCCCCTCGTCCGACCCTCCCCCTTATCTCACCCGTCTGCTACATTCCCCTGTCCCCCACACGCCCCAACCTTTTATCTCCCCGTCTCCCCCACACCTCTCCCCATGCAGTTCCCCCCACCTCTTCCCCCTCTCCCCCCCCTGTCCACCCCCCGCCCCCCACCTCCTCCTCCCAGCTCCTCTCCTCCCCCCCCATCCTCCTCCCCCAGACCCCCCCTCCCCCCTACCCCCACCCCCCTCCCCTTCTGACCTCTTTAATCCCTACGCTCCCTTACTTCTTCCCCTCTTTCTTGTCTTTCCTTTCCCCTCCCTGCCTTCCCCCCTAACCCACCCCCCCCTCTTTTCTCCCCCCCTCCTTCCTCCCCCCACCCGACCCTCTCCCTTTCTCACCTCCCCCACGCCCTTCTCTCCCCTCTCCCCCCTCCCCCCATCCTCCCCCCCCCTCTTCCCCCCCCTCTCCCCCTCGCCGCCCCCTCTTCCTCCTCTCTTCCCCCTTCCTGCCCTCTCCCCTCCCCCCGAATTCTTCCCCCTCCACCCCCTCCCTACCTTCTCCCTTTCTCTCCCTTCTCTCTCCTCTCCCTTCTCCCCCCTCATCCTCCATCCTTCCTCCCCCCCTTCTCTCCCCCGTCCCCCTTCCCCCCCTGCCCTTCCCTGTCTCCCCCCCCCCCCCCCACCCTACTCCCCCCCCTCCCCTCCCCCCCCTCTGTCTTCCTTCCTTTCCTTCCCACCCCCCCATCCCCCCCCCTCCTCCCCCTCCCTTGTCCTTTTGCTCCCCTCCCCTCCCCCCCCCTCCCCCTCCCCTTCACCACCCCACCCCCACCCCCTCTCCCCCCCCCTACTTCCTTCCCTCCACCCCTACCCCCCCTCGTCGCTCCCCTTTCATTTACCCCCTTCCCCCCCCATCGTGCCCTTCCTCCCTTTCCTTCTCCCTCTTCCTCATTGCCTCTCTCTCTTCCCCCCCCCCCCCTCCCCCTCCCCCCCTCCTTCCCCTCCGTCCCCTCTCTCCCTACTCCTTCCCTCTCACCCCTGCCTTTTACTTCTTTCTTTTTCCTCTCCTCCCCTTTCCCCCCTCTTCCTCCCTCCCCCTTTGCCCTCCCCCATTCCCACCCCTCCACCCCCTCTCCTGCCCCCCTCCCCCTTTCCCCCTCTCCACGTATCCCCCCCCCCTCCTCCCCCCCCTTCTTCCCTTTTTCTTCCCTCCGTCCCTTTCTCGTCCCTCCCTTCGCGCCTCCCTCTTCTCCCTCCTACCCACCCTCTCGCTTTTCTCTCTCCCTCCCCCTCGCCCTTCCCCTTTCCGTTCCCCTTAGTCCCCTGAACCCTTCCCTATTCACTCGTCCCTTTACCACCTCCACCCCTTTCCCCACCCCCACCCCCTTTTTTCCTTCCCCCCACTCTTCCCCTATGCCCCCCCCCCCCACCCCCCCCCTGCATCCCCCCCCTCTCCCCCCTTCCCCCTTCGCTCCTTCCCCCCCCCCTTTCCCCCGCCTTGTCTCCTCCGCCTCTCCACGCCCTCCTGTCCCCCCCTCACTGTCTCGCCCCCCCTTCCCTATCCTCTCCCCCCCCCCTCCCCCCCCCCCCTGCTCTTCTCTTCCCCCCCCTCCCTTTCTCATTCTTCATCCCCTCCCCTCCCCTTCTTTCCTCCTTGTTTTCATCCTTCTTCTGCCCCTTCCCCATTCCCTTTCCTTCCCCCACTCCCCTTTCCCCCCCTCCCCTGCCACATTCCTCCCCCCCCCGCCCCTCACCCCCCCTTCCCCCCCCCTCCTCCTTCCCCCTCACCCACCTCCCCCCCTTCCCCCTCCACACCACGTCTACCCTTCCCTTCCTCCCCTACCTGCGCCTACCCCCCCCCCCCCCCCCCCCCCCCATTCCTCCTCCGCTTAGCCGCCACCCCTCCCCCCCCTCTCTCCCCCTCCCCCCCCCCCCCCTCCATCCCCCCTTCGCCTCTCCTTTTTTGCCCCCCTTTTTTCCTCTTTTCCCCCCCTCCATCCACCTGACCCTTTCCGCCCCTTACCCCTCCCTCCCCCCCCCACTCTCCCCCCCCCCCCCCCCCCCCTTCCCCCCCCCCTCTCATCACACTCTTATCCTCCACCCCCCCCCCCCCTCCTTACTTTTCCCCTCCCCCTCCCTCTCCCCATCTCTCCCCTGCCTTTTCTCCTATTTTCTTCCCCCCCCCCTTTGCCCTGGTCTCCTTGTTCTCCCCTCCCTTTTTCCCACCCCTCGTTCCCCCTTTCCTTTCTGTGACTCACCCCCTACCCTCCCCCTTCCACCTCTTCCACTTCCCCTTCTTTTTCCCCCCCCTCTCCCCCGTTTTTTCCTCTTGTTTCGCCCTCATCGCTCTCCTACCACTTCCCCCCCTCCCCCTCCTCTCTTCTTCGCCGCTGCTTAGCCGACTCCCCCCTCTTCCCGTCCTCCACCTTCTCCCTCCCCTCCCCCCACCCCCTTCCTCCCCCCTCTAAACATCGTCTCCCTCCCCCCTCCCGTCTCTTTCCCGCCTGTCCCCCCTCCCCCCCCGTGCCCTCCCCCTCCCTCCCCCCCCCACCCCCTCCCCCGCCCCTCTGCTCACCCCCCTCCCCCCCCGCCCCTCTTACTCCCCCTCCCCCCCCCCTTCCTGCCCCCCCTCCTCCTCTGCCCACCTCCCCCTCCTCCCCCTCATCCTTCCCACCCCTCCCCCCCACCCCCCGCTCCTCCCCCCACTCCTTCCCTCCTCCCCTCCTCCCCCCCGAGCCCCGTTGCCTCCCTCTCCTCCCCCCTCCCCCCCCCTCCCCACCCCTCTCCCCTCACCCCTCCTCTTTCTTCCCCTCGCCTCTATCCCTCCCCCCCCCTTCCCCTTTCCACACCCCCCTCTTCTCCTCCCCCCCTCCCTACTGCTCCCCCTCTCCTTCTCCCCCCCTCTCCCCCCCCCACCTGCCCCCCCAATCGCCCCCACCTCTTCCCTTCCTCCCACCCCCCCCCCCCCTTCCCCCCCCCCTTGCCTCCTCCCCCCGTCCCCCCATCTCTCCCTGCCCCTACCCCCCCTCCCCCTCACCCTCCCCTACCCACCCGTTCCCCCTTCCCCTCCTCTCCTCCCACTCCCCCTCCCTACCCCGTTCCTCCCCCTCCGCCCCCTTCCTCCCCCCCCCCCCTCCTCCTTCCCCTCCCCCCCCTTGCTTTACCCCCCCCCCTCCGCCCCCCTCTTCTTTCTCTCCTCTATCCACCTCCCCCCCCCCCCCACCCCCCCCCCCCCCAAATCCCCCCCCCCCCCCACACCACCCCCCCCCCCCCCACCCCCCCACTCTCTTCTTCTTTTCCTCCCTTCTTCCCCTCCTCTCCCCCCCCCCCTCCCCCCTCTTCCCCTCCCCCCTCTTTCCCCTCTCCCTCCGCTTTCCTTTTCTTCTCTCCCCTCCCCCCTGTCCCCTCCCTTCTCTTCCACATCCCACTCCCTTTTCTCCCCCCTACCCCCGAGCGCGCTGGGACCTTCCCAAGAACGTCCCCCCTTTTGGAAAGAGGTGCCCGATACCGGTACGTCCAGTTGCAAGACATGGACCTCGATTTTGGACCCCTCTCTTCTAGTTGGGACTTGGCCCCGGCTGTGCGGCGTTTAATTTACTCCGGCCTGGAACGGGCCGCTATATTCGGTCCTCACCCCCTATCTCCCCTTCTAATTTCCTTCCCTCCCCTACCACCCCCCCAGATCGAACATTGGTAGAAAAGAAACCAGCTAAGCCTTACCCGGAGAACAGTTTCGCAAAGTTGGATTAGCCTAGAGACCTTCGACGAGGCCGCCGGGAGCGTTTCGCTACGACTTCTTTCTTCACCTTTCTGTGCGGGACATTACAGGCGTTTTCGGTCCCATTGCCCTCAGATGCTGATCGCGCTCTTTTTTCCCCTTCGCAAATCGATTGCGTCCTACGTCAGACTTGATCTGTCCGGATCCAGACCCGCCTCGATGGATTTGCCCCATCGTTGCCGCAAATTTTTCTCTCCGCGGAGCTTCCTCTACCTGGCTTTGCGTCACAGTCTTTCCGTGGTCAGTGCGGTATGAACGTTGCGAACATAAAGGGCCCCCTCTTCGGTCTTTCGCGCTCCTCTCTTTAGGGGACCGTGGACCTGGATCGATACGAGCTCCCAAAAGCGATCTCACTGAGGAAACCCTTCTGCGAGGGGCGTCCCGGCCTAGCATTTCCCAAAGGAACCCCCAGTTGAGTCAGGCTCCCACCTTTGAAATAGATAGCCCCCCCCTCCGCGGCGTAATTTTTGGACATCTGAAGGCCCTTTTCAGAGGCGATTCGACCTCTGTCCTCTTGCTCCCCGA
>Ga0179593_1459436_pt1 | contig 11300 bp, 15 predicted proteins | sample CZODoug2_1_08_16_FD_185931 | JGI IMG/M metagenome (GOLD analysis project Ga0179593, IMG submission 185931) | Vadose zone soil fungal communities from Angelo Coast Range Reserve, California, USA - CZODoug2_1_08_16fungal (PacBio error correction) | ecosystem: Environmental > Terrestrial > Soil >... | reverse complement strand
TGCCCCTTCGAGTTTCCCCCCAGTCTCGAAGGTCCTACACCCAGAAACTTTTTTTCTGACCCTCGAGTTTCTGGAACCTTGTTGAGACCGGACTTTCAACCAACGATTTTCTTGCTTGGTCTAGTTTGTCCCCATTTCCGTTCCACTGAAGGCATATAACCCCCATCCCCCACAAGCCTTTCCCCGTGTTTTTTTATTTGTAGGTGCTATACCTGCCTCGATTCCCCCCTTTTCCTTCTTCCGCGACTCTTTTTCCCCCGTTTGTTTCTGGGACGTCCGCGCAGCCCGAAAGATCCCAACGATGCGACGAGGCCATCGTGTACTTTCGCCCTCTCGCAGAGTCAAGTCGGCACCCTTTGCTTTATAGACTTGATGTTATGTCTTTCCCGGCACCCCTGACGATTTCTCCGGTGCGGCGGCTCGCCGCTCACACTTTCTCGTCGTGGCGGCCCCTTTTACCTTCCTGGTCACCCCACAGCGGAATGACGAGTGGCACAATCTTGGGAACACAATGAAGCCTCCCTACTGGGTTCTCGCCACAGCGCGTCCCCCTCCCTTTCCTTTTTTGCGTCCCAAGTCCTCCCCTCCTACCCTATCGAGTTCGGTTTCGCGGGGTTTATTTTTCTGCCTGGGTTTCTCCTCCTGGTTTCATAGATAAAAGGACTCTTTTTTCCTGGCTGAGCGATGCATATTTCTCATTTTTTTTTCCTGAGCGAGATCGTCTCGCCGCCGCCTGACTTGAAGTGCTTCTCCTGAGTGAATTGACTTCTAAGATTCTTTCACTTTTTAGGTTCTGCCCTCCGTCTGGCTGCGATGCGCGTCAGGGTGATTCAGTCCACCGCCTTGCTTGGCTCTTCTTTTGATTAAAGCCCTCTGACGTGGATTCCGAGAGTCCCGCTCCCCCCCGATTTTTCCTGCGTGATCTTGCTTCCTTCTTTCCTAAAGTGCCGGTCTCCTCTGCGCGGGTCGATTCAGAATAAATTATCTAGCGGTCTCGACGGCACTTTTCTTTTCCGCAATGTAGAATGTGCTTCTGCACCGTCAACACCCTGTTTTTCCCCTTTGGTGAGCGTTGACTTATCTTTTGATTGCCTTTTTTTTTCCCCTCCGTAGCGGTGCTCCTCCTGCTGAAAATAGATGTGAGCGTTTTTCCTAGCCGTCACTTGCTTTCAGCCCCTCGCGCGTTTGCCTTACTCCCCCCTCTCCTCTCCTTGTCCCGCATTCCCCCTCCTCCCTCTCCTGTTCTTGTGTTTTTTCATCTACCTTAGTTCGTCTTTTTTTTTTTTCCGATGCCGACTGACGTCTCCGTTGCTTGAAAAGACTCATGCTGACGCTTCGTTCAATGCTGCTGTTACACTTTCCTCCTCCCTCTCTGCTTCGCCCGCACATCGTCCCCCAGAGGTGGAGTGGTTCGTTCTCCCTCTTTCTCCTCCTCCCCCACCCTTCTCTCTCTTTCTGACGTTGCCCGTTCAGAGATGGGACCTCCAACATCATTCACTTTTCCCCTCCAGCAGGAGAGAAGCGAAGGCCCGCCTTTCGTCTTCCCCCTTCCTTGGCGGGTGACCCTCCGACAGCACCGTCAAATTTTTTTTCGGCCAGCCCCCCCTTCAAGTTAAGACTTTAATAGGCTTCTCCTTTCCTAGGAGTTATATTCTTGCCCACGACATTACCCTCGAGCCGCCAGATGAAGTCGTTGCCGAGCAGGGACCAGGTCGATGAAAGCTGGCCGAGCCCCTTGAGGCGTCCCGAATACGCCTTCTTCAACCACGCCAGACGGTGTCAGTCCCGCCCGTCCCTCATCTGGCCCTAATCCGTGAATTCTTTTTCCCGATTGCCCCTTGAGCCGCCGAAGTTCCTCCTCAGAGGATGCTAAGAATCCTCCTCCTAAAATAGAAGTCCCCCCCCCCCCCACCCCCCCCCGTCCTCCCGCTGTCCAATTTCACCTACCTCCTCTTCTTTCTAAGACTCGAGAAAACTGCGTCGAAGTCTTTCCCCCTTCCTCAAATCCCCCCTATGGCTTCTCTTTTCCCTTTGAAGACGCCCGCGGCGTGTTGACTTCTCCGGCGCAGCCCCCTATGGTCGGTTTTCATTCCAGTTTTCGACGCTCGCCCGAGCCCCGATTCCGCGACCGGACGGTGATTATTTTCCGGTTTGTGGGGGAACTTTCTTTCCCCCGATGGAAAGAGTGTTCCAGGCTCCAGCATCAATCACCTTCTCGTTTTCACACTCTCGATTTCTCGCTCATCCCGCGCCTGTTTTTTACTATGGCCGTCTGTTCCGCCCAAGATGAATCCTCTCCCCTGCCGTCTCTGATAGGTTTTTGACAAACATAATACCCCGTCACTCGACCAATCTCGTCGTGCCCTTCCCTCAGGTCGTTTTTTTTTACTCCTTCTGGCCCTGGATTTGCGAACGCTATTGGTCTCCTCTCGGTGGCGCATTCAATCTTCAGGATTCGTTCTTGATTCCTCCCCCCCCCTCTTCCCCTCTAAGCATGGCTAATGATCCTTCTCTTGCATTCGCTCGAGACAGAGGGCCCTGGTCGGCCAAGTGGAGGTTGTCTCTCTCTGTCTACTCCTCCCTTGCGTAACGCCGGTTTTTCGCCTTTTCACTCGGAGTGCGCAAGCCCAATGGGAGAGCTTCATACGCGAGCAAGATGTGCTGCAACTCGGCGGCGCCCGTCCGAGCGGATTTCTGCGTGCGATCCTTCTGAAATAGACTCTATCTTTTTCCCCCCCGGGGTTTTTTTCGTCTCGTCTCGTCCATGTTCGTTCAGCTGCAGTTTTGAAACTGGATAGCACTGCTGCTCCTTCTTCGGCTGCCGCTCCTCCTTTGTCCCTCTCTTTCGGATTTTATTCAAGACGTTCTTGAGCCCTCCTCTCAAGGGAAAACCAGGTTTGTCGATTCTTTCGTCGCGGTCTTCTTGAATTCGCATCTTCACCGCTCTTATCCTGACCAGGACTGTCGCCCTCGTTTTTTTTAATGCCCCAGATGCACTGGGCTTATGAGAGAAGCGATCAAGTCTCCCCGTAAAATGAGTCAGTAGACTCACAAGGAGGCCTTCTCCCCCCGCGTCACTTTGACCACTATCGTGTCTCTCCCTGACCCGCCATGCCAGCAGGCCGTTCTGTCCAGGTTCCCTCTATATTGGCTGGTCTTGTCCTTATTCTTTTGTAACATCCGATTCTGCGTCCCTTCGACTTGCTCTTTCCAGCGCCAGTGTCCCTTCCTGCTGCACGCGATTAGCACGCAGATGCTCCCCTCTTCTTTGATTTTTGAAGACCTTTTTCCTTGGCCGGAGACCTTTTGCCTATTCTTTTCCTCCTTTTGCGTTCTCTCCCCGACGTCTGGCTCATTAGGACCCCTCAAACCCAACTTCTTTGGTGAGAGAGAAGTCCGACTTAATCCGCGAGTAGTCAGACCGGAAAAAGGAGTATTGCCCGGGGCAGGACATCTGATGGATCCTGGAAATCGAAGTTTAGAAGTGCGGACCTTTTTTTTTTTTTGCGTCGTGTTCTGTGTGGCTGGGGGCGGTTTCTGTGATGCGAGTTGACGGGGTTAACTTGTAGTTTTTTGCCTGGTTGGCGGTGCATGTTTTACTTCTAACTACATAATGTGTTTGTGTTTGATTTTGGGTGGTTTTGGGTTTTAGGTTTTTGTGTTTTGGGGTGTGTTGGGGGTTGGCTGTGGCCAGGGAGAGTTTTTGTATGTTTTTTTTTGGAACGCTATGTGTTTGAGTTTTGTTGGGGTGGCCCTTGAGATGGGGTATGGTTTGAGTGTTGTTGTGTTTCTGGGTTTCTTCTCTTGGGTGTTTTTTTTTTTTTTGTGTGCCTGTTTGTTGATCAAATTTGGAACGCCTTTTTGTTTTTGTTCCTAAGTGGACTCTTGTAGACCTTTTTTTTTACTTCTTTTTTTTTCGTTTTTTTTTTTTCCGTTTCTTTTTTTTTCTTGGTCTTTTTTTTTTCGTTTTTTTTTTTTTTTTTTCTTTTTTTTTTTTTTTTTTGCCACCTAACCAGCGGATTGAGTTTCTTCATATTTGATCAAGGGGGTTGGTAGAGCTATCTAGGATTGTTCAACAGCTCATCGTTTTTGCGTATTGAGACGGAGGTCGGAGTACTCCTTCTGCTGTCCCCGGTATCTGAGTTCGTCCGTTTGGCCTGCTGTTATTGGATCTTTCTTTTTCGTATTGAGAGACGCAATTCCCTTCCCGACTGTTCCTCGCCCACTTATCTGATGCCCTCCTCTTTTTCCCCTGCTGGTTTTCCTAGAAAAGAGTCTCTCGGTTGCCGTAAGCTTTCTTTTACATGCTCATTCGGTTTCTCGTGACTCTTCCTCTTCCTTTTTTTTTCCTGGGCTTCCCCTCGCTCGAGAGGATCCTAATCCGTTTCGGGATTTCCTCACTCCATGTGGACTTGCGCCAGATGATGTAGGCCTTCACTCCTTGTCCCTTCTTCCACGTCGACACGCCGATCATTTTTCTGCTGAAACAGCGTCGAGTCTACCCCCTTTCCCTTCTTTCCTTTTCTTCTATGCTATTTTCTGCCTTGGCTCTCTGATGTCGGCCAAGTTTTTGCTTTGACGAGATGCAGATTTTCCTCCCTCACCCCCTTTATGAGAGGCCGTAGCTTTAAATCCCCCCTCCCCCCCTCAAGCTACGAAGTTTTTTTTCCCTTTTTTTCTGAAGAGAAGAGTGAGCCTCTCTTGGTACTGCTCCCTCGTGTCGATGGAGCAGACCCACTGAATAGATGTAGAGGTCCACGTTAGGTGTCTCTCTTCCAAATAGATGGCCTTAGGAAAGCCCCGGCGCACCTCTCCCCATCTCTGTGCATAAATTTTTACGTTTCCCAGTCTCAGCCTGGTGAGACATTCAGGGGTTTCCTTGTAAACCCCCCCCCCCGTCGGCGATACCTTTGATATCTCCGTCCTCGCGAGAGAGGCTTGTAGAGTAGTTAGGGAGACGACATTTTGACGGTCCGTACTTTCCTTTTCGCGCCGAGAAGCGGACACTCTGCTCGCCTTCGGTGGTGCCTGTTGACACGCATTGGTGAGACTTGATCCTCCTTAGAAAAGCCAAGGTGTGGTCTCCCTCCGCCTCCCCCCCCTGCACTTTTTGCGAAGCGCCGTCACCATCCATTTAGATCAGTTATCGCGGCGCCTTCACTCCCCCGTCTCCATCCCTTATCGAGACGCTCTTCCGAGCTCCTTTAGAGGGTTTCTCCCCCCCCTCAGCGCGCTCATCCATGATAATATTCCGGTTATTTGACCAACAAAGGAGTTTCTTTTAAGACTGAAGTTACCTCCCGCACTGACAGTTAGCGGGTTCGTCCTGTTACCCGCCATCAAGAGTCTTGGTATCGTACTTTGTCCTACGAATTTTCCCTTCACTTTCAATTCTCCTGGATTTTTCCGATTTCTTTCAGCGGGTAATAATTGGCAGCCCGAGAAATGAACGAACTGGTTTTACTCTGCGACTTCTTATCCCGTCAGGGTGTTTTCACCCTCAACCTCTTTGTTCCCATACTTGCAAGCCTCGATCTTCCGACACAGTTACGACACCTCCACTCTTTTCCCTATTTCGCCCTATGTTGAGCTGTTGAGGTCTTCCTTCCCCGCAAAATCTCGAGCCCTCAGATTTTTTTTATTCTAGATAGACGAGTGTGATAGACCCGGCACATCTCAACATGCTTGATGGCAGTCTACTACCAGCCTGTGATTCCATCCTCAAGGGCCGCCTAACTATTTTTCCCTCCGGTTCTCTTCAATTTTTTTACTTTCCCCACCAAATGGCTTAATGTTCGTCTTGGCTTTTTCATTTGCCCTCCTTTCCATAGCCCCTCTCCTCCTTCCACTAAGTTGTTTTGATTTATCTTCGCCTTTCCCCACCTGAAGAAGCTTGAACAGAAGCATTTTGGGTACGACGTCCTGTCGGCCAATCCACCCCTTGACCTTTCAACCCCCTCTTCGTCCCTGCCTTCCCCGGTCCTTCCCCATGGATTTATTTGTTTCCCCTTTCCAAAGAATGCTTTTCCCTGGGTTAAGTGATATAATTTCCCCGCCTCCTTCTGACGCCAGAGAGTTTTTTTTTTTCCGCGAGTTGCTGGTTCTTTTTTCAGCACGGTCAGCTCACCGCTGGCGCCAGGACCATCGTTAGCCCTTTCGAAGCTCGCGAGAATTGTCTCACTTGCTTTCCTGTGACGAAGGTATTTCTGTCGTTTCCTTCCTTACGACTTTTTCTCCTTGCGTCGGTTTCCGCCACCCTCGTTCTTTGCCTTTTTGCGTCCCCTTTTTGTTACACGTCTTCTTGTTCCCCCTCACAGGGGAACACCTTGAAGCTTCGAAACAACCAACCCCCCCCTCACGCTTTCCGCTTTTTTTCTCCCAACCTCTGATCCATGAAAGTGACTTGTGTTACAACTTAACCGGTCCCCCAGATGGAGATGTAACTTTTGAGTGCGTCTGAGCCTGGCCGGTTATGATCTCTAACTTCTATTATTCTTCCGCCGCTAATTTCTTTGCTCTTATGTTGGTTGAAGAATTGCCGTGTGGCGTTCCCCCCCCTGACTAGAGAGAGCAATTAAGAGTCTCCCCTTATTGGGCCCTGCGCCTTTGATCTTGTTCTAGGTAGGAGTCCTTTCGACGCGGCTTCCTCTCGTGTCAAGTTTGTCGGCTCTTTCTCCACTGGGCTTTTACTTTTTCGTATTGATGTTGCTTTTTTTTTTCCCCTCCTTCAACTCTTCTTGTTATAATCGGTCAACAACCTCACTTCCCCTGATCCATCCTGATCCCGATATATCAGCGTCACCCCTTTTTTTTCTTTCTACCTTTCTTTGGGCCCGGGCCGTAAATCCCTTCCCAGTGTCCGGTTACCGAAGAATGGAAATCCTCCCTTCGTGGGAAGGGAAACTTTGAAACCCCATGTACGTCGGTCGATAAGTGACCTTCCCATGATAGCCCGATTTTATGGAGCGGTTCTCGCGCCTTCGGGATGCCTCGGTCGTGGCTGACTCTTTGCTAACCTGGGCGCGCTTTCTCGAGCGCCTCTTTTTCGTCCGGCTCCTGCAGTCGCCAGTACACAGAGTCGCCCGCCGCCTGTGTTGCTCGAGATGTTCCCAGATCCCGTTACGATTCGTTTGATTCCCCTCTTTTGAGCATACATAGTGCCTTAACGACACGAAGCTTACTTTACGTTCAATGAGCTGTCAAATTTTTAGAACATTCCCCTACCTTGCATTTAGACGAGACAGAATGCCCCCTCGACCCCCCGATTTTTTTGAGTGGCTATCCTTGATTTTTTTTACCCCTTTGATGTCTCTTGTATGGACTTTCCTCCTTTTCCTCTTAGGCCCACTGACTTAAGCCTTCGTGGACAATCCTTGCCCCTCCCTTGGGAGGAAGAAACCCCCCCCCCCCACCTGCCTTCTTCATTTTTTTGAAAAGCGAAAGCCAACGGGCACTCCCCCCTTGCCTTTCCTTCCCACCTTAAGGCCTCTTTTTTTACCTCACCTTCTTCTGCTTCGAAGTTTTTAGTCTTCCTTCCGACTCCCCTCTTAAACAATAGCGTTTAGCCTATTGGCCCTGTCGAGGAAGCCGGAAAAGGCGATGATACGCGCAGAGCGAGTCTCGAATCGCCTTTTCTCCCCCCAGTGAAACATATGACGCCGCCTATCCTCCTCCATCTCTAGGGAATTCCCTCCGTCCCGCGGTTGATTATCGATCGGCGGCTTTGTTTTTTTTCCCTCCCTCTCCTCACCCTGAAGCAAAACAAAGAGATCCCCTCCGAAACCCCCCCTCGACGATGCGTGCTTCTCGTTGCTCCCCATTTGACCTCTCTGCCGTCCGCCCTCCAGTCTCTTTCCTTCCTAAATTAATAATCTCCTCCTGACTTCTTTTTCTGTTCCACGTCTCGTTCCACGACCACTGGTGTCCTCTTACCAATCCGCGCCCTACTACTTCTGATCCTTTTGCAACGTGAAGCAACCCCTCTCTTCGGAGATCAGTTCTTTCCTTTAAACTTACAATTGAGATCGTCATCTCCTCACCCCTGCATTCCCCCTCCAGCGATGATAGCGGGACATTCGCTTTTCTAAGCTTTTTTTAGGTACCCCTCTTCCCCCCAGGTGCCTCAGAAAGAAGCTTGATTTTTGGCAATCACCTACCCCGCCACCTTCTTTCTTTCCCCCCTTTCCCCCTGTCTGCTGCACTCCATGTCTTTATAAGAGAGCGTTTTTTTTGAAATGGTCTTGACCCTTCGAGCAGGTGCGCTCTTTCCAGAGGACATATATTCTTTTCCCTCTCTCTTCTCGCTTTCCCATGTCATCTCACTCCAACTCTACGTCTGGCCGTTCGAGCTCGCTCGCACTGGTATATTTTAAGAGTTCCCCCTTGTTTCGTGGTTTTTCCCTACTCCGTGAGAAGAAGAGGACGCTGCTTCCCCCCTTTTTCAAGTCGCTTTGGTGGCTCAATACTTTTCTCTCCTTTACTATCGCTCTGCATTATGCTCTGTATTTTTTCCACGTCCCGGCGGCGGCCTCCGAAGAACTTAGAAGATTTTTTCCCTTCCATTGACCGCTTCCCCATGGCGATCTTGCCTCCTGTTTGTGGTTCTTCCTTTCTCCCTGCCCGTAGATGGCCAGGTTTAGACAGCGTCGATTCTTGCTAAGCGGCGGACTCCGCCTCTGTTGATAAGACTCCTCTGTTCTCTCCCTTTTTCTTCGCTCCCGCGAGTGCGAACTTCCCAAACGTACGCCCCTCCCCCTTTCCGGTTGTTCCCTTCAGCGAAGACGACAGCGTACGGGGATTGCCGACAGGACCTCGCGAGCTGCTCGCTGGCGACCTTTTACGTCTTTTCGGTCTGGCTATTTCATTTGTCCCCCTTAACCTCGTTCCTTTTGAGGTTAGCTCTATCATGAAGATTTTCTTCCTGCAAAGGCGGCGCTTCTTACCCCTCTTTTCCGCCGACCCCGGAGTTTTTGCTCTGCAGCATTCCCCCCCCTTTGCTTTTGTTGCTCCCCCCCCAGTTTCCTGCCACTTGCACGACGATGGCTGAGTGATTGCCCTGCTGATTGTTGTCACACCATTCCGGTTCCCTTCCCCCGGCGCTGCCTTTTGTTCTTTCGCCAAGCGCAATGGCCCCTTGCCTGCCCCCTTCGTCGATCAATCGGTTTTTTTTTTGTTTGTGTGTTGTGTTCTTTCCCCCGAGTGACATTAAAAGCGGACTTAGCGATGCGTTCTCGCTTCCTTTTTCCCCTCCTTGTACGATTCGACGTCTCCTCTCCTTGCAGCAACTTTTCTTATCGCTACCCTCTGCCGAATCTACGATTATGGCGTGCCGCACCACTGCGGACTGCTCTGGCGTCGGACCTTCCAGTAGCATTTCCTCCCCCGTTTCTCTCGCGGACGGTCCTTCCGTTTTTCCTTTTTTTCTTTCTCTCCTCGTGCCGCCCTCGTGACGGCTTGGCTTTGCGACGTTTTTTTGCTTTTTCCCGAGCGAGTTTCCGATCGGAGTTGGGAACCGAGCATAGTAGACATTCACAACAAACACCCCCCCCACACCCATTCGGTTTTAAGGGGGAGAGTTTCGGCAGGTCCGATTGGAGGATTCTGTTCCCTCTCGGCGAGGCTGGAGAGGAGTTCGACGAGATGCGCCTCCGATTTGCTTCTTCCCGGCCATGAGCTAAGAGATTTACATCAATCTGAAAAAGACTCTTTTTACGATTTTTGCGGCACGACTTTCCTTGATTCCTGAAGCCTTTCTTTCCCTCATAGACTTTTCTCCCCCGAGTGTCCTTTTCCTTCCCCCCCATTCCCCCACCCCCTATGAGAGGGATTCCTGGACTCGAATTCGGCTTCTCCGCTCCTTAGGCGATTTTCTTCGTATGCGGTTCCCCCTCGCGAGAAAGGATTATCGAATCGCCTTCTGGTTTTTTTCGACCCTGTCCCTAGTAACAAGGATGGTGTCTAGGCTCGTTAGGCGGTAAGCTTCTATCTTGGGTACGGACATATTTTTGTCTCGAATTTCACGAGTGCGTCCTTTTCTTGGATTTCATCCTATGAGGCGCCCTGCAGAAGTCGAGCCCCTTTGCACCCTAATGCTGAACTCTTTCGTCTTCCGCTTAACGAGGACTTTATGTTTCCTCGGCTCGATGCTGGCTCCACTCCTCGATTTTTAGGCGGAGAGTTCTGGCGATCGCGCACAACATTGACTGAAGGCCCGGCGGTTTTCACTCTCCCGCCCTGCATATTTCTTTTTAGGCCCGTCCGCTGCCCGTCCTGGTTTTCCTGGACGTTAGAGACACATTTTCAAGTCGGTCTTTTTCCTCAATGCCTCAGGTTCCTTTTGCTTAATGGTCTTTTTCAGTCCTGGTTGTCTTTCCTCTGTCTGACCCATTCACGGGTTGGACCTTTTTTTCAGAGGTATCCACAGCTTTATCGCTCCGCTTTTTCCCCCATCAGAACTTAAACTTCCCCCTGTGATCTTGATCCTCAGCTCGCAAAAAAGCCACCTTCGAGACTCCCTCCTCCCTCCCCCTTTCCTACATCTTCTCCTGGTTTCATACCAAGAACCCCCATGCAGATAAGGTTCAGCTTCCCCCCCTCCGTCCATCGGCGCTTTTTCCGTCACGGGCTTCTTCGCCGCCCTCCCTCCAACTGACCGTACCCTTGCCCAGTCGTTGGCATTCCTCCTTTCTTCCGGTTAGCGATCCCGGCGTCCTGCACCCCCTCTCCCTCCCCTTCGAATCTAGTATTGAGAGGTGTACGCCTTTTCCCACAACTGATTTTCCTTTGAGCTTTTGTCGTTGCCCTTTCCCTTCTCCCTTCCCCCCCGTCTCCCCGGTGTTGCACCGATCCGTGTAGGACGGAACTACGGTTTTTCCTTTGCCTCACCTTCCCCTCTAGAACGAATTGTTCTTCGAGCCTCCTTTTAAATTCTTTTACACCACCCTTCGTCCACCCCCCCCGGGAGTTTTTTCTTTTTTGTTTTCCCTTACTTTTTTTTTGGTGGGTTGTTGAGAGCGTCGAAAAGGTCGCCACTCCACCGTCTCCCTCGGTTTCTCTTGCCTTGCTGCGCGTGACGTAAGAAATGGCAGCCATCTTTCCCCGTCTTTACTCCATGATCTTGCTCCCGTTCTAGCACGGCCGGCAGTGCCCTTTGTGCCTGGAGAGCCGAGCTTCACATTTGCAGTTTTTGCCGATCAGGGCCCCCCGCTCCTCTTTATTTGATCTTTTCTTTCCCCGACTCTTGCTTGCCTTTCTCCCCCAAATTTCTTTGTTGCTTCTGGAAGGGACCGGTCATCTAGCAA
>Ga0179593_1361972_pt1 | contig 11300 bp, 12 predicted proteins | sample CZODoug2_1_08_16_FD_185931 | JGI IMG/M metagenome (GOLD analysis project Ga0179593, IMG submission 185931) | Vadose zone soil fungal communities from Angelo Coast Range Reserve, California, USA - CZODoug2_1_08_16fungal (PacBio error correction) | ecosystem: Environmental > Terrestrial > Soil >... | reverse complement strand
CCGATTCCCTTTTGGAACTTGCCGGAAGGCCCTTTCTTAGCAACCCTCATCATTCCCAGTTAACGCCGGAGGCGCCCTCCCTTCTCTTTTTCCCCAGTTCTAGTTTGAAAAGCTCGACGAAACAGATCCTGTCAATCTTCGAAGGCCGACTCTGCCCTTTCCTTTCTCCCCCCACAGAAACAGGTGCGTTTCTTTTCTCCTCTAGCCCCTTTCTAGGCGTACTTCCCAACATTTCCACCATCCCCATCCCCTCTTTCCCCCCTTTTTCCCCGAAAGTGAGGAGCTTTTTGAATCCGGTCGGATATCATACGGCATCGACCCTTTTTCTCCACTTTGACATCAGACGCTGCTTCCTCGGCTGCCCCCCCCTTTTTCTCTGAAACTCGGTAGGGAGGCTCGTTCATTGCTTTTCATTTTCCTCACCCGAGGCGGCCGCCCCCGATGCCCTCCTTCCTTCCTTAAAGTTTTACGTGTGATCACCCCACATGCCGACCGACGGCCTCTTATGCTCGTCCCTAGTACGCGATCGACCCCGCCGAAACAGCACGTTTTTCTAAAAAGACGTTCCTTGTATACGGGCCGCCACACCTCCTTTTCCTTTTTCCCCCTTGTGCCTGCGCTCCTGGACCCCACGGCTCACTGCTTCTTTAGAAATGGTAGAGTGGGCGCAGAGCGCCGTTCCCCAAATTGTAAGATCCGCCACCATGAAAGTGACCCTTCGTTCTGTCCTGCTTTTACCCCCCCCTAGCGTATCCCCCTTCTTTATTTCCATTGGAAAGACGGCGGCCCCTTCGCGCTGATCTGCCTTCTTTCTCTCTCCCTACGCCTTTTGTTCAAGAAACAGGCGGTCTATTTTAGTCGCCTACTTTTTGTCTGACGCCGCTTTTTTCCTCTTTTTTTTCAGTTCCTCGCGCATTCCTGGACCGCCGGCCCCCGCTTCACCTTTCAGCGGGCATCGACGCCCCCAATTGATCATATGATGATCTACGAAGCCATAGAGCCTTTTAGATGCCTCCGGCGTACTACGGTTAATGCCGCTTTTTCCCCCTTTAGACCGGCCCAACCTTAATAGAAGAAGGAAACAACCGCGCCTTCGTTCCATGCCGCATAAACCACAATGGAGGCGGCTTGAGATTCCCCGGTTCTTCGTTGATTGACTCGCTGCAGAAGATTTGCAGGCCATGCGCGGCTTCGCGTCGCACTTTTCTTTTTAAGGGAGCCCAATCTTTTCGGTTCTGACACCCGTGCGTCGGCGGCATGTTAGAGTCTGTTCACGATCTTTCCCACCCCAATCTTTAGTGTGCACACTTAGTGCGTTCGAAATTAGTAGGCTAGAAAGAGCTTAGCCCCTTTCATTTTTTACTTTCGTGCACAACCCCCCACCACATCCTGCGCCTTTCCTCTTTTCAGATCTAGGGGCTTTTCTTTTGAGGAGGCAGAGACCTCAAAGCTCCCCCTCCAATCACACCTCGGTAAACTGTCCAGGCACCCAAATACTTTTTCCCCCATTCCTCTCGTAAAACGGCGCCTTGGCGTTCGGGTCCTCAGGCATTGGCGCTCCATTTTGCCCTGCTTGTCCTCCCCTTTAAGGTAGTGTAAACGTCCTTTTCGGCGCCGCCGTCTTTCTTCTGGACACATCATAGGCGCAGAGTTTCAGCTTTCATACTCATAAAATCGCGAGGCGGACTTGCAAGTCGTCTCCCTTCCCGTCTCTCTCCTTTTTTTCATGCCAGCAAGATCGTCAAGATGTCTTTTCGATACTTTTTTTTTTTCCTCTGGAGGTGGTCAACACTGCCGGCATACTGCGTGACGCGATCTTTAGTCATGCTGCATGACCCTTCCTTTGACGCCGTTCATCATTTTTTTTTTTTCTTTCTTTTATCTGTCTCAACAGCGGCGGCGGCTTTTTTAGAAAAGTTTCCAACGCGGTTAGTTTCACTTCCTTTCATTTTTCCCCTGTCGGCACTCGCAGCTCACTTCTCTCTCTCTCCCTCCGGCATAGTGGGTTGTCGATCTTCGCGTTTTCCTCCTCACCGATTCAATTGGCGGCTCGAACTGTTTGTTTCTGCCCTTCGCTTGCTCCGTCTGATGGACTTTTCGTCTTTTTCCCAACGGTTCTCTCTCTTTTTTTCACAATTAATCACGATGGTAACGTACAGATCGCGCCGACTTTTTTTTTAGTTAAGGATCCATCGACGCCCCCAAGGATGACTTTTTGCCCCTGTCCAGTTGAAGCCCCTCTCTTTTCTTCTCCTTTCGCCACGCTCCTCTCGATCACCTTTTTGATTTCTAAGACGTCCCCACAAGCTTGCCGAGAATTTACCCCTTTGGACATACCTCGTTCTTACACCCCTCGCCGCTATTCGTTGTAATCTTTTTTCTCCTTTTAAGCGACTTCCCTTCTTCCTGGACAGGCGCACGTAAGGTTCGTCCGGCGTTTTTGTTAACCTCTCAGTTCCTTTCATGTTGCGGCAGTTCAGACCTCTCGCTCCATCGTCTTTTACCAGCGCGGCGTATCTGGTCCTGGAATCTCCCGGGTTTTCTTTCTCCTTCTCCCAAGACCAATAAAAGTGCTCTTCCACCCAAATATTTCGTACTTTCTGAAGTGATTTGGGAAGAACCTTCCCCACAACCACAGGTATGCCCAATTCCCACTCATTACCCTTTGCCCCCCCGGAAAAATCAGAGGCCACCCACTTTTTGGTGATTCTCATCTTGGCCCTTGTGCTTTCAACGCGGCTTTCCTGCACCTTCCTAGTCCTCAAACTGCCCCCTTTGTTTTTCCTCATTTTTTTTCCCCGAACCGCAGAGCGACCCGACTGCTAATAGTATGACCCCCCCGAGTTTCAAAGGCCAAGGTCTTGCACCCTCCTACCCCTTCTCCCTCGTTATTTACGTTGTTCTTTTCTTCTGGCCGGCCCTTTTCACTCAGCTATTCCCGTATTTGGTTGGAGCATTCTTTCCCCCCAAACATACGCTCCCTTTACCTCAGCTTTGGCCCCTTTTCGATCCTTTTCTCCCCCCATTTTACCCACTACCCCCTTCCCCCATTCTCTTCCGTTGAAAATCAGAGAACAAGCGAACCAGGCTCGCCTGAAAATCGATCCTCTTCTCTCCTCGAGGGCCAACGGCAGCCGTCATGTTCACTTTTTCTTTCTTTTTGGTTCGTTACAACCCCCTGACAAGTCTATCTGTTCGTCGTTTTCTCTTTTATCTCTCTTTGAGAGCTGGCCAAGAAGGTTACTGTCCCCATCCTACAAGTGGCGGGTTGTACCGGTCCTCCAGACGTTAAGGGTCAGAAATTTCGCCTGCCCCGTTCTGCTCCGGCTCGCCTTCTCCACTCGGTCTAGCTTCTGCCCTTAAAAGAACTATTTTTTCCCAACCTCAAAGAATATCGTCTGGTCTTCTTTCCCCCCTTGCCGACAAGATTTCGTCATACATAAGCATTATCCTATGATTCTTTTCTTCCCCTGTTGGTTGACTCTTTCATGCTGTGTCGACATTTTCTTGGAAAAATCTGTGTCGGCGCGGATGTTGTACCCCCCTTTATGACGGTGTCTTGGATTTCGTAAGGAAGTTCCGCTGGGGGTCTGTTTTTCTTCGCCCCTCTCTTCATTCCCGAGGCCTTCTCCTTTATCATTAGGAGGCAATCATCGAAAAGCTGTTCATGACTTTTTTTGCCTTTCTCGCGTTTTACTTCTTTCTCCTCGGTTTGGTTTCCTCTTTAGTTGCCTTCTCCCCTGAGTGTTTCGTTCATACGGCGGGTGCTCGTTTTGACTTGATCTCTTTTCCCCTTTTGTTGAGTTATTCACCCTAGAGCCCACACGGCGTCTTGCCAATGTCTTTTCTTTATTAAGTCTTTCCTCCCCTTGCGTCTTCCCTCATAGACGTCATACAATGATGTTCTCGCGTCATGCTTTTTTGCTTATTGACGCCCGTAACTGCCAGCAATTGCGCCGGTCTCGGGCAGGATTCTCTATTACCCCCCACGCATGCTCCTCCGTCCCGCGTCTTTCTTTCCTCTTTCATCGCGCCGAACAATATTGCTCAGAACATCTGTTTGCCTCGGTCCCTCGCAATCGGGTCCCAAAGACTTGCCGTCATCGTCATCCTCTCGTTTGTTCTCGAAAGATTGTCGCCTTTGAACTTTTTCCCAGACTCTTCTTCGTTTTTTTGAGAGTTCGATCCCGTTCCCTGCAGAATCCTCTTTGTAGTCTTGGCTGACTGCTGATGCGTTCGGCGAAATTTTTTCGGACCTTACCTTGCTGACTGCCCTTTTCCTTTTTTCCTTTTCTGTTTATTTATCCTCCCGGTCTGGTCTTTTTTCCCCCCCGTAGTATCTGATTTTTTTCTTTCACGATCGACGTGTCTTTGTGGTTGACCGAAAATGTATTCTGGCATTTCTGGTTTTTTTGGCATGTCTTGCTCTCACCTGCTCTCTTTTCCTTTTCGACTTTTCAAAGCGGTGAGAGGGTCGCGAATTTGCCCGGCTTCGAAATTTTGTTTTCTTTCTTTGTCTCTTTTTGCGAACACTGCGAATGTTTTTCCGTCTTAGGTTTCTTTCTTTTTTCTTTGTGGACTTGTCCTCCACACCACCTGCGGGTTTAGGTCTGACCTTCTCCCAAGACACCCCGTTTTTTGACGCTTGATTGTTATTTTGCCGCAATTGGACTTGTCACCTTCTTTTCCCCTTTCTTTCTCGTCTGTTCTAGGCGATGAGTTTCCTGCCTTGTCTCTCTTTGCAACGGTCTGCTGTCCGTCCCTCTCAGTGTTTCCTTTTCCCCCTTGTTTCACACGAGCAACTTTTGCTTGCGCTTTAAAACCCCCTGGTGTTCTCTCTTTGCGTGCCGTTCCCCTTGTTATTTAGTATTTGTCATCTCCTTCGATGTTTTGTTTGAGGCCATTCTTCCCCCTCCTGGACAAGCTGTCTTATTTTTTCCTTGTGCAACTTGAGCGGTTAGGTAGATGATCCTACACACCGTGTGCTCCGGCCGGTAATTACGTCCTCTTCGCCCCTATTTTTTTCTGAGACCTGAACGTCAACCCCTGAACGCGCGGATTATGATGTACCTGCATTCTCCTACCTGAGCGTGTAATATTTCTCTAGATCCGCGTCCTCTTTCTCCTCTACGTCGCCTGGCTGAGTTTGTAGACTTGAGGTGCTTCTCCTTTTTTTTTTTCCTTTTTCCCTTTCTCTGTCACGATGGATGAGCGTCTTCCCGCATGTTTCCTTTCCCCTTTATCGCACTGCAACAATCTGCACGGTAGGACATCCCTTTTCTTTCTTCTCTTTCCCATGTCTAGATCGGTTTCCTTTCTCCGGCCCCCCTTTCTGATTTTTGCCAATCTTGTTCTTCCTAGTTTCTTTCCCCTCCTAAGGCGTTAAAGGCCCGGCGCCACGCAGTTCTATCGAACATGTTTAAGCGGTTTCCTTTCGCGCTCTCGTTTCGACACCCCCGACTCTTATGCCGACTCCCCTCCTCCTTCTCCCTTTCTTTCCTCTTTGATCCCCTGAGGTAGAATTTGAAGTGGACTTCACGAACGTTCGTGGAACAGCCGTGCTGCAGTCCCCCCTTTGAACCCTAATCCTCCTCTTTTTTTTTTCTCTCTTCAGGACAAGGCGTCACTTGGCTTCTGATTTCTTCCTCTTTCTTTAAAGTCAGTGCTTTTTTTTTTCTTAACACTACTTTTGTCGAGATGCCCTTCTTATTCCGCATCTTGTCCGATTTGATGAAGGAATTCTCTTCATTTTCTACCCCCTTTTTGCGACTGTTTTTTTTTTCTTTTTCATTCTGGCCGTTTTGCCCGACCCGTCTTCTCTGGGGGCGACGCGGGATCTTTCACCTCTATGGCGGCCACTCCTCCTATTCTTTTTGCCCTTTTCCTTTCCTGTGCAGCTGATGCTTGGTTTCGTTGGTGATGCCATGTCTTTCCTCTTATTTTTTTTTTCGATTTTCTTTCTCTCCAATAATCTTAGCGTTCGCTGAAGGATCGTTCTTTCTTTTATTTTTCCCCCTTGTCCCCTTTGCGAGCTCTTGCTGAGCATAGAAGGTCTCACTGTCGTAGCTAGTGTTCATCACTCTTTTGTACCCCCAATAATCGTGACCTCCCTAAGACGACATCCGCCGACGCCGTTTCCCTTTTTCCTACTTCCGTTTTAACCTGCGCCTTTGCGACGCGCGCATTTGCTCACGATTTCTCTTCTCTTGATGAAATATAGTCACGCCGAATGCATTGGTGTTTCTCCTGCAATTTGTGCCGGCTTTCTTTTTGCCTTCTGCGTCTTGATTTCAGGTCTATTCGTGCGGGCCTTAAGCCTCTCTTTATTTCTTGACTCTTTATAGCTGCGATGCCCCGCAGTGTATTCTCCCCTTCCCTTTTCCTAATTATGTGCGCGATCTTCCTTCTTAATTCCTGGGCCGGGGTAAGTATCTCGAACCTTCAGAAGTAGTCTTTTTCCTTTAGTCTTTCGGTTTCCAAAGAGTATAAGACCGTTCTTTCTTTCTTCTTCCTCTTTTGACGAGTGAATGGATAAGAGCGACGCCCTCCTTCCCCTCCGGCAGCATTGAAGTCTCCTTCCTTCTTCCTCCTCTAGTTTAAGACCATCCCCCTTACCCCCTTCTCTTCTTCCATGGGTGCGAGGCCCTGGATTTTTCTTGCGTCCATCGCGATCCCCGAACTGGCCCCCCTTCTCTTTTTTCTGCATTGGTGATCCGTGTGTCTTAAGTAGAGCCGCCCGGTCCCCTTTTCCTGGTTCCGTAGACGCAGAACGGCTTCCCCCCTTTTGAGGGCTGTACGGCGTGGTAGATCCTGTCTGTCTCCCTTTCGTAGACTTGCCCCGCTTTCTTCTTTTTTTTCAGACTTTCATCTCATCTCCTGCTTCGATCGCGGCCGCCGCGTTTTTGGACATTTTCCGAATGCACCTGTCGCCCTCAAGACGAGGTGCCCCATATGACCCCAGGATGGCTGGCTGCCTCGGGAATGAGCCTATTTCGGTCTTTTCGCGTGTCTCTTCGTCTTATCTCCCCCATTTAAATTTTTTCCCCATGGAGTTCAGCGCCAGATCAGTTGTGTCGAGATGGACTTTGCCGAAATGTTTGGGATGACTCTGAGTTTTTGCTCTGTGGTCTGGTTCATGAGACGACGCTGCTGCCCTCTCCTTTTCGATTCGATCTCCCCCTTCGCGTTTTCGCACAGGTAAGCGTGCTCTTCGTTTTTCTCACACGTGACTTCACGCCCCTCATATGTTTTTCTTTATTTTTCCTTCGTGTCTGGTCCCACCTCCGCTTTTCCTCCTTCATTAGTCCGCGGGCCTTAATCTTTTCCCCCCGATTCTCTTTTCCTCTCTCCGTGTTTTTGCTTTTTTCTTCTGACGAGGGCGGGTGGTGGACTTAGGAAGGCTCGGATGATTCTCCCAAAATCCATTGTAATCAGAAGCCGTTCTTCTCCCTCCCCCTCATCTCTTTTTTCTGACAGCTTTTTCAACGTGCCTCATCGCTTCACCTGTTATACCCCTTCGAATCTACTGCATAATGGCGCCTGCCACTCGTTCCCCCCCTCCTTAGTGTCGGCGGCCGCCGAGACCCTTTCGCTCTTCTCCCTCTTTCCCCCTCGCCCCTCTCAAGCGTATGACCCGTTTTTTAACTCCCTTGTTCCCCTCCTTTGCTTTACAGTTTATCCCAAACTGTCGGACTCGACGGTATCAGCCACTCGTTGACTGAAAATCAGCAGTAGCGCGAATTACACCTTATCACATCCCACACCTGGGTCGATTTTCCCCGGCCGGTCTTGGATGCTCCTTACATTTTCCTGCTCTCCCCTTCCAGCGGCTTCCGACCGCCTCGTGCCTGCATCTGCATCAATTTTTTCTCCCCCTCCCCGAAGAGGTCCGTCTTCTGATCTGGCAAGCTGCTGAACCCCGCCGGAAAGCCCCTTTTTTTTCCTCAAAGCCGCTTCAGGGAGTATTACCCCCCCCCCCCCCTCTTTATCCCGGGGCTGCGCCATTGTCCTCCCCCCACGGCCTCCCCTGATATTCTGGTCTCGGTGTTCTCGCGATGGGCCTCTCCCCATGTTTCTTTCCTCCCCTCAAAGCGAAGTTCTTCGAGTCTACCTCTTTTTGACTCGCCTTCCTTCGGATCTTTCATTTGCCTTTCACGCGGAGGTTCGATCGATTCCCCTGGACGTCTGCCCTTGATTTCTCTCCATGGCCATGCCCTCACCGCTTTGTGGTTAGGGTCGTGGATGAGTCCGCATTTTTGTTCCTTTTTTTTCTTTTCCTTGTATTTTTCTTGTAGTTATATTGTTTCTTGCGCCCTTTTTTTCATTATTTTGTTGATTTCAATCCGGACCCCGCTTGCTTACACCTTAATTTTCGCCCCCATTCAGGAGCATTTTCTGTGTCTGATGATTTTACTCCCTCCTCGCTCCTTTTTTACTTTCCTCCCCGCTCCTCCCCCTATCTTTGTTTTTCATTTTTTTTTGTCATCTCTCTCTATATGACCAAGCCTAAAGGAAAATTAACGCAGATCTCTTGGAAACCACCCCCACTGATTGCCCTCCTGTTTTTTTCAGGACCCTCCCCTGCCTCTTCCTAATCCTATTTTTTTTCTTTTTCTTTGTCTTTTTCCTTCGATTCCTTTTACGCTGTGTATGTAAGCCCAGGATGTAAGCCGTGACAGGCTCTTTTTCTTTTTCACATTCCTTAGGTGTCCCACCGGCGAAGGTTTAGGGTTCCCATTTATTTTTCTGCCAAGGCCGCGTGCGTGCACCCTTGCGGTAGTCCTGGGAACGTCCCCTTTCCCCCCCCACTCTCCCCTTGCGTGAAACACTAGTACGTCCCGTTTAGCCTCCTCTCCTCCTCGCACCATACCTCTTTTGTACGGTCGTTAGAACACCACATTCTTTCTTTCCCTCTCCTCTCTTCTCGACTAGAAGGATGTTTTATGCGGCTGTCCCCGCAAACCAAGAAAAGCACACGATACACTCATGGCCAGTCCCCCCCAATAAATTCAAGTCCCCCGTATCTCTCCCCCCTGGCTGAAGGGGCGCGTGCATTTTACGCTCGATCGCAATCTTGCTGATGATCCTTCTCAAAGGTAGTGTACGACCGTCCCCTCTCCGGTCGGGACACTCCTCCGGAGTCAAGCGCTTAAGGCTGTTCCTCACTCCATGCGAGTCAGCTGTCCCTTCCAGTGACTCCAACCCCCCTGTCTCTCCCCCAATTAATGACATCACAATCTAGTAAATATGGCGGTCGATCCATGCTCACGTCTCCTTTCGTGTCCCCCCCCCAGTCCGGATCATTGATTACCCGCTCTCCTTCACTCTGCGCATCCGTTCAATCCGTAGTCCGTTCATCAATTGGTTTGGTTTCGTTTATATTGTTTCTTCACCCGCGGCCCGTGCGCGGTGTTTTGCGCCCGGCCAGGGGTCGTTTCGTCCACTTAACGCGAAATGCCTTGTACTTCGGCCCGTCCCAATTATGCCGCGGCGAAGCTTCGCTCGCCTGGTTGTCGTCACTCCCCGCTCTCTCTTCCCTGACCGTAAAAGATTAAAGGTTAGATCTATGCGTGCCCCCCTTTTCTCTGAGACGCTGATCTGAGACCCCCGACTCCCCCGTAGTCTTTCGGAGAACCTCCCTGTGGAAAAAAGTCCTAATGATTCCCTTACAACTCTTTCTCCTCTATGATCTTTTCATCAAGCGAGCCTTTTATTTCTTGACGATTTTTTGAAGTGTCTCCTTTCATCAGCCTTTACTTTCTCGTCCCCAGTTTCAGATAGCCCTCGGGCGTCAAGGATGAGTTGGATCCGCCTTCTCCCTTTGCATCTTAGCTTCACTTCCCCACCTCAGAAAGTCGCCCCTTTGCCCTCTTACTTGGGACGTCTATCTCTTGACCCAGGCGTCAAGCTCCGGTTTCGTTCCTTCTCAGTGAGGACCAACCTCCCCTTTGATGTCTTTTGCGTCGGTCTATCGCACATCTCCCACTCTCTCCCCTTCTTTATAGGCGGAATAGCATTTCAGACCGTTAGTGCGTTTCACGTATCTCCCTTGGCTCTCTCACCATAGCAGATTTATTCCGGATTGTGGCTCCTTTTTTTGCCTTTCTTTCCACACAAAAAAATACTGGGAGGTCAACATTCCCCTTCCCCCATTTGCCGTTTTTTTCATCCCAACCGTTCCCCCCCGTTTTTTTCTAGCGCAGCCTGTTGTCGTTTCCCCCCCAGCGCTGCGGAAAACTGCGCTCCGTGCACGCCCCCCTTGGCCCGCATTGATTACGGGATCTCCCCAGCCCTGTCTATCCTCGACTCTGAATCTCGTCATCGACCCCAAATCGGCTTCCCCTGCAAAAGGTGCTTCAACACCGTCCTCAATCTTCTGAGAGGGTTTTTTTCGGTCTTTCCTTTTCCAGCGGGGCCCCTCTTTTTTGTGAGTCTACTTCCCCTCCACCTAGTTTCCGTTCCTCGACTTCCGGCCACATTCGGTTTGAGCAGTTTGCAACCCTTCCAATCCTCCCAACCTCCAAACACTTTGATTTCGAAGGCCGGCCCAATCAGTCCTCTCTCCATTTCCGTTCGCCAACAAACGGTCCTCCTTCCCCGCGGTGGCTTGGCCCATGGCAAGCTCCTAAGGAAATACTCCATTTCTCCCCCCACCCAGACAAGTACGTATGTGGCCATTTCCCTTCTTTTTCTTCCATCTTCCTCTACGAGGGAGAGCTGGCCCCTACTGTTTCCATCCCTTACAGGAAAGATTTCCTGGTTTACCCTGGTCCGCCTCACAGAGCATTTAAGTTTTTCCCTTTCCGAAGAACCGTTCCAAGCCTTTACCTCCCTCCTTTCAGCCACGACAACTCCTATTCTCGGTCCCTCTCACCTGTTATCCCGTAACTAGCAACCCTCCCCCCTCCCTCTTTTATTTACGATCTTAAATTGGCGACCCGCTTCGCCCGCAGCCAATCCTCACATGCCCTGGACCTTCCCTTCCTTTTCGAGTTTCTGGTCGACACCGAGGGTGCCCCACCTCTTTGTCGGCGCCGGAGGTTCGGGCCAAGGTCAGGTCCTTGTCTTCTTTTCCGCCTCTTAATTTCGCGCGCATCGCGTCATGGTTCTTTCCTGCTGACTGACGCCAATTGTATGACTCGGAGGCACGACAAGTCTCCCCCCCCGCCTGTTACTGCCCCCCGGCGAGACCAGGAGGGGAGTCGGTGAGTTGCTGTCCTCTGTCCTCTCATCAATTGTCTGCGGGGACTCTCAACGCTTTTTTTTCGTACCTGACGACCCCTTTTCCCCCCTGTGTGCTG
>Ga0179593_1310490_pt1 | contig 11300 bp, 10 predicted proteins | sample CZODoug2_1_08_16_FD_185931 | JGI IMG/M metagenome (GOLD analysis project Ga0179593, IMG submission 185931) | Vadose zone soil fungal communities from Angelo Coast Range Reserve, California, USA - CZODoug2_1_08_16fungal (PacBio error correction) | ecosystem: Environmental > Terrestrial > Soil >... | reverse complement strand
GTATTTCCCCAGGAGGTTGAAAACGTACCGATTTTTCCATTTCTTTTTCCCCCGACGGGTCCTTCATGGCTATACAGCTCTTTTTGTTAACAAGTGGGGCGGTTCCCCGCTTTCCTCTCACGTCGGTTTTCCCCCCAACTAAACTCGTGTTCCTCTGCTGACCCACTGCGCAAGAAACTCATGTCCATAACAAGGTCTGTCTAGTGGTCGCCTCAAAAACCTTGTAGCCCAAAACTAGACTTCATATTTCCCTCTCCTTCACGTTTTCCAAACAAATATCTGTCGCTTGGCCCACCTTAGCAACTACATTTCAAAACTTGCACAATTTGGGCAAAAACCTCCACCAATATTCCTTTATTTATTACCTTCATTGGATAACATCGCACCTCCTAACATATGGCCATGTGTACGTCGACGAATTCCTTCATTTTTTCGAATGATTCGCCAAATCCTGCGTCTCGATTGGTTCTTCAGCTTCTGCGTACATACTTCGTAAGTCTCATTTTCCCGGATATATTATTTGCATCTTGGCTTACTAAACAATGTGGCGTTGGGCGCTCACCCCGCCCCTTTTAAAAAAGAAGTTTGCCAAGATTCTCCTCGGGGCAGTGCTCGACTCTTCACACTCCCATGTTCGCTTTCTCTTTTAAAAGGACGTACGCCGAGACCTCCCCCTTCCCCCCCTCCAATTCCCTCATAAGGAGAGCGATTAATGTCTCATGTCCCAGGCCCAGCGTATTAGCGAAATTGCTTTACCGCAGACAGCGTGTCCCTCCCTCTGGTGCTTCCTTTTACTTTGATGCAATTGTTTCATGATTATTATCCGGAAGTAGAATCGTATTGCGTTCAATGTTAGTTTCTTAAGAACAGTACTCGGACGATAACATCATTAGCTATTAGTATCAGTCACAGCACCGCCACTCGCATTTGACGAAACATTTTCGTACAGGTTCCGGGCCTACTTTCCCAGTCGATCGTCTACACCACAAGCCCATTTTCCATTCGGTTTCCCTCTCCTGAGGGAAAACTCTCCTACGGCACGGCACCCCGTGAAATGTTGTGTGCCCCCTTCCAATTTTTTGATCTGTGTAACATAACTTTGGACTCATCGCATTTTTTTCTGACCATTGCATCTTCTGCGTCTGTAATCCCTACAACGCTTGCTGGAGCTTCTGACTCAGTAACGACTTGCTTATTTTTCCCTTCCCGGTTCCACACGCTGCCCTTTCTCTCACAGCATGTCGCGGAAGCCCCCTTCCTTATCAACCTGACCCCTGCGGGTATTCCCTCTTGAAGTATTGTTAGATAGCTTGATCCCCCGCGCACCGTTCCCGGGCACCTTCCGCTAGACATTTGCCCGTGCCATCGCTACTGAGCTTTTTCTCGCAGGGGCGTTAGTTTTGCACCCCCCGGCGCTTTCCCAAACACAATTTTTACAATCTGAGAGCCAGGGTACAATGGATGGTCGACATCCCAGACCAACTTCTCCCTCTTGCCTCTTTTTTGCCTAAAAGAAAACTATTTTTCACCCTTTCACCCCATTCTTCACTACGTGTTCCTGGTACCGGATTCATCGGCGTACAGTGATCCCCTATCAAAAATATGCTCTTCTGATCATTTTTTCCCCTGCGCGTTCCGCCTGCCCCTTTTTCTCCGCATGATCACCAGCCTTATCAATGGGAAGTCTCCTTTGAGGTGTAGCTTCTGTGATCAATGTTTTTCAATGAGCGGCACTTGAGGACCGATCCCCTATACGCGCGGAGGTATCTCAGTGACATGGCGAGCCCTCCAGCGCTGAAGCTGCCGGAGAGGCTTCCAAATCTCCTGGGTATATGCTGTCCGCATTGATCAGTTTATAGCCCAAACTTGATTGGACGGTTGATGTCTCTCAATTCGCGCGCCTTTCTTAGTTATTGCTATTCGTTGTGCGAGCAGGCCCGGAGTGGGAGGTGTGGTGGTTGTGCTCGCTTAGAATGCGCTTCACGTCGCCCGATTGGATCCGTTCTGCGAAAACACCGCCATCACGCCTCTTCTTTTTCTCGCGCATTTTTTATTTGTTCCGTTTCTCACAAGTTGTTGTTTTCACCTCCTGGGCGGCATTCCTGACCGCAAGTTTTCATTTCGTGCATCAAGAAGGAACTACAGTAACTCGGGAGCCTCTTGCGAGCGACAGTGATCACCGAGCTATGACATTTTTCCTTAAACCTCAATACCTTTTTTTGCCCTGCCGAAGGTTCCTTTTCCTTTATGAGTCAACCACAGGTGTTGCTCGACATCTTCCTTTTTTCTCTCATTTTTTTCGCCTTTTCGGCCCAAAACTACCCAATCGATAACATTCCTTTCTAGAAAGCAGTGCCTTTTCCGCTCCGCTTCGACGTAACCCTGTGACTAGCGCAGTAATGAGCGCACTCTGCGACGTCCTGTCTAGGGAACACGGAAGCATTACGCCATCCCTCCCCTCCATAGACAGAACTTGAAAATTGCTTTTGATCTCTTCAAGGGTCTCCGTGGGGCCCCCTTTAGACCTTATCGCCCTATTTTTGTCAATTTTCTGCTACTTTGTGCCTATTTCCGAGGTATTACGGTTTACCCATATTTAACATTCACGCTCCGAGACGCTTCTATCCCCTTGTTACTAACTGAAGCATTAACAGATTTCCAGAACTGCCATCGCCGTCTACTTCATTTCCTTTAGTCATTCCATCTCTCCGTAGTACCTCATTTCGAGCCGGTCAGTCACTTCTTTCAACAGGAGAGCGATTTTTTGTACTTCCGACACTGACTCCAAACTCCTGGTACTCTCTATAGCTCTAGTTGAGCAATATTTTCTATGCGCGTCCTCCTCAATGCTCCAAACGTCCGCAGGAGGACGTGCGAGCCTATCCAGCGAAACTTTCGTTAAGGCGAATTGTTCATTTTGTCTTCTTTTCTATGATACTCAGTGCCTCCTTTTAGAGTCCCCGAGAATCTCTACCGTTCGCACAACCTGGAGGGAGGAGGGTCTTTTAGCGCACTTGCCTTTTTTCGATTTTATTATCCACCATCAGCCCTACATATCTAATATTCGCTGTTATTCGCTCGTTTACTCAAGCCCTACTCACATTCGGTTGGTTTCCTTCATAGCACGTGATCCGAGAATCGTAAGGTTTCACCCCACCCTTGATTCCGTTTCGTATTGGTTTTTTGTGGGGGTGTCTCGATAAACCTAATTATACCCTTGCCCCCTCTTTCCACTGCGTCTCGTTTAGCCCTGCTGCAGGTTGATTCCCCTTTCGACTCCCCTGAATGTATACACGGCATTTACTGCCTAGTGATTCATTGCGTTTTCTATCACACTCATCGATAGCAAAAGCTTGCCTCGGGCTAGTCGCATTCATGGGACCTCTTATCCCACGGCCTTCCTTCAAAGCCCCGGAATAAGATGAATACTCCCACAGTGTCGATGCGCGCTCACTCGATCCCCGGCATCTTTTCCGGTCACTCAGACGACTTACCCCCAACAAGGGGCTATCGCCGCGTGTGTGCGTCGCTGCTGATCTTACTCACGCAATACTCTAATAAGCACTTGGTTTGTTTTCCTTGAGTTCATCTTGACCGCGCAGTCCACAACCAGGGAAATAAAAGTATCAGCACATCTGATTCTATACTATGTTCCTTTCCCTCCGTGGTGTGTATCTAGCGATCTATTGGAGATGGTTTTAACCTTCATTTTTTTTTCACCTGAAATATCCTGTTCCTCTAAACGCTACCACTAGCTTTTCTTGGTGCCTGTTTCGAATTGAGAATTACATCGCCAAACCTCGCTCCTTCAAACGCATGCTAGAAGATTCTGGACCCACTCCCCCGTCTCAGAAAGTCTTCGTGCCGCTGGGTATTTCAGCTAGAGCCCCCTTTATCTTAACGCGTACTACTCTTAACCGTGTCAGACGGACTAGTATTACCGCTCTTCCTAATCTTGGGTTTCTAGGCCCCTCCCGTCGCTTGTGAGGGGGCGCAGTTTTTTTCTCTGACCGCTCTTTGCGCCCGAAATGACTCTCGCATACCTCTCGTACGGTGGTGCACCTTAGTGGAGGCAGGCCGCGCTTTTCCACGTTACAGAATTGGCCCTTTTAACCCTGACTATTCTACATATCAACGAATAATCCTGGTTTGTTTACAAGGACCCAGGATTCACCCCGGGCCCGGGAGTATTACAATCCCCCTCCCATGGTCCTCCTAAGCCATTGAGGAAACGCCGATCCACGCATAAACACTACCAGGAAGGTTCACTTGATCTCCGCCGTGTGCTTATGCTGAGTTTCTCAGGCGCGCAGCGGCCATTACTAAATTGCATTGCGCGTTCCTAATTCACCAAGCCGAAAAATGTAGTTGTCATGTATCCTAATTCGCGCGTTACCACCACAACATTAGCATATAGTAGGAGATAGAACAGAGAATTCCAAAGCCACTCATCTTCTATATCGGTACGCCCTAAAAATACACCCCCCCCCTACTGTCCTCCCCTCTTGAGCTCTAACATACTATCAAACCAACCACGTAGAACTTTGATGAGTTTGTTAAATAAATCTAACAGCAGAACTATTTAAACGGTCTGATTCCAATGTTTCTTCACCTACAATGCATCCCTAATGAGAGCACGTAGCAAACACGAAATGACTTTTTCCCCACGCTTATTTATCTCAACGAAAACAAATTTTTGAGGCAGCCTCTAACGTTATAGGATGCGCCATATGGCACAAATTATAATGTAGGAACATCCTTCAAATCGGCCTGAAATCTTAAGTAGTTATAGTTAAAAATCCCTCCGTGTTCACAAAAATTTATTCATCCTCAGGCATATATTGTATGAAGTTTCCAGCAAAAACCACACCCGGAATGACCTCCGATCCCCAAAGGGTGTTGGCGCGGACCCTCTGAATCACAACATGCTACTTCAGGGATCCTCGAACATGGCTCTTTAGTGCCAACTTCCCAATACAATTTTTTCCCTTGACAGACACGGAATTTCACATCGGTGTTTTGACGGAGTTTCTGAAAGGGATGATAGCCTTACTTGATGATTCTCCCCTCGTTTCTTGCGATGGGCTCTCGACCTCCGCCCTTACCTCCAGTCGTCCTGCCCCTGAACGGAGTTGACCCCTTTTTTCTTAATCTTCTGGTATTCTCTTTGTGCCGGACACACTCTTTCCCTCATCATTTCATGATCGGTATCGACCCCCCTGTTTTTTTTTCCAAGCTACGGACCCTCTCCCTCGGCTTGCTTCGAACTTGCTTCTTCCCGGAAATCACATTTCTGTCTCTCCGTCCGTGAAGTTAAGTCGATCTTTACTTCCCCCACCAATCTTTACCAGGACAAGTTCCCATTTTTCTACACCCCCCAACTGTCTCTAAAGAGCCCATCTGCGCTACCATGCTATGATTTTTCTCTTGTTTTTTATCCATCCCCGGTTTTCAAGCAAGTGCCCACACCTCCCTTCACTCGATCGGAGTTTCCAAGGAGCGACGACTTGATAGTCTCCCCTAGTTGTGAGTATTCGAATAGGCCATGCCTGCCCCCCCCCCTTGCTTCCCTTCCGCTAAGGAATGCTTTTGAAAAGCCCCCGGCCCACCTAAACACGCGTCCGATCCTCTTCCCTCTCTTTTGGGTCCCCCATTGATTCGTTTAGCTCTGAAGGCAACCCTCACTTCGAGCACCTTTGATTTTCTCGTATGGGGCTGCTTTTGTTAGCAGAAGAAGAGTTTTTCCCTGTTGCAATTCCTCCTCGGAAAGTCTATCCAGATGCCGTCCACACCTAATTCCCACATGTATGCGCTCTCTTAAAAGATTTCCTGTGTTTCCCTCCCCCAAGCGGACCTCTCTCAGAGTTAGTGTTAGTGCCTACCACCCTTCTCTAAAGAAGAATGGCGCCCGTTCCTGTCGATCATAGCACTGGGTTTTCTGGCACTGATGAAAGGAGAAGCGATAATTTCACTATTCAGTGTACAAAACAAGTCTAAGGGTGATCTCGGATTTCCTGAAGCAGCATTCCCCTTAAATATGGGCATTGTTTCTCCTGTAAGAGGAAGTTTTCAAGAGCATGCTTTTGGTCCCTCTCACGTTTTACCCGCCGGCTCCCCAGCGCCTTTGTCCCTCCGCTCCGCGGTCCGCGGGTGTTTGTCTTTTTCATCCGCTCCCCTCAGGTTCGACATTCGGCTGATGCTATAAACGGACCCCCAGAGTCCCTGCCAATTTCAAACTTGTGCACACCCCCCATCTTTTTTTTCAGTGAAATATCTTCTTCGGTAGAGCGTTGGCCGCAGTCTCATAACCCACGACTGGGGCTCAGATGCTCGGTTTTTTTTTTGTTAGCCTTCTTTTCCCAGCGGTAGCGGACCTGACTCCTCGGTCCAAATCTGAGAATCGGATGTTTTTCCGCTCGATAGCTTTTATTGTCGGCCACCCCCCTCTCATCGATCGCCCGCCGACTCACTCCAGTCCCGCTAATCAATGCCGGCCCAGCCTTCTTGTTCCCCTTCTCATCCCCAGCCCCCCGATCCAAGTGTTATTGTCCTTTACACTACTCTTTGCCATGCCATTACAGAGTACTTGGCGGTTTTCCTCGTTTCTCCTTTCCGAGTTCGTAAGCAATAGTCTACTCCCAAGATGAATGTACTTTCCACTAAGCGGGCGAGGAACTCGGCCGTCAATGACTAGGAAAAGTCCCGCATTTCACCTCCTGACTGTTGCAGACTGAGTCATTCTTCCAGTTCCTACCAAAGTTGGAACAACAGATTAACATATCTTATCAGGCATGGATAGCGAACCCAGAAATAATTTTATTCCGTAAATCAAAACACCTTCCTTTCCCACCCCTTTTCCGAATATTTTGGCTCTTTTATAGTTTGATGAGCAAAACGCGCTAGCAGTTACTTTATTCATACTACCACGTCCATGGACAAGTATTTTATCCTTTACTACCTGTCTTTAACTTTTCACACCGTGTGCCACTGCACACTTTCCTCTAGTTCTTGAGCGATTTTTCCACGGTCAAACGCAAAAGTCTGGTGTACAATGCTCCTTTCGGACAGCTAATGCTACAATGAGGGGTTTGGGAAACTTTGTACACACCCATTGAGACGTTTGAGTCCAGGTTCCTCCCAAATATCGACTACCCTTTTATGCCCCGTTCATACCGCATCCGTCTGCGAGAGGTTAGCCGGTTTCATTAGACATTGACCTTATTGCAAAGCACATATGTTCAATTCCCGTCAACAGTCGACATTATCTACCCCCCTTATCATGATTGGGCATTTCTTCTACCCCCCCTCACGATGTTTTCTCTGTAAGTATGTTTGAAAACTTAAGTCCTAGCCCAAGAATTGTGTCCCCGGTCAGAGTTTATCACTCATCCTTGAGATCATAATATAATTACAGCCCCAACTTCTTTTTCGCGAGATTAGTGGTTTTTCTTGGAGCAACCAGATCAACCCTAAATTCTAGGAAGACCTAGTATGACTGTCGGCGTGAAGGTGACTCTCTTCCCCAGCTGAAAGAGGGAGCTGGCATCCATTTTCTATAACTGGTCCACACCCCGCACCTTTATATATCGGTGTTCAAAACTCCGCGAACTCGCAGTTGGCCTGTTTCACCACCTACCGCCCCTATAACACGACATATACCCTCCCTGTGCGGTGCGGAGCTTCAATGTAAATAATTTAGGTCCCCTCCTAGCGATGACCCAGTTCCCCAGATCACCTTTCTTTCCCCCCCCTTACCTCTCCCCACTCCTCTTTTTTGCTCCCTCACCGCTTCTTCTACACATATTCCGTTTCTTGCACAACAAAGCAATCTTGTCTTCGGTTCTTTGATGGGTCCCCGATGTGGATCACATTCCGACAACAGGTGTCAACCCTAAACCCTGACGGCTTGAACGTCGGCGCGAGTACTGTTTTTTATTCCGCTGCTAATTTCCGACCCCCAACTCGCAGGTCCACTTTTCCTACCTACGGGTCAATGCAAGTTTATTGTCTGAGTCCTTCGTCCGCCTCTGCCGGAAACCAGGAATGTGATATGAGTCTACCTCGACGCACTCTTTGCAACATCTGCCGCCATAAGTTTTTTCTCTAAGCCGTTGTGAGTCATCGACATTCAGTCCCTCGCTGGAACACCATTGTGACGCCGCCTCGGAGCCAGAAAAACTCACCATATGTCCTTCTTTAGCGCAAGCAAGAAACACTAAACTGGGCCTCCCTAGACTATCCCCCACCCACTCACAGCACAACCAAAACTAAGTAAACAGGACAAAGTTAGTTCGCCACACGACGCTTATTTAGATGTTCCCCCGAATCAGCACTGAGACTAGCTGTCGAACAGCTCCCCACTCCGATTGTGAATGATCGCTATCGCGCATGGGGCTTGGGATGGCACTCAATAAGTTTTATATGTGCTGGCATTTGTCTTTCGTTTCGGAACTTACTAGCCGGTTTGTCCTTCGACTGAGAACCCTTCAGTGAATCCGATACCGAATGATTCCTATGCACAGCCGTTTTTTTGCAAGGGCGAATTTAATTACCTTGTTCAGCCGCTACTCTTTCATGGCTATCCTCCAAGCACACGAGCCAGCGGTGCGATAACATTTTGCCCCCCTTTTCGAACTCGACCCCCTTTTCCCTTCCCTCTGGTCCCCGCAACGGCTCTGGGTGAGGTATGATCGTTTCCTACTTAGTACTTTTTCCAATGTAGCTGTAACAACTCAACTCGATCCGACTTCTATCAGAGTTGTTCGAAGTCCTGCCCAGTAATCGAACCAGGTTCCTTATAAGACCTACTTAAACGTCTTATTCGATATTGGAAGACAAATTGCCGATTGCTTCCCTTTTCAAAAAAAGAAATGGCTTAGGTTGCCCCCACAATTCAGTTCCGCACGACAGTAGAGTTGGAGCCTCTTTTATTTTTCTTTCCCTCCGCAACATGACTTACCAGATTTTTCCAAGGTTCAGTATCCAGAACAAATCTCACATGCCTTCGCAGACGCTGCTGGCCCTTCCAATAACACAGGACCAGACTAATGTTACGCCCTTAACAGGGACCCCCCTGCCACTTGAATCTTGTTGACCTGGAGGAACGCGAATAAACCTGCGCGCATCCCCTATTTTGAGAACACTCAACTTTTCCCCCCAAATAGCCCTCTTGTCTGAAACACTTACCTTTCCCCCGCCTGCTGAGCTGCGCCTGCTTCTTTCCCCACTTTTTCCTCAAACTCAACTTTTTAGGAAAAACAGCCGCGCTACGAACTCTTCCCTCTGCCTAAGCATGATAACTTTCTTTGTGCAGGCTCTTCCGTTAGACATCCGTCCGCAATGGTATGCAAATCCTTTCCTGTCTTTCCTTAACCAGTCCCCCTTTGCTTAGGTTCTGTATCAAGTTGCCTATGCGTACCTTCTCCGGAATCTTCCGGCTAGAATTGAGGATATTGCGCATGCAGCGGCGATTTTATCCTTCCGGAGTGTAATCACTCTCCCGGCGTTCCCTCCCCTGGTCCTCCTTTCGTTACAAGCGTGGTGTGAGTTATCTCCTCGTATCCCTTTTCCCTAAGAATATGTTAAGAACCCTCCAGAAAGCAGAGCCATTTATTCCACTTTACCGCCAGGGCTAACGTCCCGTCAAACCCCCTTTTTTTGACCTACGAAATGCGGATATTTTCCTATTAACGAGGGTTTGAGACAAAAACAAACAACCCCACCCCCCCCCCCCCCACCCCGCCCCCCCCCCCCCCCCCCCACAACACCTCCACTCCTCCTCCCACCCCCCCCCCCCCCACCCCCCAAACCCCAACGCATCCCCCCCCCCCCCTTAGATAGACTTATAATCGTACGCGGCGTTTCATTTGTCCCCTAGTACTCCTCACTCATTCGCCCTTCTTTAGCTATTCCTCACCTAAAGCCCACAGCCATGGGAGCTGGTCGTCGACATTCTTCTGAGCGCCCACGCTTTCAGAAAAAACTGTGTTACCCGCAGCCGAATCTAATTTCCTTTTGCTTTTTCTCTCCTTTCCTGTCGACCACCTTATCCCCTAGAATGCCCAGACTTTTCCCCGCATTTTTCAATTCCGTGCCTTCCTGAAGAACTGTTTACCATGGCGCAGTTCACGTCTAGCCCGCGCGCTCCCTTCATTCAGGCAGACTCGTGCGGCTCATCTGGGTCACTCCTTCTACCGATCTTGCCATAGTAAACAATCCTGCCTCGACTTCTCGGACTCCTATCTCGAACAGTGCGTGGCGTAATGGGATGATGGTACGAATTTGGCTCATGAACGTGGGGGTTTTTAACTGAAAAATTCCCCTCTGTCCGTGGTCTTGTACAACTTGGACATATCATCTGCCATCCTTCTTTTTTTCCTAGAGAGTCACCCGCCATTCACGTGAGGATGCACGATCATCTACTTCCTCTCTTCTAAACTTTAATGGCTCTCAAGATTCACTCTTTCCCCATGCGTTCGATTTGGCTTGACACCCCGCTCTTCTTGCATATAAGGCAGGTTCTTCCCTTCGCAGCCCATCTCGTTGCCATGTCAATATAGCAATCTAGATCCCATTATTCTCACTTTTGATCCGAGTCGAATTTTAGGACTTTCTTCGCACGACCGACTGAACGCTAGTCAAATTGTTCATTTGGAGGGACCCTAGAGACGCGAATAGATCCGGACTACCTGATCTGTTCGAGCTTGAGACTGTGAAACACATTCTACTACCGCATGGCAATACGAACATTATTATGTACCGTAAATTACCTCTCGCGTATTACTTTTCCCCCTTCCGCTAACGCCCATGTCGGGCTGATACACTCCTGAAGAAAGTTAAGTATTCGTTCTGCAACGCAAGCCTTTTTCTCCCATGCGGTTGTCCATATTCTTGCGAGGGCGAACTTCGCCATTTTCACACAGCATGTCCCCCCCCTCTTTCTTTCGTTTTGCGACGCAGTTTTTTACCTACTCGGTTCCCCTTGCGTTTTATTTTTTTTTGATTCCGCAGTTAGAAGGAGAATGACCCTATCGTTCTGACCTTCCAGAGTGTCAGCACAATTCCTCGTTAGCTCTGCACGCTATGCCCTTTCATCCTTGCCGCCAGAGAACTGACCTTGCGCTCTATCTCCTCCCAAGCTGGAAATAAGTCTCTTTTGCTCCCTTTCACACCTAGCTGTAAGGCACGTGTTCATTTTCTGTACTCTTCTTTCTAAATCCGCCTCTACAAAACTTGATTTCGGAGATTTGAAATTGTGAACTTTTTATCCTAATCCCCTGAACACCCACGATAGCACCTCG
>Ga0179593_1735685_pt1 | contig 11301 bp, 13 predicted proteins | sample CZODoug2_1_08_16_FD_185931 | JGI IMG/M metagenome (GOLD analysis project Ga0179593, IMG submission 185931) | Vadose zone soil fungal communities from Angelo Coast Range Reserve, California, USA - CZODoug2_1_08_16fungal (PacBio error correction) | ecosystem: Environmental > Terrestrial > Soil >... | reverse complement strand
GTCTCGTTCACGCCCAACCCCCCCCCTTTGATGGGAACCTTTCAATCTCCCGTCTCCCTTCTAAGTCGGTAGTTTTTTTTTTTTTTTTTTTGACGGAATCCCACGTTCAGCTTTCCCCTTGCCTCTTTGCTGTTCACACCTTTTGGCGGTGTCTCTGTCTTTCTTCATTCCTGTTTCGATCCTGCACACGCCGTGACCGCAATGTTTTTCCTTTCATAAAATCGGGGACCCTGCTCGGCGCAGCTTTCTACTTGCATTCCCTTCTCTTTATTTGCTTCCCCCCCCCCTTGTCCCCCCCCCCCCCCCATGATATCCCGCTTCCACCGCTGTTGTTTTTTTCACGTAGACGCGCTTTTTAATGGTGACATTCTTTTCCATTCCAATCGTTTTTCTCATTTTCTCCTTCGGCTGGCTTTCACGACGTGATTCTTTCGTTTTTTTCCTCAACTTTTTCCTCATGTCTTCCTTAAATCCGGCCCCTGTATAAAGTGTGCAGGCTGCGCCCTCCAAAAAATGCCCTATGTGGTTCACTTCGCCCGGGTTCGTATCTTTGGAAAAGTCTTTCTTCGGATCTTCCCGGATTTCCGGTGGTTGTTCTGGCCAGCGACTCCAAGAGTGTAATGGCAGATTTTTTTTGAATTTTGGCCTCTTTCGTCTCCCTCTATTTCCATTTGAGTCTCTTTTGCAAAATAAGATTTTGCGCGAGAGGGAACTTTTCTCGGGTCCGGCCCCGCCTTCCCCTTTCGTCTTCCTTTTCCTTTGGCACATTGGTTGCTCAGGCGGCTCTCGGTATAAACCTGGGCGGTGGTTTTTTTTTTTTTCGGAGCTTTCGTTCATCTGTATACATTTTTCGGCCTTTTTTTTTTTCTTCTAATTGCGATTTTTTTTTTCTGACAAATTTCACCTCCCTGGATAAAATAGTTTTTGGAGAAGAACCGTTTTTTTAAAAATTGAGATCCCTCCCCCCAGCTCTGGAGGTCCTCGTGCAGTTTTCTTGACCAGGAGAAGTGTTTCCCTGGAAAAGTCTGACGCTTTTGTGGAAGGTGTTTCCTTTTTTTCCCCGTCTTTTCCCTGAAAGGTTCCCCAACTGGTTCCCAAGGGCCGGAGGGAACCTTGGAACTTGTCTCCCCTTTTTTTCCCACTTTATTTTTAGGTGCGTTTTTTTTTTCTTTCGGACCCTGCCGGAAAGTTGCGGGCCTTTAAAAAAGAGATCCCCAACCGCACCTCTTTTTGCTTCCCCGCTTTTTCCACTGTAATTATGTGAAGGAGTCCTTTCCCATGCAAACCGGCGACAGGCCCTTTCTCCGTCTAGCTTCTTTTTTTCCCCCCTGGACCGTAATCGACTCTTTTTTCAATGTTAGTCCCCCTCCTCTTCAACTCCCTGAGAGATTTTCATTCCTCCCCGTCCCCCTGCCCCCCCCTTGAAAACCTTAAGTTCTTTGGGGTCGCCTGCAGCCCCCCCCTTTTGGTGGGTTTTCTTCTCCCCATCTCCAAAACTGAACGATGGGGAAGATATTTTGGCCAATGGGAGGTCCCCTCCCCCCAGCTCCCCTCTCTCTTTTTTCCTGCAGTGCTCCCCCCCCTCCATTGCCGTATGCAAACCCTGGCTGGCACGAAGATATGTGGGTCCCCCGCGTTTGTTACCCCTCCTTCTGTCTCTTCTTCCTTCCGTCATTCGGGGCTTCTTCCCCTGAACGGTCCCTGCAGGAATTGCTTCTTCCACGGCAAATCTCCTCCTCATAGCCCCCCCCTCATTCCCTATTCCTTTGGGACGCCCCCCCCCCCCTGGGCGTCATTTTTCTTTTGAAATACCCCCTCGTGCGGCAAACCCCCAACCACCTTCTTTCTCCCCCTTTCACTTTAAAGAACGCTGGGTACAGCCGTGAACTGAACGGACGGCGTCACTGTTAACTTTTTTCCCCCCCTTCCCCCTTTCACCCCCATGCCAGGTTTTTTTAAATATCCCCCATGAGCCACTTTTTATCAGGGTCTCCTATTTCTCCCCTGTTATGTTCCTATGGACGGGGATACGTCCGTTGTTCCACGAGGTTATTGACAAGCCTTCTTCGGCCCAGGCGGTAGCTCTTCATCCCCCCCCCCACCCCGCTGATCCCCCCCCTACATGCGGTCTGGAAAACGGGGAACCCCGATTTTTCTCCCGGCCCCCCCCCCCACTTTTCCCACCTTCTTTTTCCTGATTCACAATCGCAATCTGGCAGGGGGGGAAGGCTTTACAGACTCATCCCCCTAAGTCCCTTGGCGCGCTTGCGCTAGACGAAGCCCTTTTTGAATGATACTCTGTCTTTTCTCTCCTCTTGCACCGGCCCCGTTTGATGGAACATTGACGGTCAGTTTTGTCGAACCTTCCAAACGATCCGAAACTTTTTTGATTTTTACTGATGGACTATCCCCTGATAGGTCCCACCCCTGCCTCTCTTTCCACGGGACCCGGAGTGGCGAGGAAGTCTTAATGTCATGCAGGGCCTCTACTTTTCCCCCACTTAGAGTTTTTTTTTTTTTGGGTTTTTTTTTGGGGGGGCCGCCAAACGTTTGGGAAAGCCCCCGGTTGGCCTTTCAGCCGTGGGATGGACGTGATTCCCGGACGTTACCCCAATCTAGTGTACTTTTCAATTCTATTCAGCGGGCATCGAAAGTATTCCCTTCCCCTTTTCGGAATTGACGTAGCTGGAGGCTTCCCCCGAAATTTTTTTTTCTGGCCGTCCAAAACCCTCCTTTGCTCCTGATCTCTTTTCAATCTCAGTTGTTTTTATGTTGTTTTGTTTTCTTTATTCAGGCTTTTTTCCCAGCGTATTCTCCTTCAGCGGAATCCCCTTAAATTCCAGGAACCCGAGCGGGATAAAAGTTGCCTTTCCCGTGCCCCCTTTTCTTTCCTTGCCCTCGGTCTCCCTATGTCCGCGGAATGGAAGGTCTGTTTTTCCCCTTCGAGTACTTCTTCCACGGATCTGACCTTCCAAACCGCTTTTTTCCCCAAAAACGTCTTTTACCTCTCACTTTTTTTTTCTGTGTTCCCCCCGGCATACCCCCTTCCCCCGCCCCTTTTCACCACGCTGGCAGTGTGATCATCCTGCCTCCCTGCTCTTTTATACTCCCACGTCAAATCGGTTTAATGCTCCCCCTTTCCTTCGATTTTTCACTTTGAACCGCCCATCATTCCACCCGGTGTGCTTTTTTTCTTTGCCCCGCGGTTTCCTGCTTCTTCTCCCCTGCGCAACCCCCCCCCCGGGTCTGGTGGGGACCCCCAGTGCATGGACTTTTAATGCGCGCCAGCTCTTGGGCCTTCCTGTTTTTTCGCGTCCCCTGCAAAGTCCGATGGCCGCCAAAGGGGTCCCTTTTCAAGTCTTCTCCGTCTTAGTTTTGCAACCAGTAGTTCTTTCCCCAAGCCTGGGACAGGAATTTTCAATTAGTTTATCACTCTATTTTTCCCCCGTCTCTTGCGTCCTCTCACTCTAATTTCGACCGAGGGGAACGTACACTCCACTCCCCAGCTTCCCCCCAAAGAGGGGTTTCTACGCGGCTTGCCGCGTTTTTGCTCCCCCAAACCCTTTTTGTGTTGTCCCCTTGGCGCGTCTTGAATCTTTTCACTACCGTCATGTCTTTGTTTTGAATGTTTGAAGGGAGGAAGTTCCAGTGCGCCGTGTCCTTTCCCTTTCTCCTCCCAGTTCTTGAGGGAATGAACGTGAGTTTTTTTATCTACTCTCCCCCCTCGTTTCCTTTTTTTTTTTGTTTTGGCCGTCACTCGTTATTGTCAAATGAAAAAAAAAGGCCTGCCCCGGTTTCCCCCGGTATTTAGTCCTTTTTCTATGACGGGAGGAGTATGGACCTGCAGTTTGTTTTCTTTGATTTCTGCAGGCGCTTCGAATTTCTTTCCAGTGGTTCTTTTTACCCGGTTGGATATGACCCTCCCGGAACAGATATTCTTTTTCCCCACCCCCTCCTTTTCGTCCCAGATTTTTTGAAGAAGATGAAAGCTTAATGCCCTTTCGGAAACTTCCTGCCGTCTGCTAGCCTTCTTTCGTTCGGGATTCCCTACCATGGAAAAAACCCTAGCAATTGCCCCACGTTTTTTGCTGCTCTTGGCGCAAGTTCAGGGACTGCATGGAGGACCGCTCTCCCCTTGTTTTTTCCCTTTTTTCACGAAGATTTGGCCACCCTCGAATCGCTTTTCGGGAAGGACTACACTTAGAGGCTGCATTTTCCCCCTTTTCTTTGGCCTTTCCTTTCTTTCACTTTCACCGGTCTGTTCCTTTTGCATGGGGAATGAACTTCCGGGAAAGATGAATACTACAGCGGTTGTTAGAAACCCCTGATTGTTCGTCGAACCCTTTTTTTTCTTCCCTTACCCTCCTTTCGGTCCTGGCTCAACACGACTCATTCCCCCCGGGAGATTCCCTTGCTTTTCCCTGAGGATTTTTTTTCCCCTCGGTTGATTCCCTTTTTCCTTTTTCAAAAGTGGATGAAAGGCTGAATGTCCCCCTTCCTCAACAAGGTTAGAGGACTCTTCCCGGGGCACTTACATTTTCACCTACCTTTCCCACGATCTTATACAGTCCTGGAGCACCCCCTTTTTGCTTTGCTCCGCACATAGTTATCCATTTTTGGGTGAAATTTCTTTGTTAGTACCTTAAAATTCTCCCTTACCAGAATCTCCCCCCGCCTTTCTCCACGTTTTTACGAGATGTTACATTAAAGCATACATCAAAACATTCACACTCCCCCCTTTCTCTTCCCCTGGTGTGTGATTTTCTATGAGCCTGTGGGAAATTCCCTCGTAAAGAAGTACTCCCCCTTCGCTTGGCGGATTAGGCTTCCCCCCTTCCTCTCGGTGCTTTTCCCCTTCTCCTTCTCTCCCTACCTTTTTCTCCCCTCATTTTGAACCGAGGGAATCGCAGGCCTGTTCTTCATGAATTTCGGCATATTACGCACGTTCTTCCCCTTCGGCATCGGGCAACCACCCCGGCATTTCCCCATAGCGTTGTTTTCCAGGAATATTTCCCCTCTTTGGCTGAGATCGGGAAACCTCAGTGGACCCCCCCTCCCCCTCCCCCTCGCACTTTATAACTCCGTTTTCCCCTGGACGTGATTTTTCTTAATTCCATGTTTTTCAGCCCACCCCTTTGGCGACAACTTCCCCCTCTTTGTCCAGTCGTTGCCCGCGCCGATCGTGTTACCGCCATGTCTAGGGGCCGCGCCTCGATTATGAAACGATCCCCCTTCCGTTCTCCTTCTCAAAACACCCCTCGGTTGAATCGGGGACAAGCTGCCCATACTTTTTAGGAGGAGAAATTCATATCCCTTCCCTTTTAGCTTCTCAGAGGAAGTTCTCCTTGGATGGCCCCAGCACATTTGCGTGGTCCAAGGTTTTTTTGCAGGCTTCTCTCCCCACTTGAATTTTTTTCTCAGAGACAGCGCTTTTCCTTGCTCCGATTGAGGCACTCTCTTTTTTTCAGTCAACCGTTTTCTTTTTCTTCCCCGGCCCTAACTTATTCACGGACACCTCCCCTTAGATTTCCTTGCGTACCCCGGTTTTACTTTGTCGGGAAGATTTCATCTCTTTCTTTTTTCCCCCCCTCCTTCCCGTTTTTGTATTCTCTCCTTCTCGTCCCGCCCCCCCTGGAACTTTTTTTATTTGCCCCCAAATCCGAAGGAGTTTCTTTTTTCGTGAGTCGGTCTCTTTTCCGGTCATAACTTTTCCCCCTTTCCCCCCGCCTTTCCCTGCTCGCTGCTTCTTTCAGGGCGCTGTTCCCTTGCTGATCAGGCCGTCTTGGGGATCGAAGCCCGCCACTTACCCACTTCCCTTTGACCCGTCCCATTTTTTCTCCCCTTCTTCCCTGTCGTTTGGAGCCGCGTCCCCCCGGCATTCGTTAAATCTGATCTGGCATCAACCGGATCCGGCCCAACTTATTTGGCGCTCCCCCCCCTCCCCCCGACTTCTTAAGTAGGACGCGCCATCGGACTGTTGTCCATCGTTCAATAATCCCCTCGCGGCCTCGACACATTTCGGCCTCGGCTTCACGACTTCGTTTTCCTGGAGTGGCGCAAATGCTGGGAACCGACCCCCTGGATTGGAATTCCGGCGCTTAGAGCTCCTTTGCAGTGTTTGCGCCTTTGTTTTCCCCCTCTCGTGTTTCTATCAGCCTGCTGCTGCCCCCAAAGATTCCTTTCAGTTTTTTTTTTTGATCTTCAATGCCGGACCGGGAGTTCCACTTTTGGAATACCCCTCCGTCTTTTAATAGTGCGTAATTTCCCTTTCACTGGCCTCACTAAGCTGCGATCGGATTCCGTCTTCACACCCCTTCTTTCATGTTTCCGTTTTTCAAACCCTTTCGTTCCCGGCGGCGCGAGCTTTGAAGGGTTTTCCCCCTGATCGCCCCCTCTAACTTTAGTCGAGGTCTTCTACCCCCACCCTTTGGGTCTTTCTTTACATCTCCCGGGCCGGTATCCCCCGGAGGTGGAGTTTTTTTTCGGATTTAGGTTCCTTCGTACTAAATCGGTTAGTTTTTCTTTGTTAAATCTTCTTCCCCCTTTTTTTTTCAGTTGACCTTTCCCCCAAATGGATACAACCGTTCGGAGCACTACCCCCGTTGGCAAAATTGTGTCGGATGCCTCCCGCTGTTTTGAAGAAGATAGTGGCCTGATGCTTGAAACTTCCTATGTCATTTTCCCCATTCCCTTCTGTTTTTTTTGAGTTTCTCTTGAAAGCTTTCAGCCCCCTTGCCGGAACCGAAACTGCAGCAGCGAGGGTGTCCCCCCAAAGGGAACACAAAGTCCCCCCCCTTTTGCTACCGTTCTTGTTAGTTTGGACCGGCACCTTGACCGACAGTGGGAGGCGGGTCCTTTTATAAAAAAGGTCCTCGTTTATCCCTTTATATCAACCCTTTTTTTCCCTTCTTTTCACCGGGCAACGCTGTTAAAGCCACGGTCTCGTGCATAGATAGAACTGGGCACGAACATTGCCCTCTATCAATGTTCTCTCCTTCCCCAAAAGGGCCAGGCAGGGTTTCTCCGCTTCTCTTCCTTCCCCCCCCTTGTCCCAATTTCCGTTCGGCCTTCCAAGTTCCCACATTGCGAGTCGCCCCTAGGCCATCCCCCTCCCCGCCATTTTTGTTGTCTTTTTTCCATGAGGCCCTCCCCTATCGAGTCCTCTCCCCTTGGTTTCGACAGTTGTTTCCCCCTCAAGATTGCCGTCTGCAAACACATCTATTGGCACGGGAGATCTTTTTTCCCTTCGTTTTTGTTCGGCGCCTTTAATGCCCTAAGGTTCCGACACCTGGGCATCTGAGGCACCCCTTGCTCTGCAGAAGGGTCCTCCCGCCCCTAACGAACTCCCCCCCCTCCCCCCCCTTAGAAACCTCATTTTCCCCTCAAGGGGACGCATAAGGGAGTCCTTTTAATTTTTTTTCTTTGGAAATAACGACTTTTTTACGGTCACCCCCAAAGACGTACCTTTTTTGCATGATTCAAACCGTCCCCAACGCTGGTTCAGGCCGAGAACTGCCACGCGGCACTGGGACCTTCACTTCAAACCCATTCCGGTTTTTCATTAACACCACGCAATGTCCACCAGCTTTTAGGGTTTTTGGGGTCAGTCCCCTTCTTGCACCCTCTGGTATTTTCGCTGGGACTTTCTTGTAAGACGTTTCCCCCTTTCCTGAGGGTATTGCCCCTTCCTTAAGGGATCCCTCTCGGCGCTTTTTTTCCCCCTATTTTCCATCACCTTTTTTTTTTTCTTAAACTTGCTTGCCTGGACACCCCCGATTTTCCGAGGCCAGCCCCCCTCGTAACCCCCTTTTTTTCGAGCTCGCAATTCTTTCTGGGGACGGCTAAAGTCAAGGCATCGAAACGTTTTGTTTCCTCCTTATGTTCCATCCCGATGGTGCGTCTATCTCCCGATTGGCTCCCCCTGCACCTTCGTTCATGGACACAATTGTGCAAAGTTTTTGAACTCCCAAGTCCGCCTTTCCGGATACGACTTGGAACTTATATCAAATCTTTCGAACAAAATGTCTCTCTTATCTTTTTTCCCTGTGGTTATCTTTGTGATTATGCCCTTTTTTTGGCCGGACATGTTTTTTTTCCAAGTTGCTCTTCTGGTTTTGGGGGGGGGTTTTTTGGGTGGTTTCCGTTTCAAAGACATCGTGGGCCTTCAGAGTTTGGGATTGACCCGTTCTGGACTTCACCCCATCTCCCGAACTCCTGACTACCGACTGGGTTAATACGGCCCCGGCACAGTCGACCCCTCCCGCTTTTTCATTGGTTTCGGAGCCTTTTCCTGAAAGAAGGCTATAGCCTCTGCAAAGGGGTAACAAGCTTGGTCCCTCTATATTTTTCTCCCTAAGTGTTTTTCTGCTTCTGTATCTTTTTCCCCGGATTTTTTTCATCCTGGAGTCTGACTTCTTCCCCCCCCCCCCCCCCCCTAGAAATCTCAATAATTTAAACCCATCTCCTGGATTTATTAAGCCCCCCAAGGGATACGTTCTCTTGCACCGAGTGTTTCCCCCTTGCTCGTCCTGTTTCACTTTTTACGAGCCACGTTCATCCCCTATTATGAATGGCCCAACCCCCAAAACTTAGCCTCACTTGGCCGGCCGGTCCCCCCCCCCCCCCCCTTCCACCAAATTTACCCTTAAAACCGCGTGTTTAACCTCCAGTGGTCAGTCTCTCAGTCTTTTCGTCTTTTAGAGCTTTTATGGTATATACCCCCGCATAGGAACCTAAGGGTTTTTCTGAGAGGGGAAGAGGATCGAGTAGACAAAATAACGGACCCCCTAATACCCTAAACGGTTCCTGTGGCTCCTTAGATACTTCCCAAGGTTTCGGGCTGGAACAAGACCCCTTTTCTCTGTTGCCAAGCCTCCCTTTTTTTTTTTTCCCTTGAGTCTGTTTGGGCGGCGCCCTTGCTGGCCAGTCCTTGCGATTTTTGGCTGCCCCCCCCCCAACCCCCAGGGACCTTCTTTGTGACTTCTTGGGCCGCCCGGGCGCGCAAACTTGTTTTTGTCCAGAGCCGTGGTGCCATCTGTGATTGGGAATCAGAGGTTGGGGGAAAGTCCTCCATTCTGCGCCTACTTCTTACTACGGGTCGGAACGGTGAACAATCTTTCTTTATATAAATGTCAGTAAGCTTACACACACTTGGGTTCGAAAGCCTTTTCCTAACTGAGAAAACTCTTCTTTTGGGAATGAAGAGATTGCCCAGTTTCCAACCGGCTGAGTAAATATGTGGTGAATGGGGGGGGAAGGAGCCTGACTTACCTGCCTTTTTATTTTTCTCGGGCCTCCTCCAGCTTTTCTCTCTTTGAAGTGTGAGTTTCTTCTTCCCCTGCGTTCTTTTTGTTTTTGGGTCCCTTCACGGATTTTTCTCATTTTCAAACCCCAATGTCCAAAAAACTCTGTTGCTTCATCTGATTAGGGAAGTCGTTTAGATGAGGATCGGATTTTTCTTGTAATCGTCGGGCATTCTTCCAAGAGCAGTGCGTGGGGATGACACCCTATTGTTCGACTCTTTTAGAAAAAAGAACCAGGCACGTGTTAAAAAATTTTATTTAAAACATTCTTAGTAGGCAAGAGCTTTGGTTTTGGAAGACGATGCCTGTGCTCCAACCTTTTAAAGCTGGAAGTGTTGGTCGAAATCTTATGCTAGGGTCTCCCTTTTCCCAAAAAATTATCCCCATTCCCACCCCCCTTTCTTGGGCCCTGTGCTCTTTGCGCAGCTCCCGGGACTGCACCTGGGGATTCACTGGACAATTTATTTGCCCTTGAAACGAATGAGTCTTTCTTTCTACCCCATTGCCATTGCTTTTTGAAGGCTTTTACTTCCCTTGAACGGCTGCATTCCTCCCCTTGTTTTTTTCCCTCCGGCACGACCAGGGCTTTTTCGCAGCGTTGCCTGTTACAGCCCGCTTCACAATTCCTTTCCGGATTTTTGTAGGCACCCGATGCTCCCCTTTTTTATCTCTTCCCGTCCGTCACTTTCGCCTTCAATTTTTTTTCTTCCAATCCCCCCCCCAGCCTGGAAGCGTCTTTGATTTTTTTTTTCTCCCAGGATTTCACTTTGCCCTGACCTTTCCCCCCTCCCGTTTCCCTTTCCTTGTTGATTTCAGCTGGGACCCGCCTTCCTCACCCAAAGCGTTATCCCCTAGACTTTTCCCCAAGGTTCTCCCCTTCTCCCCCTTTTTCAGCTTCTTCCACGACTCGTTAGACTGGAGGGCACCTATTCAAATTTTGCCCCCCCCCGGGTCTTCTTTCCCTCGACATTCTTCCCTTTGCCAATGTTGCGTGGGGGTCTACTTTTAAAGATAATTTTCTTCCCCCCCCTTAATTTTTTTAATTGACATTTCCAACCCCTCATCCAATTTTGTAGTACGATGATCCCTTAACATCCCAGACATCAACACTCGTTTTTTATACCTTCCATGTTATTTTGATGATATGAAGTCCAACCCTGTTGGTCCTAATTTTTTCGGTCGACCACCACTAACCCACCCTCTTGCCTTTCCCCCGGATAGCGTTATTAATTCTCTTTTTTTCCAAGACACCCGGAATTTTTTAGGGCCTGACCCCTTTTTTGCCTTTCCTCCCCCCTTGAAAATTACCTAGCCTTGAAGGATCGTTCTTCATTGGAACTCCTTTTCCAAATCATTTTCACGCTTATCCCTGATGCCCCCACCGGTACACCTTGAATTGGTACCTCCTACAGTTAGGACATCTTTTCCTCCCAGTTTTTTTAGCTGACCTTCCCAAACGGGTCTGAGTTTCCCCATATTTTTCCTCCCCCGTGGCCCACTCGTTCTTCCTTCTACTCGCCATCTCCGTCATTTAAACTGTAGGTCTTTTTCACCAGGGGTTGTTCCCCCTCCGACACTAACGTTTCAGTGTGCGAGAAGTTTCCGGATTATCAAGAAAATTCTTATTCCTAGAAGAATCCCTTCTTTCCAGTCGGCTTTTTTAAAGTACGTCCCCCAACCCCCTTTTGTCTCTGTGGCCATTTGGGGGATGTGGTTGCTGCCCAGATGCGAAAGTCTTATCCGGCGGGCTCTAGCGGTTCCCTCTTTTTTTTCCCCCCCCAGACACATTCGGTGTCCACGGCAGTTCCCGTGCCAGGATAGTTAGATCACCACCCCTTTCTGCTCATCTTTCCGTCTCTTCCCCAGGCTCTTTTTCTCCTTTGCTCAGGGAACGAGTTTGGGAAACTGTCCGGTCCGTTGATCCCTCCTTCCCCGATTTCCCCTGAAACACTCGATTTCAATTTGACTGTCCGTCCCCTTTGGGGGCGGGAAGATTTTA
>Ga0179593_1667180_pt1 | contig 11301 bp, 11 predicted proteins | sample CZODoug2_1_08_16_FD_185931 | JGI IMG/M metagenome (GOLD analysis project Ga0179593, IMG submission 185931) | Vadose zone soil fungal communities from Angelo Coast Range Reserve, California, USA - CZODoug2_1_08_16fungal (PacBio error correction) | ecosystem: Environmental > Terrestrial > Soil >... | reverse complement strand
CCTTTCCCTCAATACTTTCTTTTTTACTCATAAGAGGATTTTACAGTGAGTCTACTTGCCACCTCCTTATAACTTTTGTCTCTAGACTCCCTCTGCCGCGTGACGGTCTTTCCTCCGACCCTTTCTTTTCAGGGAAGCCCCCCCCTCTCCGAGTTATGGCGAAACCCCCTAACTTTTCTCTTTGCCCGTTCACTCCCTAGTAGCCCCCGCTCAAACCTCCCCCCCTCGCAGACCTGATTGCAGTAGCACCCTCCCCCTTTCTTTCCTATCCATGTTGGCGGACGCTTTCCACACAATGTACACCAGGACAGGCTGCCGAACTTTCCCAAAGAGAGATATCGCCCATTCCTGATCAGGCGGGGGCTTTCCCCCCCATCGCACGCTCCCCCCTTCACAATAATGCCTGCAGACAGGCCGCTGAAGCATTCCTTTCTTGCCCGACATCCCCCCTCTTTGCTATAGCCTCTCTTTTCGTCGGCACCCTTTCATGATGATTTTTTTTTTCTTTTTCCCCGAGCCCCCACCTATCGAAGCGAGCTGTCTCTAGCGTCAAGATGGCGTTTCGCCAATTCTGTCCCCCCCCCCGCAGATCTTCAGGCCTGCCTTTTGACAGGATCTTCCCCCTCTTTCCCTTTCCCGTAGCAAGCACGAGCATTCCTCCTTCTGTACATCGCTCTCTATGATGATATTGTTACGATAACCCTTTTTTCCTTCGCGATTCTTCAGTCCCTTTTTCTAAAGCCCAAAGGCCCCTCTTTTCTTTGACACCCGCCCCTCTGCTGCAGGTAAAGTCCGTCCATTCCAATGGATTCCCCTCACCCAAGACGGGCTCATTGCAGAGTTTTTCAAAGAAAACGATCCTCCTTTATCGAAAGAGTCCCTCTTTCCCCCACACCCTTTGTGCGTTGCCCTTTTTCGAACTTTCATTAGTGTCCAATCTCCTTCCTCGAAATCCCGGTTCAGATAATCCCCCCTTAGATAGTGTGTCCGCTTCCCATCTGGGGCCACTCATCCTTTTTTCCTCAATACAGTCATTTGCAAGAACTCCCCTTTTGCCCGATGAACCAATCATTGGTGTATTTTCTTTCTGATGCGCGTAAGTTTAGCCTGGAAGGAGTTTTTTTTTTCAATAACCTCCTTTGTCCAAAACCTCTTCCTCCCCTCATGTTCTCCCTCCAGACTCCCTGTCTTTCGCTTTCCTCAAAATTGTTAGCAGAGGTTTCCTTCTGAAAACTCCCCTATTCCTTTTGTCCAGTCCCCAAAGAGTTTCTTTTCTTGACTGCGAACCCTCTTTTTTTCCGGAAGGCCCCCCTCTCCTTCGACCCCTTAAAACGTTTGGTCATCCCGACCGGTATCCCTGTACTTTGCGGTGAAGTTCTTTTTCCCCTTTTAGTTTCCCCTCGAAACCCTTTTCTGTATTATAACACGAAGCTATCCCTCCCGGCCTTTCCACTTATAACGTCAGTATGCGCAGTTTTTCATTCCTTCTAATCTCCGAGATGTTTGTAAAGTCTTTTTCCAATTTTGTTAACACCCTCCCTTTCCCCCTCTAAGTGGAGCTTTCTACCCCCTTCCCCGATTTTTCCACTCCCTTTTTTCCCTTCCTTTTTATTGATGATTTCGATCAGAGACAAGTAGTTCCCCAACCATGCAACGAGTCGATATGTTACCCTGTCTGAGACCTTTCCTTCTTTCTTCTTTTTAACGGCAGACTCTACCCCCCAACCCAGGACCACCTTTTTCCTGGGCGAAATCCCCCTTTTCTGACCATCTGACTTGGACATAAGTCAACTTACTCCACTGCCCCCCAATAGGAACTTTCTTCTCCGACGCTTTTCCGTGAACAGCCCCCTTGTAATCACTTTCCTCCCCCAATGCGACAACTTTGCTGCGCACGTCAGCGGATTCCCGTCTCTTACACAGAAGGATCCTGGCAGTGTCTCCTCCCTCCCTTTGCTTTCTCCCCCCCCCACAATTCTAGTAAGAGTGGAGTTTGGCCCACTAAAGGTTGGGCCCCCCTTTCTCCTTTAGTGACGCACTTATCTTCTTCTATGGTGGTTTCCAGTCACCATTACATTTCCTTTTCCCTTTCCTATTTCGTATAGCTTTTTTTTTGTTGTGGGGGAGATCCCTCCTTATTCCCCGAGAAATCCGATTGCCCGACAGCTTTTAAACGACCCCCCCCCCCCATCATTGCTCTTCATGATTGTCGACCCGAATTTTTCCCCCCCCTTTTGACTGGACAAAAGCCCCCTTCCCTTTTTTTTGTGGGTGGCCTCCCCCAAAGAAGAACGTTTCTTCTCGGGATAGTTAAGAAGGGCAGTTCTCAGTCCCAACCCATTTTCCCCTTCACGATTTTCTATTGATCGCGCCACGTGCTTCCTTGCCCCTCTTTCCCTCAAACATTTTTGGCCGAAAGCTTTTTTTTCCTGAGACCCCCCCCCCCCCCCCCGCGGCGGTCACCTATTAAGCCTGCCAGTCGTCCTTTCGTTCGTCCTTTCGGCTCTGGCCTTTTCTCCGATTGCTTTTTATTTCCAGAGACTTCTTTCTTCTTTAGCGCCGTTTCCCCCCAACGATGGTCGCAGTTGTTTTGCACCTTACTAGCATCTTCGGCTTTGTCTTTTCTCCCCCCCCCCAAGAATAAAGACCCTTCCTCTTCATTTTTTTTTCCCCCCCCCAAAGAGGCCCTCTTCCCCCTCACCGGAGACCCCTCTCCCTCCGGAATTGGATCCACGTATCCTTTGCCCCGACGCCTTCTTGAGGAATTGCCCTCCCCCTTAGGAAGGGCCCCTCTTGCCCTAGTTTCTCCCCTAGGTTGGGAGCCCTCCCCTCATTTCTCTGGCTGCCCACGGCACAGTCCATATCCTGCATATCACTCTTTTTCTTTGCTCCTGTTCGTGCTTCCTTACGTTCGCCCCCCTTTCTTTTGGGGGGGCCCCGTCATGACCTTTTTTCTTGGCGATTTTAAAACTTCCCAGCATTATATTGAACGGTGGAACTAGTAGAGGTACCTCCTTTCCATCGATCGCGTTTTTCCTGCTTCCAAGACCCCTCCCCTCCCCATCTCTGGGCGTATTTTTCCCCCCCTTCCGTCTCAGTTTACTTTTGTCCCCAAAAGGGACTTCCCGTTTGCAAGCCGGACTCCCCCCCTCCCGAAAATTATTGCAGTCGACGATCGGACAAGTCCTTTCCTGTTTAATAGGAAAACTCGTGCAAAAGTCTCCCTCTCGTCCCCTGACCTAGACCTTCTTTTCACCCGAGCCCCCCCCTATGCTTCCTCTTATATGAACCTGTATGCTTCTTGCTGCTTTCGGATAGCAGTTTCAATTGGCTCCTGCGCTCCCCCTCCACAAAGGATGACTTCCACTTTACTGGACCCTTTCCCGGGTGGGACCCTTCTCTCATTAAGAGCTTAAGCGAGGGACGTGACCCTTTCCTCTTCCTCCTTTTTTAGTGATCCTCCCATGGGAGCGGCTTCTCCCCTTTTTTTTTTTTTCTTATGTCAACAGCCGAAACGCTTCTTTCTTTGAGATGAGGGGATTTCACCTCCTTTCTCTCCCTTGTGAGAGATAACCGTAAACTCCTTTTTTCTAGGTAGTTGTAAATTTTCCTTTTTCTCTTCTTCTTACGGATTCTTCTCTCCAGATCCCCCTTTTTCCCCTCTGACGGGCGTCTCCTTCTCTCAAGATGGCGACCCCGGCTGATCCATCGAACACTATTTTTTTTTCTCGTAGAGTCGTTTCCTTCTTTCAGATTCTTCCTAGTAACGTTCCTCTCTTCCTTTCTCTGCCCCCAGAATGTTTTCCCCCCCCCTCCCCCCATCATGTTCATGAGCTGGAGATAGGTCCAGTAGCGAGCTTTGATGCTCCCAAACCTTCCCCTCATAAGACTCTTCTCCCCTGTAAGCTTCCTTCGAAGAAGCTTTTCCCCCCTTTCATTTTGGTTTCCCCTTTGTGGAGTCGACGACATTGAGGTCGGGGTGCTTTCCCTCCTTCGGACGGTCTTTTGAATTCTCCCGTTGCAGCGCACCTTCCCTTTTCCGGTGATTTTTTTCGCGAGCTTGGTTTCTCGACATAAACTTTTTCTTTCCCTACTACCGGCACGGAAGTATGACCCCACCCATTCTTTCTCCCCCCTCTAAGCCTCTCCACTTCTTCTCTCTTATGCGTAACTTTTTTTTAGGTCCCCCTCATCTTTACTCCGTTTTGTTTGTTGAGATTTCTCCCCGACCGACATAAAGCCCCGCCTCCCTTCCCCTACAGTTATTCTCTTCTGGTGTTCCCTAAGAGAGCAGTGCTTCTTTTTCCCTTTCCAGACTTTTTTACGAACGCTGCGCGACTCGCGAACCCTTCCTTTTTCCTGCTTTTTTTTCCCCCACTGCTTCCGAGAAAGAAGCCCCCCCCCCCCCCCTCCTCCCGCCTGAACGCCGTGCAAATTTTTTCTTGCTCCCCCCCACTGTCCGAATCAATGACCCTTTTCCCTTTTTTCCTCACCGCTTAACGATTCTTGATTTCTTTCTTGTTTTTTCCAATAGAGAAGCGTTTTGAAGACCCTTGCTTCGCGAAGTCGGCATTAATGATGCCAGACTCCTCTGCCGTATCCCTTCCGTCACTTTTTCCTGAGTGCTCCCCAGCGCGACCTGGAGAGACTCGTTAAAGCTTATCCCCCTTTTTCGAATCGATAGACATCCCCGGCTTCCACTAGTACATGATTGAGGTTCTTTTCCCTCCCTCGGAAGTTTCCATTAGAAAGATTCTGCCAGGTACGCCGTGGATCGCACCTTATTGTAAGGACCTACCGGAGAGACTCCCCCCCCCCCCCCCTTCCGATGGTCCTTCTTTGGAATACGCTTCCGGTACCGCTCTCCTCAAATGTTACAGAAGCCTTTTCCTCATGCAGATTTTTTCCCGTCACAGCGCAGAGATAATGTCTGTCTCAGCCCCCCCCTTCTCCCTTTTGACTTTTCCTCTTTCGTAGAATTCATGCTACCTTCCTGATCTCAAAAGAGCTTAGTATCTTTTGTCACACCCAAGCAGCCGTCGAACCCCCATCTCCCTTTTGCAGCTATTCTTCATCAGGACCCCTCTTTTTCCCTGGACGCCCCCAGGGAAGTTCCCTTCCATCCTTTTTCTCTCGTCGATTGAGAGTCAAGGTTCTTTCCTGTCAGTCGTTCCGTGGATCTTTCCTGCAACCCTTAGTATTACAAGACTTCTTTATCTATTTACGTCACCAGTTTTTTTCCAAGTACCGTTCAAATAGACTTCCCTTTTTTGCTCCAAGAATCGACACGTCGAATTCGTTCACCTTCTTTCGGAGCATTTTCCCCCTTTTTTGGTTTTTTTTTCCCCCATCAGGTTGGTGTTCTTCCTGCCAAGTTCTTACTGACCAAGACTCTCCTTGTTTATTCTCCCCCCACAGAGGGGACCCGCGTTTCGGCTTTTTCCCTTATCCTTTTTTTCAATTTTCTGTCCGTGTCCTTTTTTTTCGTGACACAAACTTCGACGCTAGAAGGCTTTTCTGTTTTTTTTTTTTTTTTTGGGGGGGGGGTCCTCCCCCCTTTCCATCCTTTGATGATGAATTGCAGAGCACCCACCGCAACCTTTTTTTTTCCACCAGACATGAGATCCTTTTCTCCTGTTATATAACGGTTCCCCCCCCCCCATAGTTTTTTTCCAGAAACTTCCCTCCTTCTGAAGGACGTCCCACTCACTTGCCAGTGCGAATTATGGACGACCGAGATGGGTTTCCCTCCTCCCCTCTTCCCCTTTACTGAATTTTTGCTGAGCCAGGTCGCCCCCCTCTCCCCCCCCCCCCCCCCCCCCCCCCCCCCCCCCCCCCCCCCCCCCCCCCCCCCCCCCCCTGCGCCCCCCCCGCCCCCCCCAGTCGGATATAACTGTCGAGCCTCAGTTTTTTTTTCTTGTGTTTGACTAAGACACCCCGACCTGTTCCTTTTTTCTTTTTTGCCTTCGTAATTCCCACTTTTTCCTCCTTGAAGTAATGTTTTTGTGGTAATCTTGCCAAATATTCCCTCCTCTTCGGATTGTTTTGGTTTTCCTACGAGAACCCCTTTTTGTGCACTTTTTTTTTCAAACAGCACCTCGAAGCATCCTGTAATCCAGGACAAGAACCGACGTTCCCCCAGTTACTTTTTTTTTCCCCCTCACTACTCTTTCCCTCCAGTGTTTGCAGAATTTCCGCAGGCTAGACTCCCGGGAAATGTGTTTTCCCAGACATGTAGCAGAAACCTTGGCGAGGCGTTGACCTTCTACCAGCGCCTTTCCCCCCCAAATTCTATTACTGGTAATTACTAGCAGTGTGCCTTCTTTCCGCGATAGGAACAGATTGCTTTTACAGGTCCTTTTTTTTTATTCCACGAAGACATTCCTTTTAGAAAGTGTGCTTGCGCACTCTTTCTTAATTCCCCTCATCATAAAATTCCTTTTCAAGATTTGTTTAAGATCCTGTGCCGATCGTCGTTTTCCTTACCCCCCCCTCGCGGCCCCTTTTTTTTTTCTTGAGTCTACGACGGTGCTGGCCGCGTTGTTGGGAGAATACGCAGATTCTCCAAGTCCCCCTTGCAATCCCTTTTTCTTGACCCTTTTTATGTGGCATTAGATCCTTCTTGTCGAACGTGAACTCCCCCTGTTTCTTTTTTTTCCACTAGATTCTTTTTTCCGGACAGGCCTTTGCCCCTTGGGCGGGAAGTTTTCCGGAAACCACTTCCTGAAATGAAGATGCCCCATAATCAGGCCGATCACTCCCCCCCCCCCTTTTTTAATAGGTCCTTTCCCAATTTAGGCCGGATGTCCTGCATTAGGTTTTGTGGGTATCTTTGTGTCCGTTGACGATGATATCCGTCTACTTTATTTCCAGTTCATTCTATGACCCTTTCCCGCCAAGTTAAGGGTAGCCGATCCTTTTCGTGGGTTAAGACCTCTGTTTTCGTCCAGAAAATTTCCGTAACTACCTGGATCGCGCGGTCTTGATCCTTTTCATATACCTTTGCGCTTACCCCCCTATATTTGGTCTCTCCCTTTTCGACTTCATTCGTTACGTGAGAGTAAACTAAACGATTGTTTCATCGCTTCCGTCTTCTTTTATCAATTTAGGCTGTCCCGTCTCGCTGAGATCTTTTTCCCTTACGATGATGAACTCGAGATTCCTAATCCCCCTGCGCCCTGTCTGCATGGCGATCCCCCAATTCCCCTAATCCCCCCGCTCTCGTTGAGAGGTTCGGAGAAGCCTTCGGACATTTTTTTCATTGTTTTCTTTTTTGGACGTTTGGGCTTTCTTCTGCTGAATTCGAAGCTCCTTAAGGAGGACTGCGGTTTACGTTTCTTGGCTCATCATTTTTCCCGATAACCCTTGTTCTGACCGCGGCTCTCTTCAGTTTTTCCACTTCTATCACTGCTTCTTCGTTGCTTCTGCGGTCTTTCTTTTTTTCCCTTTTTTGTTTTACGACCAGGCCTCAGGCGATACAGTTTTCGGCTGGTTCCTCCCTCTTAGCCCTTTCTCTCTGACTGCAATTGTAACCTTTGATTTTCCCCCCCCCAAGCTCCGCTACCCCAGACCCAATAACTGACCCCCTTTTTGCGTTTTTTTAAACTTTCCCCCTCCCCAGAGCCTTTCGCCACAATTCCGATTTCCCCTTACGCTCCCCCCCCAAATGTAATCCTCCTGCTCTCCGCTTTCCCCCTTCTCATCTGATCTTTGCACCCTTCCCCCCCCCCCGCATCATTCCTCTGAACAGCTTCGACGTCCTTTTTTTCCTTTCCGAACCCCTAGTATGATTTCCTTTCTTAGGAAACCTTCTTCTTGACTTTTTCGCTCCTCTCTCCGGCGACCCTTTTCTTAAGGATTCATGGTTTTTCAACTGTTTTCCACAGGACCCTCTCCTGCAGCTCCTCTTTTGAAACCTCTTTCCTCAAGACGTTCCGAGAACGGGACCCCCCTGACAGACTCCGTCCCCTTCCTATCCTTTCCCTCAAACGATGTCATGGACTTCAAGCCCTTCCTTTTTCCACAAGACATCAAGAGTTTCAAGTCGCCCTATCCTTAGGTCCTTTCCTCCCTCCCGACCTCGTTCCAGAGAATCTTACTGATTCCTTTCCCCCCGGTGCGTTGTAATCAGTTCGACAGTTTTATCCCCTCTCTTTTCTCTTTTCCAGGCAAGTAGCCTATTTCCTCTTCCTATAGTGGCTCCTCTTGTTTTTTAGCTCCAGTCAATCCTTACCTAATGCTCCTTTCCGCAACAAAGTTCCACCTCAAATTTCTGCTGCTTTCTTAGTCGTTCCCTTCCCGGTTTGTTTTCCTTTAACGGAGTAATTACTGTTCGACCATTTTTTTTTTTCCCCGAAACCATGGTGAAATTTTCTTTGTTATTTCCTCTTCCCCTAGAAGCTTTAGTCCCCTCAAGGACCCCGGATTTTACTCCAGTCCCCCTTTTCCGTTCCAGACCCCCTCTTTGGACTTTCTTTATATTTTGTTTCCTCCCAGAGAACCAACTCTTCCTCAGTATCTACGTATAAATCCAGTCTTTCCCCCCCCCCCCAGTCCCTGTTCCCCTTTTCGTAGCGTTTTGAAGTTCCAGGACCCTCCCCTTTTCTTTACAGAGTAATTTTTATAAGTTTCCCAATTGACCACAGCACTTTTCCACACCCCTTCCCTTTCTTTGGCATTGCGGAATTCCCCCCCCCCCCCCCTGCTAGGTACCTTCCCTTCAGGATCCCCCTTCCTGCCTTTCACTCCCCCTTAAGACACTGATTACAAACCCCTCCGAACTTCTTTTTTTCTTTTCAAAGTCCATGATTGTACCTCTCCTGAGCCACTCCCCCGTACTTTCTTTCCCCTCGGATCTAACAAGGATTGGAGATTATCTCCTTTTTTGGGCCTCCTCCCCTCCCCTTTCAGTCCCCACGTCTTTCAACGTGTTCCTTCATCCTTTGTTCTATGTTTTTGGCCCGTTTACCCCCCTTTTTTTCTTTATACTTCTTCTTCTTATCTTTTTTTTTTTCTTTATACGTCCCCCTTTTCGTGAGTTGCCCTTAGAACCCCCTCCTTATTCAATGAGGCAATCTTGAAGACCCACGGACTTTTTCCCTTTTTGACTGGCCCCCCTCCCATCGTGTTTTTTTTTCCCCCCCTCACGTACTCTGCTCCTCCCGACCCTCTTCGTCACTTTCCTTACGACATTAGTAAACCAGTGGGAGCTTTTTTCAGAAAGTGAGTCCCTTTTTCTGGACGCGCCCACCAGCAACTTTCTCTTTTTTTTCCCCCGTAAGGGCCCTTTTTTTCTTGACGGGGCCGCGATTTGCGATTTTCCCTATCCAATGCTTTTACTATTCCTGTTCCCCCCCCCTTTTTGTGTGATTGGTTTTTTCAGAACGTTTTTTTGATTCTCTTCCCCAATCATCATCCCATTATTCGGTGTCGAAACATCCCTTTTTCAGACGGAGTACTATGGATTGTCCTGAAGATTCTGATTCTTTTCCCCTTTTTTTTCAATTGTTTTCCTTCCTTCTTACTTCATGAACGCTGCCGTTTGATACCGAAGTGCGGTTTTTTCCTCCCCCCAGGCTTATTTTCCTGACACTTTTTTAGTTTCACAATTCTCAACACACTTCTTCTGTCGGGATTTCCCCCCCCTTTTCCCTTTGATCCCGCTCTCACGGAATGTGAATTCTACTGTAGCATTCTTGTCTTTTCCCCTCCCCCTAAGCTTCTCTTTGCCCCCCCTTCCCCAGAGCGTGACTTTTCAAGTTCCCCTTTACGTGGTTGACGGAACTCCCTCCGGATTTCTTATCTTTACAGGACCTTTCCCCCCTTCACCCGGGATTTGATTCGATTCAATTCCTGCCTCCTATTTTTTCCAATCCGGCGCCTAGTAGATCTGGACAAAATGGATGTTTTTTTTGGAAATGTGTCTCCCCTGTCCGCTCTCTCCTCTTGAAGTATCCTTAGTCCCCATTTTCGGTGGTTCCTACATTTGGATGACCTGTCCCCTGATATGCCAAATTCTCTCTCTATGGTCTTTAGATCAGTCCCTCTTAATGCTCTTCCCCTTTTTTTTTACCCCTTCTTGAACGGACTCGGAATCGGTATCCCAGATCTTCGTCGGGCGTTAAGACGTGAGTGCATTCTTTTTTCTCAAACTTTTCTGCTTTTGCGATTCCCCTTCATCCCCCTATCCCTGCCTAGTTCACACACCCTCGTGGTTTTCGTTCTTTTTTTAAGGACTAAGTAATTTTTCGCTTTGTGGGTCTCTTACCTGGCATATTACTTCTGGATCCGTCCTACAAACTTCCATCGAATTCGGCTTTCAAGTGAGCTTACACGCTGTGTATATGTACCCCCGTTTCCCACGCTGAAGGTGTCCTTCTTTTCTAAGATGAGATTTCTCCTCTGATTCTCGCTTCCCCCGTCGTATGAGATTGATCTTTTTCGTTTTTTATCCATCAGTCCCTGTCCCTATGATGCGCTCGACAGAATATCTCCTTTCTCTCCTTTTCTTACTTCCCCTCCAGTACAGGTCCTTATTGGCAATTTTCTCTCTGCTTGGGCAGTCTATTTCTTTTGAACCCTTTCCCGATAAGACGGCCTCAGCTCCTTTTACTGCCGAAGTCTTTGATTAGGGCCGTTTGAGCATTGCTCCAGGACTCTCAGTTGTTTAGCATCAGTCGTTCCGAGTTGGCTCTTTGACCAGTCCCTTCTCTTCTTTCCACCAGTCGAATTTGAGGTTCTCCTTCTTCCCTGTTTGTGTACCATTCCCCCAAGGTTCTTAGTGTAAGCCCTTTCAGTTTTCCCACAGCGAGCGTTCTTTCGATCACCAAGAAGTCCTGTAGATAACTTCTTCCCGATTTTAGCTCACTATTCTTTTGCTTCTTTTTTCTCTATATCTTTTCCCCCCCCCCTTTGTTGGTGATATATGGACTCGACATCCACCAGACCGTTAAGCATTCCCGATACAGTTGAGAGAGATATACCAATTCTTGCCGTTCCGTGTTCCCCCGACTGCCGCTTTCTTCCCGGTCCCGACCGCCCCCCGTGATGTCAGGTCTTACTCTCGCGACTCCGATGCGAAACCTCCCTACTTTGAACTTTTGCTGCCGCTTTCAATGCGTGCAGAAATATCCAACGCGCGCTCCCTATGAGTAGGCCCAGTTCAGAAGAAGACAACCTTGCGGACGCTCACCAATGTAACGACACAGGACTGATGAGGCTCGGCCCACCTATGCAACGCTTTCTTTGATCCGTTTATCGTGGGGGCTGTGTTTGAAAATAGCCCCTCGAAAAAAGTCCCTC
>Ga0179593_1588108_pt1 | contig 11301 bp, 13 predicted proteins | sample CZODoug2_1_08_16_FD_185931 | JGI IMG/M metagenome (GOLD analysis project Ga0179593, IMG submission 185931) | Vadose zone soil fungal communities from Angelo Coast Range Reserve, California, USA - CZODoug2_1_08_16fungal (PacBio error correction) | ecosystem: Environmental > Terrestrial > Soil >... | reverse complement strand
CCCCCGCACAGATAGCATCTCATTTTCTTCTTTTATTGATCTGCCGCCATCTTCTTCGCTGGTGTTCTCTTCTTTCCTCCCCGGCCGCATGCAACGGGATGATTTTCCCTTCATGAGTTTGGTTGTTGTCTTCATCGTTTCTGGTTCTGAGGGTTCTTTCATGTTCTTCCGCTTTGCCGATACGCGGCTTTTTTTGGCTAAGACGTGACACTGTTCTCCTCTATTTTTACGAATGGTGTTCCTTACGGTTATCGTAGAAGAGAGCACTTCTCCCCCGAGCTGCGGGCTGGAAATTCTTCCTTCCTTTTCTCCGTTCCTTCTTCCTTTCCGCGGGTGCTGAAAGACGCGCTGGCTTTCTGAAGGAAGCCGAGCAGGCTCCCTCCCTCCCCCTTTTTTCCCGCACCGGCCACGGGAAGGCGCTGCCGGCCCTCCCCCTGTTTAGAACCCCAGCGCACAGCACTCATGGGCCGATCGTTCTCGAACTCTGGCAGTCTGGCTTCTTTTTTTCTTCCCCCCTTTCTCTCACACGGCCTCTCCCCTTTTTCTTCCCTTCCCCCTTTGACAAGCTCCGTTTTGGCGATACGAGACGTCCTTCTGCCGGTCTGATCGGAGCTCTTACTGGCTTCTCCCTATAGGCATCGGCCGCAGGCCCCTTTCTTCCCTTGGAAGAAGACATCATCTTTCCAAGTGCGGAGCAGGTGCTTTCCTCTATTTTTTTTCATCAACGTGATCAACCCTTTCTCCCCCCTAGATTTATCCCAGCGTACGTGAATTATTTTTGGTAAGCTCTTTTTTTTTTTCCGACTAGAGTCCCATGTTTCTCCCCCGATAGGGTCGATCCAAGAAGGGCCCTTTTCGCCCATTGGTGATGATCTTCTCACTTGTCTTTACCTTCCTATTCGACGGTCGCTGCCCTCCCCCTCTTAAATTTAGCCAAAACGGCAAGTTTGACTGACGGATTTTTCCCCCGCTCATATAAACTACTGGGATTTTCCCCCGGCTAAAGAGGCCAGATATGTGAGGAGACCTCTCTTGTTATTGATAGGAGAGGAAGGGTCTTTCTTCCTTCTTTGACGCGCTCGCAAAATGCCCCCATTTCTTTGACCCTGGGTGCTAGGAGATTGATTCAATCCGGCAAAGGAAGTACCTCCCCCCTTTTTTCTCCGATCCTTTATCCGGGCGCGTTCTTCTTTTTTTCCCCCACTATGGGACCATCTTCTCGATCGGAAGCTCGCACATCTCCCGTAGATGACCCCTTTTTTCCATTTTTCTTATGAAGACAGAAGCAGGTTCCCTTTACCGACCACCGGCTCCGATTGAACAGGTTTCTCCACCCTTCCGCGGAGGTAGGATTGTCATCCCCTCCTCCCCTCCCACGTTTCTGAAGATCAGCGCTCCCTTTCTTGCAGGATTGTCATCGTCGCAGGCAAGTGAATGGCTTTTTGATTCTTTCCTCTCCTGACTGGAAGGACAAAAGTTTTTTTTTCTCTTCCCCTTCTCACCGACGGTGCAGTGTCCTTCCTTTTCCCGCGTTATATAGACCCCCCCCCTTCCTCAAGCGTCTGGGTCAACGGTCCCCCCTTCCCCCCCCCCTCACCAAGTCCGGTCTGTCAAAAAAGGGCCGAAGCAAATAGCCATCGCGCCCCCTCCCTCCCGGTTGAGTCATCGCCACCTTTTTCCGTCTTTCTTGCCACGCGCGAATTATGAAAGTCGTTTCCTTTCTAAGGATGGCACTATGGTCTTTTTTCTTTTTACCCCTCCCAGTCGGAGGCAAAGCGAGGTTGGGGCCTCCCTTTTTTTTTTCACGCTGCCATATTAGGATTCACATGACGCCATGGGGGTTTTCTTTTCCCCGTCTGGTTCGGTCCCCTTTTCCTTTTTTCTGATTGCAGTTTCCTTTTGTTTGTATCGTTTAAGAAGAATCATTCTCCCTTCATCAGTCACATCTAAAGAATTTTTCCTTCCACGCCTGAGACCCCAGGAGGTCATGTGTCGTTCCCTTTTTCTTCTTTCCCTCTTGCAAGCCCACCTCCTAGATCTGCCAAAAAAAAATCGATGTGCCTCCGCCGTCACCATGATGACCATCTTTCTCTCTTTCCTCGATATGACAATCACCGAACTTTTCCCTCTCCTTCCTTCTCCGCCGGCGGGGTGGAGATGACCTTTGACTTTCCTTTGCGATAGGCGGTTTGACCTCGTCCCCTTTTTTTTTCCCCCTCCCTCCCTCCGTTGTTCGTTCTCCTTCAATCCACAGTTGACCCAGAGCTTTCTCTTCAGGGTTTTAGATATAAGCCCCTTCCGTCAGCCCCGGCCAGTAGGTTGCGTTTTTTTTTCCACACTTTTTTCGATACAGTAAGAGACTCTCTTCATCAGGTCAGGGCCGTTCTTCCCTTCCCCTTCCTCGCTCTTTCGCTCTTTTTGACCGTTGCGGGTTTCTTTCTGCGGATGACAACTCCTTTCCCTTTTGTTTTATGAACCGGGACACTTCTTTTTTTTTTCCTGTTCCCTCTCATGGACCCGGCGGTTCAGAAGAAAATGGATCCGCGGCTGCTTTGCCCGTGGTTCCTTTCCCCTCCCCTCTCTTCCCAAGATGGTCCCCAATAGTTTTTTTTCTAGAATCGCCCGGGAAAAGGATCTTTTTGCATTTTGAAAAGAGGACAGTCCTTTTTTTTCTTCCTTCTCCGCGGACAACATCACTATTCCCCTTCACCCTTTCTCCAGACTGAAAGGGAAGGGTGCGAATTTTTCATGCAACTTTTGAGTTTCTCTTTTCTCCTATCCATACCCATGGAGTGGTTCGCCTCTCCTAGCTTTCATATGTAGAGAGGTTCCTTCCAGGAGTTGATGCGCAATCCTTTTTTCCTTCTCTTTTGGCCGATTCAAACGGGCCTTTTCCCTCCTTCAATGTCCTCGTTTTTACTTTGATTAGTATAGAACGCCTCCGGTAACGAACTTTCCCCCTTTTCCTTCTCCCCAATGGCGAGAAAGCTTTTTTTCCCTCACCGATCTTTTCCGGTCGTCTAATGGAAGCTTCCGCCGTCGAGGTCCCCCCCCACTTCCTCGGTGTCGGATAATCTCTTCCTTACACGATTGATCACGTGATGCCCCCTTGATTCAACAGAAGCACCCTCCCTTTTGTTATTATCTGACTCTAGAAAGCTGGCTGAATGCCCCCTCAAAGAATATGGATCCCCCTTTTTTTCCCCCCCGATGCGATCGATCATGCTTCCCCGCGCCGATCCAGAAAGGAGAAGTCGTGACTCCCTCGACACATCTAGCTTTTTCCCCCGGTCCGGGCTCCCTTCCCCCAGGTGGGAGGCAGTAGTTCTCCTTCTGGCCGTGAACCCCCCCTTTCTCATTCCCCAGAGTTAGTCTTTCTCTTCGGACGAAGTATGGACAAGGTCCGCCTTTTTTGGATGTTTCCAGGAAGCGTTCCTTTTTTTCCGTATCTCCCTCCCCCTCGATAGCCTGCTCTTCTTTCGCCTGCTTGCCAAGACAGAGACGGCTTTTCCCTTCAAAATCTCCCCCCTTCCGGGATCGCGCCCCCCCACCTTTCCCCCCTTCATTCCAGCCATAACCCACAGGACGAGAAGGCTCCTCTGGGAACACCCCCCCTCATCATGACCGAATTTTTCGTCTTATCACCGAACGGAAGAGACGGTTTTTCTCGCCGCAACGGCCCCTCTTTCCAGAACCTCAGAACCCTCCCTCCCCTTAGCTCCATTCTGCATCACAAAACTCATTCTTTTCTCCCATCGACCAGATCCTTCTTTTCTTCCTTCTTTCTCCGCGATCCAGCCGCCTCTCCCCTTCACCTGTGCGCAGAAGAAGAAAGAAATTTTTTTTTGCCGATCTGTGCTGTCTCCCTTCCACATCGGACATCTCCCCTTTCTTTGTTTTTCCTGAGATTCCATGTGGAAGTGGTTTTTTTCATTCTCATTACGGTGGAGTCCTTCTTTCCTTTATTCTTTTTTTTTTTACTTTGGGCTCGCGAGAACCCCTCTTGCTGATATGGTTCGATTGCAACTTCTCTGCGCCTTAGAGGGAGCCTTCTCCTTTTTTCTGTTCTGAGGTGACATCGTAGTGTTTTAGGGGTCGTCCTTCGGTGCCCTCCTTTCCTTCTATATCAGTGTGGTGGCAAGAAGAATTTCCTTCCGCTAGAAGGATCTGTCCGCCTTTTTTTTCCCGCTCGGGAGAGGCGCTTTTTTTCTCATCTCTCGCCTGGGGGGGTTAAACGCTGTTTTTCCCTCTTTTTGTCCCATTGGCGCGAGACAGGCTTTTTTTCTCTTCTTTTTCTCCAAGGGGGTGTCCGTGAATAGAAGCTGCTTCTTCAAATGCCTTCCTGCCATTCCGCAGGCTATCGAAGCAGCCCTTCGAGCGTGTTCTCTTCCCCCCCCCCCTTTCTTCGCTGGCCTTACCGTCTGTCCACTAGAGAACTTTTCTAGAAGCTCCTTTTTCAGGGGAATTCAAGGGGAGGGAAGATTCCCCCCTAAATCTGGAAGTCTTTCTTCTCTTTCTTAAGAGATAGAGTCCCCCCCTCTCACCTTTTGAAGAAGGTGTTTCCCTTTCCCTTGAGTACCTCTCCCTTCTCTTTTGCGCTAAGATAAGGTTTTCAGGTTAGGATCCCTTCGGAACGTGCTTTCTCTCTTTTCCCCCTTTCCCTCCCCCGGCCCCTGTTAGACATTCAGGGCGTGGTCCTCCTCCCTTCATTCGTGAGATCTAAGCTAATCTCCTAGCCCTGTGATTATGTGATAAATATCTTTTCATAAAAGTTATTCAATCCTTCTTTCCCTTTTCTTTACCCCGAGGAGTCCCCTTTTTCATAGGTGTGGTTTTTTTTTCGTGGTTGCTCCCCTTTTCCCCCTTCCTTTCTCTTACCGAAAACGAGAGGCTTGCTAAGTTCCCTGCCCTAGAAAATTGGTGCCTCCTTTCTTCCCTTCGGCGTTAAACTTGCTCCCCCTCGGGTAGAGGGACTACCTTCGGACATTCGCTTTTCTGGAAACAGGCCAGGCCACAAGAAGATTTCCCCCCCTTTTCCCTCAAATACTGGGTAGGCCCCCCCCCTCGGTACCTCCTTCTCAGATATGTCTTCTTTTTCCCCACGCCAGGGGTATTTCTCCTTTTTCCCTTTCCCCTGTCCAAGCATAAGTTTTCGACCCCCTCCATTAGGAATTGATGCGCCAGTTTTTCATCCGCTCGCTGATGTTGCCTCCCCTTCCTCCTCCTCCCCTTCCCCACACGGACTTCTCCGCTTTCCAACCCACAATGCTGAGCGATCCTATCTTTTCTTTTTCGCGGGGACTCCCCCCCCCCTTTTCCCCCTCTGAAGAGATGGCGGAGCTCTCCCACTTCAAACCCCCCGTCTCTGGGACAAAGGCAGCGGCTCCTTTTTTCTTTCCCTGGTCCCATGATAGGCACCCTCCCCCCCTTCTTTTTTTTTTTTTTTCTCCCAACCAAGTCGAATGTTTTAAGGTAGGAGTTCTTTTTTCTTCCTCCCCCTAAAAAGTTAGGCCTCTTTCTCCTCTTCTTTGCGGATTTGCAGGATGTCCTTTCTCTCCCCTGCCCGTTGTCCGACAGTATGCGGGCCTTCTCTCTCCTGGGAACACAAAACTTTTTCTTTTTTTCCTCGAAACACGACGGTCCTCCTCCCTGTTATATCGAAACCTTCTCACACCGCTCTGGTCCCCGTTTTTTCCCCTCCCCTAGAAAACTTTTTTCCCACCAACCCTTTCCGAGGCAATCGCCCCCTTCTCTTTCCCCTTTTCCCACCGGATTTTCTTCTTATCGCAAAAAGGAACCTCTTCTTTTTTTTTTTACTTTGCGACTTTCCAGTCGGTGATGAGGTAAAGATCGAATTAGAAGGATTTTTCCCCCAGTCGGATGTTGCCGGCTGTGTTTAACTCCTTTCCCCCCTTATGGGTGGGGCCGAAACTTCTTTTCCCTTTGCCCCCTTCTCGGATCGGCGGACTCCCCTCCTTCTCCTTCTTCGTTGAGAACACCTGCTTTCTTTTCCCCCTCCTTTCTCTTGTGAATGATGCAGTTTCATCTCCTTTTTTTCGAGAGTGACCGCCTCAGCATATACCGCAGGAGTTACGACATTTTTCCCCCCTTCGGTCCTTTGTCGTACTCCTCTTTTCTTCTTCCTTTTTCCAATGCCAAACGAGGTCTAGATTTCTTCCCTTCTTTCCGCCCTTTTACCCCCATCAGGCAACATACGAATGACCACTTCCTTTTTTTCGATCTGACTCATCAAGACTTTTCATCCCTCTCCTTTTTTCCTCCTTCCCTTTTCCGGTGGCGATTCTTTCAATTTCAGTGACGGATGAGATGAGGCGATTTTTCTCCCTTCAAGCGAGACGTGTTGAGTTCCCCCCCCACAGGGGACCCCAGCTCCCTGTTGTCCTTTTTTATACTTCCAGAGGACGGAGTCTCTCCCGGTTCGCTTCTTCTCCTTTTTTTTTTTCGATAAAGGGAATAGCCTCCTTCTGCGCACGAAAGTGAACTGGAAGCCTTTCTTTTGCGCTTGACAAATCCTGCCCTCGCTTTCGCGCGAGGACGAAAACGTTTTCGCGCTCCCCCTAAGAAATCAGATTCCCCCCCTTTTCTCTTCCCCAGGAAATTCGCGCCGTGTGAGAGGGACGCCTTTTGTTTCCGAATACCCATGGACGAAGCTTCCTGTGCTTTGACGTGGTGCTCTTTGCTTTTCTCCTTCAAGAGGACGTAAAAATCGTTTTCCTTTAGCCGCCGGATAAGATCGTCTCTTTTGCTTTTGAAAGCGGACGTCCTTTTTTTTCCTTCCTCCCGGCAAAAATCATTTGACACCCCCCTTATTTCGGCATGCCGAGAATTCTGTTCAGCGGCTTTCTCTTCAAAAGTAGGAGAGTTTTCTCTCTAGTAATTCCATACCCATGGGGGGGTTCCCTGTTTACCTTCTCTTTATCAGGCTGTTCTTCCTTTTCCAGAGGAGACCTCTTTTTTTTCGCCCCCTCTAGTTTGGGAAAGAGTGGTTTTCCCCCTGGAAGGTTTCTTCCTCCTCTCTCATAGAGATATTTTCTCTGTCTCGAAAGCTCATAGCCTTTACCAAGAAAGACACGTTCCCTCCTACCAATGGAGAGATCCTCCCCTTCCCCCCCTCCCGGAGGTTGATCATACTTTTTCGGGCCGATCATGGCCTTCCCCCTCCTCTTGGTACCCACACCTCTTTTTTCGGATAACCTCTCGGTGTTCTCTTCCAGATGATCAACGTTTCCTTCTTGTGTCAACAAGAGCATCTTCTCCCCTGCCCTTGGTTCATTTCTTAGATTCCTCTTTCTGATGAACAGCCAGCAAACTCCTTGTCTGTTCCCCGATCGATCGATAAGAAGTTCCTCTCCCCCGTTCCTCGCGCCGCCCTGCAGGCGTCGTGATCGTCCTTCCTCTTTGGAGCTTGGAACACGTTTTTCCTGCTTATGCGGCCGTAGTTCGCGAGTCTTCTGTTCCTCTTCTTCAGAGTTAGTCTGAGTCTCTCCCTTGAAAATGAGGCGCGTTTTCGCTTGTTTTGTGGAAGCGGTGCCCTGCTTTTCCCGTTCCTTTTCAGTTCACGTCGATTTTTCTTTTTTCATTAAGGAGCACGGCATTTCCTCCTTCGTCTTAAGGTATGCACCCGGCGCCCGCCTCTCCCCCTTCTTTCCTCTCCACTGAAAAACCTGAATTGGTCCCCTTTCTTCCCCCCCCAAAGGAGAGAAGGCTCGCGTCGCCTCCAGTTCCTCTGACCCGAAGCGGCCGAGAACATTCGTTTAGCCCCTCTCGCCTTCCGCCGATAGGAACCTCGCCGCCCTTTTGGCGCAAGCAGAACCCTTCGTTCTCGCGCCGTGCAGACCCAAAAGCCCAATTCCCCCTTTCCCGCGACCAGATCTTCTTCTTGCCGGAGGGAGAAGACGCTGCCTTTCCGGCCGCCCGAAGCCTCTCCGCTCATGCCGATAGGTGGCGGTTTTTTTTTGAAAAGCGCTCTCTTTTTTTGAGTCTCTTTCCAGTTGGGAAGTTTTCCCACAGAATCGGCCTCATTGAGGTAGGATTCCTCAATCTTTTTTATCCTCGTCTCAATACGGCGCATGACCTTTTTTCCTCTGGAAAAGGTGGCTTTCCCCTTGACATGGAGCACGACTCTCTTTTTTCTTTTTTCTTCAGGGCGTGGGCTGGGCTTCTTTGGTTTTTGGGAAGAGGAGCGGCCGTCTATCCTCTCCTCCTCCTGTGAGAGGCCGCTTGGGACGAAATGGTTTTTTTTCGTTTCTGCTGGCCTGTGGGTGGTCAGAAGAGGGCTGGCAACTCATTTTTTTTTCTCTCGGCACCGTCATGGTTTCTTTTTTTCTTTAAGAGAAGAAGAGGCTTGCCCTCTCGAAGGAAAGCCGAGCAGTGCTCTTTCCTCTTGCGCCCGGAAAAGGCAACGGTTCTTCTTCCCCCAGCAGGAAAACCTTCTTTTTTCTACCTCCAGATCATGGGAAGATCGTTTCTTACGATCTATCTCAGACTCCCTTATGATATGTCTTCTACGGCCTCTCCCCTGGTTTGTTTAAGGACCTTTCCCCCTCCTTTCTTTACTCATAGCTACGTGCTTGATTAACCGACCTTCCTTCAGGCGCTTGCGGAAATTTCCCTCCTGCCTTTCATTTTTTGGTGAGGGTCTTCCCCTTTTCAGATAATGAACCCCCTGTGATTATGTGATAACCTTTCACATTATTTTCAATCTAGGAGTGTTCTTATTCCTCTCTTTCCTCCGACAGCCTTTTGGTGTTCTTCCCTTTTTTTTTTCGCCTCGCTCCATGATCGGAAAACCCAAAGATCGGGTTCCTTTTTAAGTTAAAATACTTTTATTACGGCGGCGTTACCTGCTCCCTCCCTCCCATGCAAAGATTCGAGGCCCTCCTTCCCGTTTGACTTCCACACTCCGCTTTCCCACTCTATTTTCTCTCCCCTACTGGGAGGCCCCAGATTATCAGCTATGTCTGCGACAATGAGAACAACGCCCCGTTTTTTTTTTGATCAGTATATGCCCCGCATAATTTCCGATTAGAGACCCCTTGCTCAGTGAATCCGCTTTCTCTTTCGTGAATAGGTAATCCGGCCTCCTTTTTAAAAATGAAAAAAAGGCTTTTTTATTCTCAGCTATTTCTCGTGAGCAAATATTGGTTTTTCCCCGAGATTCCCCAAAGCGCCACCCGTATGTCCCAAGGCCGAGGCGCCATGTTTTCCCCCCTTTTTCCATGATCAGGCACCCGACCTCCAAACAGTCGACTGTTTTTCCCTCCTCTCTCAAGACCCGCAACTTTTTCTTCTCTTCTCGATTGCAGGATGGTCATCGTCCCCCTTGATGAAGAGATTTCTTTTCTTCGTCTATACTTGATCGGACAAACTTTTTCTTTCCCTCCAACGAACGGGGCCTTCCCAGCTTTCTCTCTCCCCCCTTACAACATGAGCCTAAAGCTTGTATTGTATTTTTGAGCATTTCCGTCGCTTCCTTTCCCCCCCCCCCTGATCCCTCCCTCCTTCATCCCGTCACAGTCACCTTGCCCTCCCCGGCACAACGGCCGGTTTTGCGAATTTCTGAATAGAGTTTTTTTTTCAAGCTCTCCTTTCTCCTGATGCGGCACTCTGAGGCAGTTTCTTTTCCCTCCAGCAGTCGGAGGCAACTCCCCCATCGGGGGGTTGGAACGCTCCTTTTCCTTCGAATGGTACGACACATTCACCGCCTTTTTTTTCCCCACCGCTGTCGGAAATTCCTGCTTTTCATCTCTCTCTTTCCCTCCCCCTTTTTCCTTCGTCACATATACCGCAGTGAAGTTCTCCCCGTTTACGACGATACGAAGATTTCCTTTTCCACCCTGGCCCCACAACTCCCTCCTTTTCCTCCGACTGGATTACACATCCGGTCACCCCTTCCTTTCCGATCTTGACCTCATCACCGAATTTCATCCTTGCCGACGCCGGAGGTTTTTTCCTTCCCTTGTTCACCCTGCCGTGACGGCTCTTCCATGTTGTGGAAGCCGCGACTCTCAATACACGTTGAACAGTTCTTTCCCGATCCCGCCCTTCGTTCAGCCAAGGCCAGTCGGTTCTTCCCCCCCTTTTGTCGATCCAGTCATCCCTGCCCCTCTCGCTTCATCACGTCCCTCCGAGGACCCAACCCCCCTCGCCATATATCGAGCGATCTTCCTCCCTGATGTCCCTTCCCAGTCGACTTGGTTGTTCTCCCCTTTTTTTCGTGCCTTCCTCCTTTCTCATGAAGAACCATGGCTCCGCGTCTTTTTCCCGTGGTGCGCTTGCGCTCAGATGGTCCCAATAGTTTTCTCCCCCTCTCCCGGCCTTTCGACAGCAGTTTGCAGTCTCCGTGCCGGATTGACGATGCCGCTTCCCTCCGGAGCACCTGTCCCCCTTCTCTCCTTTTCCAGTCCTTTTCGTCGCGGTCAGCAACTTTATAGACATGATCTCGCTTCTTTGGGTTCGCCAGGTAGCCGCCCTTATCTTTTCTGTTCTTTCTTCCAGAAGTATCCCTCCCAGTTTCGCCATATGGTGGGTTTCCCTGCGCTTTCAACCGTTGCCCCTCCTAAGCCGAGGATATTGCTTTTCTCTCATAGCCAGGTAACGCCCCTCCCTCGACGAGCAAAAATGGCGAGAAATATTTCCTCTTCGGTTTACATCTCTGTTTGGAGGTCCGATAATGCCACCAACGCCTTTTTTTTTTCCCCCACCTAAGCACGTCGCTAATTCGTCTTACAAGAAGAGATTGATCCTCCATAGGAGCTTCTTTTCGCCTCCCCTTTCGAACTGGGTTCTCTTTTTCCCTAGATACGTTTTCCCGCCCTCCCTTTATGGCGAAAAGGGCCCCTTTTCCCCTTTCTCTTGCGATCGATCAGCAGTGCCTTTTTCCTTCCCGAGTATGTGGCCCCGACGGAGGGATAAGCCTTCCACATCTAGAGGGAGCTTCTTCCCGGAAACAGTCGTCCCCCCTGGGTTTTTAGGTGCGAGAGAGGACGTGTCTTTTCTAAGAAGACGGAAAGAGTTGTTATATCGTGGTGCAAGACTTGGGAACATTCGGGCGCTTCTCCTCCCCCCTCCTCTTTTTTGGAAGACTTTTTTTCCTCGGCCTCCTTTTCCGTATAAAGATAGATCGTCTCCTCCTTTTTTTCCCCCTTCCTTCAGTCGCCCGGCATTGCACTCCCGCGCTTCTTTTCTTCCTTCTTCCAATAAGAGGCAAAATGACGGCCGTTCTTTCGACACAATGAATTTGAAAGACAATTCTTTCCCCCCCCTTCCGAGAAGGCTCTC
>Ga0179593_1583054_pt1 | contig 11301 bp, 22 predicted proteins | sample CZODoug2_1_08_16_FD_185931 | JGI IMG/M metagenome (GOLD analysis project Ga0179593, IMG submission 185931) | Vadose zone soil fungal communities from Angelo Coast Range Reserve, California, USA - CZODoug2_1_08_16fungal (PacBio error correction) | ecosystem: Environmental > Terrestrial > Soil >... | reverse complement strand
ACTTAAATGAGGTGTTGCTTTCCCCTTTTCATCGTCAGCCCCCTGACCCACTTTCCAGTCTTCAACTTTTTTTTTTTTTTTCTTTAGTCTTCTGATCTTGCTTCAGGTCTTCTTAGTGGTGCCCTTTTTTGTCCACGTTGCACGATAACTTGATATCAGTTTTCGCCCCCCGACTTTCCCACTTGGCCCAGTATGTCCCTTCTTCTTTTTTTGATGAGTCGCTTTTTCCCTATTGCTGCAACTGTCTTCCCCGTTTGAGTGAATCACTTTCCCCCCGGTCCCCTTTCCTTGTAGATTCCTTTTTCCCCTTCTCCTGCCATCTTCTTTTTTAATGTCTCCGGCCTTCCCCGAGCGGCCAAAAAGGTCTGTTCACTGCAGCTCCTGGTATACGCTTCGACCCCCCACTCCGAAGTATTCTCTTTTACATGTTCTTTTTTTCCCACCACCTGTTTTTCTTCTCGGGATCAGAACCTCGAGGTCGCCCCCATTAGCTATCTTCTGTCCTGCCGTAGTGCTGCTTCCATAAAACCCCTCGCCCTCCCCCCCCCCCCCTCCCCCCCCCCCTTTTTCCCACCTTCTCTTAGATATCATATTTCCCCTTATGCCGTCCTTCTTGCCTGACTTCGACCGCAACAGGAGGATGTTCGTTTTCTTTCTTTTGACGCTTATTCCCCCATGCAATTTTCCCTGGTACTTCCTTTACGTAACGAATTTCAAGCTTTTTGCTTTCCCCCTGTTTTTTCCCTTCTATTCCACTTTTGAGGGCACCGGCGATGTAGACAGTCTTACTCCTCTCTCCCTTCATGGTGACTTTTTCTCCTAGCTGGCTTTCACCTTCTCTAACCCCTTTTTATCCCCCGGTCCCCCCTGCGATTTTGGGAGCATTACACGCTGTTCTTTCCTCCCCCCCCCCACCAACAAAACCAAACAACAACACTGTGAAACAAGAGGTTACCGCCCTCCCCCGTGCTACTAACCCTTTTTTGTTTCAGCCCAGTCAGTGTTTCCGCGCTCCCTTCTCTGCGTTCTTTTCTCCTCGTCTGAATTAAGTTAGATTGTCCCTCCCCTCCTTTCTCCCCCCCCCCCCCTTGCAGGCCGCCTCCTGTTGAATTCCATCAGTATATTCTTTTTTTTTCCTCGTGCTCGCCTTTTCGTCGAGAAGCCTGACCCGACCCTTTCCCTTTATTTGGTTGTTTCTTTCTCTTTTTTCGCTCTTTTGAGTTTTGCATTCACTTGTGCGTTCCACCACACAGAACCCTGTGATTTTTTTTTTTTTTAGCAATTTTTTGAGTAGTTTTTGTCTTTGCCGAACCTCTCCCCTTCTTTCTTTCTTTTTTTTTTTTTTTCGAGAACTTAGCTCCCCGAGAGCAATTGTCATGTGCCCCCGCCGTTTCGTACCCGTCGATTCTGCATGCTTTTTACCCTCTTTTCTGACCCCTTTTCTTGTTGTGCATTTACCATATTTTTTTTTTGTCGTTCCTGTTAGCTTCCCCACTTTCTCCACATTCCCATAGGATCTTTATAGCTTTTTTTTTTTTTAGATCGTTTTTTTTTGTCGCGATTTTACGTATTCCCCCCCCCCCGTTTTTTTTCTGTTTCTTCGTCCCCTTTTTCAGTAAACTCTTTCTGAGTCACAGTGTTCCCCCCCCCTGCGTTTCTGCTCTGAGGTGGAGCATGAAACCTATAACCCCCATCCTCTTTATCTAATTTTCTGGTTCTGCCCAGTTGTTTCTTGTCTTCCTTTCATGAGGGCGTGCCTAAATTTTCCCTCCCCACCAACAAGCTCACCTTGGCTCGCAAGATATCCCATATTCCGTTTGATACCTTGTCTGACGCGTCCCGTCTTCCCCCCCCCTACTTTTTTTCGTGCTGAAAAAGTTCCCCGGGCCCCCCCCCCCCCCCGTTACTTCGACCCACTTTACTGAGTTTTCCTTTTTTTCGATATCACTACAGCTTTTTCACGATTACGCCTGGATAAACGTGCCCAACCATCCCTTTTTCATGCTGGTCGAATGTGTTGACTGTACTTCTTTATTACGAAACTCTTTTTCCCTGCACTTCCCCCTACTCCTGATTATTTTCCTACGTGTTTTGTATGACTGTTTTTGGTTCCCCCAGAGCTCCAGATTCGTCCTTTTTCGCAATTGTCTGATAATTGGTGGATATTCTCCCCGTAAGACCCCTTTTTTTTTCTTTCTTGGTTCCCCTTTTTTCTTTTTTCTTATCTTAGATTTGAGGCTGTTTTCAAGTCTGTCCAAGGAAGTTTCCCGTCCTTCCCCCCGCCTATTAGACAGATCTTTTTTGTTCCCTTGTTTCCTTCCCTTTTTCTGACGCATGCGGTTCCCCCCCCCTTTTCGAGTTATATCAAGACGCGACTTTTTTTTGCTGCTTCGCTGTCTCCCCCTTTTGCTTTGGCGCTCTTTTTTCCTCAGCACCCTTTGACCCCTTCTTTAGGGCGCTCCCTTTTTACTTTCGACTTCCGTACTTTGCGCTACGTCGAATCCAGTTTCTTTGAAAATCTCGTCACATTCTTTCCTTCCGATAAATGAACCCTCTTCCCCGTATGTGTTTGATCTTCTCCCGACCCCAAACTTCCAGGTATTGTTGTGGTCCAACTTGCTTCCTCGTTTTCAGTCATTCGGAATCTCTTTTTTTTAGTATTTATCCCTTTCCTCACTCTCCCCCCGAGTCACCCTCATCAAATAGCTCCTCGCACCCGGCTTTCGCCGCCCCCCTCTTGCCGCGATTTGGCGGTTCACCACGTCGGTTTTTTTCTACTCCCAATTCCTTCCCCCCTCTTATCCCCCGTTGTTTTTTTCTTCGATACTTTCGAATAATAGTGCGTTTTTCCGCCCCTTTTCAGTCCGAGATGCCGGCCCCTTTGTCACGGATCGCCTCGTATTCGTCTTTTCTTCGGTTTTTTTTTTGTCTTTTTCTCTCCCTTGTCGACCTAAACCCAGAGGATTTCCGTTCGCTTGTTTGCAAAATCTCTTATATTTTACCACCACCGACTCCCTCCTTTTTTTCCCCTATCCTTTCCCTAACGCGACACACTAGAATTCTCGAGCGTTTTTCTTTTGTCCGCTATCAGACCCTTTGCTCTGACGACCGTCCCCCCCCCGCATTCCTGTTGTCTCCTTCCTTTTAAGAATCGTACTGTAACGATTCTTTCCTTGGCCAACTTTATCCCGCCCACGCTCCCCTCATTGAATCCTCCCCGGTCCTTTTCCCTTCTCCTTTACAATCCTGATTTGCTTTCCGCATTCCCTGTTTCGCGACTTTCGTTCCCTAAACAATTTTCCCCGACTCTTCTTTTGCGTTGTTCGTAGACCGCCTCCATGCTCCTTCCACCTCCCCCCAGTTCTACTCCACAGCGCTTTTGCAGTCCTCCCACCCCCCGCTTCGATTTTCTGCATCCCCGGTCCGCCCCCCCCAATTTCCTCCCACTGTCCCCCCCTAACCTCTTTTTTATGTTCCAGAACCCCGCCGCAGAGTCGGAAACCCCCCCATCTCCCCTGGTCGCTCTTTTCTTGATGCAGGTTTGTCACCGGGCCGCCCCGCGAGCCTGCAAAACGTTTATGTTTTTGCCTGCCTTTCCTCTTTCTCATCCGGTTCCCCCACTTTTTTGTATTTGATATTTCTTAAACACATTTCCCCTTCCTTTTTTTTTTTGTTTTCCCTCCTTGCGAAAGGCGGTTGACCATGCCTGTCTCCGCCGGACTTCCTGCTTTTGTTGTCTGCTCCTTTCTAACGTTTCCTTATACAAGGTGCCTCTTCGCCAAGTTCCTTCTTTCTGTATTATTGCCATTTGAGAATCCCCCCTTAGCTCCCTGCTTTCTTTTCCAGTGAACCAGACAACATTTTTCCAAACCACGTCTTTTACCGATGTCATGCCTTGGACTTTTATCCTGATCTATATCCTTGCGGCTTGCCCATTCTCTTTTAGACCCGTTTTTTTACCCTCGCTGCACCCTTTTACTTTTTTGGCCCATCACACAACGTGATGTGAGAACCCCCACTGAACAATCTTTTCCCCCTTTTTTTTTAATTGAACACCGCTTAATATAGGACATTTCATTTCCGATCCTTCCCCCCCCTCATAACATTTTCTCCTCCCATGATAGACCCCTGCCCTTAGCGAGTTCTCTATGGGTGCTCAGTTTTAAGACGAATTCACTGCCTTTTGTCCCCCTCTTGATTTTTTTTCCTTCTCCAAGTTCGCTTAACTACGCTCCTCCATATCGCGTCTTTTTTCCCTTTTTTGACAACTACCCCCCATCAACTCTCTTGTGCTTTGTCCCTATGTCTTTCCATACAATAAGTTGACCCCCCCTCCCTCAAAGCGCGGGACCTCTCGTGAAGGCATCCAGATCACCCCCCTCTTGGGTCAGGCTTCTTTTTACAGCCGCCCGTTTTTACCTTTTCACCCACGCTCCTTCTGGTTGACAACCCCCCTCCTTCGCGTGCCTGCTTTTTTTTCTGTCCTTTTGGTCCCTAAGCCTTAGTTTACCTCGTTTTTTCTTTTTTTGAGAACTTTTTTCTCCCCCCTTTCTTCCTTTCTCTCCTGGGAAATGGTCTCCCTGTCTTTTCCGCTTTTGAATCCCCTTCTTCTTCTAGCCGTTACTTCGAGACAACACCCCATCCTTTCGAATATCTTTTTTTTTTTTTACAGCCCGAAGTTGAGTTTACTTTAACCCATTGACGTTTTCTCTTTTGCCTGTAAGTAATAATTGCAATATTTCTCCCTCCCCCCTGTGGCGGGTTTTTTTCTGCCTGTCTTCCATTTCTCAGTCCTCATCCTCCCTTTTAGTGCTAACGTAACCTAGCCACCACAGATAAACCTATATTTCGTTGTAACTACACCTTCCCCCTCTGACGCCCAGCTGCTCCGCGAGCGCGTCGATCTGACATCCCCCATTGCGTTTCACTTTCTTTTCTATTGAGTACTTTTTCTTGTGAGTTTGTTGCCTCTTTTCGTACGCTCCCCGGACGTCCCCCATTTTTCCGTCCTTTAGCCTAGAGAGGACTCCCGTTTCTTTCCATTTCTTTTCACCGTGCTCTCCCCTTCCGGTTAGGCGGAAGCCGTTTGCCACGCCTTCTAATTCCCCCTTGCGATTTTTTTCCCAGGCCGTCTATGGTGCTTTTCCCCTCTTGTTTCTCCCCTATCTCTTCTTTCCTTAGCCTGACGTTTCCGGACTTATTACATTTCCTTGAACCCTTTTTCTTCCCCCTTCCGCCCGGCCAACGACTTTCGGACTCCTTCCCCGGCTATTTCTTGTTTCGACCTTATGTGCCGCATCCCCCTAGATCCGATCTGGTTTCTGCTTGAGCCAGTCATTTTTTCCCTCCCTCCAAATACTCCAGATTACCAGTCCAACTGTGTTGTTGCACGCAATCCCCCTTTTCACCCCGCTCTTCAGTTCCGACGGCCCGGCAGAAGAAGTTAATGAGCATCATGACATATCCGATCCCTTGTCGATTTTTTTTTTGCTACTTTCCCCTCTTTCGCTCCATCCCAGACTCAAAAGTTTTCGCAACCTCCTGAACACCTTATCTCTTTTTTCCTCCCCCCCTTTTTTTTTGTTGTCTTGAGCTGCGGTCAAATGGAGGTTCGCGCCCCTTTTTTTTTCCATCGTAGCCCCCCATTTTTGTACCCTTGATTCCCTTTGCTTTTTTCATCTACTAATTTTCGTCCCTTCTCGGGGTCTCCTTTCCCCCTGATAGTCCTTTTCTTTTTACCTTGGGGAGCTTTCCCACAGTTTGGCTTCCCCATCTCTTTTCTGTTTTAAGTTTTCTCTTTTCTTCCTCCCCTAGGCGCATCCCGACGATTGAGGCTTGCTGCTCCTCTGACATTGCCCCCTCAAGGCCCCCCTGCGTGAAGTCCACCCCGTTTCCCCCTTTTCCCCGGCTTGTCGATTAACTTTTTCCACTTCATCCACGACTTTTCTGTTAATTGTCCTGCCCTCCTCCGTGTTTCCTTTTTTGCCCAACAACAGTGAGAACTTAATTTTCCGCAATTTTCTCGGCCCCCCCTTCCTTTTCCCCTCCCATTCTTGCCTCTTTGATTTCGTACATCTCCCCCCCATCCCGCTCTGCGGACTTCCCTGCCACTCTCGGTTCTTTTATCCTTACAGTCGGTCTTTTTTTCTTGCCTCATCTTGTCTTTAGTTTTTTGACTTCCCTTTCCTTTTTGCTCACATAAAACGCCGGACACAAATCTGCATTAGTCCCTCTTTCGTCCTCTCTTTCCGATCCCCAGTCGGTCCCCTCCCCCAGTTTGTGTCTCGCACCCTTCTTCTGGTTTGTTCTCGTGCTTGGCGTCCTGTTGACCGATTCCTAACCTGCCCAGTGTACTTTCTGCGGTTTTTTTACCGTGAAACGCTTTCCCCCCCGATTCGGTCCTATTTTCCCCTTTTTTTAGATCCCATTTGTCCCTCGCGAGCCCCCGGGATGATTCCTTTTATTCCCCCCATGTCTCCCTCTCCATGGTTGATGCGCTAGTGCTTTTGTTTTTCGTTCTCCCCTTCAATGTTTCCGATGATTGTTTTTTTTTTCTTTCACGTATTCCCGCCGTGGACGTATCAACAGCCCCCCTTGCCTTCTTTCGCCCAAGTGACAGACAGGCCTTTTTCTCCCCCCCCCTTATTCCTTTTTTTCGCGCTTTTCTTTCTCCGAGTCACGTCCTGACTTCACCGACCCTTGCCCATAACAAGAGTTTTCAGGCACGCGCCCCTTTTTGTGTTCCCCCTCAGTATTTTTCTTTTTCCCTCTTTTGCCTTGCCCTTCACTATGAGCCTGACCTACTGTTTTCTTTGCCCCTTCATATCCCCCCCCTTCCGTTCTCCCGCTCTGGTTCTTCCCCTTTTTTCAACCCACACCACGCAAATGGCTTGTGTGCGTCGCTGGTTGTCTTACTCCCGGAATATGTTTGATTCCTTTTTTTGCTCTGACCTTTTAGAATTCCCCTGTATCACTTTTGTCTGCTCGCCGTTGCCTTCGTCTTTTTCCCTCTCCCCATTGGACCTCACTAACGTTCGTTCCCTGTGTTTGTGTTGCTTTTTTGGTTGCTGTTCTCCCTTTCGGCGGAAAGTCCCCCCTTCCTCGTTATAGCCCCGCTGTTTTTTCCTTTCTTTTTTTTCTAGTGTTCGATTTCGGATGCTCACCCTTTTTTTCTCTTTCTTTCCCCTCCCCCCAGCACTTTGTTTTTCTTGATAAAACACTTCTCGTCGACCAGCATTTGTTCCCTTGCGCGCTCACGCTTTCTTCTCCTGCTCCCTTTGGTAGGCTTTCCAAATCTTTTTAAGTGACAGCTTTTGAGTTTTCCCTTTTTTTCTGCACTTTTTCTTCAGCTTGCTGCTTTTGTTTTTGTCGTTTTGTTTTTTTTTTGGTTTCCTCACTTTTCCCCCCCTGGCAACCATCCCGCTGACTTAGTCAGCCTGCGATCCATTTCACAGAGTCCTGATCTCCGGTGGCTTCCCTGACCTTCCGTCCTTTTTCCCTTCTTGCCCACCGGCCTGCGTTGAGCCACTGAGACGCGTCTTATTTTTTTTACGATATTTTTTTTACTGACCGTTTGTGTCTAATTACTCCCCTTCTTTTCCGAGTTGCACAACCTCCGTGCAGGAGACCTGTCGCAGACGTGCTCCCTCTCGCTACTTCAGAAAAGTGCTTTCTCTTGCCCCCCCTCTTTTTTTCTTTTCCCGTTGACTTCCTGGCTCTTCGGTCCGCCAGAGCTGCTTTGTTTTCGCATGCCGTCCGTATGGGCATAAGTCCCGGTCCCCCCTCTTTCTTTTTCCCGTTCTCCCTTGATTGTAATGGAATATCTTTTTTTTTGGCGTGTGCGCCCCTTCTTTTACCTTTTTAAACTTCCATGCGACCCCCCCCCCCGAGCTTTCTGATTGCCAGTTCGATTCAGTGCGTACTCCTCCTGAGCGGGATTTTACTTTTTGCGACATTTCAAATATTCGTGAATTAGGCACCCCCTCCCTTCTACTGTGTCTCCCCTCGTCGTGGACGCGTCTTCCACGCCTCTGAACATGAAAGTTCGCCCGGTTTCTTTGTTGAGTTTCGATGGGCAGATCTCAATTTGTCCGCTCATCTCCCCCCCCTGTCTTTTTTCCTCTTGCTTCAAGCAACCGTTCTTTTCTTGGCCCCATTTCCCTATTTATCTTTTTCGTTTTCCCAGTTAAGACCCCCTGGTCCCCGTTTTCTTGTTGGTTTCCTCGTTTGTCGCGATTAGTTCCACGGCCCTCCTCTTTTCTTTTTTTTTTCCCCCCCCCCCTTGTCACATCTGCACGTCCGGGGTCCTCCATTTTCATTCCATTTCGACTGACCTGGCGCACGTTTCTTACGTTGCACTTGCCCCGCTCTCGCTTGCCGGCCAATCTCTCGGTTACTTGCGAACTTCCCTTCTTTATACTCAAGGTTGGTCGTGTTGGATCTTCTTCATTGATTCTTCCTTTTTAGTTTGCGTGTCCCCCATAGCTACCCCGTCTTTGTGGCCCGACATCCCGCGTCCACCGTTATGCTGGTAATCTTTGATTTCTTTTCTTTGTCCCTTCCCCCCTTGTGCTCTGCCACTACAACAGCCGCCATTCGCGCTTTTGCTCTCTGTTTATTCTCACACGCCCTGCTTTCCCCCAACTCCATTCCCCAGACGAAGACACTGCTTTCACTTGTTTTTTCTTTTTTCCTTTTGCGTATAGTTTTACTCTGTTAAGCTTTCCCCCGAAGGTCTTCCCCTTATTTTTATCTTACTTAGGTTCAATTCCCACTCTTTTTTTCCCTGCGCCTGCACCTCGTTCAGGAGGCTTGGAACCCCCCCCTCACTCACCCCCCCCCCTCCGTTTGTCGGTGATGCCTTCCGCGTTCCCAATCTTCCGTTTTATCTTTTCCACAACTTGATCTTACCTTCCCCTTCGCCCCCCCCCCTCGCGCTCCACACGGACTGACAACAATTCCTTTTCGCTCTTTTCCGGCATGGGCGCCCCTTTGTTTGACGCCTTTCCAAGTCCCGGTCCCCTATGCCGCCACCCCCCAGATCGCCCCTATAAATCCCTAGCCTCTTTCCTCCACACCCTTCGTTCGCGGTATCTTCCCCCCTTGACACTCCCCCATTGTTTGCTACCATGCCCTCCCGCCAAGATTTTTTCGACCCCCTCCCTGCCCCTCGCCACGTCGGTCTAGAGCTAGTGACTCCTATATGATTTTATTTAGTCCGCTAGTCTTTCTTTCTTCCTAATCACCGCGCTTGCCCCACCACTTAGCAAACCGTGTGACCCAGCCCGTCTTTCCGTCATCGTCACCTTGCCTGTCGTGGGATTATTTCTCACCAGTTCCCCCCCCCTGTTCCCGTTTTTGACTACCGCTCCGGCCCTTTCCTTATGACTCCCCCCCCAACCTTATTTCCTTCACCCGTATGGAGTCCTGCCTTCACCGGGTATTCAAGATTACTATAACCTGTGTCTTCTGGAATTTTTTTCCCATCTAGGTCTTTCGTGCCGTGCAGCCCCCCATCTCGTCGCAACCTCCCGTCTCTTTACCCTATACCCAACACCTTCCCATCCCCTCCCTCTCTCATCGTCTTTCATTGCCCTACATGCTTGCATCTACTCCCTTGAGCCGGTACTTTCCTGCGAGCTATCGTCTCAACGCAGCTTGCTTTTCCCCCCTTTCAACTTTCTGTTTTCACCCCACCTTTGGAGTTGAGACCCACCCCGAAAATTTCACTCTGGGAGCCCAATCAGCACCCTTTTATCCTCTTGGCCATTTCCGCTCCCGCCCATGTGAAGACAGCCACCTGGCCCCCGCTGAACCTCCTGAAGTTGAACTATTTTTTTTTTAAGGCCCCTCCCTCCTTCCTTAGGTCTCGCTGACACCTGGTACCACCTTGCATTCTTCCCCTTCGCGGCAGCACGTACGTCCTACCTCGCGTTTACTTGCCACGACACACGCCCACACCTCATTCGCACCGAGTTGTGCGTATTCTTTGTTTCACCCTTCGTTTTTCTCCCCACACTCCCTAAGAGCGAGCTCGGGTTTACAACTATTAGTTGTTTTCACGAATGCTTCCACCCCACTGTTAGGATGAGTCTTCTCTTTCCCCCCCCCTCCATTTTCGAGCCCGCACGGGAAACCATGTCACTGCTTTAACACAAACGAAATCCTGTGATGCCTTTCAAGTGTGCTTTTCATTTCCATTTGTTCCATTTTTTTTTACCCCCTTTACTTGCTTTTACCCTTCCAAGTCTAGCCTCTGGCTCCGGCAGCAGCCTGGGAATTATGACTTGTTATTCCACTTTATCTTCCGGACCTTGATATTCTCTTAGGTCTTCTCCCCCTTATTTTGCTAACACCATACTACTGAGACCGAGTCCTTTATGCTTCACTTCCCCCTAGTTTCCACGTTGCGCCCCCCGCCCCCCATGCCATTTTTTGACGTTCTTTTTTGCGTGACGTCCCCCCCAATATAGGCCCTGCACCAGAGTGGCCTCACTGCCCTCATGTATCCCCACCTCCGGAATCGGTTTATTTGTTTAACTCGAAACCCCTTCTTTCTCTTACCCTTGGCATCTTTTACTCAAATACGTCCACCGTCGCAAGCCCCTTTTTTTCTCGCCTATTCCTCTTTTTTTCTTCTTTCCCTCAATTCATTGATTAGATAGTCTTCGCAAGTTCCCGCTAATCCCTGATTTGTGCGTCCGTTTACTTACGACTTGCCTAGTATTCCCAAGGTCGCCAGCCCCATTCCTGCTCTATCCTCCGAGCTGCAATTTTTTGAACCACCGAGATTGTCGCTTTCCAGTTACGCGCCGTGCCGTTGTGGTAGACTTAGTTGCCAGTAGGTCCCCCCTCATTTTCCTTAGCGACTTTTTTTTCTTTTTTCTCTCCTTTACGTCTGCTTTAACTCCTTGTTTGCCCTTTGAGGGCTTGAGCAGAATGACCTAATCCCCGGATCTTAGGAATGTCTTGTGCACAATTTTTTTCCACGAAAGCCGGGGGTGACCCCCGAACCGTGGTAATCCGCTTTTCCCTTTTCTTTCAATGTCCGTCCATAATGCCCCTAACATTCCCCCTTTCCCCAGATCCCTCCCAGCGGCTTAGTTTTCCTCGGAAGCTGAATGAATAAACATTTTATCCCCCCCCCTTTTCTGTACTCTCCCCTATTCCCATGCCATATTGCAGCATGGCCCTTCTCCTTTTTTCCACCCGTCCCTCATTTCTTCCCCTCATCATTTCCGCTTTCATTGTCCCTGATTGGATCTGTCCCTAGCGGCGCCCGGACTAACACCTCATTGAAGC
>Ga0179593_1516453_pt1 | contig 11301 bp, 15 predicted proteins | sample CZODoug2_1_08_16_FD_185931 | JGI IMG/M metagenome (GOLD analysis project Ga0179593, IMG submission 185931) | Vadose zone soil fungal communities from Angelo Coast Range Reserve, California, USA - CZODoug2_1_08_16fungal (PacBio error correction) | ecosystem: Environmental > Terrestrial > Soil >... | reverse complement strand
TTAGGTCCTTCCCCTCTCCCCATTGGCAATCTGGGTCCTTTGGGTTGCATCTCAACGAAGAGGTAATTGTTCAGCGTTGGTTATTAAACCAGAAGTTTCCCTTTCCCCATGGATTACCCCTTCTTGATCAAACATGGCATTATCCCCATGTTTCCCTTCCCTTTATGAACACACCCTGTGTGAAAGCAGGGAGTCAAGTTCCTCCTTGTTTGCCCTAGACTCCTGTAGTCCTTTTCCCCAGTCCCAACACAGCCTCTTTTTGAAAAGGGAAGGCCTCCCCGTTTTAGCTCACGCGTACAGACGCTCTTTAAATCGTACGGTCTTTTCCCTTTTTCCCTGCCCCCTCCCCCTGCCCCCCCCAATGTTGAGTCCACCTCCCCTTTTCTCCCTGAAACGGACGGGGTCGGGCTTTGGAAATTCGCTGAAATGTAAGGCATTCTTCCTCACCTAATCCATGAGATTCCTTGCAGTGCCTCGGCTAATATCAACCTCCATTTCTTAGAAAGAAGCTTGTTTTTAGCGCCAAGACGATCCTTTTCCTAGTTCGAGCGGGATGCCCTTTCCCTCCCCTTCAGTGGATGCGCTCCAAGCAGGTCCTTCCTGCATTCAAGACTGCTTGGTGTCTCCCTTCCGGACGAGACGATGTCAGCCTAACCCCGACCTTCCCTCTTGGTACAACATTGCAGGATCTGGACCAACGGACGATCGCGAAACCCCCCAAAGTTAAGGCTTGATTTGGATAAGGAGAGGAAGGCCCCTTTGAGGTTAAACAAGCGGGATACTTTTTTTCCTCTCCTGTACGAAGACCTCGGGCGAGTTTTTTCTTTCGTGCTGCTGGAGTGTTCCAGAAGTGGGTTATCCTCTTTTTTTAAAAGGATTCCACGATGATACCCACATCAAACTTTTCTTTTCGTATGGAGAGTCCTATTCCTTTCATGAGTGTTTGGATTCCTCCTCCCGCAGTTCGGTTTAATCTCCCTTGTTTTGAAGTAAAGTTCTCCCTTTAGCAAGGTAGCCCCCAAAAGGGAGCCTTTTTCTTGGTCCGAGGGTCCTGGCGGGCGCACCCTCTTTTTTTTCCAAGCATTTTCGTATCGAAGGGTATTTCTGTAGCACTTTTTGGTTACGGATCAAAAAGATGGTAGACTTGTTGATCGGAGATCCCCCTCCCCCCAAACGTTCAAGCCCTCGCCCGCCAATCTCGCACTTGAATCTCCGGGAAAGATAAGGACCTTCTCCCAAGGGCGCGACTCCCTTTTTTTTTCGACTGCGTTTCCCTCCAAGGGCGGATTAGCTGATCGGACGGGCCTTTTTCCCTCTCGGATTCGCGCACCCCTAGGTGACGCTTTTTAGACCTTGAGCAAAATTTTTTTTTTTTTCCACATTTCTCATTTCCCCATCCCCTCCCCCCGACTCGGTCTTTGCCTCTCGGTCCAAGAAACGAAACGCACGGAATTTTCATCCTGAATCAATCCAACATCCTTTTTTTTTTCCCCGTCTGAATTTCTGAAGCTATTTTGCTCCTCTGGATTCTTGGTGCGGAGTATCCCTATTAGGGTTCGCGGACTGGGCCGAAGATGTTTCTCTTTTTCCTCCCCCCAAAAGCCAAAACCCCCCCCCCCCCTAGAAAAATCCCCTTCTTAGTAACGTATGCCCCGCCTCTTCCCGCCCACACAAATCGGTCAGTTCCCCCCATTCTTGGCCGGAAGTCGCCCCTCAAAGACGACATTATTCTTCCCTTTGCATGGGATCAACAAGCGTTTCCCCCCTCCTCCTCTCGTCATAAACAACACTCCGCCTTCCCCCCTTTGCATAAATCCACTTGATTGATGCTCCGAGCTGCCTACTCCCGGACTCAAAACTTGGCCCCTCAAGTATTTTTTTTCGTTCAGCAGTCGAGTTCTCCCGAAAAAGATCGGCGTTTGCTTTTCCTCCCCCCCAATAGAGACCGCCGCCGTGAATGGCGATGGCTCCCTCCCCGTCTATTTTCGGAAATAACTTCCCCTTCCTCGACAATCAATGTTAACCCCACTATCTCTCTTTTTTGTTGAGAGAGTTTTGTAGACCCGATTGGCGCTTTTTATTCAGAAAAATATACTGACCATTTACATCTGGCCATTCAAGGCGGTAGTAATTGGTAGTATGATGGGGCGATGATCACTCCCTCTCTTTTTTTTGGTGTTCGGACATGCTGCCACTACTGGACTTTCATCCCTTGGGATTCCGGAGTATGGCAGTTATAATCCCGGCAGTTCAAGGGATTTATCCTTCACTTCTTCCCTTTGAAGGCGGGGGTTGGCTCTTCTTTTTGTTTAGGATACACGAAGTCAAGATGGCCTCTTTATTAATCCTTTCCTTCTTGTAGTAGGACGCGGCCGATTTTTTTGCGGATTGAATCGTCCCCTTTTTGGGGAAACCGTGACGATTTTTTCTCTTCTTCTTTTAGGATCTTGCAGTTGGGCCCCTTTCCGCGTCACTGACCAAACCCAGATTTATTACTAGCCTCTCCAGGAGGGCAGCGCGTTCAGGAAACGGTGAGGGGATGTTTTCTTCTTCCCTTATTTCCGTGGCGTTTCTTTTCTGAAAAAGTAGCCTACATGTCCTTTTTTCGTAGTCAGAGGTTGGCCATTTCTCCCCTGAAGGATGGGCCCCAGCAAGATGTTAGAATGTCTGGGCACTCCCCTCCCCCCCCCTCGTCTTGCTTTCATGGATATTGAGCTTGATAATCTGCTCTCCTACCTTTCGAGAACCAGAGCACCCCTTAATGCAGAACCTTCCTTCATCTCATGGTCGGCGTTTTTTCGTGGTGGCGTTCGCGTCTTCCTTCTTTTGAACGGACTTGGTTTGGGTGAGATCCAGGATCAAACAAATCCCCTTCTTTTTCTGAGTCTTGCTAAAGTTTTTAATCGCCTCTTTTGAGAATCAGCTTGGGATGTCTCCTCTCACCTCGGACAATTAAACAGCCTCTCACCTCAGCTCCATTTGTCGCTCCGGCCCGCACCTCCTTTTTCCAGGCTTCCCCCTGGTCTATATTTCACTGCGCCCCATACTTTTTTCCCCTCCACAGAGAAACGAAAACTGCTCCCCCACTCTCTTGGACCTTCTTTTCTCTGCAAGCAAATTCAGCATCGTTTTCCTCCCTCGTTATCCCCACCCCCCCTGATTTCAACCCATTCTCTCTGACGCTGCTTTTTTCACTCCAGATGATGGGGACGTATCAAGCTCCCCCTTGCGTTTCTCCTCCTCGTTTGTTCTCCTGAGCCCCAAGAGCGGCCCTCCTCCTTAATTTTTTGAATTTCGCGCGCGTTGGAAGTGATGTGTCCTCTTTTCGTAGTCCCGCCGGGGACCGAAGAAGCTGTACGACTTATGCGCTGTTGGGGAGGGGGGAGGGGCCGCCTTTGGGGAGCCTTTATAGAGAACTTCGAGACTTCCTTGAGCCCTCCAACACCAATTCTCTAGGCCTATGACAGAACCTCCTAGAAGATACCGGTCGTAATAAGATACCGAGAATTTGAAGATCATGATCTGAAGTTATTAAAGGACGGATTGGAGCCCTCCTAACCTAATTTGCCCCTTTAATGCTCTCCTTCGGCCTATTCCATGACAGGTACACTGCATGCGAAGGTATTCCTTGGACCCCTCACGAGACGGAACCCTTAAGCTGCAAGGCCTCTTCCTCGGACTTTTACACCCCCTTGGAGCCCACTCAACTTTTTTTCCTTTCGCGAGGGGTCGTGTGGTTTTCCATTCCCGAACCTTTGGCTGCTTTTCCTCATCTTCGGTATGGAAAAGGCACAACTTGGATCCATCATCCTGCTGGAGTGGACCGAAAGATAGATTACGACTCATGATTCTTCTCTTCAGTTTCCACCCTGACGCCATTGATGGTGTTCATCATGACGGCGACTTGTATTCCAGAGCTCTCTGTTGCCCTTGTCTTCCGTTTGACCCTGGTCCACTTTTAGAAACCACGGCTTGCACCAATTCCTCTCGTTACCTCCAACCCCATTCCTTGGATTGGCCCCCTTTCCTCACGGACCTTCTCTTTTTGTTTGAGAGAGCTACGTCGGCCTTTTCCCTATCGACAATTGGTCTACAGGAATGTTGTTGTTTCCCTTCCGTTAAACGCCCTTCCTCCGAAGTGCTGACCGGCTGGTCAAAAGGACCTCCCTGGGCAACAGCGGCGTTACTCTCTCCTCCCCATGGCGATTCCCTTTTATGAACCACAAGGTCGTGACCGCAGGGCCAGGTTCATGAGGTTTCTTTCCTAAGGACCTTTTGTTTTCCCCAGCCCTACGTCTTTTTTCCTTGTCCCAGGGAACCTTTGACTAAAAGTGTTTTTTCCCGACGATCTTTTTTTTTTAAATCGTTCGACACCTCGGAACCCCCACCTTGGCGAGTGCCACTCCCCCTTTTGCAGATTGGAAAAGTACGTTAAGCTCTTTTCCCTTATGGAATGGTAAGGCTTCTAGTACCCCGTATTTTTTCCCTTTCACGTTTCCGTTTCAAGTGCTCTGGATTTCCTCTCCCGCATTCCATGGCAGCTCCCGACGTCTTTGGCGTTATTTTCTCTTCCGTTCCTATTTCTTAGTCGACACGCTGTCTGTGTCAGTCTATTGATCCTCGCAGGATCATAGTCTTTAATAGACAGAAGGGTCCTTTTCCCTTGGTGTCGAACCTCTCAAGACTCACCCCTCCCCGAACGCGCTCCCCTCGCTTTCCCGGTCTTGTCCCTCGAAGGAATAGAGGATCACGATTTCCAATGACAAATTCCCCCCTGAACTCCAGTTAATTCCTCTCTTTGGTATAGTAGTTGCCCTTCCCTAAGGTCTTTTTTCCCTCTTCTCAGGAGTTGAGAGTCTCGCAGAAGTACAATCACAATTTACCCCGCACGTAGTTCTTTTTTTCCCCTTTTTTTTGGTTCGAACTCCACTATCTAAACCTTCTACATCCCCAGTTTTCTTCCTCTTTCTGAGAGCGTTCAAAGAGCTTTGGCCTGAAGGTGGTCGTGGTTTTTTTCGGGATTTTTCCTTTTTCCATTTCACGGGGCCTTTTTTTTTCAGACCGTCCCCAGTTGGCCTTCTTCCTCGATTTTGCAGTTTTTTTACCAAGGGAGTCTCCTCTTCTACTGTCGCTCACGACAAGCTTTCTTTTCTCGCATCGCGTCATTCCATTCTTCCTGTTGGAAGGGTATCTTCACTTCCGGGGTTACGGCCCCCGCCCTTGATTCCAAACCTCAGTGCCAAAGCAACTTCCCCTTGCCCGCCACCAGCGTCTTGAAGAGATGCCCCTTGCCCCCCGCTACAGCTCCTTTTTGATCTGCTTTATTACCCTTTTGTTCTCGCAATCGGATGATTTTCTCCGCTTTGAATTCTGAGAAGATATCCCCCCCATGCTCTGTTCGGCCCCCCCACGATTTTTTCATCCTGAGCAACTGCTTTTTTGCAAAATATTTTCCGTCCGTCCCCCCCCACTTGACAAACCAATCTTGAAGACTCTTTTCCCAACCAGGCATCTACCTTCGTTTGACTCTACTCTTCAAGACTTTTCAATCCTCTCAAATCCCAACTGTATTAACTTCCCCTTTACTACTCTTTTTGAGCGACAAAGGTTGCTTCTCTCCTCTTTAGTGTTTTCCCGGGCGCGGACTTTGAGCTGTTTCTACTCACCTTCACAAACACCACAATCATCCCCCTTTCAACGCATTTCCCCCTCCGTTCCCTCTATACCCTAATTCCTCTTCCTCCCGCACCCCCCATCGGGACCTCGTTACCTAACTACCCCCTTCTGCGTCCGTCGAAGGCAAATCTTCTTTGCATGTTTTTTTTCTGAAACTTTTCCCCCACCCCTGATCCCACCCCGCCTTCACCCTTTTTTGTTTCTTTCCTAGCATAAATCCACTTGACCTTCTCCTTTCTTCTCCGCGCTGCCATCCTCCTCCCAACTTGCCCGGTTCGTGTCTTAGCAGCCCCTCCCACCTCCTGAACACCTTACGCTGAGTGTAATCGCCCTCCCTCCTCCTCCCCGTCGACCCGCCCTTTGTATGGCCCCCAGGATCTAATTTATTTCGGAATTCTAGGCACGTCCCCCCCCCCCCCTCTCAAACCTTTATTCCATCTCCCTCATTGTTGAGAGAGATTTTTTGACCCCGCCCTGATGTGGAGAGTTCCTTTAATTCCGAAATATTACCCATTCATTCCTTTCTGATGTCTCTGCGGATCTTTGGCGTGGTTTTTTCCCTTTGCTGCTCTGACATGCTGCACAAGGACTTTCAGATTGCCCACTTTTCTTTCTTCTATTGAAGATCTTCAGTTCAATCCTTCTCACCCTTCGATCCTCTATGATGCGGATTTGCGTCCCACGCTTTTTGCAAGCGAATAATCTCTTCTTTTGCAGGACTTCGTTCCTCCCCCTTTGGTAGTAGTCTTTGTTGCGGATTTCTTCATGTTCTTTCCCCCTTCTCCGATTCTTCTTTACGATGTTATGTATTTTTTTTGGGGGAGGTGAGTAGAACATTTTTCCCCAGTCCGCGCCCTTGAAAACCCTTCTACTCAGCACACCTTTTTTCCGCGTCGTCTGTAAAGTTTTTCTTTTTATCCTTTCCCACGGCTTTTCTGCTTCGTTTCTAATGAACCCCACGTAGAGTCAACTACTTAGAATTATGTTTTGGAGTCTTAGTCAATGATGGGTTTCTCCCGGACTTCCGACGCCCTTCTGGTCTGATTGACCCCGAAACGTCGCCTCGGTGTTTTTAGTGTAATAATTATGAGTCTTTTTCTTATCCCTTTTTTCACTTCTCCTCGTTCCGAGGACCGCGAAACAAGTTTCAGGCAGTCACCAAGGGGCGCCCTTGGTCTGCAATCTCTCCTTTCTTCTTTTTTCTTCTCGTCCTGGAACTTTGGCCCTGATTTTGAGTGCTCAAAGCCCCCCCTCTTCGAACCTTGTTCTGCTCTCCCGTAAAAACAGTACCCGTCACTTAACTTCCTCTTGTTAGAATGGCTGGCTCCAGATTCACCTTGTACAATGAACCCCCTCCTCGAAATTTCGAGGACCCTAGCCCTTTCTCCCCTCTCCTTACTCTTTCCCTTCCCCCACTGTTAGAGGTCACCGTTGACTGCGGATTCTTTTACCGAAAACCCCTCGACACACGAAACGAGGCCTTCCTTTTCGCTCTCCGATCGCACGCAAACGCTCTGGGAAAATTTTGGAACCCCTTTTCCCTCCGTGCTTTTTTAAGCGATGATGGGGCCTTCTTCTCTTCAAATCCGGGATCCCTCTTAAGCCTTTCTGGTGCCTGTTCTCCCCTCTCGTAATCAGCTTTTTTTCGCTGAAATTCTGGGCCTCTCCTTTTTTTCCCTTCTTCGTGCTTTTTCTGACAAAGCCTGTGGTACAATAGAGACGCTCGTTTTTTGGTGATTTTCTGAGAGTTTTCTTCCTCTTACGGGAGCGTCTGCGTCCCCCGAGGACCTCCTTGCTTGTTTTCCCTAGCTTAAGCGCATCCTTACGGGTGGCGACTTTTCCCCCCTGATAGGGGGACGTCTCCTGACTCGGCCCCTCCCAAGACTCTTGCCATCCTTTCTCGATTCCTTCCAGTTGACTGAAAATTCATGCGACTACCTGCGGCTGCAGCGCCTTCCTTAGCCTCCCCTTCCAGCAGTTCCCTTTCCCCCGCTTGTCCAATCTGCCTACAGTTTTCTTTCTTTTTTTTTTCTTCTTTACGTATCGAGTACACCTCTGGAACGGAGATAAACCTTATTCCTTTTACCCTTTTCAGATTTCGCTCTGCTGATGGGGCATCCCTTTTTTTTTTTCTTAAGGAGTTTTTCTTTCCCCCTTGTTAGGGACTTCACGTTCTACCTTGATGGTGTTCTCCCCCTTAGTAGCATGTGTATCCATATATTTTCCACGCCGCTCTTTTTTCCTTTTGGGCCGTGGTCCCCCAACTTTGGTTTTTTTTCCTCCCCACGTGGAACACTTCCTCTGTTACAGTATTCTGCCCCCCCCCCTTCGTAGTGCCCCCCCCTTTCCAAAGGCCTTATCCTTCGTTGTTTTGTTTCTTTCACGGTCATCTTATTGGCCATCCAGGCGTGGTCTTTGCAGACTTTCCACGATTCTTTTTCATTTTTTCTCAGAAGTTGACCCCGTTTGGATTACAACTGGATCCTCGTCCTCAAACACCTTTACCCCTTTTCTTAGCTCCTTTGGCGACTCCAGGAACAAAATTTTTCTCGGGAGTACTCAATGAGGTCTCTCCGTCTTCGTGCAGCGCTCTTCCCCAGCCCCAGCAGCCCTCCTCTTTCTGTGACCCAAGTTGTGAGCCTTTCGCTCTTGGACCCTACGTTCAATTCGTGTCCCACCCCTCCCCACCTCCCACTCTTGAGAACCTTTTTCCCGTGTTTTCCCCCCAATTTTGCAGATTCCCTGTCCGCGTTGTTTCCTCTGTGAATGTTAAGGCACTACGCGGCCATCAGTTAAACGTCTTTTATGATTTTTCCGGGCTCTCGGATCACAGCATTCCCATTTTTCCGACTTTTTGTTAGCGCCAAGCGAGTCCTACGGCGGGGTTAGAAGTCGACCCTTCCTTTATTCCGCTTACCTGGTCATTTTTCCTCCCCGAAGGCAGGGCAATCTTGTTTTTTTTTTTTTAGATTTTAGTGAGAAGAACCTCTCGCCTCACCCGAAAAACGTTTTTAGAGATGTTACCACATTTTCTTTTTCCCTAGCTTTTGAGCGGGACACTTGCTTCGAGGCGCTAACATGCGGTTTCAGGCGGTAGGCTCTGATTCCGCTATTTCCTTTGATTCAGGCACCGCATCTTCCTCCCTTTTTCTTCCTGAGCCTTCCTCCTTCCCTCAAGCTTCTTTTCCCCCCCTTTTCGTTTTCTTTCAAACTCGTGTTACAAGAAGTGTCCTCCGAGTGAATTGCCTAAGCTGCATAAACCCTCCCCCCCTTTTTGATCTTAGAGCGTCGTTTTTTTTCTAGTGGAAAAGACTTCGTATGTTGTGCACTAGGGTGGACATCATTATAGACTTGGTCCTACCTTTTTTTTCTGAGGGTAGCGTCCACTCTTATTTAGCTGTTCCTTGGAAGATCTTAGACTTTTTTTCAAATCCATCACGAATCGGGCGTCTTCCACCTTTCTGTTGAAGCGGTATCCTTCGCCGGCTTTTTTTTCTAAACCCCTTCCTTGAGACCCTTTTTTTCCCCCCCTCCGTTCCCCCCGCGCTCCCCAGCGCGCACTTTTTTTTCCTCCCCGCTTCCCCTCGGGCACGCTCGGCGGCTCCCGGGCGATTGTTTTTCCTTTCTCGTTTTTCTCTCCCCCCCTGGCTTCGCTTTCCGGCCGCTCAGATATCCCTCTCGCTTTCGCGCAACCCCGCTCGTTCCCCTTTCTACATGATCCACCTGCTTTTCTCTTCCGTCCGTTAAATCCCCCTAATTGAATACCCGACTTCTACTTTTTCTTTCGATCCCGCCCCCCCCCCTTCCCCTTTTCCAATCCCCTCATCACTGCAGACTGCTACTCTTCGCGAAAAGGGTGCTGCCCCTCTTTTTTTTCGGGCGTTCCTTTCTAATACTCAAAAACCCAATAAAAATCCCTCCCTCCGTCTTGGCCCGCCCATGCCCGCCCTTCCCCTTCCTCCTCAAAAAATCTGGCTCTCATACCTACCCTGCAGTCGAATAATTTTCTTTCGAGTTCTTCTCACCACCTTCGTTGGCTCAATTAGTCATTAAACAACCCTTCCTCCCCCCCCCCCGCTCCCGGTGATTTCAGGTGATACTCTCCACGTGAACCTGCTCTTGTGTGAACTCCGGAATCCACAATTTCCCCCCTTTTCCTTTCCTGGGTCTCTTTTTCTGCGGCCTACCCCCTCCCTCCGGGTCCTCTTTTTCTTTTAATAGACCTCCCCCCTTCATGATGCGATGATACTTGGAGTTTCTCTTTTCCCTTTCCCGTATTCCCCCTCCCTTTAGTCACCCCGACGTTTTTTTTTTTTTCGATGCTTTTTCTCTCCTCTCATGAAAAATATAAGGACAAGTTGATTTTGCCACTTGCGGGTTAGAATGGCGGTATTCTGATGGGTCCCCCTCTTCCGGATCTTTTTTCAGGGGCCGTCTACCAGGTCTTTCCCATTTTTTGGATTCCTGCTTTTTTCGCGGAGACTCCCGCCTTCCATTGCTACTTATCACAATTTCCTTTTTTTTCCGCGTGTGTTTCCCCTGACACGCGGTTTTCTTAGAATTTTTCCGACTTCTTCCCCTCCTTTTTTTTAGGAAGCTTTTTTAACAATGCGGCATGGGCGCGTTCCCCCCGTGACGAAGCATCTTATGTTTATGTTTCTTTGTGAGGTTTTCTTTCCTCTTTTTCCAAACAGAGGGTAACTCTCCTTAGTCCTGTATTTTCGTTCCTTCCACGTTTCGGGGATGTGGATTTCTCCTTTTTGTTCTTGGCTAATGTGTCTTCCCCGGTAGAGTTTTTTCTCCGTATGTTTTTTTTTTTTCGTCAATGCTGTTCCTTTAATTAAAGGATCACGACACGGCAGAAGTTTGTCTTTTGATTCCACGCCCTTCCTTTTTTGGATTCCCTATCCTTTCTTTCATTAGAGATCTGACTAACGATTTCGAGACCCACTCCCATTCGTTTCAGTCCCCCCTGGGAGGAAGATTTTCCGCCGCGTTCCCCCAACTTGCGTCTTTTTTTCATTGGCTTTGGCACTTTTCTTGTTGAGTTTTTCTCTCTACATTGTTTCTTTCCTTTTCCTTAACCCGGCCGTTTTTTCCCCCCTTTCCGGGAATACGACTTTTGATTGAGTACCCCTTATTAGTCCTCCAGTATCCATCCAATGACTCCCCTACTTTTGAACACCTTACAAGGCTCTATGATTTATGCAAAAACTGTATAAGAGGTAACCTCCTACGCTTCGTCCCACAAAAACGAGGACCCCATCCACTCCTTATTGGACCGAACGTTTATTTTTTTTCGATATTTTTTTCCCTTTCTCCTCTTCCTTCGTGGAACCACTCTTTCCTCTCGACGACGTGTCTTTTTTTTGGTACTCCCTTTTCCCTTTTCTTACTTCTCCCCCTTTTTTTCTCTTCCAGCCTTTTCATGCCTCTCTGAGCCCCCCCCCTGAATCAGAGCCTTAACTTTGTGCGCTTGACCCCTCTTTTTCTGTCGGCTTTTTTTTTGATCTTACGTTGTGGTTCTGATAGGACGCTAGTTTTTGGTGAGGATGACGCTTTTTTATATCGTACGAGATATTTCGCCACGAAGTATGAAATTAGACCCCTTCACTGCTTGTTTCA
>Ga0179593_1479148_pt1 | contig 11301 bp, 10 predicted proteins | sample CZODoug2_1_08_16_FD_185931 | JGI IMG/M metagenome (GOLD analysis project Ga0179593, IMG submission 185931) | Vadose zone soil fungal communities from Angelo Coast Range Reserve, California, USA - CZODoug2_1_08_16fungal (PacBio error correction) | ecosystem: Environmental > Terrestrial > Soil >... | reverse complement strand
CCCCCCCGTAAGATTTCCTAGTTCAGATTGCGGTGGCCTCTGCTGCACCCTGGGTGGTCGGGTGCTGTCGGAACACGGTGAACTCTACTTCCCAGATCAACCATTCGTTGAAGTGACTACCCTGTGCCATTCCCCTACTATGTGGTTTGTTCAGCTCTCTTGGTCCATGGACTTCGACATGGAAAAGAGCAGGTTGGGATGTTCGACGGCCCACCCCCCCTTTACTGAGTCTCGTTTTCCTCGACTTTGCCAGACTAAGTTGCTGTTCCCGACCGGGCGGCTAGATGTTCAACCTTGGACCTTTCGTTTTTGGACTTTTCTATTTTACGTTGACCCTCCAAGATTTCCTGGAGCTGGAGTGCCTCCGTTGCACCATTTTTGATTTTTTCAGTTTATACTATGTGCGGACGCCCCACCTGGGTCTCCGGACAAGCACGGTCCGTCATCTCCAGTCGGCTCCTTTGTTCATTTATTTTGGTTAGCCTCCTTTTTCCCCACCTATCATTTCCAGTGGCCCTTCCTGACGACATCCCTTCTTTACTACACTAAGGTAGCAGGTTTTTTGCATTCCTTCACTTCCGTTTAGCCGGTAGCTTACCAGATGCTTATCCGACAGTTCCTACAACATCAGGCTTTTTCTCCAGCTGGCCCAGTAACCTCTGGCTTTCGTCAACGTCCCCGACCGTCTGGCTCATCATCTGTATATAGGATAAAGGAAGTAGATTATCTTTCCCCCCTTGGTTATGTTTTGGAAGTTCCTGCTCGTCACTGGACTGTGCTGCCCACCTTGCCCCCCCTGATTTGTTTTTTCCCTTTTGGTCGCTTCGTTCCTGATCTCCACCCACGCTCACCCAATGATCTTCCTGGTTTTTTTTTTAGAAGCGAAAGAGGGAGTCAGGCCGTGTTTCAGTTTGCTGACATTTTTGCAGCTGTCGAGACAACCGATTCTCTAACCCCCTTCCTTTTCCCGAGGAGGACCTTTCCCTGCGAGGACGTCCCCCCTTCAGTGATCTCGTTGATCGAACACGCCCGGTTGCGGTAACTTCCCGTTGAAATTAGGTTCCCGCCCTTTTTTTCGCCTCCGCGTTTGTGTGTGTTTGGTTATCTTTTCTTCCTGTGACGGGCCCCAGTTTCAGGAACAATGTTGATTTTGACCTTTCCCTTGGCTCTCCTCAGTGAAATTGGACGACCTTCTCAGTAAAATGAACTCTTCTCTAACCAGTTAACCGCGCCGCTCCCGACCTTTTTGTCCGCGTTAAGCACGGAACGGGGTCTCATGTCTTCATGAGTTAAGCGAGAGCTGTACCCAATTTCGCTCTACCAATCCTGTCCGCGCTTTTCCCGTCTCCGGCATACTCCTGAATGCTAGGTTGCAGCTTTCCCTTTCCGTCCTTGCGTCATAGGTTTCTCGAGTTAGTTTTTTTGTGTGTCCAGTAGCTGAGTCCCGCCTTTTTAGTCGAGTACCTGGGGGTCTGTCTTGGCCGTTCTGGTTTGAATGCTTGAGGGTCTCGGCCCAGTTCCTATGCTGTTTAACCGCACTTCTCTTGGCCGAGGATCCCTCGCGCGGCAAAGTTTTCTTCCCCAGCTTGTTCCCTTGAGGAGAGAGACGGAGTTTACTTAGCGGGTCTGTGATCGGGTCTTTAGCCGCCTGGGCGGCCTATAGAGTACCATATGATCGCGTTTGTCGGTAATACTCCCTTTAAGGACCGGCTCTTTTTTTCCCGGCCCTGGACGGTGGGCGTCTTAAGAGGATTTCCCGGTACGTGGCCTGCTGCCTAGGTGGTCAATTCCACGTTGCCCGCTCCCCGTAAGTCAAGTCAGGCGACGGCAACCCCCCCCGATTCCACCCAACGATCCTCCTTCCTTGCTGAAAAAAGGTTTTTCTCCCCTGTACTCTGCGGACCCAGTTACGGTTTTGTTGCAGGGCCTGTTTCTTAATTCTTACTGTCTCTGTGGGAACGCCCAGTTGTTTCTTTCCTCAGAGCCGCCCCGGTACGATTCCTAGAAATGACGTTCGTGTTTTGGCTGTCCTTCTTACATGTGTTTGTTCTGTTACCTACCTCAGTCCAACTTTAACGAACTCTGCGGCATCTTGACCGGTTCTTCTGCAGCAATGAGCCTAAGTGCCTGTTTGGCATTTTTTGAAAAGTGTTGGCGACGTAGGCCGGCATCTTGGTTCCTCCGATGGGTAGGGTGCTGCTCTTCCCCGCAATTCTTCACACTGGCAAAGGTTCAAACCTATAATAAGGCCCCCGCCCCGCTTTTTTGTTTTGCGAACGAGAGGGTCACCTGGTCCGTCCAACATTCGATGTCTCTTCTTCCTGAACTCCCTCTGCTCGGCTTAGTTACATTTGTACCGGCGGTTTTTGTTTGGTTTGAGATTTTTCACCGTTGCTGTCCAGTCGTGCCGTTTGTTACGGCAGCAGTACCTCTCACGACCTTCCGCATTACGGCAACGTGACTGTCCCCGGACATTGAGTCGCCATTCACGGCCCGGGCCCTTGGCCTCAGGATGGAGTGATTAGGACGCCCCTACTTTCGCCGTTAGTGTCATTTGATGAAGGGACTGTCTCTTTTTCGGTGGTTTTTGGATTCCACGACCATAGCACACGGTGATGCATTTCCTTTATGGCACTGATTCCTCTTCCGGGGGTTTCTTTTCTCCCCCCTTTTTGGTTCACCGATTGTTCATCGACTTTGTTCGCCTTGGAGTCCTGCTGTGCATTCCGTCTCACGTCTTCGCAGATCGGTGGAGATTACCCTCCTCCCCTCCTCTAAATCCTTTGTTTGGTTGAGAGCTATGTTGTGTTTGGCCCGATCTCGGTTCTGCCGTGAGCATGAATGATTACCACGTCTGTTGAACACCACATTCCGGAAGTTTCTAATGTTCCCGGTTCGGGGGCGTTGGAACTCCAAAGGACCGATGATCGTTCCTTCTCGGGCCTGGCACAGCATCCCCTTTTTTTTCCTGCGCGAATCCCCCCCATCCAACGTGCAAGTTCGAAGGGAATGAACCTCGCTCCCTGGCTCCTTTCTGTCTCTATCCTTCCAGCTTATCGGTGCCCATGGTTGGTTTCCTTCTCTTTTTTAATGACTTTACTTCCAGGTCCGCTCCCTAGACTGAAGTGTTTGTCGTTACGGGTCGGGGAGCCTCGCTGCAGAACGTGCACGATAAGACACCACACAGTGCAAGCTGCCGATCCTCTCCTCCCAATGAAGCTCCGATCCTTGGATGTGGTTGAGCCCAGGTAATGATGCCCTAAACTTGCTCTGTTTTCAGGAGGATATTGCATTTTGCAATGTCAGCCAGATCGCTATTCAGTCATTTATTCGAACAGGAATCGCACCACTCCAGTCCACCCCCGCCGCCAGCTGGCATGAACAGTCCCACAGGCCGGCGTCTCTTGCTGCGGAAAACCCTCCCCCGCCCTTCAATGGCCCGCCTTTTTTCCTGACAGGTGACGAATATGCCCGGGAAATCAGTTCCGTCCCCGCAAAATCCAGGTGAGCACAGCTACCGGGGATGCAGTCCATGAACCCCGCGGTCCCTGAAATAGGACGAAGGCCGAGGACTCGCAGCCTTGAAGACAACCTGAACGCTGTCCCTGGGTCCTGAACGTACCCTTGGTAGACCTGTTTTTTTTGTTGGCGGGCAGAGTTTCCTCTCGGTGATCGTTTCTGGTGATTTTTTGGTTACGGGGATTAGTTCTTTCCGGACGGGCGTTGCCCAGTCCGCGTATTTACTTGCCTCTGTCCCCGTCGCCGCCAGCTTTTTCTCTAACCTTCCCTTGTCCATCGGTGAGAGAATGTTTTACTCCGTAAGACGGTTCGCGACCGACGCTCGGATGAAAAGTTTTCCCTGCGATTTACCATGCCCCCATCTCGTGCTTCTGCGGCTGCGATTAACGGCTGGGAAGCAGCCGTTCATCGCCGCCTGTCCAGCGGGCGCCGTTTTTGTGGCAATAAGAAGCCCGGTGCCGCTGGCATCAGTCAAGCGGCCCCTTAAGGCCCATCGCCCTCCCAGCCCCCTTCCTCTCCCCACCGGATGCCCTTTTCTCGGCCACACCTGTGGACACGGACAGTAACTTACACCACGGGAGAGAGACTTAGCTCTAGTCCCGGCGTTAGCTTTTAGTCTGCTGGCCCCCTCCAGGGAACATCGGAGTTAGGTTTTGGATATAGGAGGATGTTGACGCGATCTAGATAAATCCCGCTATACGGAACACAGTATTTCTCAAGGCTTTTTCGTCTTTCGTTGCGGATTTCGGCTTTTTGTCGTCACGTTAATTCACTTCAAGAGTACGCGAGGGTGTTCCCTGAATTCTCTTAAGGGTTGACAAGGGCCCCTTACCTTTTTGCCCGCGGAACTAAGGTCCTGCTTCCAGCTTTTCCGATCATCGAGAGAAGAAAGTCCCCTCCTTTCGCCTTTCACGCTCCGCATACAACCTTTCTTTTCTATAAGCACCCTTCCCTCATGTAGTGCTTCCTCGAGGCCGGTACCCCCTCTCTTTACCCTTTTGAGGCTTTCATCCCTCTATGCCCCCATGTGATATATGAAACTCCTGTCCAGGCTCGAGCGACTTAGCTGAACTTGAAAGAGGAAGCACGAAACGTCTTTGATCGGGTTGTATCCCTCTCTCCCGTAGACCCCATTTAAGTTCCCTCACCCCCATTTTTTTCAATGTCCTTCCAGGAAGGTTAGATGAAATTCCCAATGGAAGCCTCCCATCGTTTTTCCATCCTCCGCCTTCCTGGGATCTTTTCTATTTCCATCTTCTCTCGAAGGGAAGCCCATTTTGTGCGCCTCGGTCCGGGCAGTTTTCGCATGGGGGGGAAAGGTCTTTCCGCGGATCATCCCCCGTTTTGATCAGACCTAGTTTTTCGAGTGTCATTCCTTTTCATACAAAAACTTTTTTTGCTCCGTGAGGTACTTCAACTTTCGGTATTGCTGGACGGATTTTGCGCTCTTTTCTTGGGTCCCCTTCTTCTCCACAGACCTTCGCGTTGACGACTCGGGGAGGTGACGGGATCGGGCTTACGAGCATGCCTGTCGCTACTCTTAATCACATAGGGGGCGCGGCTTTGGTAATTGTCCACGTCCCCGGCTTGGACCTTTCCCCCCTGCTATTTTCGCCCTCGCCCACCCGTAGAGTTCTATGGTTTCTACGCCGCCCTGCTTTCTTGAACGCTTCCGATCTTTTTTATTCAGTTGCACATTTCGCGTGCAGGCCCCACGGAGTGCGTTAGGATGCTTTTTTTGTCCATTGTCACCCATTCCGGTCCCGTTTCCTATGATCTCACCCACAGCCGTGTGGGCCATTTTAGTCATTAAAGTAAAGTTGATCACCTCAATCCTGTCTGCAACCAACAACGGACTTTTCCTCTCTTCCCCGTTAGTCTGCTCTCCTTTTGCAGCGGAAATTAGCCATGCCTGTTTGCCTTTCGAAGACTTTACCCTTGTTAAGCACTGTAGGAGTCTCACAACCCGACAGACCATCTTTTTTCTTTCCCAAACGGCTTTGTGCCTCCCCCCGGCCTCGAAGGATTATTGGCCAGCAGTGACCTCCACCCAAACTTTGACCCCCGACTGGTTCTCATTTTTGGTTAACGAGTTATGCCTTCAACACCCCCGAGCCTTGGTGCCACAGAGCCTGGTCCCGGACGAATATCTCCCCATCCCTTTGGTTTTTAGATATCTTACCCTCACCAATGGCCTCGAGCTATTCTCGGTGGTGATTACATAGTAACCCACAACCCCCCACACCCGTCTTTTCATTTTGTGTGATCTCTTTTCCAAGAATACGTGAGATTTAGGTTCCCAAGCCTGGGTCAATACCCCCATTGGTCACGGATCAAGTCGATGACCCTACGATCAGCTTGCCCCTTGGCAAATCGGGCTTTCCCTCAGGTCCTGTTCCCCATTCGGGAACTCCCGCAAAGTCGATCCCCGTTGATCGGAAATTTGCTGACTTTTTCTTGGGTCCTTGACCCCACCCGGCGATTCCCTGATCCGATTCCCTTTATTTGAACTACCTTGATCTCCGCTTGTTTTTTGCTTAGATGCCCCATGGACTTCGAAATTACAACTATCGTGGGCCTCGTACCCATAGATACACTTTGTTCCCCTCTCGCGTTTGGCCTTCGCCCGCCTGACGACTCAGGTCATTCCGCCGTGGAGGCGGAGATGCACCGGGAATGTGTTCTAGGGGGGAACGTCACTTTGGATGTGCGTTCAAGCCTGTTTCACACTTTCTGCCTTGGTCCACTCCCCCTATGTGCGGACATCCTCACCCGACTTGCCGGGACCCCAAGCCCCGGGTACTCCGCGGCGCCAGGGTGGCTTTCCCGTTTAACGTAAAAGAAAACACCCCCCTTCAGTGTTCCCTCCAGACCTCAGCCCGGGACCACCCCCCACTATTTCATGGTTTGAGGGAAGGACTTTCCCAACTCTACTGTCGCTTGGTCCCCAACGTCTCCTTCCTCAACTTTTCGCCCCCACCCCCTGGCTGGCAACAAAGGCAACTTACCCTTTCTTTTCCCCCCCGTCCAAGAGGAGAGCATCTGTCATCTACGAGGCCTCCCTTGTGAATAACTAGGATGATTTGCACCCCTGTCTTTCTTTGGCTGTTTTCTTTTCTTTTTTCTTTCTCGGGGGGACTGCTTCCAAGGGACTGTTCTGTTTGCTGGGACTTCGCTTCGATCGGTACGCTGCTTCTCCCCCACACGACAAAATTTTCTCGGCTTTAGTCCTCCCCTTTCCATTCGGTGAGTCGCTTGTGATGAATTTTAAGGTTGCCCTTCACTCTTATGATGAAATAGAATTTCCCTCTTCTTGACATTCCTCTCCTCCTTCCACGTTTTTTGAGGCCGTTTTCTTATCGTCCCCTCCTTTAGGAGTAGGAATTAGGCAATTCGGTGATGATTCTTTTCTATTGATAGGAGAGTTTCGTCCCAGGGACCCATTGCCTTCCCCTGTCATTTTGAGGACAGGCCCTGGTTACAGCCTTGGGGAAGAACCTCGAGGTAGATTCGGGCCCCCTCTTGATGGCACCTACCCCTCGAACTCCTCCCATCTATTTCCATACAGTCCGTCCAAGGTGGGTCTTTACGAGGATACCGATCTTCACTTCGAGAAGCTGAAAAGCGTTTCCGTAGTTCCATTATATTGTTGTCAGCATCCCCCTGCCTAATTAATAGATAGTTCCCTCGTTTCTCCCTCTACACTGTGATGTTCCGGCCTGTTTGCACTTTGGTTTGACGTCGCTTAGAAGAATCTAGGTCTGTGTTTCTTTCGCGCCCGAGGTTTTCCGTAGGGATTTTTGGTAGCTTCCCCTTTTAATTTTTTCTTAAAATTTCTCGTTGACGTCTTTCTGAAGTGCTTTTTCTTTTTTCGCTATTTTCCTTGTTTAGCGAGCCTTTTCTGGTCTATTAAAATTTCGACTTAGAATAATTCCGTCAGATTGTAGAGGTACGAATTTACCCCTCATACTCGGATAGGCCTCTCCTGGCAGTTTGGATATCTACTAGGGGAAGTTTTTTCCGCAGCCATTTCTATTTTGCCTTTTTCCTTCCCTCCTAGATCCGGTCCCCCCCCAGATCCCCAACAGATCCGATCTTCCTTCTTCACTCAGGTTTTCTCCCTTTAAGAATCCTGCCCAGGAAGGTCAACCTCCCTTTTCTTTCGCGACCGTCCTTTGCCCCCTTAGAAGATTCGTGGAAACGCTTGTTTATCTGAAGCTCTCCCTTTACCGGTTTACGTCTTCTCCCCTTCAGCGCTTTTTTTCCGGACGTTTCCTTTTTTGTTCGAGCCCTGGACAGGACGCTGGCGATTTTCACCTCAGTGGTTATCCTCCCAGCCTCAGCCCTTGGAATTTCCTGTGTTAGAATCTTTCGATGGATTTTAGATGGAGCTTGTAAGTCCTCTCGCTCGTAATTAGACTCATTCCCTTTTCTGCATTGTTCCGAGCCCGCGTCAATCCCTCCGTCGCTCTTTTGTTTTCGCTTCCTTTGAGTGGTTACCTTTCTCCAACCGGATTTTTTTTTTTTCACCTCCAGAGAGAGGTGTTTTCGGTTGGTTGTTGTGTCATTCCTTTCGTCGCTGGCGGTCGCCAAGGAAACGTCACTTTCATTCGGCCGGTTTCAACGGACTTTTTTCTTCCCTTGTACGCTTCAAATCCAATGACTTTTGACTCTTTTTGGACTGACCTTATTCTTGGATCTCTTTTTGTCCTGCGCGACTTGGGTGTTGATGGGGTTGTATTCGTAAACTTTGTTCCGTTCTCTTTCCTGCATGATTTCGTTTCCGATCAGGTTTGGAGTGCAAAGTGCACCCGGTTACCTCGTTCGTTTTTTGACCCGGGCAGAATGGTGGTCCTCCTTGGCTCTTCCCTGGAAGGATCGGCCGACGCGATCGTGTCTAGGATTCCCTAAAACTCCCCCCCTTTTTCCCCCCCCTCCCTTGTGTTCTAGCTGTTTTTTCCCCCCTGACTTTGCACGGTCGAGAAGGCATTCCCGGTCTATAAAGGCCCATGCGGTTTTTTCTACTGTGCCCTTCGGGTTTTTGCCCCCCCCCCTTCTCGAGTTCTATGTCATTGTTATCGTAATGCGTTGGACGACTCCAAATGCCTCCCCCCTCTTTCCTACGGAGGATGACTATCCCTTTCGACCGTTTAGGCTCCCTCTCCTTAAGCTGTCCTTTTTGCCTTTTGATTCTTTTTCTTCCCTGAACTGGTCCCTTTTACCCGGTTTGTTCCCGGGACATTCTCACTTTCTTAGCATGCCGGCCTGCCAGCCCGGCGCCCCGAGCTGAACCGTGATCAGCCCACCACCCCCCTGGACGTTTAAAACAGTTATCTCTTCCCGGAAAGACTCCCCTGGGCGTGTGGTGCTTTAACCTGTACCCAAAGTTCTCCCCGCCTACCTTTTTCCACCTCTTTCCCCGCAGTACTTTTGCCCTGTATTTTTTTGAAGTCCTAGTCCCGCCTGGAAAACTTGACCCCTCCGTCCGCACCGAGAATACATCAGCCCTATTGAGCACCTTCCCCGTTTTCAACGGGTTTTTCGGCACGTCCGTATCAGAAAGTTTTCATGGCCCCGTTGCACGAGCTTTACTACGAAGCTCCCCAAAGTAAATTTCTAGCAGAGCCCCCGGCCTTCAGGATGATACATTTCCCCTTTTCCCCGTCGTTGTCTCGGAAGCTACTTTTAGAAGGTCAGTTTCCCTTGTCCACCACAAGCCTCCGGTGCATGCCCCTTTTTCTGCGTACATTTTTGCGTGGGCAAGCGGCATTGATTTGCTTTGGTGTTTTCCGGCTTGAGGCTTCGAAGGTTCTCGGGGACCGTCCCCCTTCCCTTTTCCTTGCGCCGGCCACGGACGCCTCCCCCGCGCGTTCGTCCACACTGGGATCCTTGACGAGCGCCGGAGCGAGACCCTCACCGCTCCAGTCGACTTTATACCCGATTCCTTTTCTAGGTACCCGCTCCTCCCATTGCGAGATCCGGAGAGATCCTCTTCCCCGTTTGGGCATTCCCCGTTTTGCTTTTCTTCCCCCTTTTGTTGGAAAGCATGCCCCTTTTTCCGAAGTCCCAACATCAGTTTGCCCGCGGACATAGGAAACTCCCCCCTCCCGCAAAGGCCTCACGGTGCGGCTCGCTTTTCTTCCATCCAAGGACTTTGCCCGGGCCCTACAGACAGGCTGATTCTCCCTCGGTTCGGAAGTCTGTCATTTCTGACCTCTCCCCCTTTCCGGTTTGAGTTTGAATCGCGTCATTTTTGTGTCCCTTTCGTCCTCCGTCCCTCTCCCAGGACCGTTTCTTTTCCGGCGTTTTCCGGGCGGATGCGGTTTGGATTTCCTCTGCACTGGACCCGCACCGCGATTTTTCGTCCCTCGGCGGGGAGTCCCCCGGGGAACCCGGAGCCGTGCACTTCGGGCATCTTTGCCGGAAATTTTTGCCGTCCTATCACCGAGGTCTCCTCAATCTCCCTCTTTCCTTTACGTAATCTTTTCCCCTTTTGGTAGATATGCCCCCCCTTCCTTTCACTTTAACTGTTCCTCAGCTTCCCCAGGTACATTTTGTTTTCCGTTAGCATGTTCTCATATCTTCCCCGGTTTCCTCCTCCCTTAAAGGTAATAGACTCGTCCTCCCTTCCCAGGAGGCCCTCCTCGGAATCGCCTTTCGACGTCTTCCCTTCTCCTTACTAACAGCACGGCCTCCCCCCCACCCCGCAGATTTGGTGGCAATTTGCGCCCCATCGGGAAGCGAAGGAAACCCCCAAGATAATGTCCTCCCATCAAGAAGAAGTTTGTGACTTCCGGTACTTCCTTAGTGAAACTATCACCATAGATCGTTCCGGGCGGTCACTTTCCGCAGCACTCCCGGTTTCCAGATTCAGCGTGGTTGCCCGGGTGTTCTTGTCTTTCACCAGCTTTTGTTTTTTGTCCCCCCCTTAAACCTTATTGTTAGTCCTTTCTCCGTCCTCCCATGTTTTGGTCATTTTGGCTTAGGTGATGTCCCGGCCGTCAGTCTGTGTCGGTGTCAAAGGACCTCCCGTTGCGCTCCCCCCGTGCAGCATATTCTTTAAGGCGCGTCTTTCCGTCATGCCGTCGAAACTGCTTTCCCGCCCCCTTTTTTTGCCCGGTTGAGGCGAATTGCCCTTCGGTACGTCCGTCTAAGAGTGTCCAATCGTTCACACGATCTTAGTCCCTTTTACTCTCTCTTAGCTCTGCTGGACACGTCGTCCTTCCGGTGCTTTTCCCCTCTTTCATAACTTCCGCCGCAGTCAACGCAAAAACGGTTAGTGCCGTTGGTATGCGTTACCCGTTTCTCTTGGTTACCGGTCCATTGCCTTTCGCGGATATGACGGCCACCACCAGCGGAATTGAGGAAAGTTACTCGGCCCTCTCTCTTCTTTTTCCCTCCTCCTCATCCCTCTGTATGTCTGATCATCTCTGTCTCCTTCTTTAAGGAGAACCGGCAAAATGCATTGTCATCTCTCGTAACTCGGCCCTTCTACTCGTCCGCTCTTCCCCGTTAGTTTCCCGCTTAAGGTTGTTTCCTGCGCTCTCTCACTCCTTTTTTAAGAAGTCCCTACTTCGGGCACCCCGCCGGCGCGTTAGGCCCCCAAGTTCGTCTTGCGCCCAGAGTTGGTATTCTCAAACGTTTTTTTCAACTACGGCTATTAATCATTCTTGGCTACAGTTCCAGCACCACCATCCTGAGGCTAGGTTTGGTTCCCGTCCGGTGATTTCCACGCCCGATCCACCCAGAGTCTCTTTTTCCCCCGTACGATTTTTCTTTTTG
>Ga0179593_1363642_pt1 | contig 11301 bp, 8 predicted proteins | sample CZODoug2_1_08_16_FD_185931 | JGI IMG/M metagenome (GOLD analysis project Ga0179593, IMG submission 185931) | Vadose zone soil fungal communities from Angelo Coast Range Reserve, California, USA - CZODoug2_1_08_16fungal (PacBio error correction) | ecosystem: Environmental > Terrestrial > Soil >... | reverse complement strand
GGTCCGCTTAATCCTTGAAAAATCCCCGATCTGACCGTTCGAACGCCCCTTTCCCCCGAGAGATTATTCCCCTGGCAGGTGCGATTCTTTTTTTTTTCGGCTGAGAGGTTCCTTTGCTCACGTTCCCCGCCAAACCTTCCCCTGCATGGGCCCCCCTTTTGCTCGCCCCCTCTTCGAAACACCCCCCCCTTTATGACCCGCCTTCGGCTTAGAACAGGCGCGCTCCCCGATTCACCGGTACTGAGAATCCAAGCTCTGTCTACGTTATGATTTCTTCCCTTCAGCCCCTTCTCTCACGTCCCATCAAAAAGCCACCCTGTCGCTTGCTCATTGTGATCAAATTACCCCGCCCTTAACTTCTCCTCTCTTTCGCGGTAGGGTCCTCTCCTTTCTTCCCTTCTCCCAGGAATTCTCTTTTCCCTTAAGTTTACTACCCTTTTTTCCTTTCCTCAAGACCTCAGGTGAGCAGTCGCCTGATCGCCTTGATTTTCTCCCCTTCTTTCCTCTCACGCGGCGAATGACGCCCGGGCCAGTAGCCCTCTTCTTAGTTTTCCTTTTGAATCTGATAGATTGAAGTAGACCCCCCTGATGCTTTCGGATTCCGAAAGGCTCTAGGTCAGCCGGGTATTCCTTCCAAGAGCGAATCGTTCGAGTTTTTATTTCGGCAAGAATCTCTTTCAGGTTGATTTAGCTTTCAAATCCTGAGAGAGAGGAGGACGAGGGTGCTTCTTTTTCCCTGCCACGTTGGTCTTCTCCTTTCTGCTCGCTACTCTACCCTCTCTGGGTACCTTCCGTTCGTGCCTGACCACTTCGATCTTAGGGTCCTTTCTCTTCTCTGATTACTTTTTCCGCGCGTCACTTTCTTCTTAGACTTAGGGCCTCTCCGCCCCAACCCTCCCATTTCCCCTCCCTGACTTTCTCGCAGTAAAAGGATTGTGAGCCGCGTGCCCTTCCCCGGCTAATTTGTTCCTTTTCTTTTTTCCCCCCCTCTCTGAGACAGCCATCTTTTCCTCTTTCCCAGGTCGTTTGATTTTTCCTTCCTAGTCTGAGCTCCTCTCGAGCTCTCGTTTTTTCAATTCCTCTAAGAGAATTTTCCGTCTCCGTCTACTCCCGGTTGGATTCCGCCTGTCTTCTGACACCCAAGCTTACTTCTTTTTTCCATTTGAATGCCTCGACCCTCCCCCTTCTTTATCTTTAGTTCAGAGATGTCTAGCGATTTATCAGAGTATAATGCGAATCCTTTTTTGATACCCCCGGACTCGCAAGTTCTTGTCTTTGAAGAGTTCTCGCAGTCTCCCTTCCTGGACTACCTTCTTTCGTAGTCCCCCCCTTTGATAGCTTCGCCTAGGGATTAGCACCGATTGATTTTTTTCGTTTCCTTTTCCCCCCTCCTCTCAGGAATGTTGGTTTTAGTACGATCTTTTTTAACTCGGCCATTCTGGATCGGGTAATAGCCAAAAGAGGAGCTTATCCGTCTTTCTTCCATTGCTATAGTCTTTCCGGGTCCTTCACGTGTGTGAATTTGGTATGCAGCTTTCGGCGAGGTTTTTTCAGAGTGTCCCTCGGGAAAACATCGTCTCCGAGTTCTTCTTTTGTTCTGGTTTTTGCTCCATTCTCTTCCTTCGCCCCTCTCCCCTGGCTACGCTTTTCCTTTTTTTTTCGTTAAAAAAAGAAGCCGTCCTTTTTTTTTTCCCCTACTAATTCCTGATTTCCTCCGTCCCTTCCAGTTGATTGCTCCGCGGTAGATTTCCAAGACCTTTCTCCTCTCCTTCCTTTCGTCGTTTTTCTTTAGCCGTTTCTTCCCCCTCATCCTTTGAAAACGTGATTACAGATTCCCGACCCAGCGGCTTCTTCTTCTCTTTTCTTTCTGTCCTAAGAATAAGGTTTGACTAAGTTCTTTTGCCGTGCCCTGAAGGTAGCCCTGATCCTCCCCCCGTCCCTGGGCCCTCTCCCCTCCCTCTTTCCGAAGCTCCCAGGATGAGAGTGAACTTATCCACCTCGCCTCCTTGAGGTCATGGCGACTTCCTATTTATTATTTATCCAAATGAGGTTTTAGCAGGTTCCTTCCCCCCCTCTGGCGCTCTCTACGAGAGAGAACGAAGCACCCCAAGTAGTCCTCGAGTACGCTCTCTTACATATTAATCGTTTTTTTATCTATCTGGACCCTTCCTTCTTCACCCCATTCCGGACCTTCAAGTGTTCTTTGCGGATCTCGCTTTTCTAAAAGTTTTGCCCTATTTTCGGTCTTTTTGAGCTTGCTTTTTTCCCTCCCGTTCTCGGATTTCTTGCTAAGGAGATTGTCTAGAGCCCTGTTGCCCCCGCTCAAACTCGGCATTCGACCTTTTTTTTCCTCCACCATCCTGCCTTATTTTCTTTTCTAAACCCCCCTTTTTTCTTCTTTTTTGAACCCTGGCGATCTTGTGCCTCCGCCTCTTTCGGTCCAACCACTTTTCCCCAAGACGACCATGCGCTGTAATCTCCCCCCCCTCGCCCCCCTACCCTAACATTTTAGCAGCCTGGTTCGTTTTCGAGTGATTCTTTGACGTTTGCGGGCCTCGTACATCGGACTCCCTCCCTGGCCCGGCAAGTTATTTCTTCTATCTTTTTGACGACTCGAATTTCTGGGCTGTAGCTGCACCTCGATTTGCAGGATGCCTTGGGGTCCGAGAGGGGTTCCCGCTCCCAAGTGCATTTTTTCACACGAACGTGAAGAGGTTTTTCTTATAGGCACTGGCTTTTCGTTTCTTCAAGGGGAAGAGATTCTTCCTTTGCCCATCCAGTTCTCTCGCTCCTACTCTTTGACCGGTATCAACCTGTTTTTCTTTTTTTTTTTTTTTTGGTGGATGTGTGCTATTCCCGATTTTTGATCTCCTCCATCTCGGCACCGACGAGATAGATTCTTCTGGTTTTCATCTTTTTTCTTTCTCTTCTTCAGCTTTCCTTTTTATATGTTTCCCTTCCCTTCTTTTTTGCATTGACGGAGTAGCCTTTGGGTTCCATAGATATGCTACAACACCTGACTATCCCCGGATCTTCCCCCTCTATCGCTCCCTTCAATTTCTTTCGAGACCTCGTAATACTCACCACTACGGTTTCAGATACCTGTAACATTTTCCCCTCCCCTCGATCCTCCCTTGCATGGGAAGAGAAAGTTTTTTGACTCTCTCCCCCTTACGCCCCCCCCTTTCCTATTGAACATCTACGGTTCCTCTTTAAACCTTCCCGTTTTTCTAAAAAGCATTCCCCACCCCGGTGATCATAGATTACTCTGGTGCATGCCCCCGCCAGTTCTTCAAATTAATCAGCAACCCTTTTTTTTACTTGAGCAGAGATTTTTCCCCCTTCAACTTCTCACACCTTGCTTTTCGCGGAAATTACAATACCCCCAGACTCCATCTCACGGCTCACCCTGGAACAATTTGGTTTTTTTCGGGTGTGATGAGCTTCATCTGAATGGTTCTTCGTCCGTGGTTCTTTTTTTTCGCGTCGCGCTGCCCCTCAAGAGCCCCACGACCCAGGAGTTTTAAAGGATAAATACTTTTTGGTGGCCCCGCCGGATCTTTCCTCCTAGCGCCGAGCCTTTCCCTGCCGCCCCGTATTCTTTCTCGCCTTTCCATCATTTTTCCTTTATAAGTCAGCTCTCCTTCGTTACCGACGGCGAGCTCCACATCTTCCCCTTTCAGATCTGGCTTTTCCGAAGCGCCCGATAACTTTTAGAAGCTGAAGCTGGTTTCCCTTTCTTTGCCGCATTGTAATAGAGATCACATCGTCCCCCTCGTCGCGTAGCCTGAGTTTGTTTTGCCTGCTCTGAACGCTCCGCTTTTCTTCCCGGACAGTCTCCCCCCCCCTTTAGAGAACAGATCTGATGCTTCTGCCCTGCTCCCTTTTTTTACCGAGTCATGAGTGTGGTTTCCCTTCACTAGCATCCTTTCGCCTTTTCTTCTGTTAGATCTTGGGAGGCCCTTATGCGGATACCACGTATTCCTTCCTTTCACGGTTTTCTCCGCTCTTTCAGACCCGGGATCTCCCCTCCCGCTAAAGAAGATAGAAACCCGCCCGCTCGCTCGTTACCCCCCCAAGTTTTTTCTCCCGACGATGCGTTTTTCGTCGTCGTTCCAATTCTAATGTCCGATCGAAGAACGTCCTCCCTCCCTCTCCTGGCGTGCCCCCTTTTTTCACTTTAAAGACCTTCAGTCCTCCGGACTGCCCTGACCCGTGATCGTCTGTTCTTGCGCACGCGTCTTCGGTGTTTGTATCAATCCACCTTCCAGTCCCCTTCCGCATAAGGCTCCTATTCCCCTCCTTTCAAGGCGATCATGGTCGCCGTTGGTCCTACTCAGGGAGAAATCCTAGAGTTCTCCACCGCCCCCCACTTTCCCACACTTTAGGCCCCCCTTTAAGAGGCGGTCCCCTTCTCAAATTCCTGAGGTACTTTGGAGTGCGCCCAAGACTTCGCCTCTCCTCTCGTGCATGCCCAAGATCCCTAGTGCTTTTTTCTTTGGAAAACAGTCGACGGACTCCCTTTTTCCGGTCTCTTCTACTTCAAAAGCTCAGACGGCAAGCTGTTCTTTCTTTTAAGTTCCCTAAACTTTCTCGGATCTGAAGAGATTAAGTCAACTGGCCGTGCTCCTTTTTCCTCTCTTCGCTTGACTCCCTTTTAAGTGGGTAGTTGCGCCTTCTTTGGTTCGACTCTTTAATAGAGACCACCTCTCCTGACCCTCCCTCCCGCCGTGGCCCGCTTTTTATTTATCCTCCAGCCCCTTAAGGCGTAGCAGTGGTGCCCGCCCTCGGCTGCTCAACCCGGCGGGATCATAGAGATGTTAAGAGTGAGCGATCGCCGTGGCCCCTCGAGATCTTTTTTGAGAGAAGTGAGGCTCCCTCCCCACTTAGTTGACAATCTTCGCTGAGAGATTTGCGTCTAGCTTTAGTTCCCCTCGAAACCACAGCTGACTTGACCCCTTGCCCTAGCTCCCCACTCCTGGGCTGTTCCTGCTCACGACTGCTGTGTGGCAGCCGTGTCCCCCAGCAGAGTTATCTACGATATCCGCACGAACCTCGACTTGCAAGTCCCCCCCTCTAGAGCGTTCTTCGGGGAACAACTTCGAGGGACCCTCAGGTTGCGTCCGGAACGATTTTCGAAAGTCGTCCCGACACCTTTCTTCAGGACTCTCCCCTCCGATTCCCTTTCTCGTCCCTTGATTTGAAGAAAGAATCCCAAGCCCTGCTCTCTGAGTCGTGCCGATTTGCCCTTTGCTTTTGCTCTAGGGGATTCCCTTAGGACTGCCCGACGTTCTCTCTCTCCTAATTTTTTGACTTTGGTCCCTCCTCTTCTTTTTTCGTAAGGACCCCTGCTATCCCGGCCCGCCAGTGCCCCCTCGCGCGTGGGTCTGGCCTGCCTTAGTCCCCCCCCACTTTTCCCCTTCTGGTGTTTTATTTGTCTAGCAGTTGTTGACGCCTGAGAAGAGTAAAGGTGCTCACCTTATTACGTGGTCTTCTTGTATGGTCGTGGACCTGTCGTCAAGGACTTTTTGACCAGATCCATCACCCGCCTCCCCACCGAACGTCGAAAGATCCTTTTCCTCCGTTCTTTGTTTCGTATCACCCGTTTGCGTCCTCCCTACCCTTGTGGTTTGGGGTATTGTTCCCCCTGAGAGACCGTTTGGTCCCTACCTGATCGAAGAATTGGCGTCTCCCGTCCCGGTGGAGTCGTTTCCCTGTTTATTTTATACATTCGGCCGTTCTTCTCGAGTGCTGTCGCTTTTTGGCGTCGCCCCTTATGGCCAGTCCGAAGTCTTTCGCTCATCTTAGTTTTCGGCAGAGAGATTACCTTGAGCATCCAGAACCATCACGAAGGTAGTACATCACGACCCGAGGGGGAAGTCTCTCGGTTTTGCTTTTGGTTTTCTAAGTTGAGCTCTGGCATCTTTTCCGAAGGACGAAAGGACCCTGAGATGCTGTCCAAAGATTCTGGGTTCCCCCCCTCCTCGTTTTTAAGTCGTTGCACTCGTACTTCTAGTACGGGATGTTTATACATCCGCTCCTCTGTACTTCTAATTCCTCTTTTTTTTATCCAGACCTTTCTCCTCAGAGAAGTTTTGTTCAACCTCCCTTCGTTCCGCTTTCGAAGTAATCACGCATTTCCCCACTTGACTCTCATCCCCTTCTCTCTCCCTGATAAGTGTCTCTTCTGCCAAATGTCTCGATCCTTCTTCGAGTTTTCTAGAATTCTCTCTGCACTTACACAGACCCTCACCTGTCCTACTCTCCCTCGCACCCTTGCCCCAGCTCCCCGCTTGGGAAGGGTTTCCTTCTACGCGCCCGACTTCTATAATTCATCCTCCGTTTTTTTAGAGCACCTTTGCTCTTCCTTATCTTTCCCCCATGAACAATATTTTTGGTCGACTGGGTCAGTTCGACCTCTGCCCACCCTTTCTGTGTATTGCCTTTTAGCGTCGATCGAGCCACCCTTTTCCCACGTAGTCCTGGAAGGATCCTCCCCCCTGCTCCCCTTTAAGTCGGTGCGCCGTTCGGCGCCGTGTTATCCGATTGTTGTCTTTTTTCTTCACTGCGGCAAGTGCCTTTCCCGTTCTTGACCCCCCCCAATGCTGGAGGCTCTTTTCGTCTCCCCCCCCGCTCGGCTTACACACACGCTCTACAGCTCGCCCCCCCTCTCCTCCTCCCTTACTGAACTCGGCAGCGCTAGAAGGAATATTCCCCACCCCCTTTTTGCGACCTTTCTTTTTTCCGATGCTTTTTCCCTTCCATCTTTGGTACGCTTCCCGCGTTCACCCTCCATGATAAGTAGAAAGTCCCCCCTAACCCCTCCGCGCTTCTGTAATCCGGAGTCTGGACGACCTTAGGGATGGTTATACTTTTGCCTCCTTGGCTGAGCTAAATAAGCCAGCTAGAAACAAGCCATCCAGGACCTTTTCCACCCCGTTTGCTCCAATGATGATTTTTCAAGCTCAATTCAAGCCCCTACTTACAGTTCGATCAAAGCTCTCCTCTCTAAGGGACGGTCACAATCTTCCTCGGGATTAGATTCTTTCTCATCCTCTTCTCAAATCTCCAAGACCCCCTACAATTCTCAGGTCCTCCTCAGACCCCTTTTTTCTAACTCCCTCTTCACGCGTTTTTTGTTCTTGTTACGTTGCGCAATTCTTTCTTTTCTTCTTGCCCCTTCCCGTCAGTGATGTGTTAAAATACCAATCTCCACGCAGTCCCCTTTTTCAGTCCTTTTAGGAAAGTGCTCGTTATGTCCCTTGCTTCTCCGACCTTTCCTAAGCAGATTTCAAGTTAATTCCCGGTCATGCTCCCCCCTCCGCTCTGAGACATGGAAGTTGAACTCAATGTGAAGTCGACTCCCCTACCCTACTCTCAGCTGGAAATTTTTACCATCACTTCATATCTTATCTGCGTTATTTACTTTTTCATTAGCAGAGGATCATCGGACCTAACCTCTTCTTTCAGTCTTTTGAGGCTCTTTTCTCCGCACACCCATTGAACAACTAGCCTCAGTACTCTAGGTAGTGTCAGACTGTTTGGCTAATTTATTATCACTCCCTCCCCCTCGCTTTTCAAAGCAGCAATTGTCCCTCTGAACCCCTGCAGACTGTTTTTGGGACTTTCTCTTCCGCTACCTTTTTTTGATTTTCGATCTGAGGAAAGCGTGAGGATCCCCCTATCGCCATCCTCCTGCCCAACGACACTTCCGGACGCCTTCGACCCTGATGTGATCTCGTGTCCGGTTAACCTTTATTGATCTTGGGGTTCTTCGGTTGGCTGAAGATTTTTTTTTTCTAGACTCTAGAGAGTACTATTTATTCGCTTCCGGTTTGATTTAGTCCCATTCCCCCTCGTTCTTCTTTTCGTGAACTCAGCCGCGCCACGGCTTCAGACGATTACTCTTTATCCTCCGTGCTTCGTGAAACCCACCTAGCATTCGTGATTCTTATTTTGAAGATCGACCATCTGCTCTCTTTAGCCGCGATTGTGCCCTCTTAAGTTCGTCTCGTCTATGCTCCTTTTTCTGATTATAGCATTGCTAAACCACTTCCTCGTCTATGAGCGCATCGTTCTTTTTTCCTAGAGCACGGAATTTCTCCTTCTCGTCCTATCCTCTTCACTTCCTTTTGATCCTGATTTGATAGCCCGTCTACTTCGTTTCCTTTTCCTTCCTCTTCCGAGACGTCCTTATTTTGGTCGTCCCTTTTACCAAAACATTATCTTTTTATTCGGGTTAAGCGTCTCTCTCTTCAGTACTTTCCTCCCCCCTCTCTTAGGAATTGCGGAGCGTACCCTACTACTGTTGGTTCCGTGTGTTCCCTGGTTCCTACTAGTATTTCCTCCTCCGTAATTAGCTCACGCTGAAACTAGCCCCACCCTTATTCTTTGTCTTTTTTGATCATTCCCTTTTAGAAGCCCCCTTTCGCTTGAAGTTGTATACTCCCCCCCCTACTCCCGTGGGATAAAGAAGACTGATCTCCCTGCCTTCTTGCGCCTCCTTTAGTGATGGCCTCTTTTATATGTCCCTGCACCTTCTCGCGAGGAATTAGTATCTCGGGATTTCCCTTTACTCGACCCACTAAATGAAGTGGATCTTTTTTGAGTCGTAACTGTCGTTTGGCGAGATTATTCGGGTATCCCCCCCCTCTCCTCTCCTCTCTTGACTCCTCCTCTTGAACCTTCCTTCTGCACACTCGATACGTCCTCAGTCCTACCTCTACTTTTTTTCCTGGGGACTCCCTCCTCCCTTTTTCTCTTTTTTAATGTATCCCTCGTTCCCATCTGCCTCCCCCTTCTCATGTATATGGAGAAGTAGAATGAGATAGATTTTTCTTCTCCTCGGTTTTCCTTGATCTTCCTCTCAGGATTCTCTCTCCTTCATGTCAGAGCCGCTCACCCACTATCCCTCATCTACACTCAATCCCTAGTACCCTTGATTCTCAAGGAATCATGTGGCCCACCTTTGCCCGCTTCTCTCGTTTATCTTCTCCCCCCCTCGTCCTCCGAAAGATGACTTTGTTTCTTTATTTTCCCTCTAGAGGATCTTGACCGTCGAGCGTGTTCTCGAGGTGGTATGAGGCGCCCTTTCACGGCTTCTAAAGGTCTTTCCCCCCCCCCTTCTGCTTCCCTTCTCTCTCCCAAAACAAAAGGAAACTCATGGATGTAGCTTTATAACTCCCTTTTCTTTTTCTGCTCGGCCCCCTTCTCAGTATGCACCATTTCCCCCGACGCAGAAACTCTGTCCTTCCTCCCCGAGCCTAAGACCAACTGGCTTTCTGCCTTGTCCAGTTTTCCCCCTGCTGATCGTCTTTGATTCTTTTGTTCTTCATCGTGATTCTAGGTTTTCCTCTTCATTCCCCTGATCCGGCTTGTCCTATTTCCCGTTTGGAGCCTCTCTTTTCCCCACGGCGTTCTTCTCTTCTAGGAAGGCAGGAGTCTTGTCCGCTTTTTTTTTTTCTCGACCAGTTTCACCTAGACCCGACGATGTTCTTCCTCGTTTCCACGGTTGTTTCTGGTTCCCCTGTCCTCGAGGATTAGGTAGAGGCCCCCGCTTTTCTTAGCGAGATGGTCGACTAGTGTGACTGTTTTATCTCAAACCCTTAGTTAGTTGTGCTCTTCCCTTTCTTACTAACCGATCTGGAAAGCGCGCTTCTTTCTTCTAGATGTCCATATTGTTTTTTCCTATCGTGCTCTGTCAGACGTCCTTTTTATTACCGTTTTGGGGTTGTCTGCGATATGGAATGCGATCAGCCGCTATGCCACCCAGACGTTCTCCGTCTACCTACTATTTTCTTTTTTCCCTTTTTTGTACCTGTAGAGTAATCGTTAGCTTCCCCCCCCCCAGGTTTTTTTAGATCACCCTAGTCCGACTCCGACGTCCGCCCCCCCCTTCTTTTCCCTTGAAAGGGCCTGATAATATCGTACACGTACCCGACCCCCCCTCCCCGTGCTCTCCTCAATCAGTAAGGTACTCGGTGACCAACTACCCCTTCTTCGACCCCCATTTTCCTCTTCATCGAGATAAACCCCTAATAGACCTTCCCTCTTCCCACCCTCTCAGAAGACAGCGGTATCCCCTTTCCTTCCCGTCTTACCAGGCATTTCACCCTGATGTACTTCTCCCTCCCCAGCCCCATCCTCAGTGCCAACATGGTCAACAAGGTCTCCTTTTTCTTTCTTTTCGTGATGAGCTAAGAGGAGGTCTTCTTTTTTTTTTTGTTTTGCCTTTTCATTTCCTAGTACCCCCGTCCCCGGAGTTCCACGGCCATCCTCTCGGTGTTCGGGTTATGAGGAGATTTCGTCCTTTCTTCGTCCTTCAGCCCATTCCTCCCCCGATGCTGGATCTTATTTCCATAGGTACGTTTCTCAACCCCTCATAAGGATCCAGACTTCCGCGTTCCCTACGGGATCCACCAAGAACAATATTTCGTCAGTCGAAGTTGAGTGAACACTCCTTCTCCTCGAAAAGCACTTCAAGTGTTCATGAATTCGCCCTCCAGAGTTACGACCATATCAAAGATCCGCCTTCATCTTTCTGTCTGGCTTGAGTGTCGGCTCTCTGGAGAGCTCCGTTCTCGTACCTCCTCCTGTCGACGAAGGGAGACACTTCCCCTCGGTCTACTTCTCAATTTGATTCACGTGTTCAGTCGTGGGCGTAGTCCAATGCAACGAGACACCTTTCTGACTTTTTTGGAGTAGGCCCCGGCTCTTCCCATCTCGGGATCAAGTTTTATATAATTCACCCCCTTGAAACTTACGGTTTTTACTCTCGAGGATCTCGACTCGCCTGGAAAACTTTTCCAGAGCAACGTTTGTAACGCTCGGTCCCCACGGGTGACACCTACTTTTTCTGCTTTGTTTTTTTGTAGTTGGCCATGATAGTCTCCTTCCCTCCTCCCTTATCTTATATTTGCTGCCATCTACCGCTTCGCCCTTCCACGAACTTTAGACCTTCTCTTTCCATGAACTGCCAGATGTGAGTTTCTTCTTGTCGGGGTTTTCTCTCTTCACACGAGACAGGTGCTCTCGCCCTTTTTTTTTCGCCTGACAAGTTCCTTCCGACTTTTCTTTTCGACTGCTTTCTAGGATAACGCCCTCCCCTGCCTACCCCCGGGTCTTTCACGACTTTTTTTTTCCCCCATTTTTCTTAGGATTCGTACCCCTGGCACCAAGATGTACTCCTTTTCTTTTCCGGTGAGTACTTCAAGAGGATACTTTTTCCCCCCCCCCTCGGCCTTCCTCCCCCCCCCGATAAGATAGTCGAGAATTCACGTCTCCCTCCCAGGTTGGCACGCC
>Ga0179593_1629555_pt1 | contig 11302 bp, 17 predicted proteins | sample CZODoug2_1_08_16_FD_185931 | JGI IMG/M metagenome (GOLD analysis project Ga0179593, IMG submission 185931) | Vadose zone soil fungal communities from Angelo Coast Range Reserve, California, USA - CZODoug2_1_08_16fungal (PacBio error correction) | ecosystem: Environmental > Terrestrial > Soil >... | reverse complement strand
TCGTTTCTGACGGTGGAGATCGTGGGCGGGTTTGGTTTGGCCAAGGCTTCCTCCCCTTTGTGCCCGAGAAAAACGGAAGGCTTTTTCCACGGCAGGCCGCCGGTCGTGCGGTCGTATTCTCTTTCCGGGATCTTTTACGTTTCTTCCCTCTCCCCCTTTTCCGCCCGGAAAGTAGAGTCGCAACTTTTTGTGCGCCGTCCGAAAAGATGACGAACCTTCCTCTACACGTTTTTCGATGACATCGAGGGTGACCGCCTTTTTTTTTTGACGACATCGTTGCCAAGGCAGAATCTATAAACACCGACTCTTTCCACGATTTCCTTCCTCCTCCACGGACGAACTGTGGAACTTTCCGGACGTGCAAAGGGCTGTCTCCTCCCTGGATGTTCAGGTTTCCCCCCCCTTCGGCGAACAGCGAATCGTTAACCGTGTTTTCCCCGGAATCGCCGCCAAGAGTCCCCCCCTCCGCGATTCAGATTGACTGGCCAGCAGGCCGTTCGTCCCTCTCTTTTGTGGGCGGAAGGCTTTCACCAGCCCCGCCCTTTTTAACGGCAGTTCCCCCACTTCCTGCGCCATTCAACCGTTCTTCCCCCTTTCGACTTCATGAGCGGTCCCTTTCCCTGTTCCTCTTCCCTGATTCTGGTCGAGTGCGAGGACTCGCCTCTTTTTTTTTGCGGATCACCGAAATCAACACGCGTGGGACGGTTTTTTTCCCCCCTCTGTCCCCCCTTTTTCCCTTCGCTACATGAGAACGGTCCGTTGCGATCCTCTTTCTTCGAGTCCGCATTCAGGAATTCGCCCCGTACCGCCCGGTGTCCTCTTCTCACCGATGGCCCTCCCTCCCGACACGGATGCGAGCCCACGTACTGGGCCACGACTCTTCCCTTCCACAGGGATTAGCTAGGCCAGGATCTCCTCCTTTTTCTTTCACGTTTTAGAGTCAATTTTTTTCAAGGTGGCTGGGGCGCTTTTCTGCGAAGAGTGGGAGGAACGTCCGTTTTCCCCGTTGAGAGCATTCCTCTCTTTTTTTCTCCTTAGTCCAAAAAGCGCTGGACAGCAAGCTTTGCCGCACAGGGGGTTACCGCTTCTTGCGCTCTCGAGTCTCTTTTCCAAGAAGTCCCTTATTTCCTTTTTTCTGATCGGCAAAGATTATTCGTCGTGTTTTCTTCTCAGCTTCGTCCCCGACTCTCTGGATGGCACGAGTAAGGTCGCCTTTTTTAAAGCAGGCCGTCGTGCCTCTTGTACCCGTTTTTTTAAAAGATCGCACGACGAAATCGGTAGGCCTTTTCTTTTTTCTCGCGAATGACGCCAGTGGAAAGGGTGTACGCGTCGCGGCGGGTCCCCCTCTGTGAGTTACGCTCTTTCCCCCCTTCTCCCCGGAAGTTAGAGAACAGTGAGGGGGTGCTGTGCCCGTTTCTTCCCCTAACAGTGCCTTAGTAACCTTTTTCCCCTCGCGAACTTTTCTGATCTTCGCTTTTTTTTTTCTGAGATCAAGTGAAATGAGCGAAGGGTGCTCCAGTTACGCACTCCACCTGGTGGAAAAGGAAGCCAAACGGGCCGCACCCCCCCGCACAGGTCGATTTCTCTCTACAGAGAGGTTAGCGAAGGACGTTGGGAGCCTCCCTTTATCACCTGGGGTAAGGAGCTGCTTCGCACCCACCCCCCCCTTCACGAGCTGTACCCAGGGTCTTCTCTTTTTTTGTGGACGAGACATCGCGCTTCCTATCAGGGATGGACATCTCACAGAAGATGTTTGCCCCTCTTCTTTTGCGGGACATACGGGAGTCCCTTATGTATCTTCTCCCCTCTGATCAATACACGACGAATACTTTTTTTTCTTCGGCAAGTTCGGCTAGAGGTCATCGCGAGTGGCCGCTTTTTCCCCTCGTCGCAACTCGGGAAACCCCTTTCCCTCTTCCGGCTGTGCGGCCAGCGCGGTGGGCCTCCTTCGGAAATGGCGATGCGGATCCCCGTGTCTAGCGTGACGCTTCCTGAAAGGACGAGGTCCTTACCTGGAACGCGAACTGCGCCAAAGCGGACTGCCTCCTGGCTTTCTTTTTTTTTTTAGGAAGAAAATCAACATGCCTTTAGTGGCCCCAACATTATTTCTTGGAGGCTGCATACTGTCTTCCTTCGGTCTGGATGGAAAGGAATCCGGGTCATCTTTATCCTCTCCCTTACGGTTTACCCTGTAAGAAGGAGGAACCGTGATTTCTTCCTCCACGGCGATAGCCGAACTGTACCCCTTATAGTCTTCTCCGGCCCCTCCTCTATGGAGCAGGAGGGTCCCGTTTGGCAACGCAACAAGTCCTCACGCTTTTGTTTTTGCGTGATCCGCACGGCTCGTCTTCTCCCCCTTACAGATCAGGGCCGGTATACCGGGCCCGGTGTACTTCTTACAGACTCGATCGCCTCTTTCTTTTCTTCCCCCAACGGTTGATCGGGGTGAATGTCTCCTTTGTGTGCGACCGTAGTGCTGGAAAGACTGCCTTTTCCAAGAGAGGTTGCCAACAAAAAAAAATGGCGTCCGGAGATGGGCCAGGTCTCTTGTTTCCTAGACAGGAGTTTCTTCCTGGCAGATTAAGGGGCGCCGTGGTCAACCGACCCCCCTTCTGACGTGGACCTGAGCATGATGGGACGACCGCCCTTTTCTCCCGTGTTTCCCCTGTTCTTTTTTTTTTTGAAATAGGTTGGAAGATTCGGGCGGGCATCTTTCGGACATGTAGAACAGGTCCTTTCCTCTTTAAACTTCTTTCGCGCAAGGAACGGTCACTTACGCGCCTTCGGTTAGTAATAGGGGCTGACGGTTTTTTTTCCTTCCTTCACTGGCGCTTTCGCTTTCTTCTCTTATGGAAGAAGACTCTTCTCCCCCGTCTCGATAAAGGACGAGTGCCTTTCGCCCTCAGGAGTCCTTCCTTTTGCCGGCCACGCCCCCGCCCTTTTCCTCCCGAACACGGCGGATTCAACCTCTGCCCCGCTCCCCCTCCCTCCAAAGTTCTTTTACTTTTTTTCTCTCTTTCTTTAGAGATTAGTCGGTCGGCTTCATTCGACGTTTTTTTTCCGGGTAGAGGGGCATAGGTGAATCCGCCCTTTTCCCCCCGAGAAAGAAACGGGCATGGGTTTTTTCCGGCCTTTCTTTTTTTCTTGCGGTTCGATTCTTCCGGGACGAGGAAGGTGCCATTCTCCCTTCTTGCTTTTTTTCTTTCCCTTTCAAGTCGATAACGAAAACGCTCCGCGTTCTTGTGAGCCCAGTCCCGCACCGATGCCTCCTTTCCTTCCCCTTTTTTTTTCTTTGATGACATCGAGGGTGCCCTTTTCGACGGCAGAACGACCTCTTGCCCCCTTCGAACCACAACCCTCTTCCCTCCCCAAAAGAACCTACGCCACCCGACGCTTGTCTCCGGAAGTGACAACAGGTTTTTTTCGCCCTGCTCAGGTAAAGCTTCACAGCTCCCTCAGTAAACCGTGTTTTTTGTTTTCTTTCCCCCTCCGCCAAGACGGTTCGTAAATGCTCTAATTTCTTAGCACCTCTCATGCCTGGCTTCTGTCAGTTAGCATTGGGCAACATCACGCTGGGCGCCGTGTGCTTCAAGGGTCGCAAGCAAGGCAAGGGCCACCTTTTTCTCCCCCCTCCATCCACTTTCTTCCCCTTTCTTCATGAGAGTCTAATGTCACGTTCCCCTTTTCCTATTCTGGTAGAGTTGCTGCCCCCAGGTTTACTACTTCTTCTTCAACGCAACCCACCTGCCGATGCCTTCTTTCTTTCTTTCTCCGAAGGCGAAAGTCGCGGATACACCATTTTCCTTTTTTTTCCGGCGATAGGATAGTGGAGAGTCCTCATGCGCCTCTCCCCTCGTAAATATTCCATTCCCTTCTTTTTCGGAGGAGTGATGACCTTATTCTTTTTGCCATCAATCCTTCTCCTCCCCCCTTCGCCCGTACTGGTGCCACTGCTTCTCTTCCACAGGGATTAGTCGGCGGACGCTGCCTCTGTACGGTTGCTGGTTCTTTTTGCGGCGAAGTAGTGCGGGAACGTGCCCTCTCTTTCACCCTTCTTCCTCTTTTTTCAGCGACACGTCGTCAAAAAGCGCTGGATCCTCTTTTCTTCGCCTTTTCCTCCTTTCTCCCTTTTCGTCCGGAAGCGCCACAGACGATGAAGCTAGCCAGAATTTCTCTCTCTCGGCAAGATTATTCTTCGTGTCAGTTCTTCTTTTATAGAATACTCCCGGATTCCTTCCGGAGGGATGGCGGCCTAGTCCTTCTTTCAGAAAGGATATGTTTATGCGCGTATTTTAGAGCAAAGCTAGCTTTCGTCTGAATGGTACATCTCTTTTGGAGTTGTTGAGTACATTCTTTCGACGTTTCTTCTGGTAAAAAAGGGATGCTCTCCCTCCTTCCTTTTGTATATAGGCAAGTGGAGGCCGTGCGTTTTTCCGTTGGAGCTTACCCCCCTTTACTTCTTCTTCAAATCGAGAGTGCACTGATTCTATTTTTCCTCTTCTCTTTGAAGTGAAAATGCTCCCCGATTTTTCCTTTACGAATTCCCCCTCTTTCTTCTCCATGGAAGAAAACAACAGCACTGCCGCCTCCCTCCCCACACATGGAAGAAGGAACAGAGCTTTCTTCTCCGGTGGGTCCGTCTTTTCCTTCTTCCCTCTTCCATGGGCGGTAATGCGCTTCCCCCCCCCTTACTAACGAGATGTAACAGGGCCTTTTACCCTTCTTTTTCAGGCGTTCTTTCCCTTCCCTAGGACCGATCAGGGATGTACCATCTCTTTCTCTGATGGAAGAAATCGCCTCTGTGATCCGGGAACTGTTTCCCCCGTGTTATTCCCCTTTTTTCCCCTACCACGACGAATAATATTGCCGATCCTTAAATAAAGCTTAATTTCTCCTCTTTTTTTTTTCTGACGGACTGCAGATCTCTTCTTTTCCCCCGTGACGGAACTGATCCATGCTCTTTTTTCTGTTGCGTGCAGTGTTTGTTCTCTTTCTTTCCCTCGGACGAAAAAGTGTCCGAGCGGACGTCCGAATACCTTCTTTTCGCCGCCAGCAAATGGAACGCGCAAATGCGCACAGCGGCTCATTTGGCGTCCTCTTTTCTCATCAAAGCCGCAGGTCGGGCCCAGTACGGGGCTTCTGCCTTCTAGGTGTCGAGCCGGCGGTCTGGTGGCCATTTCCTTTTTCTCCCCTCGCAAGCCCTTTCTTTTCCTTTTTTTACCGCGCAGGAGGAAATCGCACGGCGATTCCTCCTCCCTTTTCGCGGGAAGAACGTTGTATCCGCCCTGGCTTTGGAGTAAGCGAGTTCCACCGCGGTGGTTGCGGAGACGCATTTTCCTTCAATGCTCTATTCTCCCCCTCCATCCCAGGTTGAAAAGGGACAGTGTCCTCATCTTCTTCCCTTTTCTTTCCGACCGCGGGTTGATGCCTTCATTCCCCTCTCGTTTTCCCCCTGTTCCTTCTCTCCTTTTTGTGATGGAAAGCCTGGACGTTTCCCCAGTTTCTTCTAACTTGTTTTCCTTTCTGGTAATAAGGCTGCTCTCTAACGTCTTGGAGGAGATCGGGGTTTGCCGCCCTCCCCTTTTTTTCTCTGGGACCTGAGCTGCTGGACGACACTCCCCGTTTTCCGGTGCAACAGCGTCGGGTTTCCTCTTTTTTTTTGGAGGCGGGTTCTCTTCTGGGGCAAGAGGTTCGTCGGCCTTTCTGCATTTCCTTTTTCCCCTCGAGGTAATGGTCCCGTGCTTTTTCCCCCCCCTCTCTTCCGGTTGAAGTGGGTTCCCCCTTTTCTTCCCTTTCCGGAAGGTTTCGTTCTTTTTCTCGTCACCGAGGAGGAACGCAAGACGTTGCGTCTTTTCCCCTTGATCCAGGACGATTTCAGACAGGAGGATGAAAGTGCCCCCTGCCCCTCCCCCTTCCCCGAAACGGAGGAGTTAACATATGACCCCGTACCGCAAACCTCCCCTTCTTTAAGTACTTGGTCTATCCTCTTACTTCCCCCTACGACTATATATAGTTTTAAGAATAATAAAGTTTTGTGTTTTATCGACTCGATAAATTAGCAGGTTTCTTTGATAGTCTTGATTCTCTTTTTCTTTTTTTTCCCTGGAGGTTTCGGTTCCTTTCTTTGGGAGTGGAAGGCCACGGTTCAGTCTCTTTTCTGTCGTGGATCTTGCTTTCCTCTTCCTCTCCCTTATGGGGTCAATAGGTGTGGACGCCCGTCCTTCTCTTTTTCTCTGTGAGACCCAGTACGACCCCCTCTTGACGAACCTTTCGAATCCTTTCTCTCTCTTTCCCCTCGAGGGTGACCGGTCGTCATCTTCTGACCCTGCTCGGACGAATCTCCACACCGAGGTTCACGCGCCTCTAAACCGCCCCCCCTTCCTGTGGCACCATCGCTGTACTTTTTCTCCAGGCAGGCTCAGGTCCAGCGGCGCGTTTCGGCTTCCCCCCTCCTTTTTATGTTTCATTTTTTCTCCTACGGTTCGTACAGCCCGCGATGGTCTGGCCCCGTCGATTTCTTCCTTGGGATACCTCGGGGCGCCTTGCCTTTAGGACTTTCGATTTCCTGTCTTAAATAAACCGTTCGTCTCCCCATTAGATGGCGATAATGAGCGTTTCTCCTTTCTTTTTTTCTTCCCCTGATATGGTCGTCTTGAGTCCTCTTTTTTTTTCTCTCCGCGCGGAATCACGGACAAAAACGAGTTTATTTCCGTTCCCGGCGCTGACGACCGCAGCAGAAAGTCCGGCTCCACTTCTTCGCCCTTTTTTCCTTTCGGCAGATTTCTCCTTTTCTTTTTTATTGACTTCGACCGTAACGCGGTTTCGGTTTCGTTCTTTCTTCTTTTTTTTTCCGAACGGATGACGACAGCCAAGTATGGACACGACCTCTTTTTTTAGTCCACTTTCTCCTCTTTCCCTTTAGTCAGAGGTGGAGCAGTGGAGCGTTCCTTTTGTCTGGCTTCTCTTTTTAAGTAGTTGAGGAAAGTACGAAGGACACGTTCTCCGCCCCTTTTTAGCAGATTTTTCCCTCTCTGGACGAAAAGAGGATCGTCGCTTTCCTGTGTCCTTCCTCTATTGAGACTCTAGAAGTCCGTCATCTTCCCCCCTCCCCTCTTCCTTTAGACCATCCTTTTTCCCCTTCTCCCTCCTTTCCGTAGTGGTAGGTGATCGTTCGTCCATACTCTCCTTCTTCCCGGTAAGGATAGCAGGCTGGCTCTTTTCTCTTTTCCTGAATCGTCCTCTTTTTTCTTTTTTTTCTCTTGTCGACGGACAAGCTCGCCGGACTACCTCTTTTCTCTTTCTTTTCCCCAGATCCTGATTCTTTTTTTTTCCAGGTGGACAGGGTGTCCCTCCTTCTCCCCTTTTTTTTTTTCCTTCCGGAAAGATATGTTCTGCTCTCCTTTTTTTTTTTTTTCCAGTGCGGTGGTGTTTCTCCATTTTTTCCCTCCCCTCTTTTTTTCTCCACCTCGCGAAGTTAATTCATCTTTCCTCTTTTTCTTCTTTTTCTTTTCTTCCTTCTTTCCTCTTCTTTGAAGGCGCCAAAATGGCCGCAACCCACCTCCCCCTCTTCCTTTCCTTTCTTTTCAACAGAGCGGTCGAGCAGCGCTGTGTACGCCTCTCCCCTCCCTTCTTCCAATGGGTCTTCCTTTGTCTTTTACAAGGCCTGAAAGGAGGTCGTCTTTCTCTCTTTTTTCTCCCCCGATACGGGGGGACCATCTATCCCTCGTCTTTCTTTGCGTGATTTCTTTTTTTTTCTTTTAGGATCTGACGAAGATCACTCCCCCTCTTTCCCTTTCCTTTGAAATTTCGGAAAGTATGATAGAGTTTTCCTCTTCGTTCTCTCCTCTAGAGAGTCTCCTTTTCCCCCCCTCTTCCTTCTTTCTGAGCCGCTGTGGACAGGAGGGTGTTCTCTTTCTTTTTTTTTTTTTCCCCCCCGAGGCGGCGAAAGTGTCGCTCTGGTCCTTCCCCTCCCCTAATTCGGCATTCTTTTTCTCTTCTCTGGAACGCGCAATGCGCACGCGTACCTACCTTTTTTCTTTTTTTTCTTCTGGACGCAACAAGCGAGGGTCGTGGCCAGTACTTTTTCTTTTTCTGTGTAGATAATTTTTTTTTCCCTACTTCTAGAAGACAGGGAGGTAAGGGGCGCCCTTCTTTCCTTCCCTCCGATAGCAGAAGGAGGAATTCTCCCTTCCTTCTCTTCCTGGAGGTCTTCTTTTCCCTTTTTCTCTCTTTGCGGAGGTGTAAGAGAGGCAATCCCCTCCCTTTCTTATCAGAAAGAGAAGTAGTCCCGCTTTCTTTCTCCTCCCTCCCATGGATCATTGATTTCCCTTCTTTTTTTCCCTTCTTCCCTCCTCTAGGTCGGGGGGGTTTATCTTGTTGATGGTGTTCGACGTCCTTTTTTCTCTCTTCCTCCTTGAACGGAGCCCAGCGAGGTTCCCACTTCTTCTGGCAAAGGTAATACGGGTGTCTGACCATCCGTTTCACGTTTGGCTTTTCCCTTCTTTTTTTTTTCCCCAGAACAACGGTTACTTAGTGTCTTCCCTCCCTCCCCCCCTCTTTCTCTTAGAATGATGGAAGACATCCCTTCTATTCTTTCCTTTTCCTTATTTTATGTGGATTCTTTTTTTCCCTCGTGGCGGTTGTCTCTGATTTTCTCGGTAGTAGGAAATTTTCCTTTTTTTTCTCTTCACCTACGATGTAATAGGAACGGACGTCCCTTACTTTCCCCCTTCTGGTTAGCTCTTTTCCTTCTCTCACTCCTTCTTTCTTTTCGGTATCGACTTTCCGGGCTTTCTTTTGATCCCCTTCTTGATGGCACAAGTATCCCTTCCTCCCATACGACAGCAAGAAAGGCTTCCTTCCTTTTTTCCCTTTTCTTTCAGCCTTTTTTTTTTCCCTCCCCCTATCAAAGAACCTTTCCCTCTCTCCACCGTAGAATGGATCATCCTCTCCCTCTTTCTCTTAATCCTCCCGTTTTCCCTCTTTTCTCTTTCCCCCATTAGAAGGTGGAGATAGTTTTCTTCTCTCCTTTTTCTTCAATAGTGAATAAGACGGGTTCGGTTTCGGTTTCTTCTCTGGCGCGTTTTTTTCCTTTTCTTCTAAGAGGAGTGAGTTCCTCTTCACTTTTTCGCCCTTTCTTGTGACATAAGAAAAGTATTTGAGTCTCTTTTTGACTCCCCTTTCTTCCTCCCCCCGAAATTTCTTTTTTTCTGTGCAGCCCGTTCCGCCTCTCTCCCTTCTCTCCCCGGGGAGTAAGGAACCTTCCTTTTCCTTCTTACCTTTTTTTTTTGTACGACCTCGTGCCACGGCCGGTCCCCCACCAAGAGGTGCACGCGCCTTCCCTCCCTTCCCCTGCCTAGGTCTTGAGGACGTGAACCGGGCGTTTCCTCTTCTTTTCTTTCCGCCCCCGAAGAACACGTTGTTCTTTTTCTTCTTTTCATAGTCCTTTTCTTTTTTTTTTTTCCCAGGATGACCGGGCCCAGATCCTCTTTTTTTTTTTCCCCTCAAGAAGGGTAGAAAAAACGCATTTCCCCCTTCTTCCGGTTAGGTCTTTTCTTTTTTTCGGTATAATGTAAAGGGAACCGGTCTCCCTTTTCTTTTTCTTCTTTCTACGGAGCAGTTTTCTTTCTGCCCCCGCGGTTCTTTTTCCCCCGAGATGAAGAACGCCGTCTTTTTTCCCCCTCTGACCGGTCTTGTTCTTTCTTTTCTTTTTTTCGCGATTTTTTTTTTTACCGACGGTTCGGCGAGGAGACCGGCTTTTTTTCTTTTTCTTCTTTCCCCTCCCCCCGTACGAGGCCACGACGCTTCTCTTTCTTTTTTCGTACTTGTTTTTTTTCTCCTTTGCGCGGTAGTTCAGGTGGCTGGCGGTCTTTCTTTCCCTTTTTCCTTCTTTTGAGGAACGTCCGGCGGACACGTTTTTTTCTCCTCCCCCCCCTTTTTTAAACGGGTCCCCTTGGACGAACAGCAGGATCGTTTTTCTTTTTTTTTTTTTTTCGAAGGACGTCATCGGCCACTCCCTCTCCCTCCCTTGTGATCTTTCGTGGTAGTCTTTTTTTCATAACTAGCCGGGGAAGAACTTTTTTTTTGATTTTTTTTTTTCTCCCGTTCTGCGCGGATTGTGCGGCCCCTTCCTTTTTTCTTTTTTCCATCTAGGTGAGTAGGGCGTTGTGCGGCCTTCTCCTCTTTTTTTTCCCCGCGTCCCCTTCCCCGTTTTTTTCTTCTTTTTTCTTTTGTCGGAAAGGGTTTTTCCTTCTTTTTTTTTTTTTTCTTCCCCAGTTTGCGCCTTCCAACTCCAGTGACTTTTCTTCTCTTTTTTCCTTCCTTGTTCCCATTTCCTTTTTTTTCCTCTCTAGTGGCATCCAAGGTAAGCAAGAACTGGATGTTTTCTCCTCTTCCCGAAATGGCAGATATCAACACCACCCTTTCTTTCCCCCTTCTTAGCGACTGTGTTTCTTTTTTTCCCCCCTTCCCGTTGTAATGCGCGGAATAGAACAACGTCCCGTCTTTTTTTCTTCTTTTTTTCTTTCCCTGAGAGAGCGTGGACGCGATCCCTCTTTCTTCCCCTTCTTCACGACTGTTATCCTCTTCCCCTTTCCATCGGGAGGCCGGCGAGTCTCTTCCCTCCTTTCTCCCTTCCTACTCTTGCAGATCGAAATCTTGCACTCCCCTTCCTTTCTTTCTTGGACCTCTTTGTTTTCCCCTTCCTCTTGAAACCCGTGCAGGCACTGAGCAGGCTCCTCTTTTTTTTCTTTCCTTACAAACAAGGTCGTTCCTTCCCTCTCCTCCCCTTGTACAGATCTCCCTCCTTTCTCAAGGAAGAGACGATAGCAGACGCCCCCCTTCCTTTTTCCTCCCTTATCATGCGGGAGAGTTAGGCCCCCTTCCCCTCTTGACGATTCCTCTTTTCCTTCTTGTGAGGCACGCATCCTTTTCCTTTTTTTTTTTCCCCCCTCATCCGGGTCATCCTAGCCGACCGGCGGTCTTTTTCTTTACGCTCTTTTCCTCTCCCGGAGACGCCGAACGTGCCTTTTTTCTTAGAAGTGTATCCGAGGGGACCTTTTTTTCTTTCAGCTATCTTCCCTTTTTTTTTTTTGCGTGATAAGAAAGGATCCGTCTTTCTTTTTTTTCTCCCGCGATAGGGAAGGGATACCCCCCTTTTTTCCCTCATGATTCTGTTCCTTTTTTAGATGGGCCTTTTTCTTCATGCGAGTTGGACCTGGCACCAGGTTCTTTCTCTTTTTTTTTTTTCTAGCCAATTTTTTTTCCTCCCCTTTCTTCCTTCTGGGTAAAGGTCATCCGGGTT
>Ga0179593_1495462_pt1 | contig 11302 bp, 18 predicted proteins | sample CZODoug2_1_08_16_FD_185931 | JGI IMG/M metagenome (GOLD analysis project Ga0179593, IMG submission 185931) | Vadose zone soil fungal communities from Angelo Coast Range Reserve, California, USA - CZODoug2_1_08_16fungal (PacBio error correction) | ecosystem: Environmental > Terrestrial > Soil >... | reverse complement strand
CAGATTCTTCCCTTTGCATCAAACGCTGCGTTTGAGTAGAGTTAACAAGTTCAATATCATTTTCCTTTAGACGTCCCCCCCCTTTTTTTAGCTTCGACGGCTTTTCTCTTCTCTTTCTTCCCTGCCCCCGGATCTCCCCTGAGGTTTTTACGTCACCCCTTCCGCCCGAAACATAGGTGCGCCAGTGTATGTTTTTTACCCTCCTCCTTTTCTTTGATTGCCTTTATTTTCCTTTCTAGTTTTTCCGTTTTCCTTTTTTGGCTCATTAGCTTCTCTTCTTCGGTATCAGGGAAATCCTTCTGGGAGTAAACACTCCGGAAGCCCCCTCTCCCGAATGTCCATATTTTTCCACCCTCATGTCCGCCTTCAATTCCTCTAGATTACCCTCATCCTTTTACCCCCATTTTAGCCTATTGTTTTTTTTTTCGAAGGTTCTTTCTATGACGTACAGGGGGCTCCCCCGTTCCTCCATCAGTCCCCTAACCGTGTATCTTTTTCACGTTCCTTTCTCAAACCATCCATCAGTTACACTTTCCTTACCTCGACAGCTCGATTTTTTCCCTCGAGAAGGTGAAATCCCATGTGGTCTGTGTCCAGAAAACTGGTTTACTTCCCCCCAGTCGCTCCCTTCTGCCTTTGCTGGCTTTCTTGCACTCCCTGATCCTTTTTTCTCACCCTTGGCCCCACCCTTTCCTCACCCCCCACTTGTGTCTCCTCTTTTCCCGTTTTAGAGTTTTAATGGAAACATCATTTTGTTCCACACAACAGACTTCACTCCTAGCTGTGTTTGCTTCCAATCACTCACCCTTCCCCTTCTTTCCCCCCTGTCCCCTCCGTGCACGCGTTTCTCTCCTAGACATCTTTCCCTTTCAGTCTTCAATGGTTCGGGTCCTGTGAGGTGCGCCTTTTCCCCCTTCAGCTCCTCCGTAAGGATTTATTGCCATTGACCCTTGCCATCTTTTTTCCTTTCCCCCCGTGTTCCTGGGAATACGTCCACTCCCGTCCAATATTTTTCCGAAATCCTAGATTCCCCCCCCCCGAGCTGTCTTCCCCTTTCCTCATCTGTTTTCCTCCTGGAATTTTACAAATACTGCCAGAAGATTTCGTTCATGGGTCTTAAGATCAGACGCCCTCCCTTTCTTGTCTTTCCATTGTCCTCCCCCATTTCGCCCGTTTCCCCTTTTTCCTGGCTTCATCGATTTTCCTTTTCCGTTGTTGTGGTGCGCTCGCTGCACCCCCCCTCCGACGCAACCCTACCCAATTTTCCTAACCTTTCCTTAAAGTGCAATGTCCAGGCGCCTGAGGTCATTCCTCCCCCCTCCTTCCCCCTCCCTAGTTATTGCTATTCCAGTCAGTCATTCGCGTCTTCAACCCTCGGATGATAAGGGTCAGTGCCTCTTTCGCTGGGGGAATATCTTCGGCCCCCCTCTTCGGTTTCCCGTTTCCCGGCCTTCTCTCCCTTCCATGGCGTTCTCCCCTCCCTTTCCCAACTTTCCGCTTTCCCGAAGTACAAATACTGCACTTACTGCTATAAGTGGAGTGCCACCGCCAAAGCGTCACGCCCCCCCCTTTCATCCCTTGACGGCAAAGTCTGCTCAAGCCCTCCCCCTCTTTAACACTTTCTTCTCGTCGAGGTTAGGGTTATTTCCTTGTACTCAAAAGTGTCCACAAGTTGTGACAGGGGGTGTTTTCCTTCTCAGCCCGACGCTAAAAACACCTTTCCAGTCCACCAGTTTTGTTTTTTCTCCCCTTTGTCTTTTTGGCCATCGTTCCTATCATCGGAGGCAGCCGAAGGCCCCCTCCACGCTGTTTCCTCTTGGTTTGCCTTGCCCCGATTCTCCCTTTTCCCCTCTGGCCCCTGGAATTTTTCACTTCCCCCCTTCACTTCTTCTTTCTGCTTTGTGTGTCTATGTTTTCGTGTGTTGTGTGTCTTGTTTTTCGAGTTTGTTGGGTCGAATCCCGATATCCCGTTTTTTCTTGCGGGTTGGTTGTGGTAGTTGTATTGGTTTTTTTGTGGTTTTCTCCCCTTGACTTTCCCTGACCTTCCTCCCCCCCCCCCTTTCTCTAAGAAACTGGCCTTTCTGTAGACTCTCTCTCGTCCCTTACAGCGCCAAATACAGATATCGTGTTTTTGTGAAAGAAAATATGTCCTTTCCCTCGCGTCATTTTTCCCCTTCGGTTGTTTCCGCCCATTATTTTATTTCCCACCGTCCTGGCATATTCCCTCTCCCAATCTACCAAATGGCCATCCTTTTTTTTGAAAAAAAGCTGCGAATGACCTCCCCCCCTTCCCCTCTCTTTTCCCACAGCTCCACATATTGATTTTCCCACTCGTTTCCTGATTTTCGTCGGAGTGCGTTAGCCGCCCCACCCGGTATTCGCTCCCGCACACTTAGTTGACCAGCACTTCCCTCCCCGTCCCCCCCCCGGTTTTCCGTACTAGCCCTATATACATTTTTCCCGCCTTTGCGTCAAGCGTTGAGTCAATCCTCTTAGTGGCATCGGGCGACCCCCCCAGTCTATTGGTCAACTTGGTTCCCTGGCACGCCATCTCATTGCTTCCCCCCCCATAAAAATGCACGCTGGATTCGAATATAGATCTCTTCCCCCAGGTGTATCCATTTTTGGGTATAATGTCTTGTCCCCCTGTTTCGTCCCTCTCTTGTGGAGTCCGTGTGTAATTGGGACCCCCCGATGCGGGGTCCGCCCCACTCATTTCCTTGCCATACATTACGGCCCGCCGTCGCAGAATGATCTTAGTTGCAGCAGGAAGAGCTACCCTTTCCCCTCCTCGTATTCCCACCCCCTTTTTCTCCTCATTTTTCTCCCCTCTTCTGGTGGAGGTTTAGATTTTTCGTAGATTCCCACGAACGATTCACTCGGTGTGTCGAATCCGTTTGAGTCAATCCCCCTTTACCTTGCACCCTCTTTTCCCCTTTCCCCCCCGGGTTTTGTCCCCCTTCCCTCAGCAAACTGCACCACCCTTGATGGCCATGTTCGTGCTCCCACCCCCCAGGGTTCCCTCCGGAGAACAACGGCCTGTTCGAGTAAGCTTCAGGTCCAATTACGCATTCGTCTTGGTCCCCTTCCTTGTTGGAATGGGCTTTCTTTTTCTTTGATGACCTTTTTCCCGCCTTTCTATCCCACATCGGTCCATATTCTACGACCCCCTGATGTAACGAACGAGCATTTTTCCACCCCCCCCCAGCCCTTGGTCCCTTTTTCCCCTCCGCCTTCCATCCTTCATTTCAATCCCCCCCTCTCCACCCTTCTGTTCCAGTGGCGAGTCAAACTCGCTCCCTTATAGCTCCCTCTGGTTTTTTCCTCGTTTTTACAAACCCCTTGCAAGTTAAAAGTGTTCGGCCCAGCTCCCTCTAAAAAGTAGGGGTGAAGATTTTCCGCGATGAGTTCTTTACAGCTGGCAGTTTTCTTTTCTGCTGATCTCCATTTCGTCTTTTCTCTGGATTGGCTCGTTACTTCTAATCTTTAACCGCTTTTTTTCGCATTGAATTAAGTCTATATCCCCCTTGCGCAGGTTTTCGTGAAATGTGAAGGATTCCCACACGAACGCTGTTGGTTTTTCCAATCCCTCGCAAGAACCCCTCCGAACAAAGGACTCCCAGTACTTTCCCCCGGCTAATGTGTTACTTTTTGACCGGATCTCTTTGCAGCCAATAAGTAGGCCCCCCCCCCCCCACGTCCTTCCTCCCGCCCGTCCAACCCCCTTTTTCTCCACTCCGAACCTTTCCGGGTCATCTTTAATTTCGATGCACTCTTGATCGTCGGACAGTATATTTTTTTTGGCTCCTGCCATCCTCCGCTCCCAACCCTTCCAGGGGCCCCTTCCACCAACCCTCTCTTCAGACCCCGTCTGTTTGTCTATTTAAATTCGTTCGAACCATTCCCCTGGGTTTGAGCTTCCGGTTTCTGATCTTATTTTGTTCGCCCTCTCTCAACCATCCATACCCAACCTCCCTCCTACCATCCTACTTGTGAGGCCGAAGTTGATTCCCCCCTCCAACTCACCGTGAGCACCCGATTTTTCCTCCCCCCCACCCCTCGGCTCGGCTCCCCTTCTCCCTCGTGCACTCCTTAACCTTTTTTCCTCCCCCCAGTTGATAGAATACAAGTCCTGTGATAATGACTGACTATTCCGCCGAAAGCCAGTTTTCGTTTCCCCCCCACGCACCCTTTTCCTCCGGGCGGACTTTCCTTTAAACTCCCCCTTCTTTCAGTATCCCCCCCAAGTTCCCAAGCCCCTCCGAGCCTGTTGGTCAAAAGTCTCATTTTTCACCCAAAAACACCCCGAACCCCTTTACTGGGGAACAACCTGGTTTCCGCTCCCCTGGTCAGTTCCGGGCCTTTCCTTTAATTCTCGTTTTCATAACTTAGTCATTATTCCCTCGATTCCCCATTTTTGAACCCCAATTGAAATTGTGCACCTCAGCGCGGTGCTTTTCACATTCTCCTCAGTCCTCTCCTTTCTTTTATGTGTTTGCCAGTTGGCTCTTCATGTCCTCCCCCTTCCACCGCTCTCCTATTGGAACTCTTTGGGAATTAGCGGTCCAAGACGCTGGGATACCTCTCACTTCTTCTCCTTTTTTCCCCCTCTCTTTTGTTTTTTGAGATCTATTTCAGCATCTCGCGTAGTCCTATTCTTTTCAGCCGCTGAGTCCCCCTCTTTCCCCCCTGTAGCGAGATTTCTTGGTAGCTCCTAAAGTCGCACCCCTGGTCCAAACAGCCTCCCTCCCGTAATTCCTGCGGTGATCTCCCCCTTTCCCAAAGGACCCCCCCATTCCTTGCCCCCCTTCTCCCACGTTATTTTAATAGTGGACCTCCCATATTGCGAATTTACGAGAATTAATTTTTCACCCTTTGTCCTCCCTGCACTTTTTTCTCTTCCCCCCCCTTTTTGCCCCTTTCCCTTTTTCTCTTGGGTTTTGTTTTTTGAATCCCTTTATCCTTTTTTAAACCCACCCTTTGATTTATTTACCTTTCCTGGCTTTTTCCTGGATTAAGGGTTTCTCTTTCCTACCTCTGAAGAGCTGGTTTTTTGCACCAAGTACTGGTCTGGTCGGCTTTTTTCATTGGTCATCCCCGTGTTGTGTCTTCTATCCTTTGGCGACCAACTATTAATGAGTTTTTCTCTCCCTCCCCCGGCCGAGCCGGAAGCCTATTTTGGGCTCCCACCTCGTTTGGTTCGGAACTTCTTTCCCCCATGCGTTGTATTTCTTTCTTGATGGGTTCGGCCGTGCGCTCTGTACCCATTTCCTTCTTTGCACGTGCTACATTTAAGTTGGAAGTTAGTCCCGATTTTTCTCACAACCGGTTCTGCCCCCCCCCCCTCTTCTGTGTTTTCCTTTCTTGAATCGGGTTTTGCCTCCTTTCCTTCCGAACCCAACCTTAGAGTTCCGCCTAGTCAGCCGCGGTCTGAGTAAAGAGCGCCTGCCCCAAAGGGTTATTAGGGCCTTTCCTGGGCGTTGATCCGCCTTGGTTTTTGATCGGCTTTTTTCCCCGTCCCGCTCCGGTCCCTCCCCCCCCCCCTTCGTACCGGCACCGCCCTTCCTGTTGCAGGGTCCGACTTATTATTAGTAGGGTATTATCTGTGGGAATTACCCACACAACATGTGGGGGCTTCATCCTGAATGTCATCCGCCCTTCCTTTTCACCCTCCTTCAAACACCGTGCGAGGACTCGGTTCCCTGCTAATTCCCTCTCAACCCTCCCGATTTTCTTCACTCCTACTACATTTGCAGACACGCGCCTCTTTACCAGAAAGAAATATAGTTCCAGCACCAGTGTCCCACACTACTTTTCTCTTTTTTTGTCGTTCCCAATACGGGTCTTCCATTTTTTTTTCTCCCTCTGTCGAAAACATGGTTCTTCTCCTCTCCCTGAGACTGCCTCCCGGCCCCCCTCCTCCCTTCTCTTCCCCCCCTTCTGATTGCTTCCTTCATGTTTTAAGGGCCGCTGTAAACCTTTCCCACTTTTTTTGTAAGTCCTGGCTCTTTCTTTGCTGACATCGGACTTATTTCTCCCGGCCTGTCCACTTTCCGTCTTTTCCCCCCCTGAGTTCAACTATCCCCAGCGTCAACCCCTCCCTTGTGGTCCCTACCCCCCTTCTTTCGTAATTGCCGGACGGAAGATGTACTCTCCCCATTTCGGGGTAGCAAGGTGTTTCCCCCTTTTTCTCTCTCCTCCCCCGTCCATCAAGTTTGTCCTCCTTTTCTTTCTTAGCCCTTGGCAAACGTTTTGCCTTTTCGTTTAATCTTCTGCTCAAGGTTCTTTTTTCCCAATGATCTCCCAGCAAGTGAATCGTTAGCTAAGAATCATCGACCCACCCCCAGATTCCCCATCTCTTCCCTTCACCCTTGATGAAAAATTCTTTTTTTCCTCAAGTTGTGCTGGCCTTCTCGCTTCCTTCTTTCCCCTTCCCTATAGATAAAGGTCGGCGGCTCCGTAGCGTATTTTTTTACCCTCCTTTATGCTTGGTCTGCCCGCATCTTTCCCCCCTTCCAAACCCTCTCCCCCCCACATAGTCGTACCTTGTATCCCGTATGCCACGATGGACCTCCGTTTAGCCTCCTCCCCAAGCCCTTATGCGACGTCTTGTTGCCACTTGTGTCTGTTTTTCGGTGCTATCCCCCAATACCGGTTTCCCTGGAAACCCCGTCGTCCATTTTTGGATTCTATAACTTCACTTCGCTTTTCCTAAAAGCTGAGAGCTGTAGTTTGGTAAACTTTATAGCGTCGGACTACCCTGTTTTACGTTTAGAACAGTCTTTTGCTCTTCTTCAGTCTTAAATAATCCCGTCTTCCCTTTCCATCCTCTCTCCCGTCGGGCTAGGATGCTGTTTGAAAGTTTTCAGCTTTCTTATTTTAATATCTTTTTTCTTATGTTTGTTTCCAGAGTTCTTGGTTGATTTTGCTTTTTCCTTTGTTCTTTGCCCAGTTTATTTGGCACCAAACCGGTCTTTTGCCCCCCTTTTCCGCTTTCCGCGAATTGTACTTCTTTCTTAAAAGATAATCTGTCTTTGCGCTCCTTTCGCCCGAGATAAGGCTCCTCCTTCCTTTTATTATAATTTTTTCGCCTTTGTATTCCATTGCAAGTGACAGGTCTTATGCCGCCAGCCTCCTCTCCCATTCCCCTTGCCATTGTTGTTTCCTCCTTCCCTTTCCTTCCAATTTTTCCCAATAAGTTACCAATTGCCTTCACTCTAAGACCTTCCGCCTTTGATGACCTTCCCTTCCAAACCTTTGTACTTTCTCTGTTCGTTACTTGTCTCACGCCTCCCCCTCGATCATTTCGTTCTTCCTTGTTGGATCCGATGAGTTCGCCGTCCCCACTATCTGAGCCACAACTGGTTTCCTTTTTCCATACTTTTCCCCGTTTTTGACGGAACATCCGTGTGTTCCCCCCCCCAGTCCTTTCCCCTTGAGCTGGGCTCCCTTTCCCTAACCCCCCCGACCCTCTCCTTATCGGACCCATTCCCCAAACGGTCGGTTGTTTCTCTCTCCTCCGTCAAGGAGAAATTTTCCCGGGACTTGCTGCCAGTTTCCGTCTCTGTTAAGTCTTATTTCTACCCTTCTGCACCTTTACTTCTACTGTGACGCTTTTCCTTGTTCGGCATCGGTCTCTCAGTTTTTTGTACCGAACCTTCCCCTTATGTATTACCCAAGAAAGCATTTCCACTTCCTCGCATCGTTGTTTTTCCCTCTTCCTCTTTTTCCAACTCTTGCCAGCCCTTTTCCTTGTTTGGGGGATTCCTTTTGCTCCTTCATCACGCCGCCTTCCCGTTTCGTTCCGTGATTTCTTACCCTTATCTGGTTCTTTTGGCGTAAATTAATTTCCCTTCTTCTTTCTATACATCTTTGTTTTTGAGGAGAGCCTGACCCCCTCCCTCCCTCCTCTCCCAGCGACCTTTCTCCCTCCCCCCCATTCCCGACAAAGCAATGGAAGGCGGTTTATTTCCGTCTCCAATGAACACTCAAATCTTGCAGTATTTAAGTTTCCGGAGGAACACTGATGAGATTCAATGTGAATTTTGTTTTTCCCTTCCTATGCTTCGTCCCCCATCTTTCCTTTAGTTTGCCGGACTTTTCTCTCCCCCTGGCCCGTTGGCCCCGATTTTTCAAACCAGTTTGCAGACTACTTTACCTCCGTTCCGTCTCCGTGGAGCAACCTGCGCCCTCCCTGCGGACCGTCCTCTCCCCTTGTCTTCCCCCTTCGGGGTTTTGCTTAAGAATATCACCCTATTTCCCCTTCATTTGTTAAGATCGTAGGGTTTCGGGATTCAAGGACCTCCCCGCTCAAGGATGTTATGGCGGTTTTGTTTCCCCGGCTGTTCAATAAGACGACGGTTCTCCCCCTGGCAATCTTTCTCAACAGTGTGGAGCACTCTTCGTTTTTTCCTTTTTTGAACCCCTTCATCGGATTTTTCGACCCTCCTCCCCGACCCAGATTCGAATGTTTTGGGCCGATTCAAGGTTCTTAACCTGATTCCAAAAATGGATTGATGGATTCTTCCCCCCCCTTTTATTTTCTTTCTGCGTGGAAATCCCCCGTTGGAACGATATTTTCTTCCCTTTTAGACCGCCGTCCTTGAACCCTCATCCCTTCTTGTCTTTCTTTGAGGGTTCCCACGCTTTGCGTAATCTTCAAAGGAACTTCTTAAGAAGCGACCCACCCCCCCTCTCCACTCCGACACTTGGTCAGTTTGGATGGCGTACTTCTTCCTTCTCGAATCCTCCGGCAAACCTCCAGATCTCTTTGACCCTCCCAATATGGCACTTCCCTCCTGGAATTTTTCACCGGGGGTTTTTCTCTGTCCCACGCTAAGGGCATATGCGCGACTTCATTATCCCCCTTGCCCCCCGTCCCTTTTCCCCACCGATGTTACTAAACTACCCCCCCTTCAAACTATATTTTGACAAGATAAAATGTTGTACCCTCCCCTAAGTTTGCCTTTCCCTTCTTCTTCTTCCTCAGCTCCTGGCTCCCTCTTCGGCACCTCCTACGCCTCTCCGCTTCACGTCTCTCCAAGAAACCGTTGGTACGTACCCCTTCCTTGAACTTGTACAGAATTCGCTGCGCAGCTTTTCCCCTTCCCTCCTCTTTGGATCGGCCTTCTTCCCCACCAATGGTAATTCTGGCACTTTTTTCCTGGTCAGCAGCCTTCTGTAGCGCCTCCATACACCGGGTCCCTCTTCTCTCCTTCCATTGCTTCTCCCCCCCTTCTGTCTTCAAATCTTTTCTGTACCTGGTCGGCCAACTTTCTATTACGAGTTTTTATGAGTGGAAGTGGGTTTACCAGATGCGGGGCGAAAAGTGCTGAATTCGTACCCCCCCCCCACCTCCGCCCCCCTTCCTCCCTTCTCATCTTGATATATAGGTATGAAGGCCTGAACCTAAGGTCGCCAGCAAGAAACTTTGGATTACACAAATCTTCTCATCCTCCTTTTCCGCCCCTCTGCTGTTAGTACTCTTTTTTTTAGTTTCTTTTCGACGGCACGATTCACTCTTCGTTGTCTTCCAGGGGAGAAACACCCTGGAAGCCCGGATTCCGTCACCTGCAAACCTTTCCTTTTTTTCCCCTCCCCTCCTCCCCAAAGCAGATTCTTTCCCCCTTTCTTGTCCCTGTTCTGGCTGAGAGCCCCCCAGGGTTTCAGTCCTTTCCCGGACCAAACGCGGTCTCTTCTCTAACAGCTCTGTCGGCAACTTATTTTAATTAGCTTTTCCTTTTCTACCTGTCTGCCTTTCCCCCTGGTTTGGATATGACGTTTTCCTGCCTTGTTGACCCCTTTTCCCTCCCCTTCATCGCCGCACCGCCCCCCCGTCGATTCAACCAGACGAGCCTACTTAACCCAACAGAAAATTGTTTTTCCCCCCTGTGGCCAGCTAAACCCCCCCTTCAAACCCGATCATTCCTGACCTTCTTATGGTCCCCTTTGGATCTGTCCCCCTCTAATATTAGCCGACCCCCCTCCTTTTTGTGTTTCGCCCATCGTGTTGTTAGACCAACCCCCGGCAATAACCTTATTTCCTTCCAAGAGACCCATCCAAAGTAGTTGGACAGCAGGGGTGTTTTACGAGATTGTTTTGATTGACCTTTTCCTGATTCCCTTTTTCTTCAGCATCATCTGCTTTTTCTCTTCTGGTATGTTTCCCTTCTTGCAGGGAACCCACCTAGTCCAGCGCACCTTTTTTCAATTGAAGTATGATATACGGGGGTTTTTTGACATCGTTTCCACTCACCACTCCTCTTTTGTTTTTCACCCCTCCCTCTCCTCCAGAACCCCGATTTCCCTGTGAATTCTGCAAGGAACGGAGTTCCCTCGTGTTCCGAATGGTGTTTTTTACCTGAGTCTGCCGCCAACTTTTCTGGCAACCCCAATCTCTTCATCACTCCGGTCTTCAACTTAGTCCCATAATTCCCCCCATTTTTTGGATACCTATTTACCATAGCTTCCCGCTTCGCTTCTTTCTTTTTTGTTATATCCTGCCAGCTTCACCCCACGTCTTCCAAGGAGTCCCCCCCTTTCCACCCCTTTTTCTCATCTTGGTACCTCCACGAGTTTTCCTAGAACCTCTGTTCTAAACTGACACTGGAAATGGGGGATTTTTAGATTTGACGACGCCTTCTTCCAAGACTGCCGTCCCAAAGTAATCCCTCCAACCGCATTTTCTCCTCATTGAGTATCAGTCCCCAGAGCCCACCCCCCTCCTGTGTAAGCAACCCACTATTGAGTGGAGAGGCGCAACTAGTGCAAATCACCCCTGGTTTCCCCCTTTCTGCATCCCCCCTTTTGATATCCCCGGCATCATCTGCCGAACAACAGTTTTTACGTTTTTCCAGCCCAGTTCACGCGGCGGAATGCCCGTCAGTCCCCCCCCTTAATGTCCCTTAGCCCCCACCCAGTGAAATCACACGCCTATACATTTTTTGCCAAAATTCTCAGTCCTTCAAACACAACACCGCCAAATCATTGGCCCCCCTTTGTTTGCCGTCTAAAGGGCGGCCGTCGCCTTGTGTGCCTTTTTTTACTCGTTTGTCTATTTTCCTTTCCCCCTGAAGCTATGTCCCTCCTTGGTCCCCCCTCCTTGGGCCCCACTTGTTGGTTCGAGGTTCCGCGTTGATTGTTTTCCTTTCTTCCCCCCCTCAGATCCTTGGTCTTTTCTTGTTTGTCCAGGGGCCTCCCCCTGTTCCCTCATCCGCTTCCCACTCCACTTGCTCTCAGTGTCCTTTTCTGTGGGTTACGACCTTTTTTCCGAAAAGACAGCTGGAACTGACGCCGAATTATG
>Ga0179593_1441079_pt1 | contig 11302 bp, 11 predicted proteins | sample CZODoug2_1_08_16_FD_185931 | JGI IMG/M metagenome (GOLD analysis project Ga0179593, IMG submission 185931) | Vadose zone soil fungal communities from Angelo Coast Range Reserve, California, USA - CZODoug2_1_08_16fungal (PacBio error correction) | ecosystem: Environmental > Terrestrial > Soil >... | reverse complement strand
CTTAAGTGTCTGATGGTGATTCCCCCGATGTGTGCTCGCTCGGGGTCGAGTTGGAACCCTATCCTTGAGCTCGTCCATTTTTTTTAGAGGGATAGGCCTCTGCGGTTGGGATGCATTTTGGTCTACAAATGACCTTGGGACCTTGATGCTCGGGGTGATTACAGCACCTTAGTCCAAATATCCGCTGCGTCGGACAACTTAACTTATGCTTCGATACCTCCGTGGCCCACTTCACGTGCCTTCTTCCTGTCGGGACGGATGTGATGATGGAGTTCTTTCGACCTACGCTTCCAACGGGGCCTGGCAAAGACCTTTCGGTGTTGACGCAACCTCTCTTGGAAGTAATTCCCTTCTTTTTCCGTTTATGCGTCCGGTTCTGGTTGGAGTTTCTCGACGGGCCGCGAATTTTTGCCCCCGAGGAATTGACGAACACGATCCCTAATTTATCCCCCCAGATGAAAGAACTATGCTTCTTTGATTGGCCCTACAAAGATACTCTGCAAGACGTGGCGCCCGCAGCGTGTACATCTTTCTCTCATTTAGTTCCCTGGCGCGGACATGTCTTGTGATTCTTTATGCCGCCGCTGAGCTTCCGTCCTTCAACGCAAAGGCCTCTCACACAAGACCCTTTTCCAGTTTGACAAGTGTCTTCTGTGCTACGTCCCAGACCCTCCGGGCATTCCTCGACAACAACTGCGTGTAATGGACGGATGGTCTTTAAGCCGGTGCCGTCCCCACCTTGCTTGCCCCCGTCACATACCACTTGTATGTGTTTTTTGGCTGGTCCTTCCAAACCTCTTGCATGTAATATGGCGATTCGTCCGCCTCATTTCAAGGTGCTACCGCCCCTTTGGACCCCCTTATACGCTAGTACCGTAGATTCCCCCCTTCCGTGGACCGGCGCCCGTGCCGGGTGCCTCCGCTCTGTTCCTACCTCAGACTTTTGGTTCTGGTGATGGTGTTTAATTCTTTCTGGTTGCAGCGTCCTGTCGTTTAGGGGACCCCCTGGCGCCTAAAGGGTGCGCTCTCCTGCCATTTTTTTGGACGGCTGGACCATGGGCTACGCGGCGCCCACCTTAGTTTTTTGTCGTCCCTGCGCTTGGATCCCTCCTTAGCTCAGATGATTTATCCTCTCCCGGAGCAGAACTGCGCTCCGTCTGCTTTTAGAACACCTCCGGTATAGCCACTTTTTCTTTTTTTCTGTAAGGAGGAAACAGACTTTGCTGTTGCCCACCGAGAGGCGACGGTGCATTCGAACACATACCTGGCTGGGCGGGTGTGATCGGGCAAAGGTGTTCGACTTAGTACAAGACCTGCGCGGGCACGGTTTCAGAACGATAACGTTTCTTCGTGACTCTCCCTCACTGCATGGATCGCGCATGGTAAAGTCTGTTTCCTTCATCCCACTCCTTCACCCAAAATAGATTTCCTCTCTCAAGCGTCCCCCCTTCTTTTCACTCCCGTCGCCTTGGTTTGTGCTGGCCGGTTTTACCGACCTTCTGACGGTTGTATTACATTCCTTGCCCTGGTGGTGAACCCCCCCCCCACCTTTCTCTTCTTTCCGCGTTTCCGCGGCTCAGCGTGGACCAGTACCATTATACTTTCCTCCTCCCCTCTGTTTTGTTGATCACTTCTTACCTCCTTTTCGAGCCTTTCAACGACGGAACCCTTGATTTCTTTTCACACCCTTTTTCAACTTCTTTCTTCGCTTGACGCATTAACCGGACAACCACCCAGATCTTCATTTTAGAGCCCTTCAAACGTACTCCTTTCTCGTTATATGTTGTTGTCGTCTCATTTCCCTTGGGCCCCCGACCCCACTCCCACGAGCACCTCGTCACCGCGACGTAGCCGAAAAGTTACGTCTTCTGCCGTCACCTTTTCCCGCCGCGTCGGCCAAATGGCCACGAAGTTCTTCCCCCCCTTTTTGTCCAAAGAACGCCCCATCCGTTCCTTTTATCCCACGATTTAATAACTTCCCATTCCAAGCCGCAAGTCCCTCCGTTGTTTTCGCCTGATTCAGAGGATGATTACCTTGGATTCCCTGTGTCGCGGATCCTCTTATTCCTCGTCAATTCCCTCCGTTTTTCCTTTTCCTGCCGCGCTCGTCGGGCGCGATCATACTCTCTATTCTACGGGCATTTCCTCCTCCCTTAATGCCCCCTTGTTCTGCTTTTAAACTTGAGACTGCACCTTACCTCCGCGCCCCTACGCGGCGACCCAGCTTCCAAATTGTGGCCGCAGATACCCACCCCCGGCCCCGCGTCTGGTCTTGCTTTCTCAGATAACCCCACGGCATACTCGATGCTTCACACGGACTGCACATCTATTCACGAGGTATCAATGTCCCACCTTAAGCCTTAGAAAGGTGCCCCCTTCCCCCATTAGCTCCCGTCTATGGGTTCCCTCAGCTTTGATGGCCGCCAAACTCCCCCCCCCCCAATGTTCTTTTTTATCAAGTCGTCCTCAACTCCTTTTTTGGTCCCTTCCCCTGCTCCCCTACTTTTCTTCGGCAAACCTGTTTAGATGCGCCCTGCTTTAGTCTTTCCCATCGCACCACCTGGCCAACCTTACTATTCCTCTTCCTTTTTGCGCGATTCAGGCCCGGTCTCCGCTTCCCTCTCCTCAGATTTTTGAATCACAATCTCCCGACGAGATCACTACTTCCACATTACAATTGCCATCGGAACTTCGTCAAACCACGCTGGCGCACGTTCGAGTTATTCCCCAATACGACCGCCAGAGTCTAGCGATACAGCTCTTCATGTCGGCCGTGTCTTCAATCGCTTTTCCGTTTCCAGACAGAATTGTTCAAGCCGGCCCTTTTCAACCGGAACCACATGTAACATCTTCCTATGGAGTCCCCCTGACTTCCGATGTCCCATGCAATTGTTTGGACAAGCTCTAGCTCTCCTGCACCTTCAACCGTCCGTAACCGCCAGAACGCAGGGCCCTCCCCCCGCTCATTTTTACGTCCCCGAGTTTCCTGAGGCTGTCCCTCCTTTTGCATCCATCCAAACCTCCAGAACCCCTCTTAAACCTTCATCCTGCTATTGATTTTTTTATTTTTGGCCCCGGACGATCATCAAGCAGGAACGAGTCAGTCACCCCCCTCCCTGTTTCAGCGTCATTGCCACCGGGCCTCTCAGAAAACTTTCCTCCAGCCCAGGCGACCCCTCTCGCCTTCTCTTTTCAATTCCCCTCCGCCATTCTTTGCTAGTGCTTGCGATTGTTTTTTTTGTTTTTTATTCCTTTGGTTGAGGAGTCAGGACTTCTCTTAGTTCGTTTGGCGGACTCGCTGGTCAGTGGATGACCCCCTTCTTTCTGTTGTCCTGGTGACCAAATGATCAATCTGGCATCTTTATTTTTTCTATACCTTTGATTACAGCATTCCTCAATCCGCCTTCTGGCACAGTTCCCTCGTGGCTCACCCTCCCTTTGCCGGCACCCCTTTTTTCGGTCGGAACCTGTTCCTTTCGCTCCCTATCTCTGCACCCCAAAGGTGGATTTCCCTGGCTACTCTTGGAATCTGCAATCGGGCACCATGTTGCTTTCCGTTCTTGCCCGGTGGGAATTCTTGCCCTTGATTTGCCCAATTGAGAGCTCCTTCTCAAATATCGCGTACAGCTCCCCAATACTTGCTTTCCACACTTCTAACTTCCGGCTTGGGAAGCGTTTCCCCCCTCGCTGGCCAGATTATTTTTCACGCGCCTGTCTCTTCCTCTTGGAGATTGTTCCACAATCCTGGCGAAGATGAATTCTTTTGTTCCTCGGCTCTCAACCCTCCTCCTCTACACCTTTTTCAGTGATGCGAGGATTTGTATCCCAAGGCGGCCTTCATCGACCTTGTTTGACCGACTTTTTTTTATTCTGGGCCTTTTCGTTTTTCAGTCCAACCCTCGCTTCTTAGCTCTGTACCCCGCACCTGGAAAAACCTTTTTTGACTTAGGAGACCACACCCCCTCCGTTCTTGACCCCGTGCATTAACCATTTGTACCAGGGTGGCGTTCGAGAATTTTGCGCAACTTTTCCTGTGCCCTTGAAGATCATGATACGACCCTACTCCTTTACACATAGCTGATTATTAAGAGGATGACCCTTTGAGATAATTTTCCCGCCCGTCCCCCTCATTTCCGGGTTTGTATTATGGTGAGGAAAATATTTCAGCGTCGTAGCCTCTTACGGCGGGCGTCCGGGGTGCTCTTTATAAGTCTCTTGCCCGCAAGGCCACAGCTTTCCTCGGCGCACCGATAAGCCCCTTCGAATCTGACCCCTGCGCTCACGAGCGGGAGCCTCTTCCCCCAGGAGTATGCTCGCTTTAGAGGCACGATACCTCACCTTTCTCTAATGTCATCATTTTTTCCCCAATCTGGCCGCGGATGCACCCAAACAGTAATTTCTTCTGTTGCCACCCTACGGTAGCGCGGCGCGGCGCCCCCCCAATAAGGTCCTGGGCGTGCTTCTGTGAGCAAAGGGCTTCTATTAAACACTCCCGTGACCCTGACGCGCACTGCGTCGCTCGCACTTTTCCGGCAGACGAAATCCCTTATGAGCGACGTTCTGTCTCCCGCAGCGACCTCATTCTTACGCGCCGGGGCTCTTGTCGCGCTTCTCCCCCACGTCACAAAATTCCTCCCCCATCTATTTCCGAGTCGTCCGAAAGCGATACAGTGTGGTCCAAAAAGCACCGCTTTCGCTCTGGTTGTTTGCTGTCCCTGCGTTTGAGTCTCATTTCTCCCTTCTCGACGGGTGGCCATCTTGATGCTTCTTTTTTCACAGTTTTCTTCGACCGCTTACATTCTTCTACATCTCTCACTAATCGCTTGTTTTTGTTGTTTTTGATGCGCTGCCTTCCTTCTAATCTGTCTTCGCTTCGAGACCTCCCCAGATGGAAGTCCGCGACCTTTATGTCTTTTCCCACAGGGCACCGGCTGGAGTCAATTCGCCCTTCATCCTGTCCCCATAGCCACGCGGGATTGAATCCCAAAGTACGCTTTTCTGTCCGAGTTCCCTCTTTTTGGGCTGTTTGGTTTTGGGAGTTGAGCCGAAATCCGTTCCCTCGCGCGTTACCATTTGCGTAGAAGAAGTCGCTACACCCTAGACGATTTCTGCCTTTTAACCGTGCCCTCCTGCCGGGCAGGACACTCAAGTGACCCTTGCCCGAGTCCCAGACTCTAGGATTTCCTCTTTCACCCCTTCAAAATTTAACGTTGTTCGCACCCTCAAGATTTCAGTTGTTGAAGCCTCAATTACGGTCCCTGGCACCCCCCATTGATCAATTGTGTCGCTAGGCCCTTCTCAACTTCGCCATTTCCTGGGTCATTTGCACGGCTCGTCGATGGCGAAGCTTTTAGAGATTCTACTCTCTTTTTTCAAGCTGGCGAGCAATGTCCCCATGCCCATTGTTTACCAACTAGGACGACCTTTTTCAGACCGCGACGTTCCGCCCTTTCGACTGACTCTTAACAGGGCTCCCCCTCATCCTAAAATTCCCCCTTGTTGCGGAGGTGTGAAGTAAGCGACAGCCCGCTCTCCCCGCCCTCGCTTATGTTTCCCCCCTTATGCACAAGCCTATCACGCGTTCTCAATGCCCACCGTGAGCTGTGAAGCTTGCTACTTTCCCTTCTTGACACCGGCCTTTTTCGGCCACTTTAATTGACGCAACGCCCTCGTTCTGGTTGCGGTTACCAGCCAACCCGGCTTTTTCCGGTGCCGCCGTCTCCAAGCCGCGTGCTTTTGTGCACCCGTAAAAATTTCCCTCGGGCCTTCTTCCCCATTTGGTCATGAGCCCGTTTCGTATCGCAAACAACTCTTTCATCCACTGCTTTATGAGTTTTATTGGTCACAGGCCTCCCCGTTTTTAAAGTCGCATCAGCGTCCTTGAAGCCGTTTGCATTTTCCCATTACTCCCCGTCCCAGTACTCCAGCGTCCCATAACTTCTAGGCCGTTCATTGAAAAGAATAACCGCTGTCGGACCGGTCCGGCAGCAAACTCCCCCGACGAGTCGGACGAAAATAGGATTGAGAATGACTTGGCTTCAACCTTTTTTCTTCGCTGCACAAAGCCTTTCTCCAACAGACAGTAGTACAACCAGGAAGCACATGTTGCCTGCTCTGCAGGGATCCCCCCACTTCTCTTGATCATGCAGATTTGTTGGTCCCCCCAAGGCGACAGAACCGTCACGAAGTACCGCAGCCAAAGAAAAGGTTGCACCCGGGAATGCGGACCCTAGGTCCATTGTCTCTCCCTCCTATCTCTGTTCCAGCATAATAAAAGCAAGTCCCCTTGCGAATACGGATCGACCCTGAGCCAGTCAGGAAAACCTAAGAAGAAAGCCAAGGCAGATTAATGACTATAAAAAAACAAAGGGAGAGACAATATCTCTTTGAATTTCCACACCCACGAACAAAGAAAAAGAGACTTGACACATGAGATCAATAGATCCCTTTCCCATCTGTGTTGGACAGGATGCCGCTGGTGATGAAGAATTTCGATTGAGCAAGCTCTTAAACATGATTTTTTCTCTACATTTTTATGATACCATTATGAAGGGACCAACGAGGTACCTGGTGGGAGGCATGTTAATCTGGCGCCATTGAAGTTGGCTCTTTTTTAGGGAGTTTCAGAACCTCCACACTTTCTCGATTGTGCCGACACACAGGAAATAGGGCGATGAACCATACACTGTGGGAAGTAAAGGTTTGTGAGGCAGGACGAGGTTTTTGCACTTAGTCTAGTATATAGCTGTCAAAAAAGGGGCATTGTAAGCCCCCAAAAAACGCTTTCTTTTGACCCCCTTTCTAAGTGCAGCCAAATGCCGTTTTGTCTGAATATGAGACACGGGCAGGTCGACGTTGCCCAGCGCGTAGCCCCCCCCCTAGAATCCCCTAAAGAAGAGCTGTAGCGCTAGCCTTCATGTGCGCCGGCAATAAGCACAACACGTTGATTTCAGCGGAAGTGTGCCGTTGGCCGAAGATGGGATTTTGAAGCTCGTCCCTTGATTTTTTTTTGCTATATGTGGATCCACTGTCGCTCCATGGATGCGACCGGGCCGCCTTCCAAGACCAAGTGTGCCGCTCCCTCATACTTTTCATTTTACTGCTTTTCTGATACACGGGGGCAGTGGGAATAGAAACCACGTTTCCGAATTGGACCGGATGTTCTCTTTTTACGAATTTCCCTGCCCCACACACCCAAATCCGCTGGTTGCTCTGCCCAACCCCCGCACCTGGGAAGTGGTTGGGCGGGTCAGGGGTATGACAAAACTCTTACTTTCCCCAACCCCAGGAATTTACACCTGGCCAAGGTCTTCATTAACTTCCATGCTCTTCAACGCGCGTGGGACATTGATACACAAGTTCTAGGATAGGAACAAGTTGCCTTCATAATCCGGCGGGTCTTTTGATTTGGCGGCTAGCTGTTGTTTAGCATGATATGACCCTAAAGCAGGCACGTCTTGTTACTTGTGGATTGTGAGACTGGCTGAAATTTGCAAGTCGGTCTCGCGACCTGGATCGTTGCCCTTTTGCTTGCCAGACGCCCCGGGAGGGCGGTCTCGGTCTCACACTACCCTCTGTACGAGAGGCCTGACGCCAGAGCGAACTGACTAAGTTGAACAAAGGCCGTAACTAGTTTTTCTGGCGCCGACCCATGTCTCAATGGTATTTTTTGTGCAATGCCTGTCGGGGCACCCCCCCGTAAAGTTATTTTTCCAGGTCCTTTTCTGGTAGGCGGTGAAAGGCGAACAACACCCTCTTGGTTTCTGCGTCCAAGTTCTCCCACTCTCGGGGAAAGGGGCCGAAGTCTTGTGCGGGTGCCGCAGCCTCTTCTTTGAGGTTCGGCTCGGAAAGCGGAATTTTGGAACGTCGATTTTTACTTTTCCCTTCATTGTGACTCACTTCTCCCCCCTTCCTCCCCGCTACTAACCTTTGATGGATGCACCGGCCTCTGATCTGGTGGTGATTGGCATTGAATTTCGGCCTTGATGGCAACGGGTTACTTCCTGTCTCTGCCTTCCTGTCTTTTCCCGGTCGAAGGTTGTTCCCAAAGGAGTTGACTCTATCTTTTCCCTTTGGTGAGATGTATCAATATTACTGTTTACCCCGCTTCCCCCGCCCGTTTCTGCTGTAACGATGATTGTTCAAACACCCTTTTACCAAGGAATGGAGAACCACTCAGAATGCTCCCCCCGACCAGAAGCTCGAGTTGATTTTTCGCTGTAATCCTTTCCTCGTCAGAGTTTCCCACCGGTGGATGCCCCTTCTCCTGCACACTTCCCCTTCCAGCGAGTTCCACAAATGCACTCGCCCTTTTCAATTCGCTCAACAGGCGATTTCTGGGACAAAGTGCCATTAGAGGCTCGATGTCCCCCCCAGTTAGACCCATAGCACAGCCCTCCACCTTGTATCCGTTTCACGGCTCCTCATAAATTTATTGTAAAAGAATCAGACGTTGTTTGCCCGCCCGCGGAAGTTCCCCTCTTTTCCAACTCCCACCCTGACTTCCGGTCTCATCGAACGCGCCTATTCTCCGGTGTTCAGCGCTCAGTCTAGAGATGGAGACCTTCGTCGATCATAGATTTCCTCCCTGTGCGCGTCCCTGTCCCTTAACTGTTTCGGCCACTTAGAAGCGCCCCCCTGGACGGTACGCGCAAGTTACCAGAACCATCGACTTATCGGAAATTATCTTTTCCCATCCCCTACCGGGCGAGCGGTCCATGAGCGAAACGTCGCCCTCTCCAGAAGCAGGATGAAGGATCCAAAAGGGTCTCCTATCAGAAACACCGGGAAGAGCCAAATTTCCCCCCCTTAACCTTCTCCTCCGTTAAGACCGGTGTTCGCCGCGTTTCTCCAAGGACAGAACCCCCTCCCACTTTTCCGTGTCATAAAGAGAAAGCCAGCGCCTTTGGACTGAACCCCTCCCAATCCCATCCCTCCAAGGCACCGTTTGATGCAATGCCGGTTCGCAAAAAAATTTACATGCAAATCCCGAGTCAGGGACCCCAGCTCTGCGGAAGGTCTTCTGCCAAGATGGAAGCTTTGCCCCCCCCCCATCCCTGCCCAGTCCGCCACTGCAAAAATACATTCCGAAAGAGTAAGGGACCTCCCCCCTTCCCACACTGCCCCTAAGGGGTTCTGCCCCCCCCCAGCGACCCAGCGTTCCTTCCGATACCATCGAGGGCTCTGGCTCGGTTCAAGATTTTTAAATTAGCACGCAGCCTTTGCGCCCCCCGGAGAGTCAACGGAATCAACCCCCTTTTTCCCTGCGCGATGGCCCCCCAGTCTTTGCTCTTTTTGGTGAAGATGAGCGAGCCACCCCAGGACCGCCCCTTTCCCCTTTTAAAGCCGCTCCAGGAATGTTGCTGCCCGAGAGGTTCCCGTGGTCGCCCAGCGAGATGTCACTATTCTCCCTCCGGACCGAGCACTGCAAGCTTCCTTTTGAGATTGAGAACGTCCAGGACCACTCGCCTGCCCCGCGTTCCGCTCATCCCACCCCCTTCTGACTTCGTACCCCGAGCCGTGACCTCGCCAATCGACCCGACCCAAACCTGACCCCTGGCTCTATCTTTTCCTCTCCGTGTTCGTTTCTCCCTCCCGAAAGGCTTTTGCGCTGGTGTTCTTTCTAGTGGTTCGCCCCCCGTTCCGTTGGAAAATTCCACAGATCGCCAGGGTGGGTGAGTTCTTGACTCGGCCTGCTCTTGGTGGAGGTGCTACCACTAAACGGGGTGGTATTTTTCCCCCAGTTCCTATAATGGCCCTGACCCCCTGTCCGAGTCTCAGGGTCTTTAGTGTCTTCCAACTTTTTATTCCCCTCCGCTGCAAGGCCACCCACGGCCCCCCTTGGTGCGCAACCATCCGTGTTCAGGCCTTTTGTGCCGGCCGCCGTTGCCGGTGTCCGCTCAGAGGATTTCACACGTTCGGCTTTCCCAGTCGGGTTTTTCTCATCGGCACATTTTCACCCCCTGTTCTTTAGTTCGTTCTTCCTCTGGTTGGCCTGTTTGGCTCTTTTTTGAATAGTCTGTAAGCCCGGCCCTCTTCCCTCCTCCGACCCCTGGCTTTGGGATTGGCACATTCTAACCCGGGCCGCCAGTTTTTCCCCCACAGGGAGATTTCTCTTTGAATTTATTTGACTCTTTTGTCGACCCCGCGGGATGTCTCCTTGTGATCCACCTCCCTCCCCCAAGACTCCAGATGCACCTGTCTATCACTTGCAAGCCAAATTCCGCGTACATCTCCAGCAGTTTGCATAAATTATCGGATGGGGGGGACTCGTCCTCCAGCTTTCGTTCCCACCCCAAGTTTCGCTGTAATGTTCGCCTGGAGCATTACTAGGTGCAGGCACAACCCCTCTGATGGATCTTGATACCCCCCTTTACTGCCCCTTGGCGTTTGCGGGGCCTTTGCCCCAACCCGCCCTTTTAAAATCCAGGTATTACCACTGGCCGACATTTTTCGGTTCACTAATGGCTTCTCCCCGCGCGGTGGCCATGTACCCCCCATATAGTTTTGGACCTTTTAGGGCGATCCCCCCTCTTCACTTGCACTCATCGGCGGGTGGTCCGGGGCTTTTGCTCTTTGAGATCGCTCATGGACGCACCCGTTTGGTATTTGTTTTGTTTTTTTTTTGAATTCTTTCTCGGCTCCTCGTACGTTTTTGAAGCTCGAACTGTTCTTTTTAGGTTTGAGTTGTTCGTCTAATGACCAGTTCGTGAACAAGGGTGCATGGGGACTGATACGCGGATTTTTTTCCCATTATGCCGTCCCAGAGAGTATCCATCCCTTCGCCTGCCAAGCTTAGGAAGAGAAGCTTTCCCCCCATTTTCTATGCTCTCGTTAGTTCTTTCCCCCCTTTCCAATGGTATCATTTGGGAACAATCTGGCTTTCTCTATCTAGGCGGTCCCAAACTTCTAAAGCTCCGGGCCCCCGGTCACCTGAGGGTCGATTTCACGTTCTAACAACAACATTGGTTCACTTTTTTAGGGCAACTCGACCTTCGTGGTTGCTCATTTCGGCGGGTAACCCCCGTTTTCACCCGGCAGACAATTCCCATTTGTGAGAGACCCCCGTTTTTAACTTTAAAGAGAAGGTTCAGAGGATTAGGCGAATTCATCCCACACCCCTCAACAAACCCCGATTAAGAGAGGATCCCTTTACATTGTTCTCCCCCTTCCAACGTTTATCCGATCTTTTTTGTTGATGCAGCATGCTCCGGCGATTTCTCCAGGCCTTGAGAACCCGGTGAAATCCATCGGCGAGGACTCCGAGTTTCATTTTCCAAGCTGGCAACAGGTCCCGTTTGGC
>Ga0179593_1402726_pt1 | contig 11302 bp, 14 predicted proteins | sample CZODoug2_1_08_16_FD_185931 | JGI IMG/M metagenome (GOLD analysis project Ga0179593, IMG submission 185931) | Vadose zone soil fungal communities from Angelo Coast Range Reserve, California, USA - CZODoug2_1_08_16fungal (PacBio error correction) | ecosystem: Environmental > Terrestrial > Soil >... | reverse complement strand
CACACCAGCTTTTGTACAGTGATTCCATGGGTTCGGTCTTTTTTTCCTGCTTTTCGTTTTTCCCCACCTTTGGAGATTTTGCTGAAGCAATCCATGGGCCCCCGGTTTCCCAACTCTTCCCGGTTTTTACGGTTCTTTCATGGACTATTTTCAAACTGGTTATAACAACCAGGGTTTTTTCCCCTTTGCCCCATTTTTTTCAACATTTTTTGTCAATAATGGGGACCCCGTCACAAAAAGAACCAGCATCTATGCCGTTTGGATTGTCGGGCATTTTGGTTCCCGCCCCCTTCCCGACTCTTGGACCCGGTCCCCCCCCTTGTTGCGTTCTCTTTTCAATCTCGGCGAAAATTTTTTAACACGATCCCACCTTTGGAATGGGTGACATCTTACGGGACCCCCCTTTCGGTTTTTTTGTTTTGTCACTCCATCTGACACCACTGGTTTTTTTTTTTTAGTGCCCATCGTCCTCCGAAATTTTTTGTTCCCCCCCACCACTCAAGGTTATAAAGGGAGGATTGTTCCGCTTGGTCATGGCATTTTGTGTCCTCTATTAGAGATCCCGTGAGCGCCAGAACATCCCCACAGTGTGATTGTCCTCTCCCCTGCTAGGTCCAAGACAAAAAAACCCTTTTTGGGTGGGGTTTGTTTCTTTTTCGTTGCTGCAGCGCTTGCCCGCTAGTCGTCAATTCTCAGGAGGCGTTTTGGAGTCTACTGGCGTTCAGGATGTGTGGCCCCAACTATGTTTTAATCTTTCTGGCCAATGGGGCCCCCTGGGACAACCCAAAGTCTCCACTCGAAGTACTTGGAGGAGACCCTGAGCTGACGTGTGTTGCCGAACGGGGATCCTAAAGGATTCGGCCGGGTGGTTTCCAGCATTAAAATTTCTAAACCACAACCCGTTGATTGAAAGTGTCTGTCCCCGCTGTCACCCAGACCTTTTCTTCTGCAAAACCCCCCTGGGAATTTTTACGTGCCCGAAAACAACCCCCCCCACTTTAGTTTTCTGTGAAACCCAACACACCCCCAACATTTGATTCCCTCACCACCCACCACTTTCATGACTTGTACCCCCCCACCCCACCACATAGGGTCACAAACAAACCTTTTCCCTCCTCCTTGAAAAACTCCTTTCTCCTTTTCTGTTTCGTTGGGGCCCGTTGGCAAACCTGTTCTCCCATTTGTGGCTGATTTTTTTTCTCGTGTGCGGTGCTTTTTTTTATGGGGTTCCCTTTTTTTTTTTTCCCGCTTGTCTTTTTTTTTTTTTTCACTGTTGCCCGTGGTTACCCCCCCCCGCCAAAGTCTTTTTTTCCCTGATGCCCCGCCCCAGTTACCTTTTTAGGCCCCCTGGTTGTGAAGGGGGTTTTGCAAACCTCTTTCTTTTTCCATTATTTCCTCTTTGGGTTCCTTTGCCCGCTGTTCATTCAAGTATTTTTCCCCAGTACGCTGAGCTTTACCTCCATTTGTTCTCTTACACCCTGCGGTTCACTTGTTTGGGCTTTTGTCACGTTCAGTTTGCTTGCCTCTCCACCTGGTTACAAATTTTTTTGGCCCTCAGACTTTCGAATACGAAATTTTTCATCTTTCCAAAAATCAGGGGCTGGTGGGCCCTTTCATTGGGATCGTGGTTGGAAAATTCCCCCCCGTTGGCTGGAGTTCATTTGTACCCCAATGGCCCTTGAGGCTTGTTTTTTTATTTCGGCCCCCCCAAGGGTTTAAGTTACCCCAGCCTGCCGCACAGTTTTTTTGTTTCTCCCCCCCTTTTGTTTGAACTATAAACCTTTCCTTGTACTGACGTCTTCTTACCCCACACACAACTGCGCCCGTTTCTTTTGAGTTAAGGCCACATTCCAAAATATCGTCCTACCCTCTTCCTAGGGGTTTTTTGGGCTGTTTTTGAGGCCCCTCACTTCTTGAAGCACCCCCCTCCTGGTTAAAACTAACCTTTAGTTTACCAAGTCTTTCGGTCCACTTTGCCCGTTCGCCCGTTTATGGTCCCAACAACCCTTAATGTTTTCAAAGTTTCTTTTGACGGGAAGAACAGATTTTTTCGCCCCCTGACAACTAAGGCACCCCGCTTTTTCTTTTCTGTAGTCACCCAGTCCTTCCCCCGTTTCCCCCCAACTTGCGGTCTTTGACTTTATTACCCAACCATGACACCAAACCGATCCCCCCTATATACGCGGAATGTCTTTCGTGGGGCTGGTTTTTGACACGTGCTCATTTTGTTCACTTTCGATTCCCTGAGGTGGAACCCCCAACTTGGGATCCGATGACCCCCCCGTACCAAAAAACCTTTTTTCACCCCCCCTTGTTTTCCCTTTTGGTGGAGGTCCCCACGGCACCTTTACTTGTACCCCTCCCATTTTCCCATTTTTTTCCCCACCCTTCGGACCGTAGGTCGCGGCTGCCTGCAAATATTCTTGGGATGAAGTTTCGGCGGGGCACGAATTTGGACCCTTTTCCGTTCCGTTGTCGTCCTTGACATTTTTCATCTACCACTTCCAGGCTTTTTTCTTCAAGCACACGTAGGGAACACCCTTCACAGCCGCCCCCCCGGACTTACTGGGGGTTTGGTTGGTTTCTTTTTTACCCCACTTTGGGGGGCACAACAACCGGTGATTTTCTTTGGGGCTTCTTTTTTTTCGCCTTGATTTCAACTTTGTGCATGCCTTTAGGTTGTTTGTCCCCTTCAACCAGCCTCGTTGATTGGTGCCCGAGAATGCCACATCCCGTTTTTTGAGTTGATGGTTGTGACCTTGTTCCCCCCCTGGGGACTTTTATGGTATTGTACCCGTTTGGATGTTATAACCATCCCTTGTTTTTTTCCTGTCCTTTTTTCTTTTCTTTTTTGTCCCCCATAGTTTGGAACACTTTCTGGTTTCCACTTTCAACCCCCCACGGGCCTTTTGGTTTTTTTTCCCTGACAACATTGTAGGTTCGTCCACTGTAGCGGCGGCTGAGACACCATTCACGGCCGTTTTTCCCCCCCAACCTAGTTGTTTAGGCCCCTTCTCTCTGGTGTCAACTGTTATTCCTGACTGTTCCCTTTAAGTGACCCTGTTTTTTACGCACCCAAAACCAGGTTTGCTTTTCACCCGCTTTGTGGTCTTGGGCTTCAAGGGACCCTGGTGCCTCTTCAACCGTTCATTTCCCCCCCCCATTTTTACCTAGTTCAGGTTCCCTGTCGTTCTACCACAGGAAAAGGATTTCAGCGTCGGGTCTTTTTTCCCATGTGTCTTTTGAATGATTCCTGTAACGTTTTTTTTTGGTGGTGGTGGGCCTGATGGTCTTTTTCATCTTCGATGTTCTGGGGGATGTCAAGCTAGTTGTTACATTTTTTAGTGGAAGTTTGAATTGGAATTTGTCGCCTTTTCCATTAAGTCTGTTAGGAGCTAGGATGTCCCATTAGGACGATCAACCCCCTTTTTGCTTGTGCACTTTTTTCTGATGGAAGTTTTACCTTGGCTGTGTCGGCGGCCCCCCCCTGCGTTGTTTCGTGGTCCACAAGCCCCGGATCCTACAAGACCCGTTTTTTTCTCCTTGTTACAGGGATTGGGTCTTCTCTTTCCTTGAATCCAAGTTTTGGTTTACAAAGTCGGTCCATTTGGGTCGGGTGATTGGTCCCGACGTATCCTTCATGAGGTGATTGATCTTCTGAAACATGTTTTCTCCTAGAAGCTTGTTCTTGTTTGGTTGGGGGGCAATGTCCTTCTATCGATGGCTGGTTCCACCCCCTGTGGGAGTTTTGTGGCAGTTACCCTGAACTTTTAAGTCTCTTTTTTACCACAGAAAACACGCTTTTGCTTTACTGTGGGGGGGCTTCGCCATCCTTCTTTTTCCTATCTTCTTGTTTGGGCTCCGGGGGAGAATTTATTCTCTTCCCGGGGTGGACCCGTGGGGGTCCCCAAAATCTTGTTTGCTTAACAAAATCCCCGGAATTCGGCCCCATTTTCCTTGCACATTTTTTGGGACTGTTTTTTCCCCCCTGACGGGTGCGACTTCGTTTTTTTTTTTGTTTTCTCCTGTTTTTTTTAGACGTTTTTTTTTTTTCTGGTTTGTTTTTAGCTGGTTTTGACTGCCCGTCCCCCAATTTGGGCATTTCCTTTTCCCGAACAAACACTGTTGTTCCCCCCCCGAAAAGTGATTGTTTCCCCCCACTCGTTAATGTTGCTCCAAAAACGGGGGGGGTCAATAAGTTTTTTGTTCGCCGCTCCTGGTTGTTTCTTTTCGTGGGCCCGCGGGAGTCCGTCTTTTAGACCTTGAAGGACTTTTTTTGTTCCGTTTCTTGTATGGATAACTTTTTTTTCCTCCGGGTCTCGTACCTTTTTGTTCCCCTTTTTCTGGTTCCGCACTTTTAGAGGATGTCAAGCCGTCCTTACCTTTCCGGATGTCTGTAGGGCTCCTTTTCCTCACACAATGGGTTGGATTTCATCCCCGATTGTTTGTTTTTTTCCGTCTGTAGCCTACCACTTAAGGTGATTGTTTGCTTTTTTGAATATTACTGAGCCATTTTTTCCTACCCCAACTTTTTTTGATTACCCAGGAGTCCCTCGTGGCTACCTTGATTTTTTGTGCCTGGATCTTCATTCAATTGTGCGGAGGATTCTTGGGCTTCCAAGTAGGTTTTGGGCCTTGATCCTTGCTTGTGGAGCGAGTGTTCCCCCGTTTCTTTTCTCGTTCCTGGCTTCCTTTTTTGACTTCCTGGGTATTGCTGGGTTGTTTTTATCTTCAGAGTACGGGGTTGTTTTGCCCCCCCCTGGGTCTTCTTCTTACTGTTCTCGTTTTTCCAGTGTTTTCCCATGTGATGGTTTTGTTTAAACCTTGTGGGAAAAGTGAGAATTTGTTTTTTTTCGTTTCTTACCCCCCAAGATGTCACACTTTTCCCCGATTCACTTGGACTGTCTTGATTTTTTTTTGATTTTCTTGGTGGGGTCTCTGAATTGGTGTTTTGTTGGGTCCTTCTTTTCTTTATTATTCTTCTCCCCTTTTTGTTTTTTTTTGTTGAGAGGAGCAAACCCATCTCCCCTCAATGGCCCCCCCCCCATTGTTCATCCACCCCATTCCCCCCTTTCTTCGGGAGTTGCGCACGTTTTCACTTTTGATTTTTTCTTTCGTAAGATAATGGTGAGTTGTTTTTTCACTAACATGTACGTTGTTCCCTGCGGGGTGATCAAGGTTGTCCCGCCCCCCCTAGTTAACCATCCCCCTCCACCCCCGTTCGAAGGCGGTACTTTCCCCGCCCCCACCCTGTTTTCCAAAGGGGCCAGTTTACGATTGTTTTTACCCTCAGACCCACGCCTTGTCCAGCCCTGATTGAACACCCTTTTCTTATCCCACCTACAACCTACATCATCGAGTCGACCTTCATGGACGGCCCAACTCATTTTTTTTCCCCCCCTTTTACCCCCCGTACCCGGTACAGGATTTCCCCCCCCTGAAAGAAGTTTTTCAATTTTTCCTTTTCCGGCATTTCACTTTTTTAATTTCGTTGCGATTTTACCAAAACACTGCGAGAACTTTCCCCCCCCCAGGGGTCCTTCTTTTTTTAGTACCCCTCCCCAAACTTCTTCTTTGATACTGTTTCGCGTTAAAAAATATTTTTAACCGGACCAACCAAAAAATGGGTCCGTTTTCCGTTCTTTTTCAACGGCCGCGCGGCCGACTGGTCATTAATAGTCCGCAAGCCCCCCCAACACTCAAAGTTTCCCCCTAACTGTCGGACAGCGCCCAAAGTATGCCCGAACCCGAAAGCCAGATTTCCTTCTTGAGCCCCACGGGGGAACCATTTTTTCCCTGGCCCCCCCTGACATTCCCTTCTGTGCATGTGGTCCCCTTGTGTTTGGACCTGGAATCCCGGGTCCTTTTCTGTCTTTTGACAAGTCTTGGCAGCCATGGATTTATTTCCCTTTTGTCTTGCAAGTCACCAACAGCGGACCCCCCCCAATCACTGGTCACAGGAACGTTACCTTTGCCAGAAGTATGAACGCCCAAGACAGAGTCCACCCCGTCCCCCGTGCCGCCCCCACCACGCCCCCCCCCAAGGATGAATTTCATTCCCCAATTTGGTTGGTGAAAGACTTCGGACCTTTTTTGGGGCGCCTGGCCCCCTCTACCTCGACCGCCTCCCCCCCCCCCCCCACCAAATCCCGATTTCCTGGGTGCCCCCCGGAGGCCCGGCGCCCACAGAAAGGGACCTGTTTTTCCCAAGTCGGGCTTTTTTCATGAGTTTCTCCTACCATGCTTTAAAACGAACCCCCTTTTCCTGTTTGGGTTTTTCCTTCCTAGAGGTTCCCCCCACCCCCCACATTTTTTTTTTTTCATCTCCTGGTTTGGATAACTTTTTTTTCTCCTCCTTTGCCCCCCGGAGTCTAACCTTGTCATCTGTGCAATACCCCCCGGTTCTTTTCAGTTTTGATGAAGCTGCTTGGCGTTTTCCTCCCTTTCTTTCAAAGGCCCCTTTTTCGTCCCGGGCTTTTTTGGATTTCAAACAGTGGACCTTTCAGGGAAGAAACACCCCTTTTCCCCCCCCCCCTCCCTTCCTGACCCGCATCCCCTTTTGGGGTGCAAACCCCGGTCAAAGTTCCTTTTTTTTTTGCATGGGCTACTCTTCCATAAAGGAGCCTTTTCCTTGTTTCCCGACCTCCCAAGTACAGATACCCTCTGGTAACCACTCTTTACTACCCCTCCCCCTCCCGTCGTTCAGGAGTCCCTCCCACCAGGCCCATCAAATTTCTATTTTACCCCCATGCGAGGGGGGTGTCCCCCTCCCTAAAACGCGAGGGCTTTTGTTTCCCGGGGGCGTTTTCCCCCCCCGAGAGGGGTTTTCTTTCTTTCAGTTTTTTCTTTTAGATTGACTTTCGCGCTAAACAACCCAAGTGATTCCCCCTTCTTGTTGTCGTGACCGGGTTTCCCCCCCTTTAACCAGAGGTGCCTTTTCCCCGTTGTCTTGTGTAAGCTACCGGTTTTTGCCTCATGAGTTTTTTTTATCCCCCCCATGAAATTTCGCTGATTATTTTCCGCCTACGGTCGATTTTTTTTTCAGTTAAAAAACAACAGTGGGTCAGCCTTTTTTTGACCGTTCTCCCCCGTTTTTGAATTTTGAGCAGTGCCACCAGCCCTTGGTGTTAGGAATCTTCGGGTTACAATTGATGTTCTGTCACCAAGGTACCTGTTCCACCCCCTTTCCGTCACTCCCCCTCAGCTGGAGAACGTGGAAAAAGGGTTTTTTCCCCCTGAAAGGTCCCCGTTCTGCGGTCCGAACCCCCCCTTCCCTCGCTCGACCGTTTGCCCCCTGATCCTCCCCCCTGTCCCTTTCAATTTCCTTTCGTAACCGGTTTGTGTACATGATTCTGACACCAATGAACCCCCCTTAAGCACCCTGGGTCCGACTTGTTCCCGCAGGATCTGCGAGGTTCACCTCCCGTATGGGTAGTCTTCCTTTCGTGTGCCCCTTTCCCCCCCCCCGGCGTAAACGGGGGGTAATTTATCCCTCCGGTCTCTACATTTTCCCAGGCCCGTTGCTGTTTTTCCCCCCCCATTTTTTTAGAGGTCCATGACCGTTTCCCCGGTCCGTTTGTACCATGTCCTGTTTCCTTGTCCCCGCTCTATTTAGGTGGTGGGGCCCCCCCTACTTTTAATGTACCCGTTTTTCCCCCCTTGGGGCTGTAAGAGAAGGCCGTCCTTTTTCACATTGGTCCCCTGGCTCGGGTTTTTTTAGTAAGCTCGGCCCCCCCCCATTACCGCGTTTTTTTTTAGTCCCTCTGGGAGCTTTTTTTTCGGTTTTTAAAGGTATTTTGTCCGCGGGTCTGGGCTACCTGTTCCGTGGGCAAAGGACATTTTCTTTTTGCACGGGGGGACAGGATTCTTTTCCCCGTTTCTTCAAAGGTCCTTCGTTAACCATCCCTTTTTGCCGCCGTTGTAAGACGGGTTCACTTCCACATTTTTCTTTTTCAAAAACGGTTAGGGGTCTGGGCCCGTTGTCACCAAGGTCTTTTCTTCGTCCCTTTGTCTTCTTCAAATGGCGCAACCCCCACTTCAGGACCTGAATGGTATTTTTCCTTTTTCATCAGGTGAGTTTTTTTGCCACCCCCAAGGTCCCCATGGCATGACTTGCTTTTTATTGGTTTTTAGAAGCAAGATTTTTTTAGTCAAGTTTGCCTTCCCCCGGGTCGGGCACCCATCATTTTTCCCCGCCCTCGCACTCGGATGGCTTTTGAGAACACCTTGGCAGAGAACAGTAATCCCCCCCCCCCATTTCCACGAAACCGTCCCCCCACCATTCTTCACGTCCCCCTTTCCCCTCAACGGGTTGTGCCATATCCTTCTCGTCCCTACAACCTTCTTTCCGGGACACCCGATTTGTCTGGGCACTTTTTTTTGCCGCCATGAGATCCCCACGCACTCCCCCCGTGCGAGTGTTTTTTTCGTCACCCTGAGCCATTGGACGGCGTTTCGTGATATCTCACCTGTTCCCCTCCCCCTGGATCCCCCCCCTTTTCTAGGGGTTTCCGATTCCCCACTTTTTCCCCAGGTGTTCCCCCTAACGTGTTTTAAAAGGCCCCTTCCGACGTTCTGTGAAGGCACCCTTTTTCGAGCCTTTTTCATGTTGACACCGTTTTTTTTTTTTGGCCCCAAGCGTGCCTCTTTGTCCCCCCCCCCTCCATGGGAGCCACAAATGGACAGGGGTTGCCCCCCCCCCAGAGGGGGAAGGGCCCCCCCCCTTTTCCCCCAGATTTACCCCCCCCGTAGTTCAATTTTTGCATCTTCCTTTTTTGGGTTGCCTTTTTAAGGTTGGGGTGGGTTTTGTTTTTCCCTCCCAGTTTTTTTAGTTGAAGCTAATTTTTTTTTTGCACATTCCTTTTCACCGTGTTGGGAACGGGGTCCCCCTCCCTGATGTTTTAGTATCTTTCTTTTTCACAACTTCGCCCCTTCCCGTGGCTTTGACACTTTTCTTTCTGGTACCCCCCTCTTTTTTTCCTCTTTTTTTAGTGGCTGTCCGCCCCACTTCTTCTAGGTTTAAGTGGCCTTTTCTTTCCTTGGTCCCCTTTCAGCCCCCCGGTTTCAAGAGTGCTGGTTTTTTTGGTTTTTCCGTAAAAGGGTTTTTTCTGCCTGTTCCCCCTGACATGGGCTTCCACCCACCCATCTTTTTTGCGTGTTTTTGATATTTCTTGGTCCCATTGCGTTCCCCCCCGTCCGAGTAAAACTTCACCCCCACCAACCCCTGTGTCTCTGGTTCCACCCCCCTTTCCGTCATGGTCGTCGTAGGCTGGATTTCGTACAACTCCCTGCCTTCAACTTTTTTCTTTACCCCCCCGTTCCCCCTTCCTTTGTGGTACAACTGTAATGACCCCATTTCCCCTTTTGGAGTATTACACCAGTACCCCCCTGTGGTGTCATTCTGACCCCAACAAAGGTCCCCACTGGTTCTTCGCCAAAGTTGTCTTCCCCCCAGACGGTTCTTTTTTTTTTTTTCTTGTTTAGTAGTATTTTTTCCTGCCTTATTCCCTCACGGGGGGTTACTTCCAAGGCCCTCCGGAATGTTTTTGACGTGATTCTGTTCCCCCCCGGGTGCTTCCCCCCTCCTAAACTTGTTGCAACCGATATTTTCTTTGTGCTGCCCCTTCCCCCCCCCCTCTTCCCCACCATTGGCCCACAAAAGGCCAGGCACTTTTTCTTGTTTCTCCCCCCTTTGGTACTTTCTGCTAATAATGCTGTCACTAGTGCATCTTACTTTTTGGAACCCCCTCTTTTCTTTCTCCGTCCCTGTCCAGTTTTTTCCTTCCCTTTTAGGTTTTCCCATTGAACTGAAAGGAATTGTGTTTCACCTGATCATCTTTTACCCATCCCCCGGTGTACTTTTCTTTATGGTCCCTCCCCCATCATCACGTTTTGGTTTGGTGCCCTTCTAGATACACAGTTTCCCCAGGCTTTTGATTTTTTTTTTCATTTCGGTGGGTGTACGTGGCACCTTTGTGAGACTTCCCCCCTTAAATTTTTGATATCCCGCCCCCAGCCAGTTCATCCACGGCATAAACGCTTTGAACACAAGGAGAACCGTCTTTGTCGTTTTACCCTTTCGTGAAGGCTCTCCCACCCCTTTTTCCTGTTCTCTCACCCCCCCCCAATTCCTGCGTTCCAGTTTGAGGCACCTTAGGGTGGTGTTTTATCGGGTTTGACCGTTTCCAGTGGCCCCCTTGAATCTTGGTTGACCCCCATTTTTCCCCTTTTTTGATTTGGGCCGTGGACTTTTGTGTTTCCCCTGTGTTCCGATCTAAATTTGTGCGACGGACCATTTTTCAACGCGCCCTTTTGCCTTCCAAGACCCGGACGTACCTACCCCTTGGACCCCAACTTGGAACCCCCCCCTCTTTTTCCCCGGCCCTTGCCCCCCATTTTCCGGACCCCTTTTTGGTTGTGTCCCTTCTTCTCACCCCACCTCAAACCGTTTGTCTTCTTTTTCACTGCCCCGTCTGACCCCTGTGGTGTGTTTCACAACCACCACCCCCCCCCCCCTACCGTACTTGATGTTTTTTTCCCCGGCCCTGGCCCCTGGTTTTTTCCCCATGTATCCCCCCCCCTTGTGTGGGCGGCGACACCTTCCCCTTTACCGAAGGCTGACAAACCCCACGGTTGGTGGTTGTCTGGAGTTTCTGTGCATCGAAGGTTTCTCTTCTTCTCCCCAAGTCCTGTAGGGGGGGTGGGCATTTTTTTGTTGGGGGATATTTTGGTCCGACGACAGTGTTTTTTTCTTCCACACCTTTCAATATTTGTCTTTTTTTCCATTTTTTTAGCATACCCCCCCGGCGAAGGGTATTCCCCTCTCTTAAGTACCCAGAAGTTGGCGTCGGGTGTCCTGACCCTTTGAAAACAGTAGTTCTTTTTGACCCTGCGTTTCCAAAGGAAACCAAAACGTGACCTTGGTCCTTACCCTCCCCCGTAAACTAATTACCCCCTTTTTAATCTTTTTCATGACAACACTCCCCCCACCAGGTCTTTACCCACCAACACCCACACCAACTGGCGCTTTTACATACCCACCCTTGATTCGTTTTCCCCCCCCCAACCCCCACAACCCACTTTATTGCCTGCACATGTTTTTAGTCCCTGTGTTCCCCTGGAATTTTTTTAACCAATTACTATTTATCCCCATTTTATCTTTTAAGTTTGGGGTTGTAACCAACTCTTGGACTTGTCGGCTGGGGGGATTGGCATTACCCTCTTATGGTTCACTATGCCTGCTTTTTTTTTCCGGGGCCCCCCCATTGGGGGGGGCCCCCCAAAAAACGTTCCGTTCGTGCTG
>Ga0179593_1712152_pt1 | contig 11303 bp, 29 predicted proteins | sample CZODoug2_1_08_16_FD_185931 | JGI IMG/M metagenome (GOLD analysis project Ga0179593, IMG submission 185931) | Vadose zone soil fungal communities from Angelo Coast Range Reserve, California, USA - CZODoug2_1_08_16fungal (PacBio error correction) | ecosystem: Environmental > Terrestrial > Soil >... | reverse complement strand
TCTTCAGCTTTCCCCCCCCTGCAGTCTTAAGTTCTGCTTTTTCCACTTTTTTCCTTGTTAGCTGGTCTGTGAGTTTTTTTTTTCACGTCGGTGTCCTCAAGCCCACGGGTCTTTTGGTTCTTTTTTTTTTTCTGTACATGCACCCCCACCGATTGGATGCTTCCCTCCCCACACCCCCCCCTTTTTTAGTTTGCTTTCCCGTCTGTTCTTTTTTTTCATTTCTTTTTTTCCGCTTCTCCCCCGTGGGACCAGCTTTTCCGTCCCGGTTCCTCTTTGCTCGGTCCCCCTCTGGTCCAGTGACCTTCCCTTGAAAGCTTCCCCCCCTTTTTCCCCCTCCTGGCAGCGGTCTAATGGGAAAAGTATTTTTTTGAGAGTCAAGGACCATGACGGAACTCGGATTGTTTTTTTCCTTCCGGCACGTATCCCCCTTCCCTTTCCCTTGAGGTTTCATCTGTTTTTTTTTTTTCGAGAGAGGAAAGCTGCAGACTTGCGGTTCGCTTTGGTTTTTGTTGTTTTTCTTTCTTCTCCTTATGGTCCGAGATCCCGTGTGCGTCTCCGCGAACATCCTTCATGCATTTTTCTTTGTTCCAAAAATGAACTTTTTTTGTGGCTTTTTTCTTTGATGGCGCCCAAGGCCGGTTTTTACTGGCTCGGTGTTCCCCCATTTGATTTCCCCCGGCACCATTTTTCCCTAGTGGAAGCCTCCGTTCGGCTTCTTTGACCAGATTTTTTCGGTCCTTTTTTTTTTGTTCCCCTCCTCAGGTGTTGTCATTTTTTTTTCCTTCAAACCCCTTGACAATCATGGCGCCCACTTCTGTCCTCCCCTCACCAGGCGTGAGTAGCCCTTGTTCCCTCCGCCCCCTCCTTTCCCCCCGGTCCACTTTCAGGACCCCTTTCCTTCCATCTTTCCAACCTTCCGTCTGGCGGGACCAAGTGTTCTCCTCCCTGACGATTCGGGTTTCTTTTTTTTCCCCTAGCCAACCGCTCGCTTTGATTTTTTTTTTTTTTTTTCCAAAAAGATTGCATTTGATTTTTGATCCTTTTGCCACCCCCTTCTGATTCTTTGTCAGTTTTCACTCTTTTTGGTTGGTTTTAGATCTACTAATGGCTAAAACTTTTTTTCCTCTTTCTTCCTTGCCCACGTATGCTTTGCTTCTTTCTCCCCCCCCAGGTTTTTTTCATTACCTAGTTTTTTTTTGGAGTTGCGCATTTTCTGAAACCTTTCCTTGTTCTTCCACTTGGCCCCTTCCTTGCTCTAAGTCTTTTGCCACCCCCCCTCCCCCCTATTGTTTTTCTTTTCCCCTTTGGAAAGGCGGCCCATGTTTTTCGACTCGTCGGACACGGCTGTTCCCCGGTTCCCGAGACCCTTTCGTATTGATAGCTGCACACTCTGTTTTCGGCTCGCTTGGCCCGGCTTACGTTTTTTTTTCTTGCAGCGCTTCCCTTTCGCGACCTTTCCTCTTTTTTTTTCACCGCCTTCTTTTTTACCCAATGTTGTGTAGGCCCCTTTGGTTGACGGCCCATGTACACGGGATCCCACCGTCATCGGTCCGTTTCCTCTTGCCTTTTTTCTGACCAAGGGATTTTTTTCGTCCCCCTCCACCCCGTCGTCCCCGCCACTTTGACTACCCCCCTTCAACGAAGCTGGGCTGCCCCCCTAATTTTTTTCCCCTTTCTCTCTTTACCATCTTCGGTGATTGGTTTATGTTTTCACTTTTCGGTTTTTGTGTTGTGGGGGTATGTAACCTTCTGCATCAACCCAAGCCACGTGGCTTTGGCCCCCCCCTTTCGGGCTTCTGCAATTCTTCCGTCCCCACTTTTACCTGACATACCATCGCTTCCAATGTCTGCCAAGACATGGCCCCGTTCGTCCGCCCCTTTTTTGACGCTTCCCTTCTTCTCACTGCGTACTGGGCCCTCTTTATCGCTTTTTCCTTCTGTTCTAGGTTCCCCCCCTTGCACACATCCGAGGAAGTTGTTTCCCTTCTGCACCCCATTCTTTCCCCCTGACCGTCGAGCTGCTCTCCCTTTTTCCCCTCTGAAGAGACATGTTCCCACTCCTGATCTTTTCTTTTTCGAGATTTTTGTAGCTACTATGCTTGTTCGTGACGCCACCCTCTTTTGCGAGACTGATGATCTGTTTTCCCCCCCATCTTTTCTTTTTTCCCTGCCACGGTTTGGGCGGTTGTTCCTCCGATTAAATTCTCCCTTCAGAGGGCGGGGCCATGACACTTTTGTCACGAGTAGTGCTGGACCTCCTCAGTCCGATGTGAGTTCCCCTTTTTTCGTGCAGACTCTTTTTCTCTGTTTTTACCATTAGCACTCCTCTGTCCTATACTCTATACGGTCGGGCCTTGTTTTCTTTCTTCCCTTGCACTGTTGATGGTTTGCTCCTTTTGATTTTTCATTCGCCTTCCTTCCCGAGGCTTTTTTAGGATGTTTCCCTGGTTCCTCTACCCGGAGGCTGGTTCTTTTCCCCCGCTTCTTTCCCCTGCCCCAATACACATATTTTTTTTTTTCCCCTGGGTAACCTTTCTTTTCCCCGCTTCTCCCCATCTGTGGTCCCTTTTGTCGGTGCTTGGTTCCCTTTCTATTGTCCTTGGCGAAACGGATTCTTTTTTTTCCCCCTGGTGCTTGAGCCGGAGCCAGGTTTTTTTTCCTTTTTTCACGTAATTTCCCCCCCCCTTCAATATTTTTTCCCCTTTGATCCCTGACCGCATCCATCTGTCCTCTCTTTGTCAACAAAACGCATCTCTCCCTTTTTTTCGTTTGGCCGGTTTACTATCTCTGTTTCCCCCTTTCCTTCTGCCAGTTTGTTTTTGGGTGGCTCGCCAGTCTGATCTTGTCCCCGAAGGCCTTTCCTGTAGCAATCATCCCGCCGCAATTCTCAAGTTCTGCCCGTTCCTTTTCTTCGTTAGACAAGTTGAAATCCTTCCCCCCCCATGATTCCTTCCCCCAGAATAGTCTCTTTTTGCCCCCATTATGTTTTTTTTAGTGTCCTTTTCCCGTCTTCCCGGTGGATTGGCAGTGGAGGCACAATCCTGCGGGTCAAAGTTGCTTTTTTTTTCTTTTTCGCCTGCCCCCCCACACTTGCGGTTTTTTCGCGAGTTGGTCACGGCAGTCCATGCAAGCCACCTCACCAGTCCTTCCTCTATAGGAGACCCCCCCCCCCCCCCCCCCCCCCCCGTGTTTGTGTTCTTTTTTTTTGTGTTTTTGTGGTTGTCTCCTTTCGGTACAGGGTGACAGTAAATGTGTTTTTTCTTTTTTTTTTTTTTTTTTTTTTCTTTTTTCTTTTTTTTTTTTTTTTTTTTTTTTTTTTTTTTCTTTTCTTTCGTCGGCCCCCCAGGCCAGGTGAAGAGAGATCGCAGTCGCGCAACCCTTTTCCCTTTCTTTCAGCATAGGCGGAGTTTGCTTTTTTTTGCCCTTTTCCCTTGAATATTTCCCTTCTTTGTTCTCTCGGAAGGTTTTTCCCCTGCTCGATAGTTTGTACATTCGTTTCTTTCCCTTTCATAATGCGCTGTTACAAGTTTGTCCCTTTTTTCCTTTTTTTCAGTCACCTTTGTTGAGGCGTCATCTTTTTTTTTTTTTTTGGCTACCCCCTTTTCCCCCCCCCCTAACCTTTTACTGAATTCTTGAGTTAAATCGACGATTTCTTTTGTCCCTTAGTCTCTCGAGCGAGGCTTTTGACCCCCTTCTTTTCGCTTCGTCCTTGACCGTTACTTTTTTCTTTCCCTTTTTTTGCTTTTTCCCTTTCCCCCGACCCCCATCGCGCGATTCCCGGTTTTTTTTCGTCTCATTTTTCGGAGATTGCAGCGTTCCGTCCTTTCTTTTTCTTTGTTTCCCGCTGGCCTTTTTGCCTTTTTTTCCCTTTCAAGGCATGCTCCTTCATGATCCGCCGTCGAAACGTGGTGCTTTCTAATTTCCCTCCGACTTCTGTGTTTCCCCGCAAACCACGTTTTTTAAGTTGAATCCCCCCCCACTCCTCCAAGGTTTTATTTCTGTCAGCCACCCCCCCCCGCCTTCCACTCCCTTAAACCGTATAAGGGGAACTTCACCCCCCTTTTTCTCTTTGTAGTGTTTGTTTTTTTCTTTCCTCCTTTATTTCTCTTTGAGGTCTGTTTGTGTTCGTTGAGCCTTTCTTCCCGGCCCTCCGTCTGGTTCAATTTCCAGTTTTTCCCCTTCGTAACGAACTTTTCCTCGGCGTTTTTTTTCTTTCCGTTTGTTGGAAGAAGCTACTGGGGCTGCGGATTTTTTCTTCCAGTTTTCCCCCAGCGGATTCTGACGGCTTCCTGGCTTTCCCCGTTTTAAGAGCATGCTCCTTTTCCTTTTTGCCATACTAGTTTCCCCTTTCACTCGATTCCCAGCCTTCCGCTTTTTTTATGCTGCACCAAATTTTTTCTTTTTGTTTGCATAGGTCGGAGGTCTTCCCATTCCTTGGTTTGTTCCTTGTGGGAATTTTTCCGCCGTTCGTCCACTTCCCCCTGTATTTTCATTTTTTTTTTCCCCCCCCTTCATTATGTTTTTTTAGGTCATTTTTTTCTTTTCCAAGTTTTGTTGTAATGAGGCCTGGTCCTTCCCCTCCCGACCCACCCTTGTCCTTTTTACTTGCATTATCCTTCCCTTTTTTCCATGCATACTTTTTTTTTTTCACCCAATTCTACCCTCAAGGGTTAACACGTCCTCCTCGACCCCCACACAAAAACCTCTGACATTTTCCGGCTTTTCCCTTTGGTCGGTCCACTTTTTTTCTTTTGAGTTTTTTCCCTCATGCCCCACCCAGACGTTTTGGCGTTTGTAGGTCGCCTACCCCTTTCTTGGTTATTGCCGCATGGCCACGCCACGACCCTTTTTCAGTTCCCTTTTCAGTGGTCGAGTGGTTGATTTTCCCCCTTGTGCTCTTTTTCCTCCGTACCACTTCATCGGTCCTTGTTTGATTTTTTTTCGCCCCCGCTCTGGGTTTTTGCCCGGTCCCCAGTTTTTTTACCGTCGGCGGTTTTGGGTCCCTTTTTTCCTTTTCCTCTGCCCGAAACTCTTGGTAAGATTTGCATTCTTCCAATGTCAACGGTCTAATTCCCCTTCCCTATGGTCCCCTTTTTTTTCCATGCTTCCCCTTACCAAACCCCCCAGCCTTGTTAGCATCCCGCCTTGGCTTGTCTCATTTTTTTCCCCACATCAAACCCCATTTCCTTTTCTTGGCCGTCCCAAGACTCTTTCCCGTCCCTTCCCCCTTTAATTTTGAGCCGCCACCACCCTTACCCTCACCAATGAAACAAGTTTGAACTTTTCATAGCCTTTTTTTTTTTTCATAGGACTCAGCAAAGGAATCTGTTGTTTTTCAGCCATCCTTTTCAATGGTCTTCTCCGCTCATCCGTTTTTTCTTCTCCTGGTTCATTGTCAACCTGTTCCGTCATTTTTTCCTTTTCTCTCTCTTCGGCTAAGTTGTCTTGTTTGCCGAAAAACACGTTTGGTTGTCTTTTTTCACACGGCCACGCGGACGCACCCACGTTTTTGGTTTTTTTTGGTCAACGCAGTTTAACGTACAATTCTTTTACTTTGTTTTTTTTCTCCTTCACTCCCCATTTCCTCCTATTCACTCACACGGCTCACAGTAGCCCTCCCTGGACTTCCCTTTTCCCCTCTTTTCATCACTGCTATCTCTCTCTTTTCCCCTCCTTTTCGAGTTTTTCCCCTTCTGGAGCTTTTTTATCTTATTTTTTTTTTCCAAAAAGGGGGTAGCGTTTTTGATTTTTTGTGTCAAGAAGTTTGCACCTCCCTTTTCGTTTCTTTCTGGGCCATTAATTTGCCCCCTACCCCGGCCTTCTTTTTTTTCCACTGCTTCCCCACCACCCTTACCCCCTTGCGTTTGGCAGTCCTATTTTTTTTTTTTTTTTTTCGTCTGCCCCCCTCTTCTTCCTTCCCTTTGGTGCCCATGCCTTGTACCCTTCGCCTTTCCTCTTTTTCTAAGGCTTTTCTGGACAGTTTCAGATCTTCGTGTTCGGACACTTTTTTTTTCCTTTCTGGGGCATGAGTCCGAGATGGTGCGAAGACCATTTCCCTTCTCTGAATGGTTGCTGAGTTCCTACCCGGACCCCTTTTATTTTTCGCGATTGCAGGGACGATTTTTTCCGTACCCCCCTTCCCCATTGTTCGCTTTTTTTGTTGCTTTTTTGTTGTCCTTGCCCTATGGCGAAGATGTTGCGTTTTGAAAAGACACGTTGCTTTATGGGTGAAACAACTGAAGCAGCCATCCCCTTTTGTTCTGGGTCAGAACCCCCCCCCTTTTTCATATTGGTTTTTTTGATGGGATTTTTTGGATATTGTGTTTTCCTTACAATGTTTGGTATTTTTTTTTTTTTCCCTTGGACTTTTTAGTTTCCGACTCCGACCAGGTGGGATCTTGTCTCTCTTCTTAAGTAGCCGTGCCACCCCTCTTTGTAATTTTCCTCATGTTGGAGGCTCCCCCCCAGGTCGAGGGCTGCGAGAACGGCGCTTTTCTCCATACATCCCCGAGATCGAGTCTTGGCGCCCATATTTGGCCACCCTTCAACCGTAAACCCCTACTTCTTCCCCTGCGCCGTTTTGAGCCCCCTTTTTTGAGTGTGTAAAGCCTTTTTTTCGGGGTTATGCTTTTTTTTTTTTCAACGTTTCCCCGCTCCTTACATCCCTTCTGCTTTCACTCTCGAAACGCGCTCAACGATTTTTGCCCCTTTCCTCTCCGAATTGAACCTGCGTCTTTTTTTTTTACTTTTTATTTTTGTTGGGTTTTATCTATTCATTGTGGGTACCAGTGTCATGAAAGTGAAGCTGTCTTTTTTTCTTTTGCTTTGCGTCTCCTTTTTGATTTTCCCCCTTTTTCTTTTCTTTCACTAGGAACCCTATGTTGTTTCTTTCTTTCCTTTTGCCCAATCCCCGTGTTCCTCAACCCAAAACGTGACGTCTGTTTTCACCCTCGCCCCCCCCAACCAACTTCTTCGCTTTCTTTCTTCCCATACTATGACCGTTTTTTCCATTTCAAGACGGAGACGCACTTTCTCTGTTCCCCTTTTTTCCCTACCTTATCGCTCCCATCCCTTCGTAAAATACCTTTTTTTTTCCGTTTGACTCTCCGGCTGGTACGACTTGGACAGGTTCCACAGGTCCCTTTTTTTTTGTGCGTCTGTTTTTTGCTTTCCGATTTCTTTCAAAATCAAGCCGATGGTCCCTTTCCCCACTTTTTTTCCCATTTCCTCTTTCCCCTTCCCTTTCTGGCTTTCACCGTCATTTTTTCCACTTTCTTTTCCCTGCCTTTCGCTTTGCCTTGCAGTTCCTCTTTGTCTATTTCCCCCGTTTTTTCCCCCCACCCGACTCAAAACTCTCTACTATATTTCCCCACGCCCCAACCACTGGTATTTTTTTTGGGTTTTCCCTTTTTATGTCACTTTTTTTATCTGGGCGTTTGTTTTCCCGTTCTTGTCTGTTCCCCCTAGTCCCCTCCTCTTTTTTGAAAGTGTGGTTGGATTTAACTTCGTGAAATATTCCCCAAGTTGCGGCAGGGCCTTTTCACCCTTTTTCCCTTCTCCACGTTTTTCATGGATACACCCCTTCGATCCCTTTTCCCAAAGGTCACCCTTTTTCAAGAACCCCCTCTTTCTTCCCCACCTCTCTTCGCCCCCGCCTGTTTCCACTTTTTTTTTAAATTCTTTGCCCGCTGATTTTTCCTCCTCCTTTTTTTTAAACTTCGAAAGTCCCCCAGTCCCCTTCCGTCTCCTTCCCCAGCGGCACCTGACTCGTCGCTTTTCCCCCCCTTTTTTTTTCCCGTTCGTGCACCGTAGGTGGATTCTTTTTCACCGTACCCCTTTTTCTTTGAGACTTTTTTTTTATTCCGATTGTTCCTCCGTGCCCTTTTCCGCAGATCCCTTGATCCTGTCCTCTTGTACCCCCTCTTCTTTTCTACGCCGTACTTGTTTCGGAGTGTCTTTTTTTTTACGAGCCCATTTTTTTTTAAAGTCCGGTGCCCCATTTCATTCAACCATGTTTTTTCTTTTTTTTTTTTGGGTTCCTTTCATTTCCGCACTTTTTTCTTTCTTTTTCTTTGACTAGGATCAGCGTTTTGCGCTCCCTTCCGTTTTTTGGGCATTTTTTTGCCCGCCTGTTTTTGGTTTTTCCGATGTTTCCCACTCTTTTTGGAGACCCCTTCTCTAGAGCAGTACGGTCACTTTTGGGGTTTTTCCCCCCCTCCATTGCTTTCCCTTTCCGTCGGCGTCAGGCGCTTTTTCATGTTGGTCCCCTCCCACTTTTTTTTTTTCCCCTTTTTTTTATAAATTTTCTCCATCCGCGCTGCTCCCCCCTTCCCTATTACCCAGATCGTTTTAATTTCCTCTTCTCACGCTACCCAGCTTTTGGCCCTTTTTTTTTTTTCATATGACTTTTTTTTCCTGGTCAGATTCTTAACTTTGCCGGACTCCTTTTTTTCTGGAAGTCTGGCTGGAGAATTTTCGTTTTTCTTCCTTCCTCGGTCACCCCAATTCAATAGTCCCCCTGACTGGTTTCTCCCTTCCCCCTGTTAATAGCTTTTCAGGGGGGAAAAGTTGGCTGTTTCTTTTTCCCCCTCATTTTTCCCCTTTTTCCTCCTCCGTTTGTGTTGGGATTCCTTTTTTTTCCCTTCCAGTCTGCGCATGACCCTTGGTCTAGTTTTAACTGTTTCCTATTTTCCTTTTTTTTGATGCACTTCCCGGAGCAATCCAGTGGGGTGCTTCCGTCCCTTTCCCTTTTTCCCTTCGCCATGAAAGGCGACCCCAATTTTCTTCGCTTTCTTCCCTTAAGCCTTTTCCCCTGATTTTCTTTTGTTTGGGTCGCATCTGTCCATTTTTTCGCTAAGTTACTTCTCCGACCTTTGGCGGAGCCCCAGCCTCCGCTTTGTTTTTTCCCCCAACCCATTCCCCTTTTTCCCCTTTTTCTTGAGGGGCGCCAACTGTTTTTTTTTTCCAGCCGTTTTCTTCCTGGCCTGCAAAGATCAATGCTTCTTCCCCCCCCTTTCGTACCTTTTTTCTCTTTCTTCTTTCTGCCCTTGGATCTTCACAGTTCATTTAGTAATCTGACTATTCGGCGGCACCGACAATTTGCCCGGATCGTTTCTTTTTCCTTGATCGGAACTTCAGGGTCCTCTTTTCTTTTTTGCAGGGACATCAACCCCACTCGTTTTTTTCTTTAATTCCCCTTTTTTCAGGATCCTTTGCTAGTAGTGTATCCACGCTGGCCTTTCTTGTCCCAGTAAGCGCTGTATTTTTAGTCCTCCCCGTTGGCGCACCCTCTGTTGATTGCGACACTTTTCCACTTTTTTTTTTAGCTACACCCCCCTCCCTTTACTGATGTTTTCTTCCCTTTTCTTTTTTAGACTATGTTCTTTTTCTTTCCGATCTCCGTAGGTGAAACAGCTGGTTCATTTTTCTTGTGTACGGCATGTCTTTTCTCGGTTTTCTTTCCCCCTTTCCTGCGCGACTCCCAAATGGCGCCTTCGTTTCATGATTTCCCCCCTTAGGGCGCTCGTTTTTTTCACGAGAAGGGGGCGGGCCTTTCAGCTTTTGCCCTACCTGGGCCAAGTTCCCAGCATTTCTCGCAGTTTTTCCTTGTGCGGAATCAATTGCAGACATCCATTTCGTTGTTCCTTTCTTTCGAAGTTTCAAGCCCCCACGCCCCCCCCCCCCCCCTTCGCGTTGACAGCAACACGCCGTCCTTTTTTTCCCCTCAGTCCCCCCGTATAACTTCCCATGCCCAGGGCTCGGTCGTCAGGGTTTTCTGTTGAGATCTCAGTAATTTCTTTTTTCATGTGGTCGTTTTGGAAAATTTCGTACGGCTTTTCAAAGCCTTCCGCAGGTACAAAGAATATTACGCGTTTCTCTATGTCCCTGGTGGCTCGCGCAGGGCTCTGAATTCTTTTCCTTTTTTCCCGTTTTCCCCCCCCACCCAGCGGATGACGCCGTCTTTACTTCCTCTCATGCTCACAAGCCAGCATCCTCTTTCTGTTTCCTCTTTTTTCCGTCCGACCCCAAGTCTTTTTTTTTTTTTTTTTTTGGGTCGTTCCTCTTTTCGCGTTTTCGCTCTGGACCACCTTCCCCCCCCCCCCTCCCGCGCTGGCAGTCTTGTTTCCCTTGAGTTCCCCCCCGCGTTCTTTTTTAGCCTCTTTTTTTCCTTTTATTTGGATTTTAGTGTATTGCAGGGACGTCTGGTTCCTGAGCTTTTTTTTCTGATGGCCACTCCGCTACCTCCTTTAACCGCAGTCAATTCGTTTGCCTTTTTTTCGCCATTTCTCCCCTCGTCATGACCAAACAACTCTGACATGCGTTGGGGTTCCCCCTTTTTCTTTGGTCAAGTCTTTCCTTCCCGGTACACCATCTTGGGAGGCTCAGGTTCTTCTTTGCTTTGACAATAGTTTTAGCGGGTTCCCTTTTTCGTACCCCCCCTTCGAAGTTATCTTCGTAGGCCCTGGCCCTAGTGCTTTCTCTTGCCCGGCCTTCGAGGGTTTCCTTTCCCCTCCCAAATGTTGAAGCGTATTTTTTCCCCTTTTTCTTTTTTCCTTCGTATGTTTTTCCTTTTTTCGCTGTCTTCATCCTTCTTTCTGTGTTTTCTTTTCCAAGGCTTTGCCCTTCCCCCCCGTCGTCTTTTTTGGCCCTTTTCTCCTCCGATACCTCATTACCCGGCTCTTTGGGACTTCGGGCGGGCTTTCCACTGGCACCTTTTCGTGCCGCTTTTTGTGACTCCCCACCCGGCCACTGTTTTATTTGCCAACCCCATAGCATTGTTTCCATGCCTCCCCCTTTAGTTGCCCCTTCTTTTTCCTTGCTTTTATTTGTTTCCCCCAATCTTTTTTCTTTCGCGCACGAAGGGATCGTTCCCTCCTTTGTCTCTCCACACCCGTTCTCCCCACACCAGCCCCTTCTTTTTCACCGGCTTTTTCTCGCTGGTTCGTCCCCTTTCATCCCCTCCCTTTCTGTGGTCCGTCGCACTCCCTAGTTTCTTCTCCATGCCCCTCGTTTTAATGTTTTTTTTCCCCTCGTTCCTTTTTCACCAAGTGTACAGCCTGCGACTCGCCCTGTGCGAGTTTTTCCTTCCTTGATGGTCCACGTTTTTGAAGGAGGTTTTTTTTTCTCCGGAGTCCTCCCTTTCTTGCTCAACGGTCTGCACGTGGTGCCCCTTTTTTTGGGGTTTTTTTTCCCTCCCTTTACCACTCATCGGGTAAAGGTTTCACCCCTCAGAACCTTTTTTCCCCTTTTCACCGCAACACGTCAAGCCAGACCCGCTTCCCCCTCCTGTGTTTTTTTGCTCG
>Ga0179593_1704041_pt1 | contig 11303 bp, 14 predicted proteins | sample CZODoug2_1_08_16_FD_185931 | JGI IMG/M metagenome (GOLD analysis project Ga0179593, IMG submission 185931) | Vadose zone soil fungal communities from Angelo Coast Range Reserve, California, USA - CZODoug2_1_08_16fungal (PacBio error correction) | ecosystem: Environmental > Terrestrial > Soil >... | reverse complement strand
GCTTTGGGACGAATTTTTGCATGGTGAGTTGACCCCGTTGCGGCGGTCCCCCCCCCTACCCCGACGGTGCCAGCGTGACGAGTTCCTCGACCCTCGATCTCCCCCCTTTTTTTTTCTTCTTCTGGGCCCCTCCCCTACTGAAAGCTGGGCGGCCAGAGCAGTCCGTTTCAATTGGGCCACCACGAGCCCCCCTGTTTGTTTTTCTGAGATCAGACTTCACGTGGAGTGTGGCCGAGGCCTGGGAAATTTGTGAGACTCTCCCGTGGGTCCGGCTGGACGTGGTTTCCCGAGCAGTTTTTTTTGATTTTTTTTTTCACCCGGCCCTTTTTCCCCCCCTCTTTAGGGGGACAGGGATCCTTGCTTGTTCTCTCCCGCCGCCCACAAAGTGTTTGGCGAACAAGGTGGTCCAGTTGGGCCACGCTGTTTTTTTGGTTGACCCTGCTGAGTCTGAACACTGCCGCGATGGTTTCCCCCCCCCCCCTGCCATTCAATGGCGGACTCGTCGGACGCCCCCAAGCAGGACGACGTTCCGATAGGGAGTTCCGTCTGACGGCGGTTTCCCCCCTCACGAGCTTGTCGTACCCGTTCCAAGGGGGGGGCGGGGTTCCCATTGTGGCGGACTCGGCGGCCCGATCCCGTTTTTGCGGATCGGAGTTCCCCAAACTTCGGGCGGGGTGTAACCGGCGTTTACCACCATTTCGAGCGACGGAGGCCGCGGAGACCTAACGGCCCGGAGGCAACCCCCCCCAGCGCAAGTACCCCCCTCGTGAAGAACTTTAGAAGGGTTGGTGAGCACACTTCTTGAGTGTTTCCAGTCCGTCCCTGGTGCCGGGTGTTCTCCCCCCACTCACGGTAGCCCCGCCGAAGGAAGGTTCTGAACTTCCTCTTTCCCTGGAGCACTTCAGTGGGCCACGGGTCGAACCATCCCGAGTGTGGGCTTGGGTTTGGCCGTTTTTTTCTGTTTGGTTTTTGGTTGAATGTCCGCCTGCGTGCCTTTCTTTCTTCCTCCCCGGATCGGGCGCTGAGCCTTTTGACCGCCTGTTCCTGACTACATTCTACAGCTTTTTTTTTTTTGCCTTCTACGTGCCGTTTTCGGGCGAAGGGCCAGTATTTGGTTTGTTCCAGCACAAGTCGGGTCCATGGTGCTGGTATAGCTCGTTCTTTTTGTATCCGAAGTTCTCCTTTACAACCGTGGGGGCCCCCCCTGCCTGGGTGCCAATCGGGTCTTGTGACGCTGGGCCCCGAGTTTTGAAAATGATTTTGGGCCCGCGTGACGCCCGTAGTAGCTGTACTCCTTGTTTGATTTCATTCCGTGCTCTTCTTTGCTTTGCTGATGTAGTCTAGGGGCGTACCCAGGGGACGCACCTTCCTGGTCGAGATCCCAGGGGGTTTGCGGCCGATCTGTTTTTGTTAGTGAGTTTTTGTATTAGTTTTTAGGGAGCAAGAACTCCCGCCGTTCCGCCCCTTCCTCCCTCTTTGGCATAACCTTAGGCGGCGGTGTCGTAGAAGAACCCTCCACCCATGGGTTTTTTTGATGTCGGGTTTTTAGTAGACTTGGTCCCGCCCCGCCCCCCCTCGTCTGCGAACTTGTGGAAGTGTGTGAACCTTTGTACTTCGGCTGTCTCCCCGTTGTTATGCTCACCCCTGAGGACCCTTTTGTCCCTGGTTGATTTGACCCTTGAGGCTTCCTTTTTCTGGGTTTTTTTCCACGATTCGGGAAGTGTTTTTTTAGTTTTTTCACTTTCCCCCCCCCGTGTATTCTGAACGATGGTTTGTTTTTCCTTCTTTTACCATTTCTGCCTTGTCTTGAGCTGGATGACCCTCTGGGGTTGTCCAAAGTTGGAGGTTTTTTTTTTTCTCGTCCCTTGTCGTTCCATTTTCCTTTTTTCGGGTTTTGCGCAGGTGCTTTTTGTTCCTCGCCGTGTTGTGAATTGAACCCACCTTGCGAATCTCCGTAGCCGTTTTTCCCTATGTTTTCTCGCTTGTACGTCTTTTGTCCAATTGGCGAACTTCCGTTTGCCTGTGGTTTTTCAGGGACTTTGTCCCAGGCGTCGTGAATCGAGGGCCGCCTTGTTTTTCGGTGGTTTCAGGTTGACAAGCTTCTTGGGCTTGAGACGTCCCCCTCCGTAGTGATCCCGACCCCCTGTGACAGATCTGTCGCCCTTGTTACAGGTACTGCCTTTTTGGTTCCCGGGGCCCCCCCCCCCCGTGGGCGGTTTTTTCACGATCTTTCGTGTTGGACGTTTCGATCGAGTCCCCGGCCCTTAAGTAGGGGCTTTTCCTTCCCGTCAATTTTTCCTCCTTGGGAGAGTCGTGTTCCCGTTTTTCCCCTTTTATGCGGTATTGGATCCTTTGGTGTAGGCGGAGTTCTGTCGGAACGTGCCCCATTTTTTTTTGAGGTATCCCCGCTGTTTTCCTCCGTGAATGGAGGATGTGCCTTGCAGCCACAAGTTTTTGGTAGCATTGCTCGGCGTCACTTAGCTTTTCTGGAGTGTTTTTGGACCCCCCGACCATGTTTTTCCCACTTCCCTTCAGATGTTACGTCCATTTCTTCACCGACCTGGCTTCCTGTGGGCCTTGTCGCTCCTGGGCTGTTCCCGGCGTGCCAACCCAGGAGAATCCTTTGAACTCTTTGCAATCAACTGACCCAAATCCTCTAGGGACTTGCCCTTTTTGAGTTTTTATGGTAGTAGGATTCTTCAAGTTTCTTGCTGGCATTACCTGTTTTTTCACCCCCTTTTTTTTTTTGAGAGTTCCCCTCCCTGAACCCCCTTAATGCAAATCACCGCCTTGTCTGACTTCCTCGAAATCCAGACCCCGTTGTAATTCCCGGATTTCACGTGGAGATGTCCTCAGTTGCAGACTTGGTCCTGGTGGGACTTGCCGTGAGCCGGCCCATGTCTGGTCCCCTGACCAAGGCCTTTTTTTCCTGTCTTTTTTTTTTCCTTTGCAGTGAAAGGTCTTCTCCTGTTTTCCAAACCCCCCGCCGTTGGCTCCAAGGCGCCCGACTTTTTTAACCCCCTTAATTTTTTCCCGGTTTTTTTTTACTCGCACTCCCTTGCACGCGTGGGCGCTTTTTTAGAACTTCTTCTTGTTTTTCGCCTTCGTACATAATTTTTTGGGAGGGACGTCACGCACCCTGCCCCGACCACCCTTCCCGACCCATAAAGCTGGCTCCGCAGGTTTCCGTTTTTTTCACAAAGGTTTTCTCTAACCAACCGCCGTGCCCCCTCGATGGGAAACCCTGTTCCTGTTTCTTTTTTTGACTCATCGTTTTGGACGCACCTAACGGTTTAAGATTGAGTGCCCCCATTTACGCTGCCCCTGTTTGGTTTCACGAGTCCCCCACCCATTCCTTCCCCTTAAAAATTGACATTCCCTTTCCCTCCCGGGGGTTTTAACGGCTAGGATCTTCCAAGTTTATACTCAGATCCGAGCCTCCCTTTTCTGTGGCGTGCCTCCCTGCACAACCACTTGCGGCTCGATTACCGTTTTATGGGACACCTCGACCCACCCCCTCGCAGTAACATGGGGAGTTCCGTTTGTGCCCCCGGTTCACCCCTACGATTGGACCCGGCTAGAACCCCCATTCGGCAACTTATAGAGGCATTGCCGTTCGGTTTCCTTTTTGCGCAATTGAAAGGTTTGCTATACGCGTCGGCAACCCGTCCGGGCGGGATTCACCCGTGTACGCTGCCCGGACTTCCCGATCACCGGCACCCTAACACCAGACCCCCGGCCATTTCCAGGTTTTTTTCCCTTTTTCCGACTTGAACCGCACCTTGGCCCCTCCTAACTACCTCAAAGAACCGCCCACATGTTTCTTCCCTCCTGACTTCCCTCCACCCTTCCTTTCCCACACCGTCATTTTATGGGTCCCCCAGCCCCATGCCCCCCTCGTTGTTTCTTTTTCGGTGGACGCGGGTGGAGAAAGAAACCTTTGGGGCCCCCCCCCCCTGCTTTTTTTTTTGATCCCTTTCACCCACCAAACCCAAAGGCCCCGGGACCCAGGGGTCTCTCTCCCTAAGACTGTGCGGCGTTTTTATTCACGTCCCCCCCCCCCAAACTTCTGTTGTTTTGCGTCAGGTCTTCGCGTCCCCCACCTCGCCCTACAATGTTTCCCCGAAACACCGAGGGGCGCGGTCCTAGGCCCTTCTTTGGCCCTCCTCTTCACGTCCCACTACACCTGTTCCCCGTGATTTTGCCCCCTGTGGGATCGTTCGGGACCGTCCTTCCCTGGTCTTCATTCCTTTTTTTACGGACCCCCTCATTCCCTTAAGTTTAATTGTTCTACACACGACCAACGTCCCCACCACCTTTAGCCCCTTTTTCTACTCTTTCTTGGTCCCCCCTTCCGCCTTTTTTCTAGTGCCCTTCGCTTGCACCCGATTTTCCTTCCGCTGTGTGTTCCGTTGACATGTTTCTCAATTGATTCGGTCTCTACAGCGATTTTGCCCCCATCCCCCCCCCTGACCCCTACTTTTCCCTTTTGTCGTAGAACCAACCCCCCCCCCCCCATTCATTCTTCACTTCCTGTCCTGGCGGTTTAATCCTTTTCGACGCACAATGGACCCCTGAAGTCCCCTTTCCCCCGTTCTTCAACCTGCAAACCCAACCCCTTTCCGTCCAAGACCTCTTTGCCCCCCACGCACAAAGCACACTAGTGAATCTTGTTCTGTGTCCACCCTGGACAGGTTGAAGTAGTGTAAGTGCCTACTCCCTAAAGTCTCTCCCGTTCTGTTGTTTCCTTTTCGTTTGACCACGACCCGTCTCCCTTTGAATTTTGGGGTCCCGGTGGTTTCCCCCTACTAACTTTTTTTAGGGATTTTTCCTTTTCGGTTTTCACTGTAAGCTTAGTCAGTGTGCTGTTTTTGGGAAGCGCCCGTTTACCGTTGTCTCCTCCTTTTCCCCGGGCGACTTTTGTTGCATTTTTGCCCCCCCTGCAATTTGTGTTGTCGGTCATCGCCAATTGACTTCCCCTCCCCTTTTTGCCTTCCGCCAAACTTTTCTGGGTCCGCGTTGCTTTTGGTCCCTCCATCGGGCGGAGGGGCCGATTTTTTAGGTCTAGCACTGTTTCTCACAGTAGTCTTTTGGTCGTTTTCGGCTCTCGTCCCTTGGCCGATTTTCGGCGGTGGTCCGCTCTTGGTCCTGCTAAAGCATCTCAAAAGCGACGTTTCTCCCCCCCCGCTTTTAACTGTTTTCTCCTCCCCGGTTGTGTGATGGGTCCCTCCGCTTCTGGTCCCTTGGGGCCGGAGTCTTGTTTTTTTTTGGGCAGCGTCTTTTTTTTCGGCGACAAGTGTGTTTTTTTTTCCTTGCTTCAGGAGTTTTTAATCGCCTTCCCCCCATCCACCTTTGCCCGCGAGCTACTCATCGGCACGGTTTTGCCAATCCTTTTTTTTCTCTCCCTCGCACCTGTATTGCTTCTTTGCTGATTGTTCAGTTTGACGGCTGAGGACGAAGCATTTTCCTGAGTGCTGTCAGAGTTTTTTTTTCTTCCCGTTGCTGGACTTTTTTTGGAGGCCGAGATATCCGTCCCCACCGGCTTCTTCCAACGCCTTCTCTCTTTTCCCCCACTAAGTTGAGTCGGCGATGCTGGGTCCTTCGGCTGTGTTCCTGACTTAGAGTCTGTTTTTTTCTTTTGCCACGTTTCCGTTTTGGACATTCCGAGCGCCAGGCGTCTACATCGATTCCCCTTTCCGGGGTTCCGGGCACTCACGGTGGGCGAAGTCCTCTCCCTTCTCCCCCCTGGGTCCCCCCCCCTTGCCGTTTTATCAGTCCTTTCCGAGCACTTGGCTCTGTGTTGCGGTTCGGGGGCGCTGGCGACTTCCGCAGCGCGGCCCCCACGTTCGTTTTTTTTGCGTCCTTTGGACGGTTTTTTTTTTTCAACATCCATGTTGCTCCAGGGTCCCTGACCCCCCCTCGGTGCCCTGCTGTTTCCTCCCCCCGTTTGTACAGTTGTTAGTTGGCAACGACGGGTGGAAGCGTAGTCTTCCCCCTCGCTGTTTTTTTTCCACAAACCCCTACGGGAGCACTTTTGCCACCGCCCGTTTTTCATTTCCCCGGGCCGAGCGCGTTTCCCCTCCCCCACGCCAAAGTCAGTTGACGACTTTTCGGAGCCTTGACTTCTACAGAGGAAGTAGGACCTACCGCCTGATTCTTTTTCCCCTCCGCGGTTTAGGGGTTTCTACAGGTGGGGCTATTCCCCATTTCTTTTGCGATGTTGGCACGCCCTGGGCGTTAGCGCAACCTGCGGACTCCTTCCAACCTCTGGGCGGGACGAGACGAAATTTTCTTCTTTGGAACCCCCCACAGACTTAGTAATCTGTTTTTTCCACGAGACCGTTTTCCTTATACGGTTTTTTTGTTTCCACCAAGTTCCCAGGGTCGGCGCGGATTTTTTTCTCCCCATCACTCCCAGTTTTTTTTCTTTTTTCAGGACAAGTTCTCCTTCAGGTGAGGAGTCCACTATTCCCTCTTTTTCGTCTTTCCCAATTTGTTTGTTTTGATTTCGAGTTGTGTGCTGGCGTTTGCCGTCTTGTTTCTGTTTTCCAGTTTTTTGCTGCTTGTTCGTCCAGGACCTTGAGGTCGATTTTTACCGGCCGCCCATTGGTCCCTTTTCACCTCTTTTTTTTTCCTTCCGACTCCGCGACTTTGAAGTCTTTGGTGGCAGCAAGTCGGTTTTTTGATGGTGCTTTTCTTTTAGACCCTTCATTTACCGATTATCTGTACCCGTTTTTCCCCCCCTCCAGAGTTGCAGCGATGGCACCTGCTGCCATGTCGTTCCCCCTCGTGCCGTAGCGTCGGTTCAGACCCCTTGTTGTCGATGTGTTTGACGGTGCCTTTCGTTTTCATCGTTCTCGGGATTCCTCTGGTTTGGCGTAACACCCCGGGGGTCCTCCCTGTTTCTTTCTGTTTCCTGTTCAGTTGTTGGCGGGCCGAATCACGTTTTTTTTGTCACCATTTATTTTTTTCTGGAGCCCTTTTTTTCTACGGCTTTCGCACGCCGCCTCCATGGTGTGACGTTCGGTGTTCCCCTGCGGCTTCTTTTTGTGTATTGTTACCCTACGCCAAAAGGTTTGTGTTTCGTGTTTCGTTTGAGTTAGTATTCCCCCCCCTCCTGCATATTTTTCATGGGCCGGGGGCCGGTTGCTTTTCCTTATTTTTTGTCTCCTTTCCTTGGGTTTTTTTGCTAAACACCCCGGCCCTTCTTCCGTTTTTTTGACCGAATGCTGGGGGCGTTCTTTTGGTGTACACCCTACTTGGGCGTTATTCTTCCTTTTCCCCCACGGTTTTTTCGATTTGAAAGTGATTTTGACGGTTCTGGCTTATTCTCTGGTCCTTTTTTTCATTTTTTCGGCAGAAGATGGCCGTGTTGCGAAGGTGGGCTGTTGACGGGGATTTTTATATTTCTTTTCGTCGTTTTTTTTTTTTTTTTTCACTCGCTCCTTTGGTTGGCCGCCAGGCGTTTCCTTTCTCCACCTTTTTTTTTTTTCGGGGGCGCCGCCCGAAGTGGACCCAAATTGATTCTTCTCAGTATCTTTAGGACTTCTTTTTTCTGTCCAGTTCGTTTACGGGGGGTGCAAACTTTTGCCCCTTTCATTTTTCTTAGGATGTGGTAAGGGGTAGCTCCACCTAGTCCTGGTACTCGAGTCCTCCCCTTGGTGTCCGTGGGGGGTCTTCCCGCTTTCTGCGGTGCATTTAGCGACGTAGGGTGCCTGTTTTTCTTCGACTTAAAGACCCAGTCAGCAGTCATGTGCTTGTTTTTTTTTCCCCGTATTTTTTTGCGTGGGCCGTTCTCCACCGTTTCCCCTTTTTGAGGTTTTAAGAATCCGTTCCTTTTTATTTCATCGGAGTGGCTTGATCACTTGGTCCAGTTCGTTTGGTTGGATTCTGTCCGGCATAACGTAGAGGGTCTGATTGGGGGTACGGGGAGCGTTCGGGCTTTTGTCCTATAACTTTTTGTTCGTTTCTGTAGAACGTTCCCACCATTGTTTCTTCCCTATTCCCTTTCGGCGCAAGACCCCGAAGGTCCTTGTTCCTTTCTGCACTTGGGGTGTGCATTGCTCGCGAGTCTCGGCTTTCGGCGTCCTTCTTAGCCCCGACCAGTTGTTTGGTCCCCAGTAGAGGCTGTTTCACTGCCTCATTCTTTGATTTTTAGCCGCACTTTTGGCTGTCCCCGCCTGACCAGGCGAGTTTCTCCCAACACCCCCCCCCCCTTTTGACCCAGCTCCAGGCCAATCCCTATTGAGCCAGTTTGACCTTTCTGTTTTTTCAGGAACTTTTTCTCACGTCGTTCGTTGATGGCTCTCTTTCGTTTCTCTTTCCTTCTTTTTGTTTGACTCTCGATAAACGGACTTTTTACGAAAAGATTGGTCTTTTTTTTTCCCAGTTGAGGAACCTGTCTTCGAGTCATCCCCCGCCCCCTTTTCCCTTGTTCTTGGTGCCGTGGCGGCTTTGGCAGCCGTTAGTCGCCCTTTCTTCTTGTCTTTTTTTGTTTCCAGGGCGGGGGGCGTCCACAGGTGCGTTGAAGCACGTTTAGTTTGTCCTTTTTTTTTTGAATCTTTCTTTGGGGTTGACCCCCCCACCTGGTCTGTGCTCCCCCCAGTTGCGTGGGGGGACGAAAGCTGGGACGGCGGCACGACGTTTCCTTGCTTTTTGTTTTTTTAAGGTTCCCCCAGGGGACACCGCCGCTTCGGTCTTTCTTGGCTGCAGCGGAAGCGAAATACTCCCCTCTTTTTTGTTTTTTTTGTGCTCGGTTTTTTGTGTTTTTTCTTTGGTTTGAACAGCAGCCCACCACATGTGCCCCCTCACCCCCGGACTCGCCTTTTTTTCCCCCCCTGTTGTCAACTCCTCTCCCCCGCGTCGGGATGGTTGCCCTCATCTCTTTTTTTCCCCTTGGTCTTGCTTACGCCCAGTTTTCTCCACATCTCCTATATCTTTCTTTGAACCCCCCACTTTTACGGTGGAGAAACACACCACTTTCCCAAGTACCCCGTACCCAACTCATTCTTTTTTCTTCTTCCCGGGGGTCTCCTTCGGGGACCTACCCTTCTTCAGGATTCTCTTTCTCACTAGACTTCTGTTCTGGGTGACTTACCCGTACCCAGGGGGCGCGTTTTAGATTCCCGTGACCCCTTTTTCCTCTTCAAACAGGCATAAGCTACCGCTCCGGGTCATGTGTCTCGTACACCCACAGCAGGGACCTTGGAACCCCTCACGGTTTTTCCGGAGGATCTCGGTTGAGTGTACACTTAGTCACACAGGTGTTCGGTGATCTACCTTTTTACGCTTCCCCTTGACCGAGGCTTAGTCACCGACTTTTTCCTTTCCCTGTAACTTCCGCCCGATCCCCCCCCCCCCGGCAAACTCTTTTGCTCCTCACTTTTCCCGTTCTCTTTACCTGAACCGAGTCACCCAGGTCTCGCTCAGCCAGCCCCAACCTCTTCTTGACCCGTTTGAACATCCGTGGTGACCCGTTTTACTTCCTCCTGTGTTTTGTTTTTTCCGTTTTTTTTTTGGTTTTTTTTTTTTTTTTTTTTTTTGTTTTTGGTTTTTTTTTGTTGTCTTTTTTTTTTTTTGTTGTTTTTTTTATTTTTTGGGTCCCCTCAATTCCCCGCCCCCCAAGTCGTTGTCTCCGACAGTCCGATTTTTTTGGTTTGATTTGCAGGAAAACCCGGGCGTATGCAGCGGGGCTTGATGACCCCACCCCCTCTCCCTTTTTTCCCCCCCAGTGCGCTTCCCTGAAGTCGATAGTTCTTTTTTTTCCTATAAACCTGCCCCTTCCTCACCACCCAAAGCATTTGTGGCGGTCACAGCTTTTTTCCCTCTTCCCTAACACCTCCACCCCCCCCCTCACCCTTTTTTCTTTCTTTTACCGGACTCTCCCAGAGATTCTAAGTTTTCTGAACAACTACATGTCTTTTTTTCCCCCCTTTGAGCTTTGCTCGGAACGCTTTTTTTTCCCCTTTTCCTTTTCTAACACGTTTTACCTGTGCCTCTCCTTCAGACAGGCTGGATCGATACGCCCTGAAAACCTCACCACCATCGACCAGGTAGGACGGGCGTGCTTCTTTCTGATTTCCCCCGTGTTTCCAATCCGTTCCTGTGCACTTGGAAAATTTTTTCGGGGCCCCATTGTTTTTTTTACCGCTTCCCTTGTTTCTTTTCGAGGTACCAGCACAATCACTTTGCGGCCATTCCATTCCTCTTCAGTGACCGCCCTTTGCTTCTGACGGCAACCACCTTTTCTGTTGCATGCTGGAAACCGTCGTTTCGGCGGCCCTTTTTCCAGACTTGAGAAAGAAGTCCAGCCCCTGGAGCGGACTTCAACACTTCCCCGTTTTGCCCCCCGGTTACACTTCCCCCTAAGCCCCAAACCGGAGGATTGTTTTTAGTGCCCTGAGCCCTCTTTTTTTTTTTCCAATTTTGTCCATTTCCGGTTAGGAGTTTGGAGACTTTTTTCTTTTCCTCCACCTCCCAGTTGCCCCACTTCCACGCTGGTTTTCCACAGTCTTTAGGGCAGGCTTCTCGTGGTGCCCCTTCTGGATTTTCTTTTGGTCTCTTTTCACAGTTAGGTTATCGTTCGTAGTCCTCCCGCCCCTTTTTGGTGGCTCTTTTGCGCCCCAGACAGCCGGTGGGTAGTTCACTTCCCTCCCTTTTTTTTCCCGGGTTTCTTCGAAAGTCCACCTTCCCAACCCCCCTTTTTCCCCCTTCAATTCCTGGTGACGCTCGGGGGGGCCGAAATCGTTTTAGCGCACCTGCTCCTAGCGACATTTATTTTCCTTTAGTTTTTCTCGTGCGCTCTCCTTCCTGTGTGGGCACACGCCTTTTGGTCATCTTCCCCCAGGGGAGGAGGGGTACAGCGAACGGGACGCTTCAACGTCTCAAACGTTCGCCGCCCACTGTGGGGCTGGGCTTTTCTCTTTTTCCCTGCTTTATTGGGCCCCGGGGGGGCCGGAGTTCACAGGGTGTCAGGGCTGCTTTTCGCAGTTTTTGGCCCCGGCAGCGGTGTTTGCCGCGTGCTCAATGGTCCCCCTTCTCCTAACCCATCTTTCCCCCCTTTTTCCGCAGCTTCTGATTCATAGGACCTTCTATGGCCAGTTCTCTGTTTGACGCACATTTTTGTGCTTCTTTTTTTTTTTTTTTTTTTTTTTTCTTCTTTTTGCCGGCGTTTCCGTAGGGTTCTTCAAGGCCCCCTCGTTGAAGCTGTGTTCTTTTCTCCTTCTCCTCGTAACCTTGAGGGCAGTAGGTGGGGTCTTTAGACGCAGTATCCTGTTCCCCCCCTGCGTATTTTTCTTCCCTCC
>Ga0179593_1559497_pt1 | contig 11303 bp, 20 predicted proteins | sample CZODoug2_1_08_16_FD_185931 | JGI IMG/M metagenome (GOLD analysis project Ga0179593, IMG submission 185931) | Vadose zone soil fungal communities from Angelo Coast Range Reserve, California, USA - CZODoug2_1_08_16fungal (PacBio error correction) | ecosystem: Environmental > Terrestrial > Soil >... | reverse complement strand
ACCGGCTTCCTGCTGGCCACCCACCCCCCATTCCTTTGGACGGTTCCCCATCAAAACGATGTCGGCTTTTCTCTTTTCCCCCCACGGGCTATTTTCCCCCCCGTTCGTAGGCGAAGCACATAGGAGTTGTTTTAATATTGAGTGGGGGACCTGCTCCCCTTCATTCGACTTTCAGCGGGGAAGACGGGCTATTTTTTTTAGAACAGCCCCTTTTCCTTTGTTCGCGGTTTTTCGGATGGTCAAGCACCATTTTGGTTTTCTTTTGTTTTTTTTTTTTTTGTTTTTTTTTTTTGTGTTTTTTTTTTTTTTTTTTTGGTGCTTTTTTTCTCCTTCAGGACGCTCGAATAGGACTCTGCGAGGAGTGTGAACTTCGAGCTGGCAAAGCCCCCTTTTTTCCTCACTCTTGTAGTAAGAGTTCTGCTTGCTCTCGGACGAGACCCCCGTTTCCCCCTTTTGCAGCCACCTCTCTTTGCCCCCCGCCGGCGTTCATTTTTCGCAGGTCCTCGCTTTGATAGCCCCTTAGACTCGAGCCTTGTTCTCTTTTCCGGCCCCCCCCTTGACCCTTTGGGCCGCCCCCCCCCCCCCCCCCCCCCCCCCCCCCCCCCCCCCCCCCTCCCCCCCCCCACGTTTTGAATCGGGCCTCAGACCCGTCGGCAAGCCGCCCTCAGCTTCTGGCGACTGTAGCGGGAGAACTTTCTTTCTTTGTCGCGGTCCCCCTCCCTCACCCAAATGCTTATCTTGGAGATAGTGCGGCTTTCTCTTTTTATGTCCGTTCCCCCATCACCCTTGAGACCTGTCGAGGTGTCTGCTTTTTTAGGTTAGCTAAAAACATCTCCGTGATGGGCGGAGCGGCTTCCCTTTTCTGGGTGTGGTGTTTTTGTTGTTGTTTTTGATTGGGTTTTTTTTATGGGCCTGTTTTTGGACTTATTTTAATTCTGTTTTCGGTCGGTTTTTCAACTTCCCCGTCTTTCCTCACGTTCAGACCGAATTCATTCTGCCGCCCCCCCACAAACTTTTACGGCCAAAGTGCGTCCTGGCCTGAGATCAGGCTTGGTTCGGCCGGGCAGTCTCTTTTCGTTATAGCGTGCTGCGGATGAAAGCAACCGAACCCCTTTTGTTCCAATTGGCTTTTCCCCCCCCCGACTTCGATACCGTGTTACCCTCCTTTTTCCATGGGTTGCTCTTCACAAGTTTCTGCTCAATTTTATTTCCCTCCCTGAGGGAAAAAGCCAGCCCCCCCCCCCCCATTACTTCTGCGTTGCTGTAAGTCCTTTCTACGGAAAGTTATTTCTTTTCCCATCCCCCCACGGGGCTCAAAGTCGGTTTCGCCTTTCCTCCCCCTTTTTCTGAACATTTAGATGGGGTTTGGTTCTCTTTTCTGATCTTCCTTTCACTTTTCGTCATTCCGTCCAACTAAAGCTTAAGTCGCATTCGATGGAAAGTTCTTTTTTCCTTTCGTCCTGTTTCGTTCCAAGTGACCCTAGTCCGGCAGTGCCTTCCCTAGAGTTCTACGGTTCTTGTTCGTATGGCCTGTCTACCACTTCTCGAATGCCTCAATGTCTTTCCTAGGTTTCTTCTCCTAGATCAGTGTCATCCTTGCTTTCGATGCAGTTCTTCAGCCCTTCTTACGGCGTGGCGGGAGCACTACTGGGTTGCGTGACGGAGCCTTAATTTGGGGCGGCCTCACTTTCTAAGGAGCGCCTTCCCTTCTCTTTGAGGATATCACCTGTTGGCGCTTGATGCGTAAGTTTCTTCGGCGAAAGTTTCCTCCATTGTGACGTCGAACGTTTCTGTTTTGAATCGTCAAGTCCCCCTTGGCCTGCCCGCGGGAAATTGCGACTTCCTCCCCCCCCTCTATTTTTTTTCCTCCTCGACCGGCGTTAATTTTCGCGGGTAGCTCAATGCCCCGCGCGATTTGCTTTTTTCCTTCTTTCTAATTTCTTTTTTTTTTTTCAAAAACTTGATTTCTTTTTCTCCTACTATCTCTTTTTCCCCCGTTGAGGCGGCAGCGACAAGCGGCAAGAGTGTTCAAGCATGTGTCCTTTGTGTCGTACTGTTCCCATGAGTCCTCATGCTCTTTGCAGTTGAGTGGAGCCTTCCCCTCCCCTCGAAACAGAGCGTTTCTCCTCCTTTCTTGCCCCTTCTGATGCCCCTTTTCGTAACATCCCGAGACAGGCTCATTTTTCCCCGTCCTTTTTCCTTCTCGCGGTCCAGTCGTGAAAGGACCGTCATCTGAATTCTTCCCCCGTATGAATGGTTCCTTTTGCAGGTACGGTGTACCCCTTTTTTCTTCCCCCTTTTTTGTTACGTGTGATAACCTACCTTGTCTCCAAGCCCCCTCTGCAACCGCTTCCTTCTTTTTCTGCCCGACCCGAGAACATTCCCCTTCTTCCCCCTTCCGATTCTTTTCCCTCCTTTGCGCCTGGCGTGCTTTTTGAGAACTTCATCCCATCCCATCACTCTTCTCCGATTGGTGCCTTGCTTTCGGAAGGCTACATCTCCAACCCCCCCCTCTTTTTTTGAGCCTTCCATTTCCTACCAACTGCCAACCTGTGGCGCAGCATATCTTTCCGCTGCCTGCCTTGCCTCTTTTTTTCAACGCCTCGATCTGGACCCATCAAGGTAGAAACCCCCCCCCCCGTAACAGCCTTACTCCCCTTATGAGCGGTCCAGGTTTTCACCCGTTCCCTCTCCTCCGGTCGCCCCCAGAAGTTATAGTAAGCCTTCCTTTACCTCTCCGTGGTGGAAGCCTTTTCGTCCTTCACTTTGCCCGTTTCCTCGGTCCTTTTACCCCTTCGCTTAATTCGAATTCCCCCCTCCCCCCCCTTTCTGACGGGGCCCTCCCTTAAAAATGGTTCGCCTAATAAAGTATTTGGCCCGCTCACGCGCATCCCCCTCTTTTTTCCTTACTACGCCCGTCCTGAGAGTCCCTTCTCCCCCCCCCTTCTGACGGCGCGCCCTTTTAAATTTTGCATCATGATAGATAACGCCGCAGTCCATTAATGCCAATTTTTGCTCCCTCCCCTCCCACCTCCCTTGTAAATTTACGAAAAATGCCTCTCCGCACCCTCCCATTGCCATGCTCCTCCCCCGGCGTCCTCCTGGACCATGTCCCTTGGTACTATGTAAATGAAAAAGACGCCTTTCCCCCCCTCACCCCCCCGAAGAGGATTCGCCCCCGGACATGTCCTGTGCTGTCATTCCGAGTACCTCCCCTCCCCCCCCGTTTACCCTGCCTCCCCCTTCTCTTTGCCTCCTTTTTCGTCAGTCTTATGTACATGGCCCTCCCTTTTCAAAAGTATTTGTACTACCCTTCCGTTCCTAGCGAGAGCAGCAGGCTCAAACCCCCAGTAGCCCCGTCCCTTCACCGCGGCCGCCCTGTTTTCTCCCGTATTTTCCCTCCCTTCTTCTCCGTCCCCAAAAAAATTTGTGGCTTCCTCCATTACCACGTCTTTTTCTCCAAGGAGAGGGGCTTTCGTGCTTTTTTCCTTTACTCGTAAGTGGTTTTTTTCCCTGTCACCCCCAAAAAACCTTGCGGTCCTTTAACTTTCCCCCCCTGGACCCCTTCACGGTCCTGATCGTTCTTCGAGTTTTTTCTATTTCCCACCCAGGAAGTTTGTTTTCCTTTTTCTTCAAGTCACCCTCCTTATTATCGGCCCTTTGATGAAGGATAATAGCGTCAAAAGCCCATGGACTTTTCGCGTATTTTCCCTGCATACGGCAGTAAACAGTTTTTCCTTGCCGTCCGTGTCGCTTTTTGTTTTAGCACCTGACTGAATTTATCACAACCCCTAACGAAACCTCCTCTTTCCAAGCCCCCGATCTCATGACCACAGCCCATCATGGTATTCCTTCCTCTGAATTTCATTCCAGATCCCTACCAACCCATCCTCCTGTCAAGGCGCGGTATTGCATTTTTTTTCCCCTTCATCTAAGCGCTACCCCCGAAAACCACACTTCTCCCACCCCAAGACCCTTTCGTTCCCGCCGTGCCGCCGTTATAAGTTCTTCTCCCATCAGCGGCACCCTTTTTTTTCCCCTGACGGCACCTTTCCTTGAAAACACCCGTTTTCGGTACAGGATCATGGGGTAGTGCTCCGGTCCGCACGATCTTTTCCGCCATTCCTCTCCTCTCCTTCAATGATGAAAAACCTCCGCGTCCCCCTCCGCGGTGGTCCCCATCAACTTTTTCCTTTCGCAAAGGCCATTCTGTTACGCCCCCATCAATCTCTTTCTTACCACTATTATCTCTCCTCAATGGCGCTTTCCCTCCCAATTCAAACGAATCGGGTTTTCCCCTATTCACCCCGGCGTGCACAGATCTGCCGCCCAAACCACCTCGAAACTTCCACTTCTGTCTTACGCCCCCTCAGACGGCGCTTAACTTTCCTCTGTTCCCGCTGTTACACCCCCTCTTTCTTACGAATCCGAATTGTCTAAATCCCTGGAAGGATGACTCCATCTTCACAGACCGCCATTTTTTTTCCCCTCATGTTCTTTTTACCATATCCTTTGCTCCAAAGGTTGTTTTTTCCTCCTCAAAGTATCATACTATCAGCTCTTCTTCCACTACGTTGGTGTCTTTTTTCTCCAGTAGTCTTTTTTTACACAACCACCCCCCTTTCTTTCCCAGACTGTTCACCCCTTGACCACAATGGGAGGTGTTCCCCAAAGGATTTCCTTCTCCAGAGTGGGATTTCCCCCTAAAAATTCGTTGTTCGGTACATCTTTTAGGATATTTTTTTATAGCCATTTCCTTCTCATACGGTGGGAATCCTGGTTTCTTCCTAAGACTTGCCCCCATTTTCGGGGTGTCTGCCACCCCGACATTTTTCCTTCAGGTCTTTTCGGAAACTCTCGAATAGGAAGTTTCCTCGGCGTTGTTCTTTGCCTGGCCGAGAACGCGAGAAGAGTTGTTCAGCTGTCTCTGGAATCCTTGACATGCTACCGAAATTTTTTGACCTCAGCAAGGCCCCCCCTCTTCAACCGCGGGCTGCTCTTCTGGCCTTTTCTTCCTGCTGTACTCTCCTTTTTCCTTCTTCCTCGTAGGATTTTCGGAACTTGCCTACAATATTCCTGGGGGTCCCCCTCGTTTCCGCCACCACCCCTTCCATCCCATGGAATGAGAAGACAGGGTTTCCCCCTCCCCATGTCCGCGACTGGCGTTTGAACTGTAGTTGCCCCCCTCCCGAGTCTTTTTCCAACCCTGGACCACTTTGATTGATTTCTTCCCCACCCAATTTTTTTTTTTTTTTTTTGTTTTCTTTCCATTATTTACCCCATTTATTCTCCACACCATGGGATTTTTGTCTCTTTCCTCTTTCGGACGGTCCCCCCCCTTTGTAGGAGGATTTTGTCGGAATCAATTCATCTCCAACCTCAGGTTTCTTTTCCTCCCTCTCCGACCCACGCATCTTGGATTTCCTTTATTCTTTTTAGGTAATGGTTATGCCTCCCCTTCCATTTTCTTGCTTCAGACAAAATCCTTCTTGAAAGCGTCCGCACCCAAAGTCTTTTCAGATTGGCCTCTGCGTTCCATTTTTTTGTCGGCTTTGTCCTCCCTGTTCATAGAGGTGATGTCGCCCTTCCCGTAATTTTTTTGTCCCAAGATGGCTTGCAACCAAGAATACAGACTATTACTTTCCTCGGTGGCCATCCCCCCTTTTTATTTCAAATCCTCCATTTTTCCCCTCGATTTTCTCCATCTTAGGTAAGGCCTCCCCTTCCCCCCCCCAGACTGAGTGGACAGTTTTTAATTTTTCGCCTTGACCATTTTTGGCATCCTCTGTTCCCCCCCCCAAATCCAGCCCTGTCTTCGCGTCCGTCCCCTCTTCTTTGAACCTTTTGTTTCTCCTATGCCTTAGCGATGTCGGGTTTCTTCCGGCATACTCCGCCCCCTGTGACCACCCATATTGAATTCTAGTCTGCGATGAGCAGGAGTCTGGCGTTGTGGTTTTCCTTTCCAGCCTTTGTCTCCTCTTTCAGCGAGGCATAAATTTTAACGTTTCGTTTGTTGCGTATGGCCGGCTCTTTCTTCCCTGGTGAGTTCATCTCCTCAATGTCATGCCTGCCTGCTTCTCAGTTTCTTAGATCGTGGTTGCGTTTTTTCTTTTTTTTACGTGTCGCTCCCCCTTGCGCAGAAGGGTGCGGTCTCCCCTATAGGAATTTCGTTCCGGTTTCTCTCCGTCATTAGCCTCTTTTCCCCATTCGATGTGTTTCAGATGGAAAAGATTTATGCTTGCCCTTCCTTTTCCGGACATCAGTTTCTCCCCGTGACCCGGTCGGAATCTTTGTTGTTTCATCCGAAGAGTTTCCTCTCTACCGCTTGGCGCTCTTCCGGCACCTTTCTTTGTAGTTGACTTTCTGCACGGAGTGACTTTTGGGCTCTTCTTCTTTACACCTCTCCTTCCCTAGAATGACTTTAGTATTTAAGTTCGGGCTAAGGTTTTTTTCGAACGATGGTGTCTCCCTCTTGTCTTTTGATGTGCCTCCCTCCCCGCTCCCCTTTTGGATCCTCACTCCCTTTTCCATGAGGTTGTTTTTCGCCTTTTTTAATGTGACGACCAGTCTTCTTTCAGTTTAGCTCTCCCCTTCCCTCTCTAACGTTTCTAAGAAGGTGATGCTCCTTTTCTTCCGTTCGAACCGTGGCGCCCGCTCCCAGTACAAGTTGCTAGCTTTATTTTCCTGGGTCGCGGATTTCCTCCTCAGCTGTTTGAAGTCGTCTTATGATAGAAGGTCAGGTGACCCCCTCTCCCTCAGTCGTTTGTACGCTCCTCTCCCCGACTGCGGAGCCCCCATGTTCTTCTTCCTTTCCGCCTGGCAGTCCCCTTCCCCCGCGAGCCACTCTCATGTGATTTATTGAAAATTGGCGCCGGATGCTTTCTTTTTCCCCGGGAATTAATGCATGCTGCCCCCGGCGGGCTAACATGTTGTCTTATGTGTTACTCTCGTATACATCACCCCCCTCAATAGCTGTTTTCCATCATGAACGCCAACTTTCCCTATTGGCGCTAGAGGCATTTCTCTCCGCAGCTGAACCTCCAATACCCCCTCCGTCCTCTCTATGATAGCCCCAATTCTTAACCCCCCAAACCTCCCTTTCCATGAATACTTTTTCCTACGTTGGTTGTCCGCTCCCCTGCCCCGAAAATCCACTAATACACTCCTCCGTCAGACGTTAAGCCTTACGTTTTCTTTTCCCGCGGCCGTCGTACATTTCTTTCCCTCAGTCCCCTATGCTAGTCTTTCGAGAACTTGGTTCCAGCCGTATTGCTTCTTGCCGTCTGTACAGACTCTTTCCTTTTCCTCGCGAGTTTGTGTCCCTTCTCAAGTATAATTTCTTTTTCCCTTGGTCCCCGGCCTTCCCCCCGCTCATCATGCTCCACTTCCCGCATCTCCTCACACGCAGAATGTCAGCACCGCTGTTAAAAGTACTCCGCCATGCGCCCCTCTTTTACCCGTTCACATTTTGGACTTTCTTCCACTAACCTCCTGAAGCCTCCCCTTTTTCCAAACTTTTTCTTTCCGCTCGGCGTTAAGTTGTCTTCCTCCTTATTCCCCAATTCCGAGCCAGCAGCCAGACCCCCTCCCTCCTCAATTTACTTGTCTATTCCTTTCATTTCCATGGAAGGCCTATCACCTTCCCTACGATGACTGACAATCTCCTCTTACCTCCCAGCACTTTACCCTCCCCTTACCCCATTCTCTTCTCCCCGTTTTTGATTTCAGACCCTTTTTCCCAACACTTTAAGTCTCCTCCCCCCTCTGTTTCACACGCGCATCACTGTTTTCTTGGTCCTTTACCTTTTTCTCAAAGCGCCTGGAGGTCAAAAACTTGCGGTCTCCTGATCCCCCCCCCCTTTCAAAAAATTTCACTTCTTTTTTATCAAGGATTCTCCTTTTTCTCATCGCACATGTTGGACCCAGCTTTTTTTGGAAGAGGCTCAGACCCCTCAATCACTTCCTCGACCCCACTGGTCCCTCCCTGGACCTTCTTTTCTCGTAATTCCCTCACTTCTCCCCCCTAGAATGGAGAGCTTTTTTCCTTTTCCCTTTTTATGTTCTTCATGGAAACCCCAAGCCCCCCTTCCCCGAAAAACAGCCCTAACTGATTCAACCTCCCCTTCCTTCTCCGCCGCGCCTCCCCCTTTTATGAATGGTTTCCTATTCTGGTAGTGAAAAGAGACCCCCCCCCCCCTTCCCCTCTCAGCGTCTTTTCCCTTTTTCTTCATCTGACATTAGGTTTGTTCAAAAATCCCACTCCACCCCCTCAACTGGAACCTTCATGTGGAAAGGACTGTCGGTGTCCCTCTACAAGTCCTAATGCTGACATACTTTTACAAGTGAGGATGATGTCTTTTTCTCCTGTTTTGTAACGTTTTTTTGTCTATTCCCCTTGGTTGGAGTGTAACCTTTTAAGTACCGCATTCCTTGCCTTTCTCCGTATGCAGATTCCCCCTCTCCCCCGCTCTCGGTCCCTTCTTTACTGCAGCCCGCCTCTCGAGTTTCTTCCATCCTTCCTTATTTCCTGGTCGAACGATATCGGCGTTCTATTAGAAAACCTTCCTACTCCATCCTTCATCGCCGAAACCTTTTTTTTTCCCCAGTCGACTTTCCTCCGTTCTTTCGATATATATTCGCGCCCCGCCCCTTTCTCCCCCTTTCTAAAATCACTCCCTGCCCTCAAAACAACCCCTCGAACACCTCCCCATTTCTTCCTAAAGCCTCCTTTCTTCTTCCAATTATTACGCTGGCTAGTCCCCTCTCCCCCTAAGAACCCAGGCATCCTTCTTTTTTCTCCCACAATCGTTTTTCCCTTTCCACCGCCGACAAGTCCTTTGTCTTGTTGAAAAAGGATTGATCCCCCCCTTAAGAAATTTGACGCCTAAATCTCCCTTTTGTTGTTTGATCGATGAATATTATTTCCTGGCTGTTACCCCCCCCCCCTTCTTTATCAGGATCCTTCCAATCCACCTTTTTTGGTTTCTTTCAAAAATTTTCCTCCCCTTCCACCGGTCCCCCCCCTTCGAGTTGTATTTAAGTAATCTTTTTTTCGATTGGCTTCCCCTCTTCCGTACGGATTTTTTCTCCTTCTCTGTTGCGTGCTCTTTTCCCAAATTTTTATTTTGTTTTCCCTTTAGAGCAGATGCTTTTTCTTTTTCTTCGGACACCGCTCTTCCCTGCCATTTTTTTTGAATCGGCCGGTCCAAGCCCCCCCCCTTCGTGTATCGAATTTTATGCTCTCTCTATGTTTACCCCCTTCCTTTCCCTTGCGAGATAGAATCTCCCTTGCGAAATCAACAATTTTTTTTCAAGCTCTGAGAGCTACTCTTGAAGTAAGCAGGTCCGCGTCTGGTTTTTGTCATAGGACCACTTTTTTTGCCTCGCCTTCTGGCCTCGGCACCGTTTTCCCTTCCCCCTGCGACTTATGGTGCGACAACAAACGGGCCTTCTTTTCTTCTTCCTCACGTCAGTTCTCCTCCTTTTTTCCTTATGGTAGGCGTTGACTGGTAGCGGACCAACTTCTGTTTACTTCCCCCACCCCTGTACAAAACCTTTTTTGATGCTTTGGACTTGTGATTTAGTAGATCTCTCTTTCTTTCTTCAACTGCACCCTACTCCATGTTCTGGATGGTTTGTAAAATTGAATCCCGAAGGATTCACTCCTTCATCCTTTTGGGCTTGTTTCCTTCCCCTCCTTGGCTGGTGAATCTTTTTCGTAGTTTCTGTTTGAAAGTCCGTATGGATACCCCCCTTTTTCATCTTATAATAGCAAAAGTTCTCACTCTGCGGACTTGCCTTCAGCCGCTCAGGGTCAAGGGGAGTTCTTATTTCTCCTCTCTACGTTAAATAGCTTCCTCCGGTCTTCTAAGATTTTCCCCATTACCCCCTGGGATTGTGAAAAGCTTTCCTTCCCCTTTCTGTCTTAGAGATACCCCCCCCCCCCCCCCCCCCCACCAACCACCCAACCCCACCCCAACAAACCCACACCCACCCACATTTTTTGGTTGGGTTGGGTGTGGTTTTTGTGGTGGGGGGGTTGTTTGTGGGTTTGTTTGGGGGGGGTGTTTTTTAAACCAAAAACAAACAAAAACCCCCTTTGTTTGTTTTTGTTGCCCACACACCAACCAACCCCCCCCACACACACCCCCCAAAAAAAACCCAAAAACAATTCTCGTGGGTCCCCTCCTTTAGGTTCTCTCATTCACCCTCAAGTTTTCTCCCCTTAGCTTTCGCCCCTTCGTCTTCCCCCCCACTCCCTCCATCATGATTGCGTTTACGAGAGGTTAAGTTGAGTCTCCCCTTCCCTTTTTTTGGCTCCTCTCTCTTCAAAACGGTTCTCTTGCTGGGAGTGTCTTTGATGAACATTCTCTGTCTTCTCTCAGCGATCTTTGTATTTTCCTTCCGGAATACTTTCTCCCTTCCAGGCGACCCTAAAGAAACTCCCTTCTGCATGATGGAGAAATTTGAGTAGCGTGTGCGCGAATCCTTGATTGCCGTACATGTTGGGCACGATACTTTTCTTTAGTTCCTTGGCTTCTTCCTACCCCCTTCCTGAATTCTTCCAACCGCGGAAGACGTGAGTGATCGGCGTTTCCCTTTTTAATTCCCTTTTTATTTCGGCCTTGCCGTTGCTCGCCTGACTGCGGGAGATGGCTGCCCTCCGTTTTGCGTGCGCGCCTTCCCCCTTGCCGGAGCGCCTGTTCCCCCCTTATTAATTGAGCCACTTTTGATGTAGTGTGCGGCTAAGATCTCTTTTTCCAATCTTTTTTTTCTCCTCGACCAGCCCCGGTCGGCACTTTTGGCGATATGAAGGAATCTTCCGAAGCATAGCGTAAAGTCCCTTTTTCCGGTTCTTCCCTCGTCTTCACGCGTACTAGACTTTATTCTCCCCGTTTTCCTACGCCGAACGTCCCCCTTTTTTCGATGCGACCTTATTCACACCAACCCCAACACACAACCCCCCCACACACCAAAAAGTGCTTTTTAATTGTGTTTTTGAACTTGATGGTTTCGCGAGAATCGTTTTTTTCTGTTCGGTGAAGCTCCCTCCGTCTAAGACGTCTTGAAACATGTTTCCTTACGTCCAAACCGCACGCTTCTTTCCATTTGGATGAGTCTTCCGACCCGCGCGCCCCTGTTCGCTCCGGTCTGCCATCTTGAGTTTTTCCCCCCCCTTCTCCAAATCCGCATTGTCCCCCGTTTACCTTTAATCTTCCCTTTTAGGTAATCCGTTTGGCGGCACGTTTTTTTTTAGACTCCTCCTGATTTTGTCGAGGTAGGTTACTGTCTTCCGCGCGGTG